>Ga0306920_100016465_pt1 | contig 10188 bp, 8 predicted proteins | sample flu12Cox44000170_FD_204666 | JGI IMG/M metagenome (GOLD analysis project Ga0306920, IMG submission 204666) | Lab enrichment of tropical soil microbial communities from Luquillo Experimental Forest, Puerto Rico - flux4day.12C.oxic.44.000.170 (v2)... | ecosystem: Environmental > Terrestrial >...
GCACGCTCAATGTTGGCGCCGGGCTGCAGGAAGACCTTTACCACCGAAATGCCACTGAGTGACTGCGATTCAATGCGTTCGATATTGTCGACCACTGTCGTCAGATTTCTCTCGGTGATGGAGACGATGCGGTTGCTCATCTGCTGCGCAGTAAATCCGTTGTAGTTCCAGATGATGCTGACAACGGGGATGTTGATATTGGGGAATACGTCCGTGGGCGTGCGCAGGATGGAGACTGCTCCAAGGAGCAGGATCAATATTGCGAGCACCACGAAGGTATACGGCCGGCGTAGGGCAAGACGGACAATCCACATGATAAGAACTCCTGTTTACGACCTCCAATTCACACCTTGGCTAAGGCACCCCGAATACCACGACCGAAGAGGACGCCAGTTCTGTGCAAGCGACTTATTCCATGGAGGTTAGAGGGAGGGGTGGGCGTTATTGAATTGGGGTGTCGGAGCTGTCGGAAGTGTCGGTGCCTAACTCATCGTGCTCCGACACTCCGTTCGCGTCGATGCCCAGCTTCTTCATTCGTGTGATGAACGTAGTCCGCTTGAGTCCAAGGCGGCTGGCTGCGCCGGTTGGCCCCCCAACACGACCGTCGGCGTCTTTGAGCGCTTGGATGATCTGATCGCGATCAACCTCCGTAAGAATACTGCGTACAGGCTTGCGCTTTGCGGATCCAGAGCTTGCGCGCTCGCTGGCAGCCACGGGAGTCGTACGAGGTTGTAGTTCCGCAATCGGCACTTTTAACACAGGGCCCGGTGACAGAATCACGGCCCGCTCGATGACATTCTGCAATTCCCGGACGTTACCCGGCCAACGGTACTGGCACAGGGCCTTCATCGTTTCCGAGGGAATGGTTTCAATCGTTTTGTTCATGCGGCGGGAAAACTCATCAGCGAAATGCCTCACCAATAGGGGGATATCGTCAGGACGTTCGCGTAACGCAGGAACTTGTATCGGGAATACATTCAAGCGGAAGAAGAGGTCCGAGCGGAACCTCCCTTGTTCAACCATGGCATCCAGATCTCGATTTGTCGCCGCAATCAAACGCACGTCGGTCCGAAGAGTTCGTGCACTGCCCAACCGCTCGAACTCTCGTTCTTGGAGGACACGCAGGAGCTTCGGCTGTAGCTCGAGTGGGATCTCGCCGACTTCATCCAGAAATAACGTCCCCTGGTTGGCAAGTTCCATGCGGCCGATGCGCTGGGCAACGGCGCCTGTAAATGCGCCTTTTTCGTGGCCAAATAGCTCGCTCTCCAGCAACCCGGTTGGAATCGCAGCGCAGTTCAGCTTTACGAACGTTTTGGATCGCCGCGGGCTGAGATCGTGGATAGCGCGGGCGATCAATTCCTTTCCCGTACCTGTCTCGCCGTAAATAAGCACCGTGGATTCTGTCGGGGCGACAGTTTCAACATGCTTGAGGACGCGGCGAAGCGCCGGGCTCGTGCCGACGATCTCCTCAAAGTTGGCATCAGTGCGAATCTCATCCTCGAGATAAAGCTTCTCCTGGGCGAGCTGGTCCTTTAGATCAGCGATCTGGCGGTAGGCAGACGCGTTCTCCACCGCTATGGCCACTTGGTTCGCAACCTGGCTCAGAAAATTCAAGTCCTCCTCGGTGAAGGCTTCGTCTCGAAGCCGGGCGAGGTTCAAGGTGCCAATCGCACGATTCCGGCTAACTAGGGGCAAAAAGCACAGGGACTTCAAGCCTTCACGAACCGTCTTTTGAACAATTGGATAATCGAGCCAACCCGCGAAGGGGCTCTTGAGTGCCAAAGGTTTCATGGTTCGAAACGCCCTGCCGGACGGTGAGCCCTCAATCGAGTAGACCAGTTCTTCCTGCAGGAACCCCTTGCCTTCCGGGAAGTCAAGCGCGTAGAGTCGCAGTTGCTTGTTTTCTGTGTCCGGGAGCGACAAGCTCGCGTAATCGCACTGCATGGCGTGCCGGATGCTTGCCGAGATGGCACGCAAAAGGTCCTCTAGCTGTAAGCTTGAGACAACCTGATTGGTGACATCGAGGAGCAGCTTCAGCCGATCCTTCTCTGATCGCAACTCGGCTTGTGTGTTCTGTAACTCCTTGTTGGTTTGTGTCAGCTCACTCGTCCGCTCCGCAACCCGGAGTTCGAGGTTATCCCGCGCTTCCGTGAGTAATCGTTCTGCGCGCCGGCGATAAGCACTTAACCAGCTCACTAAGAGGCCGAAAACTGCGTAAAAAATGAGGTAGGATTCCCAAGAAACGCCGGGAAGAAGCAAATGGCGCGCCGCCAAACGGGTCATCGCTAGGCAGGAGAGCAAGAGAGCAAGCACACCTGGTTTCGTCCCGGCGTACCAAAAAGTGATCGCAATTGCGGTTAGGGACAAAGAGATGAACGGATGAGGCAAACTGTAGTGCCGCAGGATCAAGGTTGTGCCGAGAGCCGCCGCGACCGAAGCAACGGCCACTCCATAACGCAACACAACAGGTATAACCGGCCGCGCAGCCAAGCTCGAAATGGGCGAATAGACCATATGCCGCGGTCTCTCGCGTACTCCCGATAAGAGCCTCTAGACCGCCTGCCCCAGAAGCGATAGATAACTTTAACCCCGTTTCCCGTGTCTTACAATTCAGCCCGGTTGTGACGGTAGTGACCCAACGGCAAGAGCACTGCTTTGACCGCGGAATCGCCGAAATCCGCATACGGGTACGAACCCGATATCTTCTTCAAAGCCGAATTCGGCTATCTTCTTTCGATCTTTCAATGTCTCCATTCCTTGATCCGGGAGAAGGAATACTTTTCAAGCGAACTCACGCGCGCCTATTCATCGGGGGAGATCGCCATCCTCAAATGACCGGCGCGGTTGAGGTGGTGTCACTGAACGTGGTAACCAAGAATCCGAGGGTGTCACCCCGAATGCGAAGCCTTCAGCGATGGCAGTCAGGCACGCGGCCTCGCACGCGGGCAGATGGGTACTGGCCCACCCACCAACGGCGTCCGGTGTGTTGCGTCAGGCACCGAAGCAAAACTCCCTGCGCCAAGACGGGCACCGCTGACGCCGCCAGCAAGGGCGTGACTCCTTGGCGGAAGGAAAGGTGGCGACTGTTGGGAAGCCACTGACAACTCTTTACCTTCAGGACCTTTCGACATGAGTTCGGTCCCTGCACAGGAGGAATGTCACTTTCCAGAGAGCCGGCTTTTTGGCAGAATCCCCAACTTGGGTCGCAAGTGTCCCACCTGCAGCGACTTGCAGCGAATCGAGCCCGTCAGCGCGGCGGATTTTCTGAGCGGGGCGGCGAAAAGCTGAACTCTTATCCGATGGCAAAACATGGGTTTCAAATGTGGACTAAGGCCAAGCGTGCTCCAAAGAGAATAGTGGACAGGACAGCGCCCGGCGGACAAGGAGAGCCGAAGGATGTCCAGTTAGGTATGTGGTTGGTTTGGCAGGCCCTGAGACGTAGTCTGGTCTGCCGACCGATTTGCAGATTCTGGGCGCGCGTGTATAATTAGCGACCAGTGTAAGGGTTACGCGAGTAAAGCGGAAGTCCGAAGGGAGATCACATGGCGTCGGTGATGAAAACGCTCTTTCTTAACCCGCCGAGCTTCAAGCTATTTGACGGAGGAGCCGGCTCTCGCTGGCCGGCGACGCGGGAAATCGAATCGTACTGGTATCCGGTTTGGCTGGCTTATCCTGCGGGAATGCTGGAGGGAAGCCGCCTGCTGGACGCTCCGCCCCACAAGGTCTCGCCGGAACAAACGGTGCAGATCGCCCGCGATTACGACTTTGTCGCCCTGTTCACCTCAACGGTTGGGTTTCAGAATGACCTTCGACTGGCGCACATGATGAAGGAAGCTAAGCCGGGCCTGAAAATTGCCTTTGTGGGTCCCCCTGTTCAGGCGCAACCGATTGAAAGCTTGAAGGCCAGCGAAGATATCGATTTCGTCGTTCGCGGCGAATTCGACTATGCTTTGGTGGAGTTTGCGCAGGGCCAGCCACTTGGCGAGATTGCAGGGGTCTCGTACCGCAAGGACAGCCAAGTGGTTCACAATCCGCCGCGGCCGGCGCTCCAGACCGAAGACCTGGACCGGCTGCCTTTCGTTACCGCGGTTTACAAGCGCGATTTGCTCATCGAAAATTACAACGTACCTTTCCTGCTCCATCCTTACGTGGCCTTCTACACCTCGCGTGGCTGTCCCGCGCTCTGCACGTTTTGCCTGTGGCCGCAGACACTTTCCGGACACGCTTGGCGCGTCCGCTCGGCGGAGAACGTTGCAGAGGAAATACGACAGGCCTTGAAATTGTTCCCTCAGGCCAAGGAGTTCTTCTTCGACGATGACACATTCAACATTCGCAAGGACCGGGTGCTGGAGCTTTGCAAGAAATTTAAGTCGCTGGGTTTCCGCTGGTCGTGCACAGCGCGTGTACACAGCGACTATGAGACCTTGAAAGCGATGGCTGAAGCTGGCGTACGGCTGCTCATCGTAGGCTTTGAGTCTGGCGATCCGCAAATTTTAAAGAACATCAAGAAAGGTGCGACGGTCGAGATGGGCAGGGAGTTTGCCAAGAATTGCAAGAAGATCGGCATCCTCATCCATGGGGACTTCATCATCGGATTGCCTGGGGAAACCAGAGAAAGCATCCAGAGGACCATCGACTTCGCGCGGGAGCTCGACGCAGAGACCATCCAGGTGTCGATTGCGCACGCCTTTCCGGGGACCGAGATGCACGAGTATCTCACCAAAAACGGCTTCCTGGCCGACCGCCCCATGTCCGACGCGATGGGCCACCAGCTTCCGCACATCGAGTATCCCGGGCTGAGCCGCGAGGAGATGATGGCGGCGGTGAACCGCTTCTACGACGCCTACTATTTCCGTCCGCGAGTTGCTTGGCGGATCGTGCGCAAGGCTGTGTGGGATGCCCACGAGCGAAATCGTCTTTACAAGGAAGCTGTCGAATACCTTCGCCTTCGCTCCGAACGCTGGAGGTACGCACCAAAGGCCTCTTCCAGCAATTCGGAGGTGATCCCCTAAAGCTCATGGAGACCATCGCGCCCATTCCAGCGGAATTGATTTCCGGTATTCCAAAGCACAGCCTTGGCAGGCTGCTCAAAAATAAGCATGAAGCGATTGATAGTCAATGCAGACGATTTCGCGCTCACCAGACTCGTCAGTCAAGGCATTCTCGATGCCCACTATTACGGTATCGTGACTAGTACCAGCCTCATGGCGAATGGGGGAGCCTTCGAGGAGGCCATCGCGATGGCCATGCGAGCGCCCCAGTTGAGCGTTGGAGTGCACTTGGCTCTCACTCACGGAATTCCGGTTTCGCCGGCATCGGGGGTCCCCACCCTCGTGGACACGCACGGTCGTCTGTATTTGACTGCGCGTCAGCTCCTAAACGGAATCGTCACTCACGGCATTAGCTTGCGCGAGATCGAACTCGAACTTCGGGCACAGATTTCGAAAGTCCTTCGCGCGGGCATTATCGTGACACACCTTGACGGACACAAACACATGCAAGTTTTGCCTGGCATTTCGGAAATCGTGATTCGACTGGCGCAGGAGTTCGGCGTCCCAAGTGTGCGATGCCCGATGGAGGAATTGCCACTGGCATGGCTTCCGCGCAGCCTCCGGGACGCTCAGGCAGTTGTTTTCAGGCAGCGTCTCGCAGGGCGCGCGGTCAGTTGGTTTGCCCGGCGCTTCAGGTTGAAACTGGTTCAAGCCGGGCTTAATTACCCTACACATTTTTACGGCCTCAGCCAAACCGGCTTGCTCAATGTGGAGAGACTTGAAGAGATCTTGCGCGGCTTGCCGGAGGGCACCAGCGAACTGATGTGCCACCCTGGGTACGCCGACCCGCTTTTGGCCAAAACCGGAACGCGACTGCTTGCCCAGCGGGAGATTGAATCCCGCGCCCTCATGTCACGTCGGACCAGGGAGCTGGTCATCAGCGAGGGCATTCAACTCGTAAGCTATAGTGACTTTGCCCGTGCAATTCACGGGAGTCAGGAGACCGGTCACGACCTCGGAGTTAGGACCGCAACATGTTGCGACCGGCGCGACTGAATTGGGGAGTCATCTACATGAATTCGCCAAACAACATGGGATTGTCAATCATCGTCCCTGTTTTTAACGAGGAAGCCAGCATCGTGCCGCTTTATGTCAGGCTTACGCAGGTCTTGAACGGGCTTGATCAACCGTACGAGATCATCTTCGTGGACGACGGCAGCAAGGATACGACGCCGCAGGTACTAGACCAGATTTATGAAAGTGATTCCCGCATTAAAATCGTCAGCCTGCGCAGAAATTTCGGCCAAACGGCAGCGCTGAAGGCCGGTTTTGATGTTGCACGCGGAGAAATCGTCATCTCGATGGACGGCGACTTGCAACATGATCCTGAGGAGATCCCCGACTTCATTGCCAAGCTCGCGGACGGCTATGACATCGTCAGCGGGTGGCGGACGCAACGGCGCGACAGGTGGCTGACACGCCAGCTGCCGAGCTGTATTGCGAACTGGATGATGGCGAAGGTCTCGGGGGTGCCACTTCACGATTTCGGAACGACTTTCAAGGCTTATCGGCGAGAGATCATTCAGAATGTTCAACTCTACGGCGACCTCCACCGTTTCATCCCCGCTCTGGCCGCTTGGTCTGGAGCACGGATTGCGGAAATCCCGATCAACAATCCACCTCGTCGGACCGGCAACTCTAACTATGGGTTTCTGAGAACGTTCCATGTCATCCTCGATCTCATGAGCACAAAGTTCTTGCTCGATTATTCCACAAGGCCGCTGCACTTCTTCGGTTTCTTCGGCTTACTGGCAACGGGGGCCGGCAGTTTGATCGGTGCCGCCTTGGTCTTTAAGAAGCTCGTCCTCCACAAGGAAGTCATGCTGGAAAACGGGCCGCTCTTGTTTGCCGCCACTGTGCTGATACTGGCAGGTATTCAATTCCTGTGCCTGGGGTTGGTGTCCGAGATCTTGTCCCGCACTTATTACGAGTCGCAAGGGAAGCCCATTTACGCGATCAAAGCGATCAGAAGCCATGAATCGCCATCAACTCCTACGATCCGGCAAGAACACCGTGCAGGAGGATAGGCAGATGCAGAGGAATATTGCGGACTCCCAGGCGGAATGCTGACCTAGAATCCTATGATTTCAAAGTCCTTGCGGGCGAGAACAAATCTCTTTATCGTACTTGTCGTAATGCTCAATCCGCTGGGCAATACCTTTCTGCGGGAAGGGATGAATCGCACGGGCGCCCCACCCAACTGGACGTCTCAGGCGCTGGCCATCTTCTTTTGGAAAGCCTTCCAATCCGGCTCTGTCTGGCTTGGCATCGGCCTTCTGATTCTCTTTTTCATTTGTTACATGTTGGTGCTTTCCTGGGCCGACTACAGCTACGTTCTGCCTGCCACCGCCGGCAGTTATGTGGTCGTGGCACTCTTAGGGTCCACGGTTCTGGGCGAGCACGTTCCCCTCGGACGATGGATCGGGATCGGGTTGATCTGTGCGGGCGCTGGGCTCGTTGGCCGAACGTCTCCTGCAACCGAAAGGGGGAATTGAAGGTGCGAACCGCGCTTCTTTTGACGGTGGTGGTTTTGGCAGGGACCGCCGGAGACATTATGGTGACCCATGTGATGAAGAAGGTCGCACGTGAGGAGCAATGGACGTGGCGAATCGCCCCGCACCGGGTCGGCCGGGCCCTCGCAGAAGGCCAGATGTGGATGGGCGTCGGGCTCATGGCCCTCGCCTTCTTCGCGTTCATCACTGTGCTGTCCTGGGCAGAGGTCAGCTTTGTGGTCCCAGCGACGGCAGCGAATTACATCGTCGGCGCCCTCGGCGCGAAGTTCCTGCTTAATGAACAGGTGAGCAAGGTGCGTTGGGCCGGCATGCTGCTGGTCGCAGCCGGGGTGGCGCTGGCCTGCGCAGCGCATTGAAATGTGCGGCATTGCCGGTTTTACACACGAAGATCGCCCGGTTCAGCCTGGCCTCATTCGCGGGGCCACTGCTTCTCTGATTCATCGCGGGCCGGACCAGCAAGGCGTTTACGAATCCCATCACGTTTCTTTGGGTGCGGTGAGGCTTACGATCATCGACCTGGTGTCGGGCGAGCAGCCCCTGCGCAGCGAAGATGGCGACATGGTCCTGGTTTATAACGGCGAAGTTTACAACTATGCAGAGCTGCGCGTCGAATTGCAGGAACGAGGACATCGCTTTCTCAGCCACAGTGACACGGAAGTGGTGCTGCACGCCTTTCTGGAGTGGGACACCGAGTGTTTCCGGCGGCTCCGAGGCATGTTCGGTCTGGCGCTCTGGTGCGAGTCCCGCCGGCGCTTGGTTCTGGCGCGTGACCGCGTGGGTATCAAGCCGCTGTATTTTTGCCACAAAGGACACGACATTTACTTCAGCTCCGAGCTCAAGGGGATTCTCCACCACCCTGACATCGATCGCACCCTGGACTTGGACGGACTGAATTGTTATCTCCGCGTGAACTATGTTCCCGGGCCATTTACTTTAGTCCAGGGAATTGAGAAACTCCCCCCCGGACACATCCTCACCTGGCAGCGCGGTGCAACGAAGGTCGAGCACTACTGGCACTGCGCGATCCCGCCCGCACAGGAGGCTTGGAGCGTCAGTGCCGCTAGAGACCAACTGGATTTTCTGCTCCACGAATCCGTCAAGGAACACATGGTTGCCGATGTGCCGGTCGGACTCTGGGCCAGTGGAGGTCTCGACTCGTCAACTATCCTTCACTATGTTACAAAGGTGTCAACCAAGAAGCTGAAGACGTTTTCGATCACGTTCAAAGGGCGCAGCTTCGACGAAGGCGCCTACATCCATAAGGTAGCCGAGCTCTACGGCACGGATCACTACGAGCTCGACCTGAGCACCGATACCGACCTCCAAGGCGCCATTCAGGAATTTGCTTACTATTCCGACGAGCCCAGCGCCGATGCCGGCTGCCTGCCGGTGTGGTTCTTGGCAAAGATGAGTTCCCGGCAAGTCACGGTGGCCCTCAGCGGCGAGGGGGCCGACGAGCTGTTCGGCGGCTATTTGACCTATCTCGCCAGCCGTTACGTACGAATGGCGCGACTGCTGCCAGCCGCTCTGAGAAAGATGGCAATCGCGGGTCTTCGCTACTGGCCTGTCTCGGACGAGAAGATCAGCTTTGAATACAAGCTCAAACGGTTCTTGCGGGGATCCTTGCTGCCCGCGGACGAAGGGCACATTTTCTGGAACGGCACGTTCTCCGAGCAGGAAAAGGCTGACATTCTGCACGGGGCGGATTCGGCACCCATGTTAAGGATTCTCGCGCAGATGCCGCGGGTGCCCGGCCTCGACCGTCTCCTCCTTTTCGATCAGCAGTACTATTTGCCGGACGATATTCTCTACAAGGCGGACCGCATGGGAATGGCACATTCACTCGAGGTTCGGCCGCCCTTTCTCGATCACCGTCTCGTGGAGTTTGCCGCCTCGCTGCCAGAAAACTATAAGCTGCGGGGGTCACAAATGAAGTTCTTGCTCAAAGAACTGATGAAAGACAAATTGCCCCCGGCCATTGTGCGCAGAAAAAAGGTCGGATTCGACATTCCCGTACACGACTGGTTTCGCGGCGTGCTGAAACCGCTCTTGCTGGATACGCTGACCGAGCGGGCAGTGAAGCAAACGCAGATTTTCCGCTGGGAAGGGGTCCACTCTGTGATCAAACGACACCTGGAACGACACGACAATCTCGGATACCACCTGTGGGGCTTACTGACTTTGTTTTTATGGATCAAACGGTGGAACATACAGACGCGGTCAGAACCGGAAGCGGCGGGCAAGAGGCTTGTCAGCCTCTCGGCGACAGCCTGAGCTATTCCCGCGAGTACATCGTCATTCTCTTCGCGGCCGTGATTTTCGTCGGGTGCATTGTTTCGCCTCCCTCTCTCTCGGATGATGTGGATGCGGTGCAGGCGCAAATCGCTCGCAACATGCTGCGATCCGGCGACTGGGTGACCGCCCGTCTCGACGGCGTTCCTTATCTGGAGAAAGCGCCGCTCGTCTATTGGTCGATTGCCCTCTCCTACAAAATCTTTGGCGCTCACGATTGGGCGGCGCGCCTCCCCATTGCGTTGTCGGCGGTGGCTCTTTGCTGGCTTACCGCGGCCATGGGCATTTGGGCATTCAGGAGACGTGCGGGATTCTACGCGGGCCTGATCATG
>Ga0306920_100016467_pt1 | contig 10187 bp, 7 predicted proteins | sample flu12Cox44000170_FD_204666 | JGI IMG/M metagenome (GOLD analysis project Ga0306920, IMG submission 204666) | Lab enrichment of tropical soil microbial communities from Luquillo Experimental Forest, Puerto Rico - flux4day.12C.oxic.44.000.170 (v2)... | ecosystem: Environmental > Terrestrial >...
CGAGCACTACCAGTTCGAAGGGGACGGCACCGTCCGGCCGCTGGGCCGGGTCGTCCGCCCGGTCAGCGAACTGGCTGAGCAGGTCCGCCCAGTCGGCCGCCAGCTTGCGTGCCTCCGCCGGGGTCAGGAAGGTGCGGAACCCGAACGCGTCCGGCCCGGCCAGGAACACGCCAGGCTCACTGGCGGCGGGCGGCGAAGCCGGTGGGGCAGCCGGGCGGCGCCGGCCCCGCCGCCGGCTGACGGCCAGCTCCGCCCAGCGCTGGCCAGCGATGATCCGGGCGTTCTCGGGATGCATGACGGCTCCTCGGCAAGAGGTAACGGTTACTTGGGGCCGGGCCTATCGGGCCGGGCGGCCAGATGCAGCAGCGGGTAGGACAGGACCAGGACCTCGACCGGCATCGCGCCGTCGGGCCTGTGCTCGGGATGGTCCAGCCGGTCGTGGAAGCGGTGGAAGATCTGCTCGGCCTGGGCGGCGAGCTCGTTAGCCTCATCCACGGTCACGTAGACGATGCTCTGGTTCTCGCCGGTCAGGTCGCTGTGCTGCCATTCGGCGGGCCAGCTCGCGCGCCGGGACAGCCCCGAGCGGGCCCGGTCCAGGGTGGCGGACAGCCAGAACTCGCTGAGCTCGTCGGCGGCGACCGCCGCCGACGGGTCTTCCTGGTCGGTGGTGATCTGCAGCACGGTGTGCGCCCGGCGCCATGGGCGCTCCCGCCCCTTGCCGCCGCCCGCCTCCACCACGTAGCCGTACTTGGCAAGTGTGCGCAGGTGGAAGGCGCAGTTGGCGGGGCTCTCCCCGAGCAGCTCGCTGGCCTGAGTCGCGGTCAGCGTGCCGGCGTGGACCAGCGCCTCCAGCAGCGCGAGCCGGAGCGGATGAGCCAGCGCCCGCATCGCCCGGGCATCGGTGATCTTGTGGCTGGGCATGCCACCGTCGGTGGCGGCCAGCTCGGTGCTGGCCGGCCCGGTGGTGGCCGGCCCGGTGGTGGCCGGCCCGGTGGTGGCCAGCTCAGCGGTGGTCACTTCAAGTTCTTCGGAAGACACATTTCGAAAGGTTACGCTCGAAAGAGTTGTTTCGTCAAGGCTCTGGGCAACCATGCATCGTGCGACCATGGCGATATGCGCGTCACCTCAGCCGAGCCGACCATGCTGTTCGCCGGGACGGCTGGCCAGCCGCTCCAGATCATGCGGGTGACGCTGGTGCCCGCGGCCGCGGGCCCGGTCACCGTGCGGGTGATGGGAGCGGGGGTCCGCACGCCGCAGCCGTTGCGAATCGATGCCGCCGAGGGAGCGAGCCAGCTGCTGGAGGTTCCGGTGGCGGTCGCCGCGCCGCACCGGCCCGGCAGCGCGCTGCCGGTCACGGTCATCGCCGAGAGCGAGCACGAGCGGGCCGAGCAGGCGGCGACGCTCACCACCGCCGAGCCGGGCTGGACGGTGTGGCTGGTCAGCCATTTTCACTATGACCCCGTGTGGTGGAACACCCAGGGCCAGTTCACCCAGTCCCGGCTGCTGCTGCCCGGCGAGGACGGTCAGCTGCCGGAAGTCCGCACCGCGTTCGAGCTGGTGAAGCTGCATCTTGACGCCGCCCGGGCCGACCCCGACTACAAGTTCGTGCTGGCCGAGATCGACTACCTCAAGCCCTATTTCGACACCCATCCGGACGACCGCGCCGACCTGCGCGCCCTGCTGGCGGACGGCCGGATCGAGCTGGTCGGCGGCAACTACAACGAGCCGAACACCAATCTGACCTGCTCCGAGTCCACCATCCGCAACGCCGTCTACGGCATCGCCGCCCAGCGCGAGGTGGCCGGCGGCGACCCGCGCAGCGCCTGGATGCTGGACGCGTTCGGGTTCGACCCCGGGTACCCCGGGCTGATGGCCGCGGCTGGGCTGACCTCGTCGGCCTGGGCCCGCGGGCCGTTCCACCAGTGGGGGCCATGGCGGACGGTCGGTGACAACCGCCGGATGCAGTTCGCCACCGAGTTCGAATGGCTGTCCCCGGACGGCAGCGGCCTGCTGACCAGCTACATGGCCAACCACTACGGGGCCGGCTGGGGGGTGCACCAGGCGGCCGACCTGGCCGCCGCGCAGGCGGACGTGCTGGGCCAGCTGGCGCTGCTGGCACCGGTCGCGGCCACCCGCAACGTGCTGCTGCCGGTCGGTGCCGACCACGTGATCCCAGCCCGCTGGGCGACCGCGCTGCACCGCGACTTCGCCGCCCGTTACGTCTGGCCTCGCTGCGTCACCGCAATCCCGCGCGAGTTCTTCGCCGCCGTCCGAGCCGAGGCGGCCAGCCGCCGGATCTGGCTGTCGCCGCAGACCAGGGACATGAATCCGGTCTATCCCGGCAAGGACGTCTCCTACATCGACACCAAGCAGGCGCAGCGCGCCGCCGAGGTGGCGGTGCTGGACTGCGAGCGGCTGGCCACCCTGGCCTGGCTGGCAGGCGCGGACTACCCGGCGGCGTCGCTGGACAAGGCGTGGCGGCTGCTGGTCTACGGCGCTCACCACGATGCGATCACCGGCACCGAGTCGGACCAGGTCTACCTGGACCTGCTGGCCGGCTGGCGGGAGGCCTTCGAGCGCGGCGATGCCGCCCGCCGTGAGGCCGCGGCCTACCTGGCCGGGCTGGCAGACACCCGGCCGCCTGCCGCCAGGCCCGGCGCTGCCGGGCCACCGGCCGCCAGCCCCGCTGCCGCCCGGCCGGTGGTCGTGGTCAACCCGCTGTCCTGGCCGCGCCCGGGGCTGGCGTCGATCACGCTGACCTTCAGCGAGCCCGGCCCGCCGTGGCTGGCGCTGACCGACGGGACTGCCGCCGACGTGCCCTTCCTGGCCGAAGGTGTGCGCCGCCACCCGGACGGCACCCTGGCCGCCGCGGCCATCACCTTCCTGGCCGATCAGGTACCCGCGGTCGGCTACCGCAGCTACTGGGCAGGCCCGGCGGCCGGAACCGGCACCGGCGGCTGGGCGCCGGCCCCCGGGACCACGATCGCGAACCAGGCGTTCGAGATAGCGGCCGACCCGGCCCGGGGTGGCACGCTGACCTCGATCCGCGACCGCCGGACCGGCAGCGAACTGCTCCGCGGCCCGGGCAACGAGCTAGTGCTCCAGCCCGAGTACGACTACCACCCACGCTGGGGTGAGGGGCCCTGGCTGCTCTCCCCGCACGGTGCGGGCACCGGGTCCGCGGCCGCCCCGGCGGAGGTGCGCGCGGAACGCTGCCCGGGCGGCTCCCGGCTGGTCGCGCAGTTCACCCTCGGTGGGCTGCAGGTGACCCAGGAGACGACGCTGTGGGACGGCCTGGACCGGGTCCAGTTCCGCACCCACGTGGACGGCTCGATCGGCCAGGACACGCTGCTGCGGGTCCGGTTCCCGGCCGACGTGCCCAGTGCGCTGCCGCTCTACCAGGCGGCGACGGCGGTGGTGGGCAGGCCGTTCGGCACCGCCGACGCGGATGCGGCCGAGCACCCGTTCACCCTCGACAACCCTGCCCACGAATGGTTCGGCCTCGGCGCCGCGGTCCGGGTGGTCACCGGCAGCCAGGCCTGGCCGCTGGGGGTCGCCGAGGTGATCACGGCCGGGCCAGACCCGGCGGCCCGCGACCTGCTCGCAGCGCTGGCCCGGCACGGTGTGACAGCCACCTGCAGCCTGCCGGATGGCCCCCGCTACGGGTCCCTGGACCTGGACTCCAACCTGCCCGACTGCCGGATCGTGCTGGGCGGCCCGGAGGCCAACCCGTGGGCCGAGCGGCTGCTGGCCTGGCTGACGGGGCCCGAGGCGGCCGAACTGGCCACCCAGCTGGCCGCTGGCCGGCGGCGGATCTGGGTACCGGCCGGCCGGCCACGCGCGGAGGTGTTCGGTCCCAGCGCCGACGTCCGCGGTGAGCGCGACCTGCCGGTACTGATCGTGGCCGGGCCGGACCCGGCCCGCGAGCTGGCCGCTGACCTGGCCAGCCCGGTGATCGAGGCGCACCTGCTGGCGCCCTCGCCGGACCCGCCGCTGGCCGGGCACGTCGTCGGGCTGCTCAACCGGGGAACCCCCAGCGGCCTGGTCACCCCGGACGGGACGCTGCACATCGCGCTGATGCGGGCCAGCAGCGCCTGGCCGGCCGGGGTGTGGATCGACGGCCCGCGCCGCACCGTCCCGGACGGGAGCAGCTTCGCCTTTCAGCACTGGACCCACACGTTCGAGTACGCGCTGGTGGCCGGAACGGGCGACTGGCGCGCGGCCGGCTTCGGCCTGGCAGGCCAGGAGTACAACCACGACCTGCTCACCTGCGAGACCGGGGTGCACGCCGGGCCGCTGCCGGCGGCCACCAGCCTGTGCTCGGTCACCAGCCAGGGCCAGCCTCGGCCGACGGCAGCCCTGGCCACCCTGAAGCCGCGCGGGAACCCGCTCGCGGCTGGGCGGCCGGGGCAGCCGGGCCGGGCCGGCGGGGTGACCGCCCGGCTGCGCGACCTGGCCGGCCACACCGGCCCGGCCCTGGTCAGCCTGCCCGCCGGGATCACCGGCGCCCGGCTCACCAGCCTGCTAGAGGACACCAACGGCCCGCCGCTGCCGGCTACCCCGGAGGGTGCGGTGGTGCAGGTGCCTGCTGCCGGGACGGTGACCCTGATACTGGCCCCGGCCGGCCCGGCCCCGGCTGAGCCCGGCCCGGCCACAGCCGCGCCCGGGGCCACCCCGCCCGGGTCCACGGCCACCCCGCCCGAGCCCGTCCAGCCGGTCTTCACCCGGTACTGGCTGCACGGCAAGGGCCCCGCGCCCGCCGGGAACCTGCCCGTCGCGGTGCACCTGTCCCCCGGCCGGCTCACGCTCGGCCAAGCGGGCACCGGCACCTTGCGGCTGACCGTCGCCGGCGGCCCGGAGCCGGCCAGCGGCGAGGTCACCCTGGCCGTCCCGGCCAGGCTGGCCGCGACCATGGACCGCCCGCCCCGCTACGACCTGCCCGGGGGCGGCTATGCCAGCTGGCAGGTCGCGGTGCGGGCCGAACCCGGCACGCGGGCCGGGCGCTACTACCTCGCCGCCGCGATCCGCGACGACCTCGGCCAGGTGCTGGAGGACGTGGCGCTGGTCACGGTGGGCGAGCCACCCGCTCCCCCGCTCGACCTGCCGCTGGCCGAACTGCTGCCGCTGATCGCCGACGACGAGCAGCGGGCGGCGGCCGAGGCGGACCTGCGGCTGTCGCCCGCCGTGGTGCGGCTGCCCCCGGGCGGCTGCGGCGAACTGGTGGCCGAGGTCAGCAATGGCACCGCCGCCCCCATCCGGGGTGAGTGCCAGCTGATCTCGCCGCATGGCAGCTGGCCGCTGCTCGGTGCCGCCGCCCACGGCTTCGCGGCCGGTCCCGGCGAAACCGCCCGGCTGCGTTTCGCCGTCACGGTGCCCGGCGAGGCCAGGCCCGGGTCGCACTGGTGGGCGCTGGCCAAGCTGATGTACTTCGGCCAGCTCCGCTACAGCGAGTGCGCCCGGATCGAGGTTGGCTGAGCAGAACTGGCTGAGCAGAACTGGCTGAGCCGGCCCAGCTCAGCTGAGCCGGGTCACAGGTCGGGGGCGCGGTTCTCGTACGGGGTGCTGAGCACGATCGTGGTGCGGGTGGAGACGCTGCCGGCCGTCCTGATCTCCTGCAGCAGGTTCTCCAGGTCGGCGGGTGAGGCCACCCGCACCTTGAGGATGTAGTTCTCATCGCCGGCCACGCTGTGGCAGGCCTCGATGGCGGACAGGTGGGCCAGCCGGTCCGCCGTGTCGTCTGGGGCCGCCGGGTCGAACGGCTTGATGGAGACGAACGCGGTGAGCGGCAGCCCGGCGTCCGCGGGATCGATCACCGCCGCGTATCCCCTGATGACGCCCCGCCGCTCCAGCCGGCGCACCCGCTGATGGGTGGCTGACACCGACAGCCCGGTCTCCCGGGACAGGTCGGTGAAGCTCATCCTGCCGTTCCGGCAGAGCAGCGACAGGATCTTCCGGTCGATGTCTTCCACGCCGTCACGCTAGCCCGTGGACGAGTTCCCGGCTGGCGTTGTTGAGCCGCTCGCAGCCATCGGCGGTGCAGACCACAATGTCCTCGATCCGGGCACCGTGCGGGCCCGGGTAGATCCCCGGCTCCACCGAGAACGCCATGCCGGGCACCAGCGCCTCGGCATTGCCGGCCACGATGTAGGGGTCCTCGTGCGTCTCCAGCCCGATCCCGTGCCCGGTCCGGTGGACGAAAAACGGGCCATATCCGGCGGCGTCGATCGGCTCCCGGGCGGCCGCGTCCACCGCCTCGGCGCTGACCCCGGGCCGGACGGCGGCACAGGCGGCCTCCTGCGCCGCCTGGAGCACCCGGTAGTAGTCGGCGAACTCGGGTGGCGGCTGGCCGATCGCGTAGGTCCGGGTGCAATCCGAGCAGTAGCCGCTGGGCATGGTGCCGCCGATGTCAACGACGACCGCGTCGCCGGCGGTCAGTACCCGGCCGCCCGGCTCGTGGTGCGGCTTGGCCGCGTTCGGGCCGGACGCGACGATCACGAAGTCGGCCCGGGCGTGCCCTTCGGTGATGATGGCACCGGCGATGTCGGCCGCCACCTCCCGCTCGGTCCGGCCCGGCCGCAGCCAGCCGGGGACCCGCTGGTGAACCCGGTCGATGGCTTCGCCGGCCGCCCGCAGCGCCGCGACCTCGGCCGCGGTCTTGCGGATCCGCAGCCCGCGCAGGGCGTCGCTGGCCAGGGCCTGCCTGGTGGCGGGCAGCGCGTCGCGGAACCGGAGCACCATCATGGCCCACATCTGGCCGGCCAGCCCGGCTGTCTCCGGGCGGCCGAGCCGGTCCGCCACCAGCGCGTAGGGATCGTCCGTCTCGTCCCAGCCGATGATGTCCAGGCCCAGCGCGCCCGCCGGTGACGCCTGCATCGACCGCATCTCAAGCTGGGGCGTGACCAGGAACGGCGCCCCATCGGCGGGCACCGCCAGGCAGGTCAGCCGCTCGGACTGGTGGGTGTCGTAGCCGGTCAGGTAGCGCAGGTCCGGGCCGGGCGTCAGCAGCAGCACGCCGATCCCGGCCCGGGCGGCGGCGGCGGCCGCGAGTTCCAGCCGGCCCGCCGGATACAGCTCCGCCAGTCCGTCTACCGCTGTCACGTGGTCATCTAACCACGCGGCGGCCCGCGGCAGCCGGGCGGCGGCGAGCATGCCTGGACAAGACCGGTTCCGGTGCCTCACGCTTGGTAGGTCAGGGGTTACGCAAACATTCCACGCTTTTGCTGTGCCGGGGCTGGAAAGTGAGGCGGCGATCTCCCGTTCGGCCGTGGATCCAGCGGACAGTATCCGGCTGGCCGAGGAGCTGGCGCAGGAACGGCATGTCACGGTCGAACTGCAGCGGGCGATCCTGCCACTGCACGAGGGACCGTTCCGGCTGCCGGGGCTCCGCGCCGTGGTGCGTTACCTGCCCGCCTCCCGCGACAGCCGGGTCGGCGGCGACTGGTACATCACCGCCGAGATGCCCGGCGGCCACGTGCTGATCGCGATCGGCGACGTGGGCGGGCACGGGCTGGCCGCGGCGGCGGGCATGGCCCGGCTGCGCGGCGCACTGGCCGGCCTGGCCATCACCGGCTCGCCACCGCAACGGCTGCTGGGCTGGCTCAACGACCTGGTACATCACGTCGACCCCGAGCACACCGCCTCGGTGGTGGCCGGCTATTTCGACCCGCCGTCCCGGGTCCTCACCTGGGCGCAGGCGGGCCATCCGCCGCCGGTGCTGGTCCGCGGCAGCCAGGCCTACCCGCTGCCTGCGCCGGCCGGGATCCTGCTGGGCGCCGGCCGGGAGGGCTACCAGGCCACTTCGGTGGCGCTGGCCGCGGGGGATCTGCTGCTGCTCTACAGCGACGGGCTGGTCGAGCGCCGGGACCGGCCGCTGGAAGCGGGGCTGGCCACGCTGACGCAGGCCGCGGGCGGTATCGGTGACCCGGAGCAGGTCATTACCGCGGTGCTGGCCGCGCTCGGGTCGACCGACCCCGAAGACGACACCTGCCTGGTCGCGCTGCAGGTGCTGTAGTCACTCGCCAGTCAGTCGCGGGTCACTCGCCGGTGAGGGCGGCCACCGCGCGGCGCAGCGAGGAACCCAGGTCCCACCGCTCGTCCAGCGCCGCCAGCTCGTCCGGTGCCGCCAGCGTCACCGGCAGCGTGCCATCCACCTGCGGTACCGGTGCGTCGGCGGCGACCCGGACCACGTCCGGCGCCACTGCCAGGTAGGCCCGCTCCGCGGCCAGCTTCGGGCGGCTGCTCATCGGGAACCCGCCCTGCCCGGCGTCGATCGCGGCCAGCATCGCCGCCACCGTGCCGAACGCCCGCACCAGCGCGGCCGCCGTCTTCTCCCCCACTCCCGCCACCCCGGGCAGGCCGTCGCTGGGATCGCCGCGCAGCACCGCGAAGTCGGCATAGGCCCGGCCCGGGATGTGATAGCGGGCAGTCACCGCCGCCTCGTCCACCACGTCCAGGTTGGTCAGCCCGCGGACCGTGTAGATGATGCGGACCCCGCGCTCGTCGTCGACCAGCTGGAACAGGTCCCGGTCCCCGGTGACGATCTCCACCGGGCCGCCCGCGCGGGCGGTCAGCGTGCCGATCACGTCGTCCGCCTCGTAGCCGGCCGCGCCGACGGTCGCCACCCCCAGTGCGGCCAGCACCTCCTCGATGACCGGCACCTGCGCGGCGAGCAGCGGCGGCACCTCCTCGCTGCCGTCCGGCCGGGCCCGGTGCGCCTTGTAGGACGGTATGGCGGCCACCCGGAACGCGGGCCGCCAGTCGGCGTCCAGGCAGGCCACCAGCTGGCCCGGCTGCCGGGCCCGGACCAGCCGGGTGATCATGTCGAGCAGGCCGCGGACCGCGTTGACCGGGGTGCCGTCCGGGGCGGTCAGCGTTTCCGGCACGCCGTAGAAGGCGCGGAAATACAGCGACGCGGTATCGAGCAGCATCAGCGGGCCCACCGGCTCATCCTGCCACGCATGCCCGCCGCGGGGTCGGCTACCGGCGGTCGGCCAGCCACACTGAGACGTGAGCCGGCTCCAGCGCCTGGTGCACCACGCTGGCCAGGTCGCCGCGGACGGTATCCAGGTCGAGGGCATCTTTCAGGCGGGCCGCGAATGCCGTCACGGTCTGGTCCGCGTCATAGCGGGCCCGGTTGAACCGCCGGTCGACCAGCGCCTGCACCCGGCGGCGCAGTGGGCTGAACAGCGCCGCCACCGCCAGTGTCGCCCCCGCCACTGCCACCGGGCCGGAGACCGGCAGCACCCGGGTGGCCAGCAGCACCAGCCCCGCGTACACCCCGATCAGCAGCCCGGTCACGATCGTGTAGGCCAGCGTCCGGGAGATGATCCGGTCGATGGTGACGCCCGGGACGTCGCCGTTGGGCAGGATCCGGACCGGGCCGTGCAGCAGCGCCTGGATGGTGATGACGTAGACGCTCGCGGGCCAGGCGACGGCGAGCAGCACGTATATGACCACATGACCCAGCGCCACCGGCGGGACGGCAGCCTGCCGTCCGGGAACAGCAGGATCACCAGCGCGAAGGTGAGCGCGAGGAAGCTCCAGGTCGGCACCAGCAGCACCGCCAGCGGCCCGGCCGGGAGCCGGTAGCCCAGGTCATACCGCAGCGCCGCGTAGGCGCCGGCGTCGTTGCTGAGCAGGCCGCTGGCGCCGCCGGCCAGCATCAGCCACCCGATCGGGTTGCCCGGCCGCCGCCAGGCCACCAGCGCGCCCACCGCCACGAACGGCAGGGGGCCACGAGTGTCTGGACGGAGTTGGCCAGCACCCCGGTCCGGGAGAGCACCGACAGCGGTACCGCCGCCGCGCCGAGCAGCACAGTGACGGCCCCGTGATCGCCACAGCCACCCGGCGCGGTTCATGCCCGGTCACGCTAGCGGCAGACCGTTCCGGAAACGTTACTGCGCCACCGCCGCCGCGGCGCGAGCCGAGCGGGTGCCGCACCGGGGGCCACTGGGAGTGGCCTGCGGGCGTTACTCGTCAAGCACTACTTCTCGACATAAAAGAGTCGCTTGTTGACGAATTCGTCGATGCCGAGGGGGCCTAGCTCGCGGCCAAAGCCGGAGCGCTTGGTGCCGCCGAACGGCAGGTCCGCGCCCTCGCCTGCCGGGGTGTTGACGTTGGCCATGCCGACCTCCAACTGCTCGGCGACCTTTATTGCCCGCTCCTCGTCGGTCGACCAGACGGCTCCG
>Ga0306920_100016468_pt1 | contig 10187 bp, 7 predicted proteins | sample flu12Cox44000170_FD_204666 | JGI IMG/M metagenome (GOLD analysis project Ga0306920, IMG submission 204666) | Lab enrichment of tropical soil microbial communities from Luquillo Experimental Forest, Puerto Rico - flux4day.12C.oxic.44.000.170 (v2)... | ecosystem: Environmental > Terrestrial >...
CCTTGCGCTCGATGGCAGCGTGATCACCATCGACGATGGCGCGAACGCCGCGTTCTACAAGAAGCCTGGCGTCACCGCGGGTGACATCATGGCGGGCAACGTCACGACCGATGACGAGTCCGCGCGACGCTTCCTGTCGGCTGTGAACTCGAGCACGACGTCGGCGACGGCGCAGCGGACGGCATCCGCGGTAACGCCGCATGGGTCGCCCGCAGCGAGCTCAGCACCGGCGGCAATCACTGCGGAGGCACCTTCCGGCCATACCGCAGCGGCCCCCGCGGCCCAGACCTTCCCGCTCGCGGATCCCAAGCCAGGGCAGGAACCGAAGTAAGCGGTTCGAAGCTCCAGGGGCTGGGACCGCCCATTCTGCAGGTGACTGAAAACCTCGACATCGCGCTCACGATGTCGAGGTTTTTTCGTTGTGGCTGAGCGCGGACCGGCGGCCCGGCCTAGGTGCGCCCGGACCCCGATGCGACCGCGACGCTATCGTCCGCCGTCACCGGTGGGGTCGCCAGCTTGCGCCGGAACTCCCTCATGAGCAGCGTCCAGCTGGTCACCGCCTGCAGTGTCACCGTCGCCACCGACAGGCGCCATACCTCCATCAGCGAGAAGTCCGCTCTCCGTGACAGGAGCACTACCGGCGCTACGAAGGTGAGCAGGCGTGAGGCGGAGCTCAGGAGCGAAGGCCAGGTGTTACCGAGCGCCTGGAACAATCCCGAGCAGGTGAAGATCAGTCCGGTGGCGACGAAATTCCAGGAGATGATGCGCAGGTAAGGTGCGCCGACGGCCACTACATCCGGTGCGTGCGTAAAGGCATGGATGAACCACTCCGGGTGCCACTGGCAGAGGAGCGTGATGAGCAGCATGAGCGCGCTGCTGAGGATCACCCCGGTGCGGAAGGTCGCGCGCACGCGGTCGAGGCGGCCCGCGCCGAAATTCTGGCCCGCCACGGGGGTCACTGCGAACGCAATCGCCATCACGGGCAGGAACATCGCCTGCATGACGCGGCCGCCGATCCCGAAGCCCGCCTGGGCCGAGGGCCCGAACGGACGAATCACGAGGTAGATGACGCCGATGATGACGAAGATCATCAGGAATTCGCCGCCCGCGGGCAGCCCGATATTGAGGATGCGCCCGATGAGTCCCCAGCGGGGACCCCAGTCCCGCGGATTGAGCGCCACGTAGTGCTCGAGCCGCACGAAGTACACCCACAGGAATACGGCTCCGAAGCCCACGGCGATACTGCTCGCGAGTCCGGCGCCCGCGGTTCCCAAAGGATGGTGCGTACCCCAGCCGCTGATGAGGATCGGAGCCAGCACGGTGTTCAGGATCACCGTCAGCATCTGCACCACCATCGTCGGCTGCACGATCCCGGTGCCGCGCAGCGCCGAGCCCATTGCCACCAGTGCAAACTGCAACGCGAGCCCCGGGGTGTACCAGTAGAGATAGGCCGTGCCAGCCGCCGCGGCGGCGGCGTCGGCCGCCACCCAGCGCACGTAGGCACCGCCGGCGAGAAAGCCCCAGACCAGGGTAAGCAGCCCGCAGATCGCCGAGAGCAGCACTGATTGATTGAAGACCAGGTTGGCTTCGGCTTGGTCCTTGCGACCTGCGGCCTGGGAGACGAGCGCGACTGTGCCGACGCCGAGCATCTGCGTGAGTGCGAGGATCACGAAGCTCACGGTGCCGGCGGTGCCCACTCCCGCGATGGCCGCCTCCCCGAGGCGCGAGACGAAGTACAGGTCAACGAGGAAATACAGCGTCTGGAACAGCATGCCGATGGCTATGGGTACTGCCATCGCCACGAGCAGCCGGCTGACCGGTCCCTGAGTGAGGTCTTTCATGGGATCCGCGCTTGCTTGCGCCACTTACGCCAGTCGCGCTCGACCAGCTCGGCCATGCGGCGAGCGGCCGGGCAAAGCCAGCGGTCGCCGCGGTGGCGCAGGTCCGCGAGGATAGGCCTGCGCTTATCGGGACTTCCCAGATGGATGTTGGCGGTCTCCCATCCCATCATCCAGAGCAGCCGGTCTTCGTCGCGGCCGCGTGGCAGGCTCGCGAGCTCGATGCGGCTGCAGTCGGGTGCCAGGCGCCGGATGAGCCATTGGCCGTGCACCTCGAGGAAGGGATCCGGCACGCGCAGCGCGTTGCGCAGGATCTCGCCGTACCGTGGGGAGCGCTGCCGGGCGCCGCGTGCCCACAGCCAGGCGGAGGGTGCAAGCGGCTTCGCCTCGCGTGCGACCATGGAGTCGCACCAGCGGGCGAGCGCCACCAGGCGTAACCGCCCGAGGCTGCCGAGGCCAGCCTGTCGATGCACGATGTGCGGCTCGGTGGCGTCAGCGGGCAATGCCGCGTGCAGCAGCTTCCGCATGCGTGAGTGCCCGCGCCCCGGCGCCGCGCGCAGCGAGCGCAGGTGCTGCCAGAACGGGCGCTGATCCTTGAGGCGCGCGACCGCGAGATCGCGCAGCCAGCGGTAGCGCTCCGCGAGCACGACCGCGCCCCCACCCGCACGCAGCGACTCGCTGTAGCCCTCGAGGATCGCGCCGCACGCGCGGCGTGCCGAGAGCGTGAGCCGTAACTCTTCGATGGCGAGCAGCGCACTTGCGCCGAGGCGCACTAGATCCTGGGTGTAGGGCAGCGTCACCGTCTCATCGAAATCGTTGACGCCCCAGATCAGCCGCCCCTCGGCATCGCGCCAGGTGCCGAAATTCTCGACATGCAGGTCCCCCACGGCGAGCACCGCAGGCGCATCGCAGAGCTCGCGGCAGGTTTCGGGCCACAGCTGTGCCCAGCGGTAGAAGGTCGCGCGCAGGAACGCGAAGCCATTCGCAGCCATCAGCCGGTGCTTGAGGGCGAGGTCGGCGCGCACCACGGGGACCATTCGCGCAAGCCAGCTCTCGTAGACACTAGTCGACTCGCGCACACCCATGGATCACACATTAGTTGACGATCGCGCACGCCGCCACGTCAGGGCGCGGTGAGCTGATGCCAGGCGGTCTCGAACATCGGCCACCAGCAGCTCATGTGGTGGTAGGAATGGCTGATACCCGGGAGATCGAGGAAATGCGTCCCGGGCATAACCGATACGAACTCCCGCGCCTCGGCCGCCGGGCAGACCTGGTCATCGAGTCCGTGCAGCGCAAACCAGGGTGCGGGCAGAGGCGATGTGGCAGGCAGCAGCTGTACACCCCCGGTGCGTGGCGCAGAGCGCAACCCCGGCCCGCCACACAACGGCTTCTCGAGGTCGAGGTCGGCACAGAACGAGAGTGTCAGGGCGCCGGCGAACGTGCCGGGGGTCGATTGTACGAGGGCAACATAGGCAAGCGTGGCGCCCGCCGAATGGCCGATCAGCACCACTGGAGCGCCCGCCAGCGCATAGCGTTGCTGCAGGTAGCGAGCGAGAGCCGCCAGATCTGCGCCCGGGGAAACACAACCGTGCGGATCGCGGGAATAAACGGCGAAAAGGTCCCGCACGTCGACGCCGGCGACGAGCGCACCTTGCGCGCTCAGCCGGCGCGCAATCTCCGAAAGGGGCGCGCCCCAGCCACCATCACCGGAAAGGAGCAGCACGAGATAGCGCGCGGGAGGCGGCGGGCGATAGGTGCGCACCGCAGCGTACGGCTCATGGGACAACCACTCGCTGATGCCCCTGGTGTCGGTGGAGGTGCATCCGCAGAGCGCCAGAATAACGAGCAATACGCAGTGCAACCGTACGCGTTGCAGCCGGGACACACCCGCTCCTGGAACGTCCTTCATCCGGTGGACTCTTGCATCCCGGCAGCGCCGACGCAAAGCGCACCCAATCCGGGAGATGCACGGCGGCCGCCGGATAGGGTCCAATAATGACCCGTCCCCACCAGGAGATCGGCGTTTGACCGATGCGGCTTACGCGCCCACCGCGGCGCGCAAGGCTGGCGAGACCGCCCTCGGCATCCTCGCCGCCATCAGCTTCTGCCACCTCCTGAACGACATGCTGCAGTCGCTGCTGCCAGCGCTGTATCCGATGATCAAGAGCTCCTACGGCCTCAGCTTTGCGCAGATCGGGCTGCTCACCTTCACCTTCCAGTTCACCGCTTCGCTCCTGCAACCGCTGGTCGGTGCGCTGGCCGACAAATCTCCCCGCCCCTACTCGCTTGCGATCGGCATGGGCTTCACCCTCGCGGGACTGCTGCTGCTCGCCTTCGCGGCGAGCTACACGCTGCTGCTCGCCGCCGCGGCCCTGATCGGCACCGGCTCCTCAGTCTTCCACCCCGAGTCCTCGCGCGTCGCACGCATGGCGAGCGGCGGCAAGCACGGGCTGGCGCAATCGCTGTTCCAGGTCGGGGGCAATCTCGGCACCTCGGCGGGTCCCCTGCTTGCCGCGTTCATCGTGCTGCCGCACGGACAGTCGAGCGTCGCCTGGTTCTCGGGCGCCGCGCTGCTCGGCATGTTCCTGCTGGTGAACGTCGGGCACTGGTACAAAGCGCACGGCATCACGCGGCTGGCTCGCGCCGGCACTGTGCGGCACGCCGCGCCGCGGCATCACGTGGCGCTCGCACTCGTGGTACTGCTCATGCTGGTGTTCTCCAAGTACGTGTATCTCGCCAGCATCAACAGCTACTACACTTTCTATCTCATCGAGCACTTCCACCTCTCGGTGCGCAGCTCGCAGCTGCACCTGTTCGTGTTTCTCGCCTCTGCCGCGATCGGCGGCATGGTGGGCGGCCCGCTCGGTGACCGCCTCGGCAGCAAGTACATCATCTGGGCGTCGATCCTCGGCGTCCTCCCCTTCACGCTGCTGCTGCCGCACGCCAATCTTTTCTGGACCGGTGTGCTCACCGTGCCGATCGGGCTGATCCTCGCGTCGGCCTTTCCCGCCATCGTGGTGTACGCTCAGGACCTGCTGCCCGGACGCACCGGGACGGTCGCGGGACTGTTCTTCGGCCTGGCGTTCGGCATGGGGAGCGTCGGCGCCGCGGTGCTCGGTAAGGTCGCCGACCATCTCGGCGTCGATGCGATTTACCAGATTTGCGCCTTCCTGCCGTTGATCGGGCTGCTGGCCGCATTCCTCCCCGACCTGCACAAGTCACATGCCGCACGCACCGCCTGACATGCTGAAGCTGCTACCGCACGCGCTGCTCGATGAGCTCGCCGCCAAAGCTGCGGCGAGCCCGCGTGCCCGTGCACACCACAACATCCACGCCACACCCGCCGATCTCGTGCAGCGCTTCCTGGTGGTGGCCCAGGATCACTCCTACTTCCGGCCGCACCGCCACGCGACCCGCTCCGAGCTGGCGCTGCTGGTGCGCGGTCGCGTCGATCTGCTGACCTTCGATGAGAGCGGCTGCGTGCTCGCGCGCCACGCCGTCGGTGAGGATGCGGGGACCTTCGCCTACGAGACCCCGCAGGGCCTGTGGCACACGCTCGTACCGGGAAGCGGCGGCTGCGCTTTTCTCGAGATCAAGGAAGGACCGTACGACCCGGCGACTGCGGTGCAATTCGCCGCCTGGTCCCCGGCCGAAGGCGATCCGGAGGTAGCGCGCTTTTGCGCCTGGCTGCGCAGCGCGCAGCCCGGGGACCGGCCACCGGTTCGGTGATTCCGCGCGGGCGAATCAGGACTGTGGCGGTCGAAGATAGCGAGCCAGCTCGCTCCCGCTCACGATACTCTCCAGGTAACCGAAGGTGCCGCGCTCGCTGACCTCACGTGCCGCGGCGAGCACGCCGGTCATCGCGGCGCGATAGAGGGAGGTGGAGAGGCTGATGCGCCGCACGCCGGCCGCGGCCAGATCGGCCACCGTGAAGGATCTGCCAGGAATGCCCACCATGAAGTTGACCGGTTTTTTCAGCGCGCTGCATACCGTCCTCACCGCCGCGAGGTCCGGCAGTCCCGGGGCAAACAACACGTCCGCACCGGCACGCTCGAAGGCCTGCAGGCGCCGCACGGTGTCATTCAGATCCAGCCGCCCGTGAAGGAAGTTCTCCGCACGCGCGGTGAGCACGAAGTGAAATCGCTGCCCGTGGGCTTCGGCGACCGCCGCCGCGACGCGCTCGACTGCATGGTCGAACTCGTAAATCGGGGCACGCGGATCGCCGCTCGCGTCCTCGATCGAGCCACCGACCAGCCCCGACTCAGCAGCGAGACGAATGGTGTCGGCGACGGTCTCGGGCGCATGGCCGAAGCCATTCTCCAGGTCCGCAGCCACCGGGCAGTCAGTCACCGCTACGATGAGCCGCGCGTGCACCAGCGCCTCCTCGCGCGTCACCTCGCCGTCGAGTTTGCCGAGCGTCGCGGCGCAGGCGGCACTCGAAGTGGCCAGCGCCCTGAAGCCCAGGCCCGCCATGATGGCGGCCGAGGCGCCGTCCCACACGTTCGGTATGACGAATACACCGGCCTCATGCAGCGCACCGAAGCGCGCGGCCCGTTCGTGTGGCTTATCCATGCTCGGTGCTCCCAGCAGCCTTCCGCCACTCGCTTCCCCGGAAGATTGAGTGTGGCACAGTCGCGTCGCCGGGGCTGACTCTCCGTGCCTGCAGTATCGCATTCCCGGCCCGCTGCGTTCGCAGCGCTCTTTTGCGTATGGCTATCGGCGGCCGCTGCAGAGACGCATTGTCCACCCCACCCCGATGCGCAACCCGCGGTAGAGCGCCTGCGCGCGGCGATGGCGCAGGGACGCTTCATCGCCTACCAGCCGACCTCGCTGCAGGTATTCGATGGCCGCGCCACCGAGGCGGACGCCGCCAGCATCCGCGCGGACCTCACGCAGCTGCGCGGGCGCTTCGATGGGCTCATCACCTATGGTGCGATCCACGGCGCGCAGCAGATCCCGCCGATCGCGGCCGCACTGAAGTTCCGCGCGCTCATCATCGGCGTCTGGGATCCCACCGATGAGGCGCAGCTCGCGGCGGCACTCGCGGCGGCAGCTCGCTTCCCGCAGCTGGTAGTGGGTCTTTCCCTCGGCAACGAGACGCTGTTCGCGCATCGCAGCGACCCGGGCGCACTGCTCGAGGTGATCAGGCGGGTACGGGAGCGGGCACCTGCCGTGCCACTCTCCACGAGCGAACCATTTCACATTTATGACCAGCCGGCGGCGGCGGCGCTCCTCGGTCAGCTCGACTTCCTGCTGCTCCATGTGCACCCGGTATTTCAACCCTGGTTCCGTGACGCCTCCGACCAGAACGCAGCGCAGTTCGTCGTCAATGTGCTCGCAAAGCTCACCCCGCAAGCCTGTGGCCCGGTTCTCGTGAAAGAGACCGGCGTGCCCACGGCGCCCGCGAGCGCCGGATTCAGCGAGGAGCGTCAGGCGGGGTTTTACCGCGAGCTGCGCCGCCTGCTGCCGCCGAGCCGTACGCAGGCGTTCGCGTACTTCGCAGCCTTCGATGCGGCATGGCGCGAATATGACGCGACCGGCGTGCCTGGCCCGGCAGCGCACCCCGAGGAGGCGCACTGGGGCCTGTACGACGCCGAGCGCCGGCCGAAGGCCGCGGCGCTGGAGCTGCCGACGCTGGCGCGCTGATCGAGCGGCGATCACTTCAGCGAGAGTTCGACCTTCACCTTGTCCCCGGACTGGGGTTTGGCCGGGGCGTTCACGATGAACACCCGGGAGGCCTCGATCTGCCCATCCGACACCAGAGCGCCCTGGATTGCGGTCGCGCGCTGCTTGCCGAGCGCCTCGAGATCGCTGTCGGGCACCTGGATGTGGTCGAGCAGCGCGGCACTCAGATCCGCATTCGCCGCGTCGTAGGGTGGTGTCTCCTTGCCGTTCGCCTGCTGCGCGGCCGCGACGCTCGGCGGCAAGGGTTTGTCCTTGCCGAGGTCCGCCTGGTACTGCGCCAGCAGCAACTTGAAATGTTTCTCGGGGTCCGCAAGCGCAATGTCCCCCGCCGTGTCCGGATGCCTACGCCCCTCGCGGCTGTCCGCTACGCGTGTGAGCAGCTCGTGGCGCAAGCGCGCGGCGGCCAACGCCGGGCGGTCGATGCTTTCGGCGGACACCATGGGGACATCGAGCTTGAGCTGCGGGCGCTCCTTGAGGCCCTTCGCGATTGCGGAGAGCTGATCCTGAGCGGGCTTGTCGAGCTCGGCGCTGCCGCCGGCAAACTCGATGAGATTCAGGTGCTCGTTGTCGCCGCCGAACAGGTGCCCGAGAAATGCAAACGGCGCGACCGCCACCTTGGTGATGAGGTTGACGAACATCTTCCAGACGATCGGCCCGACGCGGAATTGCGGGTCATCGAGTGAGCCGGTCATCGGCAGGTTGAGATCGATGACGCCGTTGCGATCCTTGAGCAGCGCCACCGCGATCTTCAGCGGCAGGTGCACCGCATCCGGACTCTCGACCCGTTCTCCGAGCTCGAGCTGATCGACCACGAAGTGCTGTGAGGCGGTGAGCTTGCGCTGCTCGACCTGGTAGTGCACGTCCACCGACAGCTTGCCCTTGTCGATGCGGTAGCCGACGAAGTGACCTGCGTACGGATTGACGACCGTAAGGTCGACATCGTTGAAGCTCATGGTGAGGTCGGTGAAAAGAGCGGCCGACAGCAGGTTGACCTCACCTGCGACCTTCCACGGCGCATAGCGGTCGACCTTGCCATCGAGCTGCACTTTGGCGCGCGATTGCGGATCCGAGGAGAGTCCGGCGATCCTGCCGTTGAGGCTCTGGATGCCGATGGCGAAGCTCGGCTTGATCCACAGATCGGCGTAGTTCGCCGAGCCGTTCACGAGCGTAACGACGCCGATCGAGACCGGGAACGGCGTGAGCGGACCGGCCGGGGCCGGCGCAACCTGTTGGGATTTCCTACGTTTGCCTTTGGGTTCCGGCGGAGCCGACGCGGGAGCGGGCGCTGCCTCAGCTGTGGGTTTGGCTGCGCCCGAGGGGGTGAGCACCTCCTTGATGTTGGTCGTGCGGTCGGGCGCAATCACCATGCGCACGTAGGGCTCGAGCGCCGTGACCGCGCCGATCCGCAGACTGGCCGGGGAGGAGCGGTAACGAATGTTGGCAATGCGCAGGTCTCGCCACTTGACGAAGTCGAGCTTGAGCGCGTTGTCGACCGTGCGCAGATCATGGATGCCGGTCGTGCCACTTACCACGAGCGTGCCATCGGCTCCGCGCTCGATATCGAGCTTCGTGCCGAGGGTGCCCTTCAGCAGCGCCATGGAGGTGTAGTGGGTGAGGTAGGGCTGCAGCAGCGTAAGCGCGAGATCCTGAGCCTCGAGGTGTGCGTTAACCGCGGTGGTCGCCCGGTAGACCTTCGCTTGGGCGCGAATCTTCCCGCCCGGATCGACGGCCGCGTCGAGCTCGACATCGGGCGCGTTGTCCGGCGAAGTGTTGAAGCCGGTGACGTGGACATTGACAGGCGCGAGTGTCAGCGTCGCAGCCGGGCTCACCGCGCGGTCCTCGGCGTTGATCCTCAACCCCTCGACACGCAGATCAGGCGCCGCAAGTGTCCACGCCGGGGACGACGCACGCTCATCGGGGCCGCCGTGCGAGTCAGCTCGCTCGGGCGGCGCGGCAGTCGCCGGCTCGCCCTGCGCCTGCGCCTGAGGCGCCGCGATCAGCTCGAGCAGATTCAACTGCCGCTGCTCGTTCAGCCAGGCCTTGATGTCGCCGCCGGCGAGCACCACCTTCGCTACGTTGACCGAATGCTTCGCCAGCTCGACCCGTGTCTCATCGACTGCGATATGCGCCACATCGATGTAGTCCTGCGCGGCACCGCGCGGTCGCACCCCGAGCCCGCTCACGCTGGTGCGGTGTACATCGATCTTGAGTGCCATGGGGCCCGCCGCACCGCCGTAGTCGTAATCGCCCTTCAGGGCGATGGTGCCGGAGGCGATCTCGAACGGCAGGCTCTCGCGCAGGTAGTTCCACAGCGTACGCGCCTTGAGGTCCGTCACCTCGAAGACTCCATGGGAAGCGAGCGGCGCCAGGTCCACGGTACCGTTCCACATGAGCCGCTCGCCCTCCGGTGAGGCGGCCTCCAGTGCATAACCGCCGGTCGCCGCGCGTGTGCTGAAGTCACGTAGCTCGAAAACGATCGGCTTGAGCTCGGCACTGAAAGGTGTCGCTCGCGTGCGGTCCTCGAACGACACGGTTCCGGCGAGCACTGCGAGGCGCTGGATATAGAGGCGCGGCGGTGGTGCGGGCTTCTGCTGTGCCTCGGGCGGTGAAGGCGGGAAGCCCTTGCCGAGGTCGGCGAGATTCAGCGCACCGTCGCGGCGA
>Ga0306920_100016469_pt1 | contig 10187 bp, 13 predicted proteins | sample flu12Cox44000170_FD_204666 | JGI IMG/M metagenome (GOLD analysis project Ga0306920, IMG submission 204666) | Lab enrichment of tropical soil microbial communities from Luquillo Experimental Forest, Puerto Rico - flux4day.12C.oxic.44.000.170 (v2)... | ecosystem: Environmental > Terrestrial >...
GGTTTGTGGTTTCGGTATGCCGGAGATGCAGTGGAGACGAGGATGTATCGGACGACTGCATCGATGATTGAGGGCTGGACCAAGAACCTTGCCTTGCTGTTTGACAATGCGCTTGCAACCGCAGTGTTGCGGCTGCTGGATTTTCTCCTTCTCGTGGGATTGCCGATTCTTGCGGTCAAGCTATGGAACGCGCGTTTTGGCGCGCACGGTCTGGAGTGGCTCGGGGCCGGGTGGGTGTTGGCGCTGCTGTGGGTTCGAAACCTTTTCCGGTTTTATGGGAGGGTGGCGAAGTCGAATTTTCCGCTTCTGGATTGTGCGATATCGCCCCTGGGCTTACCGCTTTTCGTATTCCTTCTGTACCGGAGCTGGCTCACGCATCGGGTTCTGAAGCAGGTAAGCTGGAAGGGCAGGACCTACCCCGGGTAATAACGCCCGCAGGATAAGTCGCGCCAACTGAGCGCGATAGGATTCGGTGCCGGCGAAGTTTGTGTAACCGATGCTGCAGGCCGGGCATCTTTGAGTGTGGAGACTGAATGATCGAGTTGACCAGAAGGGCCACTTTTTCCGCTTCACATTACTACTGGAACGACGCATGGAGCCAGGAGAAGAACGAGCAGGTGTTCGGGCGGTGCGCGCGGCGAAACGGGCATGGACACAACTACACCCTGGAGGTCACGGTGGCGGGGGAGCCTGATCCAGTGACTGGTTTCGTGGTGGATCTTAAGTGGCTCAAGGATGTGATTGAGAGCAAGGTTCTTGGTGCGTTTGACCATCGGCACTTGAATGTCGAGGTTCCGGAGTTTGCGGAGTCCAGGCTGATTCCGACGACGGAGAATATTGCGATCGCGGCGTGGAAGCGGCTGGAACCTGCAGTAACGCAGGCGAACGGCGCGCGTCTGAGCCGTGTGCGGGTGTATGAGACGCCAGAGATTTTCGCGGAGTACCGGGGCGGGGCGTGAAAGCGTACTTTGGGCGCCGATACATGCTGAGTGCAAGCCACAGGCTGCATACGGATGCGCTTTCGGCGGGGGCAAATCTTGCGGCTTATGGAAAGTGCAACAACCCGCATGGGCATGGACACAATTACGTGATTGAGGTGGTTGCCGGTGGCGATGTGGATGCGGATACCGGCATGGTTATCAACCTCGCGGATCTCGATGAGGTGGTGAAACGAGAGGTGCTGGATCGCTTCGACCACGCGAATCTGAATCTGGATCCGCTGTTTGCCAGTCAGGTGCCTACTACCGAGAATCTTTGTCAAGCGGTTTTTGGAGTTTTGAAGAGGGCACTGCCAACAGGCGATTTGGAATATGTGCGGGTGGAAGAGACAGAGAACAACTTCTTCCAGTATTACGGTCGCTGAACGATGTGCGGAACGATGACGCCCGATTCCCCGGGCGGGAAGGACGAAAGACATGGCGCAACCAATCGCGGTGAGCAAAACGATTCGAAGGGCAACGGAAGGTGATGCAGGACTGAGCGGACACAGCACGCAGGAGATGTACCGCGAGATTCTGAGCCGCCTCGGTGAGGACCCTAGCCGCGATGGGCTTGCTGCGACGCCGGAGCGCGTCGAGAAGGCGATGTCGTTCCTGACGAAGGGGTACAGCGAGGATCCGGCAAAAATTCTTCGCGGAGCGCTTTTCGATGTGGACTACGACGAGATGGTGATTGTGAAGGACGTGGAGATGTTCTCACTGTGCGAACATCACATGCTTCCGTTCTTCGGCAAGGTTCACGTCGCTTATATCCCAAAGGGAAAGGTGATCGGGTTAAGCAAGATTCCGCGACTGGTGGAGGTGTTTGCTCGCAGGCTACAGGTGCAGGAGCGCCTCACGCGGCAGATTGCAGACACGATTCAGAAGGCCATTGAACCTCAGGGCGTAGGAGTGGTGATTGAGGCGCGCCACCTGTGCATGATGATGCGCGGCATCGAGAAGCAGCACTCGTCAACGGTGACATCGGCTATGGTGGGTTGCTTCCGAGAGAAAGAGACGCGCTCGGAGTTCTTGTCGCTGGTGAGACAAGGCAACGGCAACGGCATGTGAGCCTGAGACAGTTCAGCTAGAGTAGTTGGAGTGAATGGGCTGCTTGTAGTTGATAAGCCGGGCGGCATGACCAGCCACGATGTTGTGAGCAGGTTGCGCAAGATCACCGGAGAGCGTTCTATCGGACATCTGGGCACGCTGGATCCAATGGCGACGGGTGTGCTTCCGCTGCTGCTGGGCAAGTTTACTCGCCTTGCGCAGTATTTTTCTTCCGCGGAAAAGAGCTACACAGGAACCATCGGGTTCGGATTTGCAACAGACACGTACGATTCAGAGGGTGAGCCGCTGGGTCCTCAGATGGAGCCGAGGCTTTCGCTGGACGAGGTGCGCGCAGCTGCGGTGCGCTTTCGCGGCGAGATTTGCCAGATGCCGCCACCGTTTTCAGCGAAGAAGATCGGTGGCACTCCTGCATACAAGATGGCGCGGAAGGGCGAGCCGGTGGAACTCAAGCCGGTTGTGATTCACATCAAGTGCTTCGAGATTTCCGCGATGGATGGCGACGAAGCGGCATTTGCAATGACGGTCAGCGCCGGAGGGTATGTGCGCTCTGTTGCGCATGAGTTGGGTCAGACATTGGGTTGCGGTGCGCACCTGAGCAGCTTGAGGAGAGTGCGCGCCGGCGCGTTCGCGCTGGAAGAAACACAAACACTCGAAGAGATTTCGAACCATGCGGGAGATGAGTCGGCGCTGGAGTCGTTTTGCGTGCATCCCCGGCATTTGCTGCCCGAGATTCCGTCGGTGACTGGCGATCAGTTTGCGTTGGGTCGCCTGCGGAATGGCGCGCAGGCGAATCTGCCGGAGTTTTCTCGCACGCCGATGGTGAAGGTGTTTGCGGGGCAGCGCGAGTTGGTCGGCATCGCGAAACGGGTGGCGGGCACGCTTTTTCAGCCGGTAGCTTGGTTCGGGTAAGACTGGGATTGCAGGCAAGAGCAGAATCCGAGTCACAGTGCCCCAAGGAAGCAGACTGCAGGGCGGCCTTTTCTTAAGGAAAAAGGCGCTTGACGAATGTGGCCCTGGGTAGAGCCACTCGGATTCTGCTGTCGATCACCATGATCCTTCGAGGCCGACTGCAGGTCCTTTCTGTGTGAGCCTGATCCCGATGTTGTTGCTGCCTCCGTGAATGCTGAGGCGTGTTCCCATCTGATAACCTCCGATTGCTTTCAGATGATGGCTCAGTCCCACGCCGACGAGCCCTCGTGCAGAATAGAAGTCTCCGTAGCCGAAGAAATACATTCCATTCACATACCCCTCGAGGGACAGACGCTCGGAATCAACCGGGTACCATCGGACATGAGGGCCTACCACGGGCAGCGGAGCAAGAAATGATCCGGACGAACTCCGGGTTGCGGCCTGGCCGTTCACGAGCACTGTTCCAGTGAGGGTTGCCTTCGTGTCCAGAAGGTAGAACTGCGTCGCCAAAGCGACATATCCGCGGTCGCGGCGAATGAAATCCCACTGGTAGCCGGGCGCAAAGGACAGCGATTTGATCTCCGATGCTGCCTGGGTTCCCACGTTGTATGTCTGACCCTGGAATGTGATGGTTCGAAGGAGGGTCGTACGATTGGAATAGCTGACTGGGCTGGATGAGAAGAGCAGATGGTGCTTTCTCTTGAACCGCCAGTCGAGAGTGCCTGTAAACGTCGAGTAGCTACCGAATTGGAAGTCCCTATTCAGATCAAACTCCCCGGAGTGGTTCTGGCCGGCGAAGTAGCCTGATGGCTGGCTGTACCACCAGGATGCGGTAGTCCTGAACTTGTAATTGTCCAGGTCATACTCGCTTGCGCGAGCAATTGGCATCACCAACACCATGAGACCAGCAAAGACAAGAGCCTTTACGACACTCCCGTCGAGCGTGCGGAGGAAATGCTCCAGTCGATTCATGTCTGAGTTTCCTTTCTTTCATGGCGGAAGGCACCCATGCTGCGAGGGCCGGGAAAGCAGACTGCGCGCCGAATCTCCTGAAATTAAGGATTCAGGGTTCGACCTGGGCGCGCACCTCTTCTCTCGGAGCCAGAATTGCACTGAAGTTAGCGCGGCTGCTCCCTCATCGGAACTGTTACTTCTTACAGCGGCTGGATCTGGCGAGCGCACCTCACGCCTCGGCGCAGCGCGAGGTGCAGCTGGACAATTTCCAAGAGATAGAAAGCTTCGAGGACGAAGTCTATGCCAGGCGCGAAAGCAGGGACTGCAGGAGGTTGCCAGCCTCTGGCTGGGCGCCGATGGGCTGTCCCGAAGGGTCCACATGGTTGTTTGAAACCATGTGATGGATCAGCAACGGAACAGCCACGGCGAGCCCCGATTTCACTACTGTCGGTGAAAGGCCCGTGCGCTGAGCGATGCTGTCGATGATTACGGAACCACCCAAGCCGGATTCAACTGCGGAGGTGCTGACTGGCTGGGTCTGACCGCCGGACCACTCCTGGACCAGACCGCCCATGCCGTTCTGTTGAAATGATTGGAGAAGTCCGCCGATGCCACCGGGGCGATCCTGCAGTTCCTGCAACAGACCGCCGGCAACTTTGGCGTGGTCAGGGTTCGCTGAACCGGCAGCCATAGATTCAACCATGTCCAGAATGCCCATCATTCACCTCGCATGGCTTGCTTTTCGATGCGATGCGGGAAAGAGAGGGAAGGGTGTGTGGAAAAACAGGGAGTAGGGAGCAGGGAACAGGGAATACGGAGAAAGGGGTAAAAAGACGGGGATTACTTCTTCAGCAGGGGGGTCAGGGCGGGGAGGAGGGTATTGGCGATGATTTCGGAGCCTTTGGCGGTGGGGTGGATGCCATCTGGCTGGATGGTTCCGGGGACGTTGACGAGGTCCTTATAAATCATGGGGACGAAGGCTGTGTGGTGCTGGGTGGCGAGGTCTCGAAAGACCTGGTTGAACGCCTCGATGTAGTCGCGGCCGTAGTTCGGCGGGAGCGTGATGCCGGCGAGCAGGACGCGGACATGGGCGTTTTCGAGAGCCGTAAGGACGGTGTCGAGGTTGCGGCGTGTTTGGGCGGGGGGCACACCGCGAAGGCCGTCGTTGCCGCCGAATTCGACGATGACGACGGCGGGATGAAGCTGCAGGACTGGACGAAGGCCGGAGGCTGCGTCCTTGGTGGTGGCGCCGCTGGTTCCAAGATTCGATACTTTGTAATGGAAGCCACGCTTGTCGAGGTTTCGTTGCAGAGCGTCGGGATAGGCCTGTCCGGAGTTGAGGCCGTAACCTGCAGTGATGCTGTCACCGTAACAGACGATGACGGGCGGGTCTGCGGCAAAGAGCGGTGAGGCGAGGAACAGCAGGAAAAAAGAAACGATCAATCTGCGGCGAACGTCCACAAGAACAGTGTAAAAGCAGGGAACGAAGAACAGGGAATAGGGAACAGGGAGTAAGAGAACCGTCGGGGGAGATTTCACGTAAGTATGAGCAGGGCGAGGCTCAGGAGGCTTGGCGAGTGATTGAAGTCCGGGATGTGAAGAAGTGGATTCAGAACGGGTCGCGACGGGTGGAGATTTTGAAGGGGATTTCGCTGAGCATCCCGGCGGGGCAATTTGTGGCAATTGTGGGGGCGAGCGGCAGCGGGAAGAGTACGTTGCTTGGCCTTCTCGCAGGACTGGACACGCCGAGTTCGGGCGAGATCTGGCTGGACGGCACGCCGATTCATAATCTGGCGGAGGCCGAGCTTGCCGCGGTTCGCGGCCGCAAGATCGGTTTTGTGTTCCAGTCGTACCAGTTGATTCCGACGTTGACGGCTCTGGAAAACGTGCTGCTGCCGTTTGAGTTGAATGTGGAGGGCCAGGGATTGCAGCGAGCGCGCATGCTGCTGGAGTCGGTGGGACTGGGTGAGCGGATGGAGCACTATCCGATTCAGCTGTCGGGCGGGGAACAGCAGCGTGTGGCTCTGGCACGCGCGTTTGTTGTCAATCCGCCGATTGTGATGGCGGATGAACCGACGGGCAACCTGGATTCAAGCAACGGCCGGCTTGTGCTGGACCTTCTGCTGGAGCGGAACAGCCAGTCTGGCGCGACGCTGGTGCTGGTGACGCATGATCCGGAGATTGCGAGTCGCGCAGATCGCAGGATTGTGTTGAGGGATGGAATGGTGGTGGAGGATACGCTGACCTCTGCCGCTCCGGAGAAAGTGACGGCGGCGGGGGCGCGGACCGATGGCTGAACAGGCGTTGGGTTGGAAGCGGGCCGCAATGATCGCCTGGCGCGACTTAAGGTCGGCCCCCGGCAAGTTCGGCTTCGTTGTGCTGTCAGTAGCTGTGGGCGTTGCCGCGCTGGTTGGGGTGCGAGGATTCAGCGAGAGCTTCAGGCGGACGCTGATGTTGGAGGCGCGATCGCTGATGGCCGGCGATCTGAGCGCAAGGATCTTTCATCAACCGTCGATCGAAGAGACAAAGAAGCTGGCAGACGTTCAGAAGGGAATGCCGGGGAGCGATCTGACTTGGGTCGTGGAGACGATTTCGATGGCGTCGGTACCGCTTGATCCGGTGCCGATCCTTGTGACGTTGAAGGCAGTTGATCCGGCGAAGTATCCGTTTTACGGCGAAGCAAAGCTGGAGCCCGCGATGAGTCTGAAGCAGGCTCTAGATGGGGATTCTGCGGTGGTTGCAGACGAGTTTTTGATACGCATGAATGCGCGCGTGGGCCAGACGTTGCGGCTGGGCGGCAGAGATTTCAGAATTGCGGCAGTGTTGCAGCAAGAGCCGGATCGTATTTCAGCGGGCGCTGGGATGGGGCCGCGCGTAATGATTTCGCGCGCGGCGATGGAGCGGACCGGCCTTCTGGCACCGGGAAGCAGAGCCTCGCAGAGGCTATTGATCAAGCTTCCGCCACAGGCCGATCCCCTGGGGGCGCGCAAACAGGTGGAGGCAGCGCTTCCAGATTCGCAGGTTGTGGATTTCAAGGAAGGAAATCCGGCGCTGAACCAGGGGCTGGACAATGCGACAGCGATTCTGAGTTTGATTTGCCTGGTGGCGATGGTGCTTGGCGCGATCGGGGTGGCGATGGCAATGCATGCGCACCTTGAACAGCGCATGGATATGCTTGCCATTCTGAAGGCGGTGGGCGCGCGGTCATCGGATCTGGTGCGTATCTTTCTGCTACAGACACTGGGGCTCGGGCTGGCCGGGGGTCTGCTGGGTGTGGCAGGCGGTGCAGCGGTGATGGGTGCTTTGCCGGTCGTGTTCGGGAAGCTGATTCCGGTGCAGACGGAGTTGCATTTCCCGTGGCGCGCAGTAGGCGCAGGGCTGGGGACTGGGCTGCTGACGACGCTTTTGTTTTGCCTGCCTCCGCTGCTGGATGTACGAATGATCCGGCCAGTGCTGGTATTGCGGAGGCTGGTGGAGCCCGGACCGACGACTGTAAAGGAGTGGCTGGCGCGCTGGTGGGCTCGTCGCATTCAGATTGGGATCGGTGTTCTGGTCATTCTGGCGCTGGGAGGAATTGCCTGGGCGTTGTCAGACAAGGTGAGGTGGGGCGGCGCGTTCGCAGGGCTCCTCGCAGCGGCTCTGCTGGTCTTGCTGTTGCTTGCGGCTCTGGCGCTCTGGACATTGCGATTTGTGCTGAACCGAATTCGGCTGCACATTCCCTCGTCGCTGCGGCATGGCCTGGCGAACCTGTACCGGCCGGGGAATCAGTCGGCGGCAGTTCTCGCGGCTCTTGGCACAGGGGTGATGCTGATACTCGCGGTGTATCTGACCCAGGCCATGCTGCTGAGGGAGATTCGCGAGACGTCGTCACCCAAGCTACCGAATGTGTTTCTGATCGACGTGACAAACAATGAAGTTGCGGGCGTCAAAGACTTCTTTCAGCATCAGCCGGGAATAACACAGCAGTTGGATCTCTTGCCGGTGGTGACAGGCCGATTTGTTTCACTCAACGGCAAGAAACTGGATGAGATCAAAGATCAGCATTTTCCGCGAAGGATGCTGGAAGCCGCCGAGTTGACGTGGACCGATGTGCCACCCGGCGGGGACAAAGTCATCCAGGGCAAATGGTGGAGCGATGCTGGTGCTGCGGAAATGGCGGTTGGAGAGGGGACCGCACAGCGACTTCATCTTGGTGTGGGATCGAGCGTGGAACTGGAAGCAGCAGGACGCGTCCGCACGCTGAAGGTGGCGGCGGTGTATCGCGCCGATGGCCAGCACATCGGGGGACGCGTGTCGTTTGTGTTGCCGTCTGGGCAACTGAAGGACGCGGCGGCGACGTGGTACGGAGGAGCCCACATCGACCCGAAACAACTGGGGAAGGTGGAGAGAGCGCTGTTTGCGGCATATCCATCCGTGACGGTGATCAACCTCGCAGATGTGCTGCTGCGCATTGAGAATGTCGTAGGCCAGATCACGTTTGTGGTGCGGTTCCTGGCGGGATTTTCGATTTTGGCAGGGTTGACGATTCTCGCGTCGAGCATCGCGAGCGCGCGGTTCAGGCGAATGCGCGAGGCGGTAGTGCTAAAGACACTGGGCGCCACTCGGATGAGGATCGTGCGCACGTTCAGTGTGGAATTCAGCGTACTGGGACTGCTGGCAGGCTCTGTCGGCGCGGTGTTTGCAAATCTGCTGACGCGCCTGGTGCTGAAGCGGCTTGAGGTGGGGTTTCACATTGACTGGTACGCGACGGTATTTGCGCTGTTGGGAACCGCTGTCCTGGCGACGGCGACAGGGTGGATTGCGAGCTACAGGATTCTAGGTTTGAGGCCGCTGGAAGTATTGCGCGAGGAGTAGTGCGGGCGAGGATGAAGCTCATTTTCATTTATGGAATGCCTGCAACGGGGAAGCTGACGGTTGCGCGAGAACTCGCAAATATGACGGGGCTCAAGCTGTTTCATAATCACCTCGTGGTGGATCTTCTCTTGTCGACATTTGAGTTTGGGAGCGAACCGTTTGTTGAATTGCGAGAAGAGATATGGCTTTCGGTGTTTCGTCAGGCTTGCCGAAAACAATTTGCCCGGACTGATCTTCACATTTGCACCGGAAAAGACGGTGCGCGCGGGATTTGTTGACGCCGCCGTCTGCACCGTACGCGACAAAGGCGGGGAAGTGGAGTTTGTTGAACTGACCTGTCCAATCGATGAGTTGAAACGGCGTCTCGACAGCGCGTCCCGACAGGAGTTTGGCAAACTGACGTCGGCGGAATTGTTTGATGAACTGCATGCGAGCGGAGCGCTGAATGGCTTGCAGATGCCCAAAGCAAAGATCCTGCTCGATACGAGCGTGCTCACACCAAGAGAGGCAGCAGCGCAGATCGCAAAGGAGCTCGGCCTGAGTGCGTGAAGTTGTACTTCGAAGCGCATGAGACGAAGTCACTGACGTGGGGGCTCGAAGTTTGACCGGTGTAAGTGGAACCCTTATGATGAAGGAGTTAGCTCTCAGTGCCGGGCGTTCCGCCGTGGTCTGAGCTGACACGGCTGCAAGAAGAGCTGTTTCGCGCTTTTTGCCCCCTCGTTCAACGGCAGGACAGCTGACTCTGGATCAGCATATCGGGGTTCGAATCCCTGGGGGGCAGCCAATTAAATCAATGACTTACAATTGATATCCCAACCTTGATGTTCTGTGTCCGTGCTGTGTCCGAATCGGGTAGGAGTGGGGCGAACCTCCAGGAAGCCCACATAAAAGTGCCCATCTCCACGCGTCGGGATGTCGCGAGAGTTAGCAAGTTCCAGACCGCTCATCTAGAGGCCCTCAACGAGATTCGAAAAAACCGGTTTCTCATGTAAGGAAGGGAGCACGGAATTCATAGCAACTGCGGTGAGGCCCCTCGTTCGTTTATTGCTGCAATTGATTGCAAGACCTTGCGCGCATGTCTGGCACTTGTGGCGGCCACGGAATGTTACCGCAGGCCAGTTTCCCGGTACTAATCCTGGGACGGGGGTCGACGGAAGCTCAATGAGTGCATTGCCCTGATACTGAGGACAGAGCGAGCAGCAGTCTGGGCAGATTTGAGCGACGATTGATCAGTCTGATATTCGCTGGTCGGAACCGCATAATCATGATCCGTCGGGAGCTGCCTCTGACTGTTAGCGCGAGTCCAGTCGAGCCTGTCGCATAGGGCAAACGAAGATTCTCCTTCGTGCTTGCTCTGACTGCTGCTGGCTCTGTGCTCGAGATGTGTGACACCGTTCATCGATTTGAATTGTTTTTACTTTT
>Ga0306920_100016470_pt1 | contig 10186 bp, 8 predicted proteins | sample flu12Cox44000170_FD_204666 | JGI IMG/M metagenome (GOLD analysis project Ga0306920, IMG submission 204666) | Lab enrichment of tropical soil microbial communities from Luquillo Experimental Forest, Puerto Rico - flux4day.12C.oxic.44.000.170 (v2)... | ecosystem: Environmental > Terrestrial >...
GCATCCGGAAAACTGGTGCGACCCCTTGCGTAACGTCATCGTCACCGGCGCGAGTCGCGGCCTCGGGCTCGCGATCACCGAGGCTCTCGCCGCGAGCGGTTACCGCGTGCTTGCCATTGCACGCTCTTCGAGCGGGGAGCTGCAGGCACTTTGCTCCGTGGCGGCGCAGGGCGGGCGCGGCGCGGTGCAGTTCTATCCCTTTGATCTCCTCGAGATCGCGGCGATGCCGCAGCTCGTCAGGCATTTGCGCCAGGAGGTCGGTCCGCTCTACGGGCTCGTGAACAACGCCGGCCTCGGCACGGCCGGACTGCTCGCGATGATGCCCGTTGCGCAGATCGAGACGCTGATCCGGCTGAACACCCTCTCGCCGATCGTGCTCACGAAGCAGGTCGTGCGCTCGATGATGAGCGAGCGCGCCGGGCGCGTCGTCAACATCTCTTCCATCGTGGCGCTGACCGGCTACCAATCGCTGTCGGTCTACTCCGCCACCAAGGCCGCGCTCATCGGATTCACGCGTGCGCTTGCCCGTGAGGTCGGTCAGCTCGGCATCACCGTGAATGCGGTCGCACCGGGGTTTGTCGACACCGAGATGACGCGGGAAATGGATGCCAAGCAGCGCGAGCAGATCGTCCGGCGCAGCGCGCTGCGCCGGCTGCCGCAGCCTGCGGACGTCGCCGCGGCGGTGGAGTTTCTCCTCTCCGATCAGGCGCGCAATATCACCGGCACCACCCTCACGGTCGATGCCGGCAACACGGCGTAACAGTAAGTTAACCGTCGCCGTGCTACGCTTTGACGCTCAAGGCGTAACTCCGTAGGCGGGTAATTAGAACTACAAGAAGCGAGCCACGGAGGAGCGAAGCAAATGCGCGTCGTACTGATCATTCCGACGTTCAACGAGCGCGGAAACATCGGCAGGCTGATCGACGAATTACAGGCCGTCTTCGTGGCGCTGGCGCACGAGATGCAGATTCTCGTCGTGGACGACAATTCCCCGGACGGCACCGCCACGGTAGTGCGCGAGCATCAGAATCGCTGGCCGAATCTGCATCTGCTGCAGGGAGAGAAGCGGGGCCTCGGCGCGGCCTACATACGCGGCATGCGCCATGCGCTCGAGTCACTGCACGCCGACGCAGTATTCGAGATGGACGCCGATTTTTCCCACAAGCCCTCCGATGTGCCGCGGCTCATGGCGGCGCTCGAGCAGGGCGCAGATTTCGCTATCGGCAGCCGATACGTGCAGGGCGGCAGCATTCCGAAGGAATGGGGACTCCACCGCAGACTCAATTCGCGGTTCGGCAACATCGTTGCTCGCCACGTGGCCGGCATATCCCGCATTCACGACTGCACGGCGGGCTTTCGCGCCATCCGAGCCGACGTCATCCGCCGTATGGACATGGAGAGTTTTCGGGTCCAGGGCTACGCGTTTCAGATTGCGCTGCTGCACGCCGCGGTTGTCAGCGGCGCGAGAGTCATCGAGTTGCCGGTCGACTTCATCGACCGCACGGTGGGGGAATCCAAGCTCGGCATCAAGGACATCATCGAGTTCTTCCGGAGCGCCGCCTGGATCCGGTTCCAGAGCTCCAAAGTCTTCATCAAGTTCTGCATCGTCGGCGCATCCGGGGTGTTGGTCAACCTCGGTATCTTCAGTGCCTTGCTGGCGCTCGGTGTCAACAAGTACCTCGCCTCACCCATTGCCATCCAGTGTTCCATCTTCACTAATTTCCTCGGCAACAATTACTGGACCTTCCGCCGGCGCAACCTGCTCGGGCCCGTTCACGCCAGAGGCCTTCGATTCAACGTGGTGTCGATTCTGTCGCTCGCCATCAGTTACCTCACCTTCATCTTGCTGTCGCATGCCTTTCCTGCAGTCGCTCCGCAGGCACTCCAGTTGATCGGCATCGTTCCCGCGACCCTGGTGAATTACTTCCTGAACTCCTATTGGACGTTTCGGGATGCCTCCCGCCCCGAGCGTTAGGGGCATCTACCGGTCGTTCATTTTCGGCGTTCGAGAGGCTGCGGCGTACTGTCAGCCGGAGCGGGCGCTTGCGCGCCGCGCTGCTTCAGAACCGAAGTTTTCCCGCCCGGAGGAGCTGGTGCAGCACCTCATCGAGAGACACGTAAGCGCCGTGCACGGCATCGTCCACGTACAAGGCATCGCTCATCCTGGCGGGGTCATAGCCCTCGCGCGCGAGCACCTGCGTGCGGAGCTTGAAGGTGCCGGTGAGCTCGATCGCGGTCACGATGCGGATGAAAAGCGGCCGGGCGTAGTCCGGCAGGCGTGCCACGAGCGCGCGCCGCAGCTCGCCGAGATCGAAGCCCGGACCTGCAACCAGCGCCGCCATGCCGGGGCGACCCTCGGTCCCCGGCACGCGCACCCCGTATACGGCTGCATCCGTCACCCCGGGGCACGCGGCGATGACGCCGGCGACCTCCGTGGTCGAGACGTTTTCGCCCTTCCAGCGAAAGGTGTCACCGATACGGTCGACGAAGTAGAAAAAGCCCTGCTCGTCCCGGCGCATGAGATCGCCGGTGCGATACCAGGCATCGCCGGGCGCGAACACGTCGCGCAGAATTTTCCCGGCTGAAGCGGCATCGTCGGTGTAACCCTCAAAGCGCGTGGCACGGTTGGCGCTCACGATCTGGCCGAGAGCCTCACCGATCTCGTTGGGAGCACAACGCACACAGCGACCTGAGGTTTCCCGCACGGGAGCCGCCGCCTCGACGTCGAACTTCACTAATGCCACGGGCACGCGATGCGCCAGGAACGGCGGAATCCGTCCGATCGCGCCCGCACGGCCCTCGCAGTTGTAGAGCGAGAAGTTGCCCTCGGTCGCGGCGTAGTACTCGAGGATCTGCGGGATGCGGAAGCGCTGCTGGAATTCCCGCCAGACGTCCGCCCGCAGCCCGTTGCCGCACGCGAGGCGCAGGGTGTGTCGCGACTCCTCCTCCCGCGGCGGGTTGCCGAGGAGATAACGGCACAACTCGCCGATGTACTGGAACAGCGTGCAGCGCTCGGTGACCAAGTCCTTCCAGAAACCACTCGCCGAGAAGCGCTCGCGCAGTACTACCGCGCCGCCGCCGACGAGTGTGGCGCCGGTCGCGACGACACCGCCGACGCTGTGATACATCGGCAAGCAGTCGTACATGCGGTCCGCGGGCTGCACGTCGATCAGCCCCGCGAACCAGTGGCTCCACTGCATGAGGCGGAAGTGACTGACGTTGGCCGCCTTCGGGAGCCCCGTGGTTCCGGAGGTGTAGATGCACAGCGCGCGATCTGCGAGCGAGGGCACACTCCCTTCGCCGTCGCGGAGCGCGTCACCGGACAGCCCGGCAATCGCCTCATCGAGCCGCGGCAGATCGCCGCCACCTGCGCCGCTCACCCAGTATTCGACGCCTGGCGCGACCAGCGGCCGGACCGTGCGCACCGCCTCAGCGAGCGAAGCTCCCGTTATGACGTAACGCGGCGCGACCAGGTTGAGCGAGTGTGCGAGCAGCTCGCCGCGCAGGTTCGTGTTGATGAGCGCCACGGTGGTGCCGATACCGGTGAGGCCCAGCCAGATTGCCAGGTAGTCGGGACAGTTCGCCATGATGAGGCACACGGTGTCGGCCCGTCCGAGCCCGCGGGCGAGTCCCCAGCGCGCATAGCGATGGCAGGCCGCGGCCAGCTCGCGGTAGCTGAGCACGGCATCCGCAGAGATGAGGGCCGGAGCATCGCCGAAACGCTCGCCCAGCCGCCCAATCAGAATGGGCAGGGTGAGGGTGCGGTCACGCTCGATCGGTGCCGTGCGCTCGAGGGCGCGCACCCAGGCCTTGAGAGGCGATCGCTTGTTTTCGTCGCTGTGCGCTGCCATCGTGCCGGCATTCTATGATACGCAACACAATAACGACCCTGGACGGCTTATGAGACCCGAAACCATCGCGCTGCACGCGGGCTATGATTCCGATCCCGCCACCAAGGCGGTCGCCGTCCCGATCTATCAGACCGTCGCCTATTCCTTCGACAGTGCCGCGCATGGGGCGGCGCTCTTCGATCTCGAGGTCGAGGGTTTCCGCTACACGCGCATCGGCAACCCGACGAGCGCCGTGCTGGAGACGCGGGTCGCCGAGCTCGAAGGCGGGATCGACGCGCTGGTGGTGAGTTCCGGCCAGTCCGCGATGTACTACACCGTGCTCAACCTCATCGAGCCGGGGCGCAACCTCGTTTCGGTGCCGCAGCTTTATGGCACCACGCACACGCTCTTTGCCCACATCCTGCCGCGCTTCGGTATCAAGGTGAAGTTCGGCCGCACCGACCAGCCGGCGGAGCTCGAGTCGCTGATCGATGGCAATACGCGCGCGCTGTTCTGCGAGACCGTGGGGAATCCGGCCGGCAACATCTGCGACCTCGAGGCGCTCGCCGCCATCGCGCAGCGCGCCCGCATTCCGCTCGTGGTCGACAACACCGTGCCGACGCCGATACTCGTGCGGCCGATCGAGTACGGCGCAGACATCGTGGTCCACTCGCTCACGAAATTCCTCGGCGGCCACGGCACGACACTCGGCGGTGCGGTCATCGACAGCGGCCGCTTCCGCTGGGAACAGATGGGCGCGCGTTACCCGATGTTCACCGAGCCCGATCCTTCCTACCACGGGCTCATCTACACCAAGCACTACGGCGATCGGGCCTTCATCGGGCGCATGCGCAGCGTCTACCAGCGCGTCATGGGCGCGGTGCTCTCACCGTTCAACGCGTTCCTGCTGATGCAGGGTATCGAGACGGTGGCGCTGCGCGTCGAGCGCCACGTGGAGAACGCGCGGCGGGTGGCGGAGTTCCTGCGCGCCGATGCGCGCGTCGACTCGGTGAGCTACGTGGGCTTTCCCGACAATCCCTACTATCCGCTCTGCCAGAAGTACCTGGGCGGCCGGGCCTGCTCGCTGCTCACTTTCGCCATCCGCGGCGGCTTTGATGCCGGCACGCGCTTCTACGATGCGCTGAAACTCTTCAAGCGCCTGGTGAACCTCGGGGATGCGAAGTCGCTCGCCTGTCACCCGGCCTCGACGACCCACCGGCAGATGTCGCCCGAGGAGCAGCGGCAGGCCGGCATCGGGCCCGAGACCATTCGGCTCAGCGTCGGCATCGAGCACATCGATGACATCATCGCCGATCTCGATCAGGCGCTCGCCGCTGCCACGCGCCCGAAGCTGCGGCAGACCGTTACGACTTGAGGGCCAGGAGCCGCGCTACCAGCGCTTCGACGCTCGCGACAGAGCGGAAATTATCGGGGGTGATGTCGCCCTGCGGTATGGTGAGATCGAACTCGGTCTCCACCGCGAGCATCAGGTTCACCATCTTGATGGAGCTCATGCCAAGCTCGCTCAAGCGAGCCTCGGTCGGCAGCGAGGACGCGGCCTCGGGCTTACCCAGGATCTGCCCTACGAGCCGCAGCAGTCGGTCACGGGTTGAAGGGTGTGCGATGGAGCCCACGGGGCCGTCGTTCATGGTCGAGTCAATGATACCGGTTCCGATGCCTGAGCTTAGCTATCGGTTTTCGATGCGACGGTGCACGGAGCGCTCGACTGCTGTGATTGGACTCTGCGAGCGCTGATGAAGGACAGCCAGTTGCGGTACATAGCCACGGCCGATGACCGCCAGGTGTTCTCGAGTCCGGCAGCCACACGGGCGAAAGGGAAGCTCTCAAGGAGCGCTGCACCGCGCTTTGCGAGCGCCTGCTCGCGGAATTCTGCCAGCACCGCAACGGCGTCGGCCGAGAAGTAACCGCGCGGTAACGTGGGATAGTGGGGCTGTTGCCCGTTCAGGTAGCGTCCGACGTCGCGGCGGTATTCCTTGAGGAGCGTCGTGTTTTCGTACTCCGGGTGCCCCTGGAAGAAGAGCAGCAGGCTCCGTTCTTCGCGCACGAAGGCATCGGCGCCCGTCTCTTCGGACCAGCTCAGCAGCCTGTAGCCAGCTCTCCGCAGCGCTGCCGGCGGGAGCTCGTTCCAGCGCGAGTGCGGCATCGGCAGCGGCGCGCTCACGCCGGCGAGCAGGGTGTGTCCGGTGAGGATGCCGTGCTGGTATACGCCACAGCGCTTCTCCGGGAGCCGCTGCCGCTCGATGCCATCGAGATCCAGGACCACCGCATGGGCCGCGAGGCACGACCAGATGCTCGCGGCCGTGTGCTCTCGCGCAAAGGCGAGCAGCTCCGCGAAGCGCTGCCAGTAAGGCTCTTCCCTCAGTACCGGTGCGCGCGGCTCGGTCCCGGTCACGATCAGCGCATCGATTGGCCGTGCGATCAGCTCCTCGAGCGGCCAGTAGTTGCGCTGGATGTGCTCCAGCGCCTCGGGCGAGCGCAGCAGCTCCGGTAGCGAAGTGAGCCGCAGCCGCACCGCCTGATCGCCCGAAGCCGCCCGCAGAAGCCCGGAAAACTGGTCTTCGGTGGAATGCAGCGCGGCGTCCGGCATGTTGTTCACCAGGCCGATGACGAGTGGGGCCCCGGACGCACCCCGCCGGGGCACCTGGCCCCGCAGGGACGCAGTCGGCCGTGGCTCGATCGCTACAGGCATAAAATCATTGCACCTATCAGTGGCCCCTTTTGTGACGCTCCGCGCCAGGGGCGCACAAGGTCTAATGTATTATGGCTTTTTTGGAGTGCCGTCCGCCCACAAGGAAAACTGATTCAAGGGTCTCGTAATGGAAGCACAGCAGGTTGCGGAGGCCCGCGTCGGGGCCGGAGCCCCCCCCACGGAAGATCTACCCTCACGCGCGAGAACCGTAGCCGCCGTCGCGGCCAGTCATGCGATTGCGGTCGATGGCGCCGCGCGCTTCCCCGCCGAGGCATTCCAGGCGGTCAAGGCACAGCGTCTGCTCGGCATCCAGGTGCCAAAGGCTCTCGGCGGCGAGGGCTTCTGCATCAGCGACGTGGCCGATGTGTGCTACCAGCTCGGTCAGGCATGCGGCTCGACCGGCATGATCTTCGCGATGCACCAGATCAAGGTGGCCTGCATCATGCGGCACATGGGCGAGAACGCGACGCTGCAGCGCATGCTGCGCCGCCTCTGCGCCGAGCAGCTGCTGCTCGCCTCATCCACCACCGAGGGGCAGGGAGGCGGGAACATCCGCTCGAGTGAGGCGCCGGTCGAGCACCAGGACGGCGGACGCATCACGCTTGAGCGCAAAGCGAGCGTGATTTCCTATGGCGCTTATGCCGATGGGGTCGTGACCACCGCGCGGCGGGCCGCCGATGCAGCGGCCTCAGACCAGGTGCTGGTGGCGTTCTTCAAGAACGACTACACCCTGACGCGGCTGCAGGGCTGGGACGCTCTCGGCATGCGCGGCACGTGCAGCGAAGGCTACACGCTCAAGGCATCCGCGAGCGCGGAGCAGATCATCCCCGAGCCGTACGAAATCATTCACACGCGCACGATGGTGCCCTTCGCCCACTTGCTGTGGGGCTCGGTATGGACGGGTATCGCGGCCAGCGCGACGGCGCGCGCGCAGGCCTTCGTCCGCCATGCCATGCGTCACAGCGGCCAGCTGCCACCGGGCGCCCCGCAGTTCACGCGTGCACTGGCCAGCTTGCGGACGCTGCGCGGGATGCTGACGACCTCGTTGCGACGGTACGAGCAGTGCATGAACGATCCTCAGGCGCTCGCCGCGCTCGACTTCCAGACCCTGATCACGCTCACCAAGGTCGAGGCCTCGGAGCTCGCCGCGCAGACCGTCATGAACGCCATGCGCGCCTGCGGCCTGTCGGGTTACCGCAACGACAGTGAGTACAGCATCGGACGCCACCTGCGCGATGTGCTCTCCTCACCGATCATGATCAACAACGACCGCATTCTCGCCAACCTCGCAACGCCGGTGCTGATGAGCCCAATTGCAAGCTCGCTCCGCGATTGAGCGCGGAGCGCTCTTCGAGAGCGTCACCGGATGACCATCGCGCGATCCGCGCGCCGGAGCCAAGCGACCATGACCGTTCCCGGACCCGAAGGAATTGCCGCGGCCGATGATCCGCTCGCACCGATGGCGGAGCGCCTGTTCCAACCGCTCGGCGTCGAGGGCGTTTACGCGCGTACGGCTCTGTACGAGGGCGTCATGGAGCGGGTCCGCGATTTCGTCTCCCGAGAGCGTGATGGGCGCGCCGAGGTGCTGCGCTTTCCGCCCGTCATGAGCCGCCGGCAGCTCGAAAAATCCGGCTATCTCAAGAGCTTCCCGAACCTTCTCGGCTGCGTGTGCGCGTTGCATGGGAGCGAGGCTGCGATCCGCTCCGCCGCGGATCGTTACGAGAGCGGCGGCGACTGGACGACCTCCCTCGGCGCCTCGGATCTCGTGCTCTCGCCCGCGGCTTGTTATCCGCTCTACCCGCTCATCGCCGCCCGCGGGCACATCCCCTTGGGGGGACTCATATTCGATGTCGCGGCAGACTGCTTCCGCCGCGAGCCCTCGCGCTCGCTCGATCGCCTGCAGTCCTTCCGCATGCGCGAGTTTGTCCGTGTCGGGCGACCCGAGGAGATCACGGCATTTCGCGAAAGCTGGCTCACCCGGGCACGCCAACTGGCAGATGAACTCTCCTTGCCGTACTCCATCGAAGTCGCCAATGATCCGTTCTTCGGTCGCGTCGGCCAGATCATGGCGGTGAGCCAGATCCAGCAGGCCCTCAAATTCGAGTTGCTGATCCCGTATCACGAGAGAGCGAAGCCCACCGCCTGCATGAGCTTCAACTATCACCGTGAGCACTTTGGCCAGGTGTGGGGCCTGCAGGACAGCCGCGACGAGTTGGCTCACACCGGCTGCGTCGCTTTCGGCATGGATCGACTGGTGGTGGCGCTGTTCGCCAACCACGGACTGGACCCGGCACGCTGGCCGGTCTCGACCCGCCGGGCGCTCGAGTTGTGAGAGGCCGGCGGGCGGCGCCCTCAGGCGTGCACGGCGGCCCCTAGCATGCCGCTCGATCCCAAGGCCCGGCGCTTCCTCGACACGCTCGCCGCGATGAACCCTCCGAGCGCGCTGACGCTTTCGGTCGATGAACGCCGCGCGGGGCTTGTACACCTCCTGAGCTTCTTCGGTGCCGCGGATGAGGTTGCGACTGTCGATCAGTTCGAGCTGCCGGGGCCGGAGGGGACGCTTCCGGTTCGCGCCTATGCACCGATCGGCGCTTGCATCGGCGAGCGGCTCCCGGGGATGCTCTACTTTCACGGCGGAGGCCTCGTTGCCGGAACCCTCGATACGCACGATCCCATCTGCCGCTCGCTCAGCAATGCGAGCGGCTGTCGCGTGCTGTCGGTGGACTATCGCCTTGCCCCCGAGCATCGCTTCCCGGCGGCCGTGGCGGATGGTTGCGCAGCCGCAGAATGGATCGCGGCGCATGCCGAAGAGCTCTACGTTGATCGGGAGCGATTCGGAGTGTCGGGCGACTCCGCCGGGGCGACACTCGCTGCCGTCATCTGCCATACGATCACGGCGGCAGGGCAGGTGCCCCTGGCGTTCCAATTCCTGTTGTGCCCCATCATGGATTTTGCGGCGGAATCCGAGTCGCGCCGCAACCTTGCGCAAGGCTACCTCGTCGATCGCGACACCCTGGAGCACGATCTCAAGCACTACCTGGCGCCGGGCGCCGACCGGGCCGACCCGCGGATATCGCCGTTGCGCGCCGTGGACGTGAGCCCTCTGCCGCCCACAGTGGTACACACGGCCGAGTTCGACCCGCTGCGCGATGAGGGGCGGGCCTATGCCGAGCGGCTGCGAGAGGCAGGGGTGCGGACGCTTTACCGCTGTCATCCCGGTATGATTCATCTCTTCTATGGCATGCGTGGACTGATGACGTACGCCGGCGCGGCGTTCGCACAAATGGGCGCCGACATTCGCAGTCTGCTCGCACCGCCATGAGGAGAAGAGAGGCACGCGATGACTGATCGGCTGCAGATTGAGCAACTGGTCCGCGAACTGCACACGGCCCGGCTCGAGGGAAACCTCGAGCGCCTGTGCGCGCTGTATGCAGATGAAGCCCGCCTGCGCATCGCGGGCTCGACCGACGGCAAGCCCATCGCCATCGCCGCCATCGGTATCGCGGAAATCCGTCCGTGGCTTTCGGTACTGGTGAAGACTTTCCGGCTCACCCAGTACACCATCCTGTCGCTCAGTGTTGATGTGCCACGCGCGGCGGCTCATTGGCGAGTCGACATCCACTCGAAGATCACCGGGGTGGTGGTT
>Ga0306920_100016471_pt1 | contig 10186 bp, 10 predicted proteins | sample flu12Cox44000170_FD_204666 | JGI IMG/M metagenome (GOLD analysis project Ga0306920, IMG submission 204666) | Lab enrichment of tropical soil microbial communities from Luquillo Experimental Forest, Puerto Rico - flux4day.12C.oxic.44.000.170 (v2)... | ecosystem: Environmental > Terrestrial >...
GGCCGGGCGCTGGACCTGATCCTCACCGGGCGGCCGGTCGCCGCCCCGGAGGCGCTGGCCATGGGCCTGGTCAGCCGGGTGGTCCCGGCCGGCCAGGCGCGGGCGGCAGCCGAGGCACTGGCCCACGAACTGGCGGCGCTGCCGCAGCAGTGCCTGCGCAGCGACCGGGCGTCCGCGCTGGCGGGCGCCGGGCTGGCCGAGGACGAGGCGATGGCCGGCGAGTTCCAGTCCGGCGCGGCCGTGCTGGCCGGCCCGGGCCTGGCCGAGGGCGTCGGCCGGTTCCGCGGCGGCGCGGGCCGGGGCGGGACGCCGGCCTGAGCACACCGCGGCCACCCAGGTCACAAAATAGCCCCAATCGCGGGGTTCCGCCCGCCGCCGCCAACCCGCCACCGCCATCATGCGTCTGAGCTTCGGTCCGGAACCGGTGGAATGGGTGGTCCGCGTGCGCAACCTGCCCATCCCGGCCGGCAGGTGACCTCAGCTGGCCGGCCGCCCGCCGGCCTGACCAGCCCGCTGGCGCACCTCGGCATCCTGGCCCACAGCACCGAGGGGGCGGCGCTGGCGTTCCTGGCGTTCTGCCAGGAGGGCTACCGGCGGACCGGGCGGAATGAGCACCCCGATGTGACGCTGGACTACATCGCGTTCGGCGCCAGCATGCCCGCCTGGGAGGCCGGCGACTATGCCGCTGTCCGGGCCACGCTGGCGATCAGCGCGGGCCGCCTCGCCCGGGCAGGTGCGGACTTCTTCGCCTGCCCGGACAACACCGCGCACCTGGCGCTGGCAGCGCCCGGCCCCCCGCTCCCGCTGCCCGGCCTGCACATCGCCGAGGTGGTGGCCGACCAGGCCGCCGCGGAGGGGCGGCAGCGGGTGGCGGTGCTCGGCACGAAGTACCTCATGGACAGCCCGCTCTACCCGCAGGTGCTCGCCGCCCGCGGGATCGGCTGCGAACTGCCCGCCACCACCGACCGCCTGGTCCTGAACGAGATCATCTTCGGCGAGCTGGTGAACGGGGTGTTCACGGATGCGTCACGGCAGGAGTACCTGCGGGTGATCGGCGGCCTGGCCGCCCGTGGCTGCGACGCGGTCGCGCTGGCCTGCACCGAGATCCCGCTGCTGATCCCGGCCGGGGCAGCCCCGCTGCCGGCACTGGACTCCACCCGGCTGCTGGCCCGGGCCGCCTACCTGACCGCGGTAGGCGACCGCCCGCTGCCCACCTGGCGCGGCGGCCCCGCATCCTGAGCCATCAGCAGCCGGTGGCCAGGTTAGTGGCGGGCTGCCGGCTGATCTGGGCGGCGGCCGGCTGGATGAGCCGGCCCGTCACCGCGTACACCTTCATGGCCGGGTCGGCGTGGATCAGCCGCAGCCGCCCGGCGGCGAGATTCACCGCCACGATGCTGCGGGTCGTGCGGTTGTCGGTTTCCAGCCGGCATTTCGGCGCACCGATGATCACGGCATGGATGGCGGCCAGCGACGCGGGCGGCTGGAGCAGGACTGTTCGGGACGGCAGATAATAGGTGTACTCGTAGCGGGAGATCCCGCTGGACAGCATCCACCCCGCGACCCGGTGCTGCCGGAGCACCCGGCCCAGCACACTCGGGCCGGTGGGGGTGATCGCGGCAACCTGGCTCGACTGTGACACGCTGGCCAGCAGTGGGACCAGCAGCACCAGCGAGATGGCAGCCACCTGGACCGCACCCGGCAGCCGGGCCGCACGGAGCCGGCCGGCCGCCTCAGCCACCCCGAGCGCGGCCAGCGCGAACAGCGGCGGCACCCAGGGAGTCCAGTAGAACGACTGGGTGACGCCGGCGATGAAGCAGTGGAAGATGACCGGGCCGGCCAGGGCCGCCAGGCAGAACAGGACCAGCCGGTCCCGCCGCAGCGCGCAGGCGATAGCGGCAAAGCACAGGCAGAACACCGTCACCGCCGCGCCCAGGCCATGGGCGGCGAACCACAGGGTGGCCCACCAGGGCGGATGCCAGGAGACCCGGCCCGCGAACCCGACCAGCTGGCCGGTGCCGGCATGCACGACCTGGAACTTGATCAGGTAGCTGATCCGCTGCAGTGGGGAGCTGAACGGGGCGTACGTCAGCAGGAAGGCGCCCAGGCAGGTGACCAGTGCCAGCGCCGCCTGCCCGAGCCGCTGGCCGAGCAGCCGCGGCTCCCGGCCCGCGGCCGCGACGACCACGAGCACCGGCACCACGGCGGCCAGGAAGCCGTTCTCCTTGGACGCCGCCGCCGCTCCGATGGCCACCCCGCTGGCCGCGGCGAACAGCCAGGCGCGGCGCCGGGAACTGGTGAACCACTCCCAGAGCAGCAGCAGGTAGACGGCCACGAACAGCCCGGCGACCGGGTCGAGGAAGCCGTACCGGCCGAACCGCAGCAGGCTGTCCCCGGTCGTCTCCGGCAGCAGCACCGTCATCGCCCCGGCCAGCAGGCCGGTCCACCGCCCGGCGGCCCGGCCGATCCAGAGCGCTATCACCACACCGGTGAGGACGGTCGCCAGGGCCGCCACCACCCGGTCGGCGGTCACGCTGGGGTGGCCCGCCACGGACTGCGCGATCCCGAAGAACCACTTCCCCAGCGGCGGGTGCTGGAAATTTGTGCGGTCGAACGGGCTGCTGGAACTGGTGACGGCCAGCGGCGCACCCACGTGGCCGGTCAGGTACAGCCACGCCGCGTTCGCGTAGGTGGGCTCGTCGGACAGCACGGTGGGGGTGGCGAGCCGGTAGAAGTTCTGGAACACCGCCCACAGCAGCACCGCTGCGCAGGCCGGCCAGAACAGCGAGTCGGCCAGGGTGCGCAGCGGCGCGGCAGCCCGGGCGTGGGCGCCGGGACCGCGGGCAGCCGTGGCCGGGCCCGGCGTGCCCAGCCCGTTGCTCACGCCGTCGCCTGCGTCCTGCTTGATGGAAATGTCGCGAACCCCGATCGCGGAGGATCTCCTGCTGCCGGGCCCGGGAGCGGGGCTGCCCGGCCCTGGTTAAGGGTGCCATATCCCGGGCGGCCAGGGGGCACCTCGGGGGCGACTGGCAGGCTCCGCGATAGCTGCCCAACGGCTGCCGCCACCTGCCGCGCTTCCCGGCCCGGGCACGGGTGGGCTGGCCGCCCGGGGCGTAGGGTCTACCACATCGGCTTGCGGCCGGGGAAGCGGAGGCATGGATGGCCGACCGGAAACAGTGGAGCGATCTGTCCGAGCGCAACCGGAAGCTGCTGATAGCGGCCGGGGTCGTGGAGGGCTGCCTCAAGATCGCGGCGCTCATCGACATCAAGCGCCGGCCGGCCAGCCAGATCCGGGGCCCGAAGTGGCTGTGGGCCGCGGTGGTGACGGTGGTCAGCTCCGCCGGGCTGCTGCCCATCTCGTATTTCGTGTTCGGGCGCAAGCGGCCACCCACGCCACGATGACGGTCGCGGAGCGGCTGCGGTCGCTGGGTGTCGAGCCGCCGCCGGTCTTCGCGCCCGCAGGCAGTTGGCCACCTGCAAGCCGAACTGGGGGATCTCGACCGGATCGGGCGGATCATCAAGATATTCGGGATGGTGAACGCGGCACCCGGTTTCGACCGGACCCCGGCGGTCATCGACGGCTGCTCCGACCTGCTGGTGGAGATATTCGGTGACGCCGGGCGCCACGCCCGGTCAGCGGTCGGCCTGGCGGAGCTGCCGTTCGGCATCGCGGTGGAGATCGGGCTGATCGCCCGGCTGCGCAGCCAGTAGCGCCGTCCGGCCCGGCCTCACCCGCGCGGCGCCCGCAGGCGCAGCCGCCGCGGCCGGTCGGTGTCCAGCCGCAGCCAGTAGCCGACCGGGAACAGCCGCACGTTGATGCGCGAGTCCACCAGCCCCCACAGCCCGCGGCGCGCGAACAGGGCCACGAAGATCGCCACCAGCCCGAAGATGATCAGGTACCACGCGTTGTAGGAGGCCAGCGTCTGCTGCAGCACCATGTACACGACCGTGCCCACGATCGGCCCCTCGATCGTGCCCAGCCCGCCGATGATGGTCACGAACGCCATCTCCGCGGTCCACACCACGGTGAACACCGCGGTCGGCTGCACCTGGAGCTGGCTGATCGCCAGCACCCCGCCCGCGGCACCGCAGCCGATGCCGGCCACCACGAACACCAGCATCCGGGCCAGGCCGACCCGGGCCCCGGAGCTGCGCGCGGCCACTTCGTCGTCCCGGATGGCGGTGAGCACCAGCCCGAGCCGGCTGCGCAGCAGCAGGTAGATGGCGGCCAGCGCGGCCACCGTGACGGCCAGCGCGGCCCAGTAGGTATACGCGGTGAGCAGCGCCGGGTTGTAGCCGGACAGGCCGGGCAGCGGCATGCCGGTGCCGCCGCCGATCGAGGAGAACTTCTCGATGATGAGCAGCACGGTCGTGGCGAGCACCCAGGTGGCGATCGCGAAGTAGCCGCTGCGCAGCCGGGAGACCAGCCACCACAGCGGCAGCGCCGCGACACCGCAGCCGATCGCGGCGACGGGCAGCGCGGCGAACGGCGAGGTGCCGTGGATGGCCAGGATCAGTACGAAGTACGCGCCAAGCCCCACGAACGCCTGCTGGCCCACTGACACCAGGCCCGCGTAACCCGCCAGCAGGTTCCACATGCTCGACATCGTGAGCACGATGAACGCCTGCACCAGGATGGCGGTGGTGCCGGAGTACACGATGTAGGGGAACAGCGCGAGGACGACAACGACGATCAGCGCGCCCGCACCGGTCCAGGCGACGTTCCGGCGCGACCGGGTGACCCGGAAGGTCCCGGCTTGGCGGGCGGTGGTGTCGGTGGCCAGGCTCACGACTGTGCCCTCCGGCTGATCAGGCCCTGGGGGCGCACCACCAGTACCGCGAGGAACACGATGAAGCCGGCGAGGGCCTCGTCGGAGATGCTGATCTGGGCGCCGATCTGCTGCGCCACGCCGAGCACCACGCCGCCGAGCAGCGTGCCCCACAGCGAGCCGAGCCCGCCGATGACGACCGCCGCGAACGCGAACAGCAGGATGGTGTCGGTCCCGGCGGTCGGGTTGAGCTGGGAGTACATGCCATAGGCGATGCCGCCGAGGGCCACGGTGCCGAACGCGATCGCCGCCGCGATACCGAACACGTGCCGGTAGTCAGCCCCAGCCAGCTGGGCCGCCTCCCGGTCGTCGGCCACGGCCCGGATCAGGCGCCCGTACTTGGACCGGGACAGGAAAAACTGCAGTCCCAGCAGCACCACCACCGCGGTGGCGAAGATGACCACCAGCAGGTAAGCGATCTGGATCTGGGAGCCGATGCTGAAGGAGGCGGTGATCAGCGACAGCCCGGTGCCGATGCCGCGGGTGTTGGCGGTGAAGAACTGGAGCAGGCCGTTCTCGATCACCACCGACAGGCCGAGCATGACCATCAGCGTGGTGAGCACGCTGCGGTCGAGCGCGGACTGGATCATCGTCCGCTGCACCACGTAGCCGAGCGCCGCCATCACCGGGACCACGACGACGAAGGACAGGAGCACGGGGACGTGGACGACCGCGATGATGCCGATCGCGATGTAGCCCGCGAGCACGGCAAGGTCGCCGTGCGCGAGGTTCACCACCTTCATCACCCCGAACATCAGCGACAGCCCGCAGGCGAATAGCGCGTACAGCCCGCCGATCAGCACTCCCTGGATGATGGCGTTGACCCAGGCCATTACGGCTCACCCTCTCTGCCGGGCGGGCCGGCCGGGGCGGCGCCCGCCAGCCCGAAGTAGGCTGCCTCGACCTGGTCCGCGGTGACCTCGGCGGGCCTTCCCTCCAGGGTGGTCTGACCCTCCAGCAGGCAGTGGATGTGTGAGGCCACCCGCAGTGCCTGGCTGACGTCCTGCTCGACGAGCAGCACGGTCAGGCCGGTTGCCAGGATCTCCGGCAGCATGCCGTAGATGCGCTGGACGACCACCGGGGCCAGGCCGAGCGACAGCTCGTCAAGCAGCAGCACCCGCGGGTTGGCGACCAGCGCCCGGCCGAGGGCGACCGTCTGCTGCTCACCGCCGGACAGCTGGGCGGCGAGCTGCTTGCGGCGTTCCCGCAGCCAGCCGAAGGTTTCATACACCCGCTCGATGGTCCACGGGCCCTGGCGCGCGTACGCCGCGCCGACCTGCAGGTTCTCCTCGACGGACAGCGACTCGAACAGGCGCCTGCCCTCCGGCACCATGACGATCCCCTGCCCGGCCCGGCGCTCGGGCCGCAGCCTGGTCACATCCGTGCCGTCGAACCAGACCGAGCCGGTGCTCGGGTGGTGCAGGCCGGCGATCGTGCGCAGCAGTGTCGACTTGCCCGCCCCGTTCGCGCCGATGATGGCATACACCTCGCCCGGGAACACCCGCAGCGAGATCGCGTCCAGCGCCCGGAGCTGCCCGTGATGCACGGTCAGGTCGCGGGCCTCCAGCAGCGGCGCCCCGGATTCCGACCGCCCGCCGTCGGCCGGCCCGGTCATGGCTGGCCCCGTTCCCCGCCCACCGCGCCATCCTCCTCCGCCGGGGGCGCCTCCAGCGACCCGCCGGCCAGCGCCGCGGTGACCTCGGTGCCGAGGAAGACCTCCCGGACCGCGGGCTCGGCCAGCACCGCGGCGGGCTCGCCGTCGCCGACAAACCTGCCGCCGGCCAGGCAGATCAGCCGGCTCACCACGGCGGTAAGCGCGCGCACCACGTGCTCGATCCAGATCACCGCGATGCCCTCGGCGTTGATCCCGCGGACGATGTCGACAAGCTGGGCGACCTCGGGGTCGGTGAGGCCGCCGGCCACCTCGTCGAGCAGTAGCAGGGTGGGCTGGGTGGCCAGAGCGCGGGCGAGTTCCAGCCGCTTGCGCTGCAGCAGCCCGAGCCGCTCGGTGGGCACGTTCGCCTGCCCGGCTATGCCGCAGCGCTCCAGCGCCTGGACCGCGGCCCCGTAGCTGGCCCGCCGCCGCAGCCCGCCGCCCTGCTGCGCGGCGACCAGCAGGTTCTCGAACACGGTCATGTCCGCGAACGGGCGCGGCACCTGATATGTGCGGCCGATGCCGAGCCTGCACCGCGCCGCCGCGTCCAGTTTGGTGATCGTGCGGCCGGCGAAGCGGACCTCGCCGGCCCCGGGGGCGAGGTCACCGGAGATGAGGCCGAACAGGCTGGTCTTGCCAGCACCGTTCGGCCCCACGATCCCGACCACATCCCCGGGGCCGACGGCGAAGGAGAGATCCTCCGCGATGACGACCCGGCCGAACCGTTTCGTCACGTTGTCGAGCTCGAGCAGTGGGTCGGTCATCCGGTTACGGGTTGGTGGGGTTGAGGTCCGCCGTGATCTTCGCCTGCGGCTGCAGCGTGTTGTCCACGACCTGGGCCACCACCGGGAACTTTGTCCCCTTCTGCCACTGGATGCCCACCGGCGGAGTGATCGCCACGCCCGGCGCGGGACCGCCGGAGGCGAAGTTCAACGGCCCGGCCACCGCTTCCGGCAGGTTCACCTGGTGAATGGCGGTGGCAACCTCGGCCTTGTCGTGCGGGTCGCTCGCCATGGTCAGGGCGGCGTGGGCAGCCTCGAACAGGCTGTAGTTGCTGATGTTGGAGTTCCACTGCCCGCCGGTTGCCGACTCGAACTCGTTAGCCAGCTGCTGGCAGGTCTCCCCGGTGAACGAGGACGTCCACGGCAGCGACGGCGCCCACCAGGCGTCGGTGGCAACGTTGTAGGCCAGCGGCCCGAGCGCGTAGGCGTCCGGCGGGAACAGGAGCACCTTGGCCACCGTCGCCAGCTTCGGCTTGAAGCCCTGCTGCGCCGACTGCTTCCACATGGTGGCGAAGTCGGGCGGCAGCGGCACGTTGGTGAAGAAGTCGGCGCCGGATGACTTGAACTGGGAGATCATCGAGGAGTAGTCGGTGGTCCCGTCGGGGTAAGGCGCTGACAGGACCATCTTGTATCCCGCGGCCGCGGCGATCGGCGGGAACACCGCGCGGAACGCGTTGCCGTCGGAATCGTTGGGGAACGCGGCGGCCACAATCTTGTTGGTGTGCAGCCGGGCGTGGATCCGGTCCCACATCGGGATGAAGCACTTGACCAGGTGCTCGGCGCCGAGGAAGTACATCACCACGTACTTGGGCTTGAGTGTCGGCTTGAGCGGGTTGCCCCCGAGATTGATGTACCAGGGCTCCCATGGGATGTTCGAGCAGATCAGCGGCGTGCCGAGGGTTTCGGCCTGGCTGGCGACCGCGTTCACGGTCTCCGGTGTGGACGACGCGAGCAGCAGGTCCACGTGGTCGGTCAAGATGGCGGTCCGGGCCAGGTCCCCGGCCCGGGTCGGGCTGGACTGGGAGTCGTACGACTTGATGGTGACCGCGTAGGTCTTGCTGCCGATCTTGAACCCGTTCTTGTACGGGGCGGTCTGCTTGATCTTGGAGAGCACCCAGTTGTCCGGCGCACCGAATCCGGACAGGGGCCCGGTCAGCGGGTGGATCCAGCCAATCGTGATGCCACTGGTGCTGCTCGAACTGGCGCCCTTGATGCCGGAACTGCACGCCTGGAGCAGCCCGCCGGTCCCCACCGCGGCCGCGCCCGCGCCGACCGCGCGCAGCAGGGTCCGCCGGTTCATCCCGCCGGCCGGTCTGGTGCTGTCAGCAGGCTCAGTCTGGTCACTCATATGTCATCGATCTCCCTGTGAGGTCCTGTCGCAGAGGCGGGAACCGGACCACGGCAACCGGGCCGGAGCCAGTCCCCTTCGCCAGGAGCCCGGCGGCCTGCGGATACCGGGTGGCCGCCCCACTCGCTTCCTGGCATTCCATTACGTCCCCTCGACGTCGGCGCCGCCTTACGCCGGCGTCCGAGGCCCGCCTCGAACCAACGCTCAGCCCAAGATCAGGTACTGCGAGATGAAGCATAGCCAGTGTGCGCTTCGCGTACGACTATGCGCAATGCAGAAATTTATTCACTTGTGACGCATTCGCCGCGTGGCGGGCGTGACGGGGTTGCGCGGGTGCGCCACCGGCCCTCCCCGCCGCGGATATCTTGCCGAGAACCTAGACTTGCCGGCCAGTACTGTCAACAATCTTGCCGCTTCGTTCCCGGCTTTTCGCCGGCTGCTGCCGACGGCGAAGGCCTGGCTGGCGGGAACCGGCCAGGGATGGGCAGCGCTGGGGCGGGACCGGTGTCGCAGACACAGGGGTACCTGGCCGTAGATCGTTGACAATATCGCCTGCACTGTCTTACCTTTCCGGGCAGGAATACGCCTGCTGCCAGGCAGTTGCCGGGTTCACCCGTGGCGATGAGCGCACCGGGAGGGAGGACGGCCGGTCATGGCCGGATGGCCGCGGCGGTTACCACCCCGGGCGGGCTGAGGCATGGCCCGAAGTGGCGGCCGATACCGCCCGGGCGGGCTGAGGGCATGGCCCGGGCCGTGGCGGTTACCCCCCGCGGCAGCCGTGCGGGCATGCCCAGGCGCGGGGCCGCGTTCCAGATGTGCGTCGGCAACCGGAAGGAGCGGCTGGATGCCGGAGGACCCGAAGCCGGGGGTGACCGAGGCGATCCGGGCAGCGATCCTGCGCGGGGAGTTCGCGCCCAGGCAGCGGCTGGTCGAGATCGACTTGTGCGAGCGCTTCGGCACCTCCAGGTTCATTCTCCGCACCGCCCTGCAGGAACTGTCGGCGCAGGGCCTGGTCGAGTTCCAGCGGAACCGGGGGGCGCGCGTCCGCGAGGTGTCCCTGGCCGAGGCCATCGAGATCACCGAGATCCGCGTCCTGCTGGAAGGCCACCTGGCCGCGCGTGCCGCGGAGCGGGTCACCCGCCCGGGCGCGGCCATGCTGCGCGGGATCGTCAGGGACATGCGCACCGCTGTCGCGAAATCGGAACTGCTGGCCTACAGCGACCTCAACGCCCGGCTGCACGCCGCGATCCGTGACATCGGGGCGCATCAGACGGCATCGCGCCTGCTCCAGCAGCTGCGCGACCAGACGGTCCGCCACCAGTTCTCGCTGTCCCTGGTGCCGGGCCGGCCAATGGTCTCCCTGCCGCAGCACGAGGCGATTGTCGCGGCGATCACCGCGCACAAGCCTGACGAGGCCCAGCAGGCCATGCACGAGCACCTGCAGAGTGTCATTCAGGCATTCCAGGCGCTCTCCGCCGCCGCCATGCACCGGTGATGACCCGGCCCGCGGCCCGCCTGCTCAGCTGGTGCGCTGGACCACGTAGTCGCACATCGCCTCGAACGCGGCCCGGGCCGG
>Ga0306920_100016473_pt1 | contig 10186 bp, 10 predicted proteins | sample flu12Cox44000170_FD_204666 | JGI IMG/M metagenome (GOLD analysis project Ga0306920, IMG submission 204666) | Lab enrichment of tropical soil microbial communities from Luquillo Experimental Forest, Puerto Rico - flux4day.12C.oxic.44.000.170 (v2)... | ecosystem: Environmental > Terrestrial >...
AACGGGCCATTGTCGCCATCGCGCACACCCTCGCCGTGGTCATCTGGCACATGCTGGCCACCGGCACGCCCTACACCGACCTCGGCCCCGACTTCTACACCACCCGCACCGACCCGGCGAAAGAGACCCAGCGGCTCATCGCCAAACTCGAAGCCCTCGGCCACAAGGTCACCCTGGCCCCCGCCGCCTGAAACACCCCGTTCCAGAACCCGGCTCCGCTACGCTCCACCTGGTGCTGCCGCGCCCTCAGCTGAGGCCAGTCTCGTACTAGGAGGAGTCCCGGGGCGGAAGGTGCCCTAGGCGCGCGGCACCGGGGGCCCTGATCGGGCGCGTGACGGTCTTAGGGCAGGGAGGCGGTGAGGTCGATTTCGATGAGCTGGCCGGCGTAGCCCAGCGCGGTGACTCCGAGCAGGGTGCTGGCGGTGGCGAAGGCCGGGGCGAGCCGCGAGGCGTTGAGGTGATCCCATGCGCTGGCCAGGACGGCGCTGTCGCCGGAGACCACGTAAATGACGGAGCGGACCACGTCATGCGGCGTGGCACGGGCCGCGGACAGAATCGCCAGGGCGTTCGCCACGACCTGGTCGATCTGGGCGCCGAGGTCGCCAAGCCCGGCAACCTGCTCGTCGGCGTCCAGGGGGCACAGGCCCGCGAGGTGGGCGGTGCGGCCGGCTTCGACGATCGTGAGGTGGGCGTATCCGGAGGTGGGGTGAAGACCTTCGGGGTTGATGAGGACGAACCTATCGGTCATGACGATCATCCCTTGACGCTGATCGGAAGCTTCAGTTCGCAGCAGCATTCTGCGGCATCCGAGGCCGCGGCCCGGGTTACGGGGTCGTGACCTTCACGGCGGTTGACGCGGCGGTCAGGCCCGCGCCGTTGATCGTCACCACCTTGTAGGAGTAGCTGGTGCTGGCGCTCAGGCCGGTGTCGCTGAACGCGGTTGACGTGGCTGGGACGGTCGCCACCCGGGTGCGGTTGCGCAGTATCACGTACCGCTTGACGCCGCTTTGCGGGTCGCTTCCTGGTGACCACGTCAGGACGACACTTGACGAGCTTGTGGCCGTGGCGGTCAGGCCGGTCGCGGGATAGGGACGGGTCGTGTCAGCCACCTTCGGCGTCGTGACCGTGACGGCGGCCGCGGAGCCCGGGACGCCGCCGGTGGCCGTCGCCAGAACCTGGTAGCTGTACCGGGTGTTGGCCGCGGCCAGGCTGTCGGTGTAGGTGGTGCCACCGGGGGCGGCGATGGCCACGCCACCGCGTTCCACCAGGTAGCTCGCGACGCTGCACCCGGCACCTGGCGCGGTGACGGCGTTCCAGCTCAGGCTCACGGTGGTCCCGCTCTGCGCGGTGGCGGCGAGGCCGGTGGGCGCGGGCGGCGGGGGGCACGTCGGGGTCGGCTGCGTGAAGGATGCCGAGGGCTGGGAGGTATTGCCGGCCGGGTCGGTCGCGGTGACCGTGTACGTGTAGTCGGTGCCCGGGGCGAGGCTGGTATCGGTGAACGACGTCGTGCCTGCGGGCACCGTCCCGGCAAGCTGCCCGCCGCGGTAGACGGCGTAGCTAAGGTCGGCGGAACTGTAGGCGGAGTCATAGGCGGCGGACCACGTGAGCGTGATGCTCGTGGCGGTCTGCTGTGGCGAGCCGAGGATCACTGGTGCGGTCGGCGCGGCAGCACCCGGAGACGGGAACGTGTCGAGGTAATCATTGCGAAAGTCGTAGCCGCTGCCGGGGCTCGCCGTCCCGCACTGGGTCGGGTCGAGCGACGTGTCGGCGATCAAACGGCCGGAGAAGACATCGAGCGCCTGGCCGAGGACGCCGACATTGACGCTGCTCCTCATGTAATTGAGGAACACCGGTGCCAGTGTCTGCTGTGTGCGGCCGCAATCGCTGGCCTGGTAGTCCCACTCGGTGGCAATCAGCGCGTCGGAGCCCGCCAGATATCCCCAGCGCGTATCCCAGTCACTTTGGCCGCTGGTGTAATTGTACGGGTGCACCGCATAGGCGATCTGGTAGCTGCTTCCCGGGTCACTCAGGATGGGGACTCCGGCGAGGGTTTCGGCGAAGCTTGCCCCGTCGGCGATGAGGACATTGGTCACGTTCAGCGTGCCGCGGAGATAATCGACCAGCCCCTGATGGCCGACGGGGGTGTAGGCCGCCCACTTCTGCGTGGCGGAAGGCTGTATCCCCCGGCCCCCGGAAAGCCAGTCCGGCCACGTCTCCTGCTGCGGGTTGCTGGTCACGGACGTGACCGGTGAATTTTGCGGCTCGTTGAACAGCTCGAACATGACGTAGGGGTTGCTGGCCAGCGTGGTGCCGCTGATGAGCGTCGCCCAGGCGTCTTCGGTCTCCTGGCTGGGCAGCGGCTCAGCCGGGCCGCACGCCAGGGACTGGTCCTGCATGGACACGATGACCACGAAGCCGGCGGCCAGGGCCATGCCCACATCGGCCTGGATCTGCTGCGCGTAGGCAGCACCGTCCGGGCCCGCGAGGACGGGCTGGCTGACCTGAAATCGCAGGGTATTAGCGTTCCAGGAGCTCATTGCGGTCGCAAGTTCGGTGGGGGTGAAATTATTTGCCGCCGCAGCAGTTGCACTGGTGCTGCACCATGGGGAGTTCAGGAGGGCAATGGAGTTGAAACCGCGCGGCACGAATGGCTGGCCATTCAGGAGGAACTCGTTGCCGGACAGGGTAATGCCCGTGGTGGTGGCCGACGTGGCCGGGGCCGCCGTTCCAGTTAGCATCAGGGCAATGCCGGCGAGCACGCCCACTCGCATCAGCAGCCGCCGTGGTGAGGCACGCTCACCAGATTTGCGGAAAGCCACAACTCCCCCCTCGTTGCTTCCGCGAGTATCCCCCGATGATGCTCCGCCGGCAAGCTCTTGTTCGTCGATGCCCACTGGGGCTCTCGACCGCGCCTGCTGTGAGCCAGGATAGGCCCGCGGTCGGCCGGTCCCCGCCCGAGCTGGTTTCGGCGGCTGACCGTGCCGGCTGACGGATTCTGAAGGAACCGGTAAGAATGAAGCAGATGTATGTCTGTGCAGGTGCGTCCGCGTGTGGCTGCCTAAGCTCTGGTCATGGCGTTCGTCATATCCGTGGTGCTGCTCAAAGGTGGCGTGTCCAAGACAACGACGGCGCTCGCGCTGGGCGAGGCGGCCGCGCTGTCCATGCCGGTCGTCATCGTCGACATGGACCCGATGGGGTCGCTGGCCCGGTGGTCCGAGCTGGCCGCTGATACGGGCCGGCCGCTTCGCTCCGAGGTCGTCAGCGATCCCGAGCCCGGCGTGCCCGGGCGCCTTCACGCCATCGCCGGGCACGCTCACCTGGTCGTCATCGACACGCCGGGGCCTGGCGCGCTCGAGAGTGCCCGGGAAGCCGTCAGGCTCGCCGACCTGGTGGTGATGCCGGTCCCGCCAAATCTGGCTGACCTGGACCGGGTGCACCCCACCGTGAAGATGGCAGAGTATTACGACAGCCCGGCCCGGGCGGTGCTGACCCAGGTTCGCGGTGGCATCGAGGACAGCGCCGCCGCTGCCGTCACGCTCAAGTCGTGGGGCGTCCCGGTGTACGACACGCAACTGCCGCTCACCGTCACCGTGCAGCGCGCCTATGGCAAGCCGCTCAGCTCCGGACCGCTTCTGCGGTTCGGCATGGACCTGATGGCCGAGATACTCAACGAGATGTGATCGCCGTCGGTGAAACGGTGATCGACGTCCCGGCCGGTCCCGACAGTGAGGCAGTTACTTGACTGTCGGGAGGCCAGGCTGCATACTCAAGCTTATGCTTAACTATGCACCGGACCTGGACCGCGTTTTCCAGGCCCTGGCGGATCCCGGCAGGCGGCTCATGGTCGAGCGGCTCAGCGGGGGCCCGGCGTCCGTGAGCGAACTCGGCATGCCGCTGGACATGTCCCTGGCCGCGGTTCTCCAGCACGTGCAGGTGCTGGAGGCAAGCGGCCTGATCCGCTCCCAGAAGGTCGGCCGGACGCGTACCTGCAGCATCAATCCGGTCGCGCTCCGCTCCGCGGAGGACTGGATCGCCGACCGGCGCACCATGGTCGAGCGGCGGCTCGACCGGCTCGGCGAGTACTTGGCGCGGACCGCCGGCAAACCAGATACAGCCTGGGCCACCGAGTCCGGGGAAACGACCAACGACCACGAGGAGCAGCAATGAGCGAGCGTTCCGTCATCCACGACACGTTCTCGATCGAGCGCGCCTACCCCGCGGCGCCGTCCAGGGTGTTCGCTGCGTTCGCCTCAGCGGAGGCCAAGACCGCGTGGGGCGAAACCGGCGACATCGAGACGGCTGCGGACGCCGAGTCGTCCGAGTTCGACTTCCGGGTCGGCGGCCGGGAGCGTTTCGCTGTCAGTGCGGGAGGCTCGATATACCGCTACGACGCGCTCTATTACGACATCGTGCCGGACCAGCGGATCGTGTACAGCTACGAGATGTACGCAGATGGCGCCAGGATCTCGGTGTCGGTCACCACCATCGAGTTCGCCAAGAGCGGCGACGGCACCGCGCTGACCTGGACCGAGCAGGGCACCTACCTGGACGGCATCGACGGGCCGCAGGCGGCCGCGCTGCGCAAGGGAGGCACCACCGAGATGCTAGACGGCCTGACCCGCTACCTGACGGCGCAGCCGGCGAACTGACCGAGCACCGATGATTTCGAGGTGCCTGCGGCGTCTAAGGCACTAGGACTTGAGGCCCGGGACGCCGCGGCCTCGTGAGGGCCGCGGCCGGGAGCAGGCACGTTTCCCCAAGAGCACGGCACGCACGCGACCCCGCGATCCCGCGATCCCGCGATCCCGCGATCCCGCGATCCCGCGATCCCGCGATCCCGCGACCCCGCGACCCCGCGACCCCGCGACCCCGCGACCCCGCGACCCCGCGACCCCGCGACCCCGCGACCAAAGGATATTGAGAATGCGGAAACTGATAGCGCGAGTGTTCGACTACTCGCTCGACGGCTTGATCGCCGACGAAGGGACCGAGTACTTCAATTTCTGCCGCGACCTGCCCGACGACGGCGAGCAGCTGGCCCGGACCGCCGACCTGTACGAGCGCGCGTATGCGCACATCATGGGCCGGGCCGCCTACGAAGGAATGGCCAGCTATTTTCCGACGGCAGTCGACCACCCATACGCAGATACTCTGAACGCCGCGCGCAAGGTCGTCTTCTCCCGCACGCTGAAGACCGCCGGCTGGGCCAATACCACGATCGCGGCCGGCGATACGGCCGAGGAGATCGACAAGCTCAAGCGGGGCGGCGACGGCCACATCATGGTCAGCGGCGGCGTCAGCTTCTGGCGGTCGCTCATCCGGCTCGACCTGATCGACGAGCTGCGGGTAACCCTGTTCCCCTACCTCGCGGGCGAGGGCACGCGGCTGTTCAACGACGTCGGCAAGCCCCGTCAGCTCGACCGGGTGTCCAGCACCGCCTGGAGCAACGGGACAATCGAGCTGGAGTACCGGCGGCACCGCTGACCGGGCGGCGAATCACCGAGATCTGGTGATGTCCCTCACCTTCCCGGCGGCCACCGTTTGTCGTTGCTGCGGCTCGCGTGTACACCGGATGAGCGTGCTGGGGGTGCGCCGACCGGGGGGCGTGGACAATGAGGTCATGGGCGAGTCATTGAGCTACGGCGGGTACGGGACGGCGGCCCGGGACCGGACCCGTACCCTGTTCGGGCAGACCATGTGGTACGTCGCGGTGACCGCTGGTTTCTTCGCGCTGGGTTCCTACCTCGGGCGCAACCTGTCCCAGGGCTGGGTCATCGTCTGGTTCATCATCGCGTTGGCCTCCTTGATCAGCATGAACTTCACGGTCCGGCGGTCGGCAGGGCTGACCGTAGCGCTGCTGCTCGTCGTCGGGGTGGCGCTCGGCCTGGCGATGGCGCCGGTCCTGGTCTATTACGCGAGCACGAACCCGCAGGTGCTGTGGCAGGCAGGCGGCGCCACGGCGCTGTTCATCGCGGGCTTCGGCGCGGCCGGCTACGCGACCCGGCGGGATCTTTCCGGGATTGCCCGCCTGTGCTTCTGGGCGCTCATCGCCCTGATCGTGTTCGGCATCGTGCTGATCTTCGTCCATATCCCGCACGGCTCGCTGATCTACTCGGTTCTTGGCTTGGTGATCTTCGCGGGCCTGACCGCGTTCGACTTTCAGCGGCTGCGCCGGTCGACCGACTTGGATTCCGCGCCGCTTCTCGCCGCGTCGATCTTTCTGGACGCGCTGAACGTGTTCCTGTTCTTCCTGCGGATCTTCTCCCGGGGCGACTGAGCGCCCCAGGCTCCCACGGCACCGGGTACCGCCCGTCGCATCACCGCCGCAAGGCCGCCGGCCGCGTTGCCGCTGTGCTCCGCGCGCGAGCGCTCGCGGCATCCCCACGATGCCTGATATGCGAGCTAGCCATGGGTTACGGTGATCAACAGCATGCCGCGGCAACGGCGTCGCGGTCATGGGGAGGCTGGCATGCACATCAACGCTGGTGACACCGCCTGGATGCTGACCTCGACGGCGCTGGTGTTCTTCATGATGCCAGGGCTCGCGCTGTTCTATGGCGGGCTGGTCGGCGCGAAGAACGTGGTCGCGACGATGGTCCAGTCCTTCGTAGCCATCGGCGTGATCAGCCTGTTGTGGGTGATCGTCGGGTACTCGCTGGCATTCGGCACCAATCACTGGGGCGGGCTGATCGGCAGCCTGCAATACGTGATGCTGCACGACGTCAACGGCACGCCGAACAGCTACGCCCCCACGATCCCGTCGCTGGTATACATGGCATTCCAGATGAAGTTCGCCGTGATCACCCCGGCGCTCATCGCGGGAGCGTTCTCTGAGCGGATGCGCTTCCGCGGCTACCTGGTCTTCATCGGCCTGTGGTCGCTGCTGGTGTACTGCCCGTTCGCACACTGGGAGTGGGGTGGCGGGTTCCTAGGCTCGGGCGGTCTGCACGCGATCGACTTCGCCGGCGGCTCGGTGGTCCATGAGCTGGCCGGTGCCGCGGCGTTGGCCACCGCGCTGTACCTGAAGCGACGGCACCAGCTCGAGCGGCCGCATAACGTGCCGCTGGTGCTCCTCGGCGCGGGGATCCTGTGGTTCGGCTGGTTCGGTTTCAACGCCGGCAGCGCGGTGTCGGCCGGACCCGTCGCCAGCTATGCGCTGGTAAACACCCAGCTGGGGGCCTGTACCGCGATGCTCGCCTGGATGGGCGTCGAATGGTGGCGCCGCCGCAGGCCCTCGGGCGTGGGCATCGCCGCCGGTGCCGTCGCCGGGCTGGCGGCAATCACGCCAGCGTCGGGTTACGTGCAGCCATGGTCGGCGATCATCATCGGTGCCGCGGCGGGACTGCTGTGCTACGGCGCCGTGCACCTGAAGGACATCTTCCACTACGACGACTCCCTCGACGTCGTTGGCGTGCACATGGTCGGCGGCTTCGTCGGGGTCGTGCTCACCGGTGTCTTCGCCAGCCTCGCGGTGAACGCCGCCGGGGCGGCCGGTGGCTGGACTCAGCTCGGCCGGCAGGCGGTGCTGGCTGTCGTCGGAATCGCCTACCCGTTCGTCATGACCTGGATCATCCTCTGGGCAACCGATCGCACCGTGGGGCTGCAGGTGAGTCCGGATGATGAGGAGACCGGCCTTGATCTCAGCGAGCACGGCGAATCCGGCTACCAGCCGGTGGTAGCGGCAGTCGGCGTGACCAGCGACGACGCGATGACAGCTCCAGATGGGCCGCGCGAACAGGGTTGATCTGTGCTCAGCTGCCAGGCTGGCCGCGTTCGTGCTCGACGGGGTAAGCGCGTCAGGTTCGCGGTCCAGCAGGCCACGCTACGTCGTCGATCGCGAGCCACGGCGCGGTGGCCACGGCGGTGGGCGTGACTCCGGCGATCGCCTTGACCTCGCGGTGGAGGTGGGACTGATCGACGTAGCCGCTCTGGGCGGCAACGCTCGCGACAGCGTGACACGCCGCGAGAAGGTGAGCGGCGTGGTCGAAGCGCACCAACTGCGCGGCGCGTTTGGGTGCGAGGCCGATCTGGGATCGGAAGCGGGACCACAGGCGCTTGCGGCCCCAGCCGACCTCGTCCGCCAAGCCGCCGACCCGTACCCTCCCTCGGCTGGTGACCGTCCGCCGCCAGGTGTATGCGACCTCCGGATCGACCGATGGGCGGGCGCCCGCTTCCTTCCGGAGAAAGCGGTAGCGTCGGCCCACCTCGCCGCCGAACCAGCTAATGATGGCTCTATGACCCTTCTGCGCTCAAAGTTAGGCGGTCGGCGAGCCCTGATTTCGCCAGTTCATCAGCAGCGTGCCGGTAGCCGGTCTCAATGAGCGGGACACCGCTTTTGAAGTCAAGAGCGCCGAGCCCCGAGATGGGGGGGCGCAGCAGCAGGTCGATGTTGCGGCCTGCCTCCGCACGTCGGTGGCGTACCTGCGACAGCCCGGTGGACCGGCTGATGATGTCGACCACGCTGGGCACCGGCCACGGCGTCGCCGCCGGGTTGATCCGGTGCCACAGGACGCGCCAGCCGGAAAGGCCTGGGCCGAAGGGCACCGCGGTCATGGGCTCCATCTCGGGGGACAGGTCGACGGCGATGACACATCCGTTCCCTACGCGGGCCCGCATGACCTCGACCGGCACATTGTCCAGCGCCCCGCCGTCGATCAGCAGATGCCCATCGGCGTAGACGGGCGGGAAGATGCCGGGCAGGGAGAGGCTGGCCCGCACCGCTGGCCATAGTGGCCCGCGTTCGTGGATGACCTCCTCGGCCGTGGTGAGGTTGGCGGAGACGCAGAAGAAGCGCTGCGGCAGGTCCTCGATCATGGCGGGGCCCAGGTGTTCGGCGAGCAGTCGGTCCACCCGGCGGCCAGAGGAGAGCGCGACCAGCGGAAGCGTGGGGCTGACCAGGCGGCCGCTGCGGGTGAAGGCGGTAACTGCTCGCGCAACGCGCTCCGCGTCGTCCATGCCGAGGGCGCTGATCGCGCCCATGAGAGCGCCAATGCTCGTGCCGCCGACCACGTCGATGGGAACCCCCGCTTCCTCCAGCGCCCGGAGAACGCCGAGATGGGCGAACCCCCGCGGGCCGCCGCCGCCCAGTACCAGCCCGTAGCCGGTGCCGGTGACCATCCGGGCGAGCCGGGCCATATCCTCCGGATGGCCGTCGCGCAGATGGTGGTGGTCGGCCACCGCGCTGTGTGCCAGCCATCTGGCCGTATCCGATGGCTGGCCGGCCTGCACGAGCGCAAGTTCGCAGCGCAGTGAGCCGGCTGCCAGGGCGTGGGCTGCCACCGGGCCAGGCGAGGGATCGTCGGCGGTGGCGGCGGCGAGCAGTGCCACATCGGACTGGCTCAGGCACACCCGGCTCCACGCGGTGTCACCCACATCGGGCCGGTAGACCACGTAATCGTTGCCGCGTTCCACGGCGTGCAGCCACCCGGTCAGTTCGGCCCGTCCGGCGTCGCCGGGGGTTCGCTGGGCAGCACCGGGGCCGAGGTGGCGGTCCACGACGTCGGCGTCCACGCGGAAAACGGGCCCGGCCCGCGCCAATTGGGCCGTCAGCCGCTCGGTGACCATGGAGGCGGGCCCGGGGTTCCTCCCCGCGGGGAGCACGGCGATGGCGCGGGCGCCGGGCGGACGCGGTTGCGGCCGGTCCACGCTGAGCAGCCGGTCGACCAGCACGCGTGCAATCTCACGCAATACCGCCGGCCTCCGCTCGGCCAGCGCGTTGACCGCCGACGTGCTGAGCAACAGCAAATCGCTGTCGCGGACCGCGCGAACGGTCGCCGACCTGGGCCGGTTGCTTACCAGACCGATCTCCCCCACAATCGCTCCCCGCCCCAGGTCGTGCAGGACCCGATCGGCGCCTGCCGCCGCGACCGAGACCCGCAGCCGCCCGCTGACCACGACGAATAGACCATCACCGCTTTCTCCTTCGGCGATGATCACTTCCCCAGCGGCCACGTGGACAGGCTCAAGCTGCTTCGCCAGCTGGGATCTGGCCCTCTCATCGAGCGCAGCGAAGAACGGAACGCCGGCGAGGAATGCCGCAAGTCCGGGCGGGCTCTGCTGACCTTTCATCTCACGCAGCATGCCAGCCCCGGCGCCAATGGTCACGCCGAGAAGCCGCACGCCACGCGGGTCCGCTCGTCCGCGGCACCGCGGTCGCCGCACCCCGGCCGGAGGCCGTTACCCCAAC
>Ga0306920_100016474_pt1 | contig 10185 bp, 9 predicted proteins | sample flu12Cox44000170_FD_204666 | JGI IMG/M metagenome (GOLD analysis project Ga0306920, IMG submission 204666) | Lab enrichment of tropical soil microbial communities from Luquillo Experimental Forest, Puerto Rico - flux4day.12C.oxic.44.000.170 (v2)... | ecosystem: Environmental > Terrestrial >...
CTGCGCGCTGTGGCGGGCCGGGGCGCGGGCAAGTTTTCCCTCGGCATGGCCCAGCGGCTGGGCATCGCCGCGGCGCTGCTCGGCGACCCGGCCACCGTGGTGCTGGATGAGCCGGTGAACGGGCTGGACGTCGAGGGCATCCGCTGGATACGCGCGCTGCTGCACGACCTGGCCGCCCGCGGGAAGACGGTCTTTTTACTCCTCGCACCTAATGAGCGAGATCGCGCAGACCGCCACGCACCTGATCGTGATCGGCCGGGGCAAGCTGATCGCCGACACCAGCGTGGCCGAGTTCATCGCGGCGGCCGCCCCCGGGGCCGCCCGGGTCCGGGTCCGCAGCTCCGACCAGGACGCCCTGGCCAGGCTGCTCCGCGCACCGCAGGTGACGGTCGAGGCCGCCGGGGACGGCACGCTGCTCGTGTCCGGCCTGCCCGCCAGCCGGATCGGCGCGGCCGCCGCCGCCGCCGGGATCACCGTGCTAGAACTCACTGCCGAGCAGGCGTCGCTGGAAGACGCCTTCGTCGACCTGACCCAAGACGCGGTCGAGTTCCGCGCCACCCCCCGCCCGGCCGCCGGGGCCAGCCTTAAGGAGACACCGTGACCAGCTGGACGCACGACCACAGACATATCCCGATGACCGTGCCGGCCTACCCGCGGCCGCAGAAGGTCACCCAGACCCGGGTGTTCCGGTCGGAGTGGACCAAGCTGCGCACCCAGCCATCGGCCGGCTGGGCGCTGCTGTCCGCGGCGATCCTGATCATCGGGTTCGGCACCCTCTACAGCCTGCTGCTGGAGGCCCGGCCACCGCACGGCGCGGCGGCGGTCGCCGCCTTCGACCCGGCGGCGGTCAGCCTGGCCGGCGTGCAGCTCGCGCAGATCGCCGCTGGGGTGCTCGGCGTGCTCCTGATCACCAGCGAGTACGCCACCGGGCTGATCCGCACGACGCTGGCCGCGGTGCCCCGGCGTCTGCCCATACTGTGGGGCAAGGCCGCGCTGCTGTCCGCGGCCACGGTCGCGGTGAGCCTGCCCGCCGCGGTGGCGGCGTTCCTGGCCGGGCAGTCGATCCTGGGCCGACAGCATCTCGCGGTGTCGCTGAGCCACCCCGGCGTGGCCCGCGCGGTCCTCGGCTGCGCGCTGTACCTGGCCGTGGCAGGGCTGCTCGGGCTGGGCCTGGGCGCCCTGCTGCGCAGCACCGCCGGCGGCATCTCCGCGTTGTTCGCCCTGCTGTTCGCCGTCCCGCTCGTAGTCGGCTTCCTGCCGGGGAACTGGTCCGGCGAGGTCGGCAAGTTCCTGCCCGCCACCGCCGGGCAGGCGGTCACCACCGTCCACCCCGACCCGGCGGTGTCGCTGGCACCCTGGACCGGCTTCGGCGTGTTCTGCCTGTACACCGCCGCCGTGCTAGGCCTCGCCGCCCTCCGCATGCGGCGCGGCGACGTATAGCGCATGGCCTCCAGCTGCCGGGTTGCGCGCCGGTTGCCGCGCTGGCGGGCTCCAGCAGCGTCACCGTGTCGTCGACCATTCGCGCCACGGTGATTTCGAACCGGTTCGCATTCTTGCGCAGCGGTGGTGATGATGATAGGCCGGTACCCCGCTGATCCCAGTAGACAACCGTGAAGGCCTTTTCCAGCCGCGCGCCGCGCGACTAAGGTCACAGCCCGGCCAGGCCCGCGTATTCGGCGTACAGCCGGGCCGGGTCGAGGATCACGATGCTGTCTGCCGCGGTGGCCACGATCCCTGCGACGCGCAGATCACGCAGTACCCGGGCCACCACTTCGCGGACCGACCCGGCGGCGTCCGCCAGTTCCTGCTGCGACACGCGGGCCACCAGGCGGTCGCGCGGGCGCTGCCGGTCGGAGGCAAGGTCGAGCAGGTGAGCGGCGACGCGCTGGCGCACTGAGCCGAACGCGTTGACCGCGGTCTGGTCCAGCACCTCATACAGGTGCCGGTTCAGCTCCTGGGCGATCGCCCAGCAGACCCGGGGATCGCGCCGCGCCTCCGCGGTCAGCGTCCGCGCGCTGATCCGGAACACGCCGGATGGCTCCACCGCCTGCACACTGGTGGTGGCCGGCCCGCCCACCAGCACCGCGATCCCCAACACGTCACCGGGGCGGGCGTACCGGACTGTCACCTGCCGGCCCTCCGCCGATGACAGGAACACCCGCAGCAAGCCGGCGACAACCAGCGCCGCCTGCGGGTCCCCCCCGGCCCGGTACAACGTCGTGCCCGCCGGGTAGTCGGCGCGCTCGCCCTCGGCGCGCAGCCTGCTGGCCAGCTCCGCCGGCAGCTCCGCAAGGAAGCTCCGCGCCAGGGCGTCATCCACATCCCGGTCGGCCACGCCTACGACGTTAGGCCTGATTGGAATCCAGCAAAAGAGAAGCCTGATCTGGGCAACCATGATGGACGTCACCCCGGTCACCTTCGAGGCGACCATAACGGGTCGATCTGCGCAGCCAGAACAACAGATCGGAGACCATCTAGCGTTGCAAAATAATCGGCGATCGGGTCCCGCGCCGGGTCGAAGCGAATGGCTCTTTGGCTGGCTCTGGTGAGATAGAACTATATTCGAAAAAGCTCGACTACCAGTGGGGACGGCCGGATTTGAACCGGCGCCCCCTTGACCCCCACCCAGTCACGTTCCGGGCGTCGCTGGACGTCGCCCGGTGTCGCTCACTGGGCACTTGACCAGGCCTGACAGTCGCCTGGCGTCGCTGGGTGTCGCCTGAAGTCGGCCTGCGTTGGCTCTTAGATTTGGCTCTTTCGCAGGGAGGCCGGTCGACCGCCGACCAGACAGCAAAGACTGTGAATAACGCATGCCGAGCCGCCGTTCTGGCGGCAGGTAAATTGTTGGCCTCGTACTCGGCGGAGCACCGGCGCAGGCATTATGCGCCGGATCGTTCGCGAATGCCATCGGCGTGCGTGGCGGGCAGCTGGTCAGGCTGGCAGGAGCGGGTTTCCAGGAGACTGGCGGCGGCACCTGGACCCTGCCTGGAAGCAGCGTTTCACGCGGTGCGGGGTGTGGTCGTGTGACGGTTGGGTTGTGCACGGCTCTGTAGCCGTGTCGGTCTGGGTACTGGCAAGCGCCTCAAGCGTTTGGCTCCTTCACAAATAAGGACGGTCACGCTCGCGATCTTGACCTGCCGATGGTCGGGGAGTCTTCCTTGGGGTTCACCCGGTTGGGGCGATGCTTGCTAGGCAGGCGTAAGGAAGGCTGAACAGGAGAAGGGGAGCCAGCGCCTAGACATCCCGCGGTTCCCGGGCCGGGCCGGTGTAGCTGGGGGTGACGGTGTTCGCCAATCTTGTTCTGGAAGGTGGTGGTGTCAAGTGCATCGCCGTAGTCGGCGCGATCAGCGTTCTTGAGGAGCGCGGTTATCAGTTCCGGCGAGTAGCGGGCACCTCGGCCGGCGCGATCGGCGGGTCGTTGGTGCGAAACCGGCTTCACCGGCGCGATCGGATCGGGCATCGGACGCCGGTCGGCCAAGCTGGCCCGTCGAGGCCGTCAGCAACTCCGCTATGACGCACCTTGAGAAACAGCTCGGCATCGCGGACATCGAGCCTGCCGGACCGGGAGAGGGCAATGGTCGAAGAGAGGGGGCGGGCGGGGCCGGGCTAGAGGGCGCGTACCGCTGGTGCCGGCGCGTGGTACGTGAACGTGATCCTGCGATCTACGCGTTGACGGCTCTGATGCCGCGGATGCTGTGGCCTGGCTGCTGGGCGCTGTGGGCGGCGCTGGCGACGGTGGATGACATCGTCGACTCCCGCGCGAGGCAGCCCGCGGAGCGCGCCGTCGAGCTGCAGACGTGGGTGAGTGCTCTCGACGCCGAGCTGACGGCAGGGAATAGCACCGACATGGTCCGCTATGCCCTGGTCGACACCATCGTGCGGTGGGGACTCGACGTGGCTGAGCTGCGCGCCTCGTTCCAGGTTCTAGGCGGTGACCTGCATCCCGCCCCCCTCGTCACCTGGGACGACTGGCGGGTGAGGTCGCGCGGGACGGACAGCGCGTGGGCCAGGCAGATCCTGGCCCTGCTTGACCGGGCCGGCGTGGACATGTCGTTCGAGCTGCGGCACGGCGAGACGATCGCCCGGTTCCTCGACGGCGTCCAGTTGGTCGACAATTTGGCTGACCTGGCCGAGGATCTCGGCCAGCAGCCACTCACAATCCCGGCCGAAGTCCTCGACCGCTTTCCCGGCGCTGCCGAGGACCTGCCCCAGCGGCGGTGGACGATGCCCGTGCAAGGGGTACTGGCACACTTGGTCAGCACGGCCCGGCAGTGGGTGGACCAGCCCGGCCTCGGCGCGGGATGGCACCCGGGGCCGGCCACTCTGGTCGCGACCACGAGCCGCGTCTTCCTGGCCCGGCTTGACGCGATCGCCACGGCCGGGCCCGGCCTGCTGCACGCCTCACCTGAGCTCGGGCGGATCACTCGGTGGCGGCTCCTCGCGCCCGCTCGGATCAGGGTCGCCCTGGCCTGGAAGCTGACGACGCTCAGCGGTCCATCTGTGGACCGGCCGCTGCCAGCCACGCCCGCCTCCGCTGGCCCGCCGCCTGGTCAGGTTCTTCCCCCGCGGCTGCGCGCGGATGGCGTCCGGGCCCCGAAGATCGCCGCCGACCGGATACCGCGGCACGTCGCGATCGTTATGGACGGCAACGGCCGCTGGGCTCAACAGCGCGGCCTGCCTCGTCCCGAGGGACACCGCGCGGGTATCGAGGCCGTGCACGAGGTCGTCCACGGTGCCCTGGAGATCGGGCTGTCCTACCTCACCCTGTACGCCTTCTCGACCGAGAACTGGAAGCGGGACCCCCGCGAGATCACCCAGCTGTTCGCGATGCTCGATGAGGAACTGCGCTCGACCCCCTACCTCGACTATGGCGTCCGGCTCCGTTGGCTAGGGCGCCCTGACCGGCTGCCGAGGGAGCTTGTGCAGACCTTGCAGCGCAACGAAACCGCCAGCCGGGACCAGCGCACCCTGACACTCACCCTCTGCGTGAACTATGGCGGCCGCGCCGAGATCCTGCATGGAGCCGCCGCAGTCGCACGCAGCGTCCTGGCGGGCGACCTCGACGTCGAACAGATCACAGAGGGCGAGTTCGCGCGACACCTCCCGCTGCCCGACCTGCCCGACGTGGACCTGCTCTGGCGGACTGGCTCCGAGCAGCGCACGTCCAACTTCCTCCCCTGGCACGCCACGTACGCCGAACTGTTCTTCACCGCCAGCCTCTGGCCAGACGTCGACCGCCGCGAGCTATGGGACGCCATCGCCGAGTACGCACGACGTCGGCGCCGCTACGGCGCGGCCATCGGCTGACCTCAGCGCAAACTTCGGGGGAGCGCGGGAGCCACCACTGGCACGACCCCGAGCCGCACCCTTCCAGGCCGGACTGTTCGCAGTTGTCGGGGTCGTTGCGCGGCTCTTGAGGTGGCTCAGCGATCTTTGACCCCTTGACTGCCGGTTTCGCTGGCTCTGCCGGTTTGACAAATGCCCTGGTAGGACGCCTGGACACATGATCGGCGCGCGCCCGCGGGAGGGCCATTTCACAAGGCAATGGCTCTTTTATTGGCTCTGGCGGAGTAGAAGTATATTCGAAAAAACTTAATTACCAGTCGGGACGGCCGGATTTGAACCGGCGACCCTTTGACCCCCAGTCACGTTCCGGGTGTCGCTGGGCGTGGCTGGGTGTCGCTCAGTGGGCACTTGACCAGCCTCGACAGTCGCCTGGCGTAGCTGGGTGTCGCCTGATGTCGGCCTGCGTTGGCTCTTGGATTGGCTCTTTCGCGGGGAGGCCGGCCGACCGGACAGCAAAGACTGTGAATAACGCGCGCCGAGCCGCCGCCATGGTCGGCTAGCTGGGCCGCCAGAGGAGCGGTCGTAACCGCGCCCGAACAGATGATCTGGCCGTTGCCTCGGTGCACCAAGACCCAGTCAGGGGTAAGTAAAACGCATGCAATCAAGTGACGCTGGCGCTGCCCAGCAGGTGGCCGCGCCCAGGCAGGAGGAGCTTTCCGCCTCTGCCCGCGGCTGGCACACCATCCAGATGGCGGTGCTGGGCTTCATCGGCATCTGCGGCGTCCTGCGCACCACGGGCAGCAGCCCGGCTCCTCGCGCGGTGGAATGGCTGGCCGCGGCGCTGGCCGTCGCCGCGCTGGGGGTGGCGTGCCTGGCGGTTTTCACTGTCGGGCGGGTTGCCTACCCGGTCACCGCCGCCACCGGTGACGCCGGCGCCACGCCGGATGCCGCGGGCGCCGCCGCCCGGCTACGCGCGGGCATCCGGCTCACCATCGTGGCGCTGATCCTGGCGGTGATCGCTGGCCTTTCTGGCTGGTGGCCATCGGCGGCCGCGACCACCGCCACGGCCATCACCGGCACCACCGGCCAGGCCTGGTGCGGCCAGCTCGTGAATGGGCCATCCGGTGCCATCAGCGTCCGCACTGCCAACGGGGTCATCGCCGTGCCCACCCAGGCCATCGCCCAGGTCCGCCCGGTGGCGGCGTGCCCGTAACGCCTGGCCGGAGCCTGCGCCCGGCACCGATGCACGGATCTGGGCAGCGCCACCGGCGCCGGGATTCAAGCAGCGTGCCGGCATCTCAGCCTCCCTCGACCCGGCGGCCGGTGATCACCGGCCGCCGCTGTTATCTTCCACCCGCAGTCCGCCAAGCTGGACGTCGAAGATGAAATGCGGAGCTGGCTCGCCGTTGCAGTAGGCGATGGTCTGCGCCATGCTGCCGAACCCCACGAAGGTGGTCTGGTCGGGAATGACCGGGTGCCGCCCGGTACCGTTGTCGGCTACCTGCCACCACGCTCCCATGCCCACCTGCGTGGGGTCGCTGGACGCGGTGACCGGGCCGCCGACCCAGGCGCGGTTGCCGCTGACGGACAGGCACGTCACCGGGCCGCTGAAGGTAGTCTCCTGGCCCGATTGCCAATAGTCGTAGCTCCACCTGCCGCGGACGGTGCCATCGGCCAGCTTGACCGCTTCGTAGGCCAGTGGGTCCTGCTGCACCGTGACACCGAAAACGCTGGGGCCGAGCAGCACATACGTGCTGCCGCCGACCCCGGCCGCAACCCCCCATCCGTGGCCGGCGCCGTCAGGCGTGGGCGCCGCCGCAGCCGCGCCCACGCCCGCGAAGGCCATGATCACAGCACCGCACACAGCCGCCGTCCATCTCAGTCTCCACATGGTGAAATCCCTCCCACTCGACATCTGATCCGGCGGCTCTCACAATGAGCCTCTGGCCTGCCGTCGTCTTGCACGAGCCGAGCGGCATGGCACAAAAGCAACCACCGCCGGGCGTGGAGGGGGCAGGATGGTCGCCGGACATGTTCCCGTCACACTCGGCAGCACCGGATCCTGCCGCGCCGAGGTGGACGGCTTCCTGGTCAGCTGGGTGCGGTTCCCGCCCATGACCACGCTGCCGCTGCATACCCACGAGCGCGCCACGGTTGCGGTGATCCTCAACGGATCGTTCGACGGGCTCATGCGCAACACCAGCCATCCCTGCCCGGTGTCAACCTGCTTGACCGAGCCACCCGGCGAGCCGCACGGCAACGTATTCGAGGTAGCTGGCGCGGATGTCTTGACGATCCAGCCCGACCCGGACCAGCTGGAGCTTCTTGAACCGTTCGCCGGGGTGCTCGGCGAGGTCAACCGCCTGCGTGACCCAGTGGTGGCCTCGGTGGCCCGGCGCGCCGCAGGCGAACTGCGCATGCCCGACAGCGTCACCCCGCTCGCCGTCGAGGGCCTAGTCCTGGAGCTGCTCTCGCTGGCCGCCAGGCTACGGAAAACCGACACCCTCGGAGCGGGGCTCAGGCCCCCGCACTGGCTCGCCGATGCCAGGGCGCTGCTGCACGACCAGTACCGCGAGAACCTGCGGCTCGCCGACATCGCTGCTGCGGTCGGCGTGCATCCGGGGCATCTGGCCCGGGCGTTCCGTCTCAGGTACGGAATACCAGTTGGCAGCTACACACGCGGGCTGCGCCTGTCCTGGGCCGCCGGGCGGCTAAGGGACTCAGATGACGCCATCGCGCGCATCGCCCACGAAGCCGGCTTCTTCGACCAGAGTCACTTCACACGGGCGTTCAAGCAATTCTTTGGAGTTACGCCCCTGGCCTACCGCCGTGATACCCGGCGATGACCACGGGCCAAAGCAGATCTCCCGGGGGCTACGCCCGCTGAGCACGAGCTGGCGGGCGATGTCGGGGTTGGTCAAGTCCCTGCGGGACAAGTTTGAGTAAGTCGAGCTAGCGGGGCGTCAGCATCGGCGCGGCCTGGTCGGGGCCGGCCGCTGGCGTCTGAATGGTGCGAGGTGACGACCTGCGCCGCGCCAGGCGGCCCAGGGCCGCCAGCATGGGCGCGGCGCGGCCGCGCTGGGCGGGCCGGGCGCTCGCCTTCAGGTCGGCCTGACGTGCGGCGATGAGCTGGCTGGTCAGGTGGGGATGCATCGGGATCATTTCGCTCCAGGTTCGTTTCCAGCTGCCGCGGCACGATCCGGTGGGCGGATCGTTCGGGCGGTTGGTAGTGCATACACCGCGGCGCGGGGAAACTGGGCGCCCGCGAGCCGCCCAGTTCGCGCGGCGGGCGGTGCATATACCGGGTTGGAGGTAGGCGTGGTGCGGAAGGAAGGAGCGCAGGATGGTGACAGCCGATCTGCTCTCACGGGCGCGGGCAGGGGATGGCGAGGCGTTCCGGGAGCTGGCCGACTCCCACTTGGCCGCCCGCCAGTTTCCATGCAGTCGCTGAATCCTTGCGAATGGCTACTTGGTCAAGGTCCGGCGCAGCCGATCGCGAAGCGACGCTGCAGTGCTCGCCGCAGCGCGTCCGCGGCCTTGGCCGGCGGCTTTGACCGCATGCCCTGGTAGGACGCCGGGGAACACGATCGGCGCGCGCCTTTGGAAGGGCCATTTCACAAGAAGATGGCTCTTTTGTTGGCTCTTATGAGACGTAACTATATTCGAAAAAAATATGACTACCAGTCGAGACGGCCGGATTTGAACCGGCGACCCCTTGACCCCCAGTCACGTCCCGGGCGTCGCTGGACGTGGCTCAGTGTCGCTCAGTGGGCACTTGACCAGGCGTGACAGTCGCCTGGCGTCGCTGGGTGTCGCCTGAAGTCGGCCTGCGTTGGCTCTTGGATTGGCTCTTTCGCAGGGAGGCCGGTCGACCGCCGACCGGATAGCGAAGACTGTGAATAACGCGCGCCGAGCCGCCTTATTGCACGCCGAGCAAAGCGCGACAGCACAGCCCGATCCTGGCGCAGATATGGATGTTCGGCGCGGCTGTCAACGCGCGGCCGTAGCCGATTTGAGCGTCCTACTCGCTCTGACAGCGCGACGCACCGGGCATCAGCGGTGCTCGGCACGAGTTCGTTGTCTGGGCCTATGGTCCCGGCGCGAGGGGCTGGGTCGGCACAGGACGCCCGGCCTGGGCTAGGGCCGGGGCAGTTGCGGGCCTTGGCTGACTGGGACCAACGGCGGGACCTTCGGCCCTGCGAGAGCTGGGCCGGGTGGCCGGACGGTCAGGTCATGTTCGTCGTCCAAGACCTGACCATCAGGATTGGGTTCCGCGCGGCGCAAGCGCGGTTTCAGAACCTGCTTCACGGAAACTGGCTAGCCGAAAGGTCACAGGTCGCCTGCGAAGGCGGGGCCGAGGGCATGCTCAGGGTGGGGCCGGCGGGCCCGGTCGCGGCGAAGCTGGTCCGGGTCCGCTTCCTCGACCCCGTGTACCGCGGTGATGTCATGACGGTCGGGCTGCGCTGGGAAGCGGCTGGGGCCGCATGCACCCTGTTCCCGGTGTTGGACGCCAATATCAGCATCTCCCCTGCGGGGGACGACGCGGCCCAGCTGACGCTGGCGGGCTCCTACCGGCCACCGCTGGGCTGTCTCGGGGCCGAGCTTGACCGGGCCATCATGCACCGGGTGGCGGCTGCCACGATGCGTTGCTTGCTGCAAAGCGTGGCAGAGGCGCTCGTCAGCCCCGCACCGGCCGGCATCCCGCTCAAGACGCGAGCCCTGGCTGGCAACATGCCCCGGAGCCAGGGATGCCCTGAGGGCGGGGCGGTTCGCAGACGTAGCCCTAGTCGCACGGAAGGAGGGTGAGCGGGTGGACCAGGTGGAGTGGTGGGCGGAGTTCAAGATCTTCCAGGACCGGGACGGCAGGTACTACTGGCACCTGGAAGCCGCCAGCGGCAG
>Ga0306920_100016476_pt1 | contig 10184 bp, 5 predicted proteins | sample flu12Cox44000170_FD_204666 | JGI IMG/M metagenome (GOLD analysis project Ga0306920, IMG submission 204666) | Lab enrichment of tropical soil microbial communities from Luquillo Experimental Forest, Puerto Rico - flux4day.12C.oxic.44.000.170 (v2)... | ecosystem: Environmental > Terrestrial >...
CCGAGCAGTGCGGCACAGCACGCGCCACTGTCGAACCGCGGCCAGCACAGCCAATCGATCGAGCCGCCGCGCGAGATGAGGGCGGCGGTCTCGCGATCGCCAACGAGAGCGTAATCCTCGATTCTCGATGCGGTGCGGTCCAAGCCAGAGCGCCTTCGCGTCAGCTCGCCCCTCATTGTTATAGGTGCGCTGCGGGATCTGCAAAACCCTACTCGACAGCGACTGCGTACTAACCTGCTGACCCCTACCGCCAAGTTCTACTCACGCTCTCGAGGATGGCCGAGCGCTCCGGCCGTCTTTCCTGCCGGACCCCATCAGGAACGAGCTGGTGCGCTGGCGGCTCGGGTCCAATCGATCCTCAGGTTGCGCTAGTGCGTCGTCCTCGCGCGACCGGTCACCAGGCCAATTGCCAGCATGCCCGGCGCCACAACCCCCACTGAGGTGAAGGGGCGTCGCCGCACATATTGCTGGCCCTGCACCGCCAGCTGCCGCGCTTGTTCCCCGAGCTGCGCCCCACCCTCTCCAATCGCCGCTTTGGCTCGGCCCAGCGCCGCTTCCGCCTGCTCCCGCAGCCGCCTGAGCTCCGGATCCGCGGCTGTCTCAAGTCGGTCGACGAGATCCTGCACGGTCGATATGAGGATGCGCAGCTCCTCGTTTGCGACACGTAGCGGGCGTTCGTTGAGAATTCGCGCCGCCTTGCGCTCCTGTCTGCGACTCGTGATGTTATCGAACATGGGCGCCTCCTTTCAGTTCAGTTGCAATCGAACAATGTGCGCCGAGGATATTGCCAGTGCGGTCGGCCTGACTCCGGAAGGATTGTAAGCGCCACCCTACGCGCGGGGCTTCGCGCTGAACTGGGAGTAAAGTCACTGCAAACGTCTGCCCAGGTGAGCCCGCACTGCGGCACTCGACCGTATACTTACGTTCCATCTTCCAACTTAGAGCAGAGAGCCGTCGGAAGTCGGCCGGCGCGAAGTCTCCAGGAGTAGGACCCGCACAAGATGAAGGCTCGTCGTCTTACTGACAAGGTTACGCCCGCGGCGCCGGCGCAGAGGAGGGACCACCCGGACCACATCGACCAGCGGGCACTGCTCGCCGCCATTGTCGACTCATCGGACGATGCGATCGTCAGCAAGACGCTCGAAGGCCGCATCCTCTCGTGGAACCGCGGCGCCACACGCATCTTCGGCTATGAGCCGGGCGAGGTGATTGGCAAGCCGATCACGATCATCATACCGCCCGAGCTCCACGCTGAAGAGCAGCAGATCCTGGACAAGCTGCGGCGCGGCGAGCGCATCGATCACTTTGACACCGTTCGCGTCGCCAAGGACGGACGGCGCATCGCCATCTCGCTCACGGTATCGCCAGTCCGGGCCGCCGATGGAACGGTCATCGCCGCCTCGAAGGTCGCACGCGATGTCTCCGAGCGTAAGGTGGCAGAGCAGCGGCTGCAGCAAAGCGAGGAGGCGTTGCGCCTCGCAGACCGGCGTAAGGATGAGTTCTTGGCGCTGCTGGCGCACGAATTGCGCAATCCGCTCGCACCCATCCGCTATGCGCTGGCGGCCAATAGCAAACCGGGGCGAACGCCCGAGCAGCTCAGGCAGGCCGAAGAGATCATCGAGCGGCAGGTCACTCACATGAGCCGCTTGCTGGATGACCTGCTCGATATCTCGCGCATCACGCGCGGCACACTCGAGTTGAAGAAGACTCGCACCGAGCTCACGTCCATCATCGGTGCAGCGATCGAGACTGCCCGTCCGATGCTGGAAGCCAAGAACCACAACCTGGTGCTCGACCTGCCGACCCAGCCCGTGCAGCTCGAGGTCGACGTCGTGCGCCTCGCACAGGTGTTTTCCAACCTGCTGATCAATGCGGCCAAGTACACGGACCCGGGCGGACAAATCCAGCTACGAGCCCATCAGGAGCCGGGGACGGTAGTAGTCTCGGTCATCGACAACGGCATCGGGATCTCCGCGGAGCTGCTGCCGCGTGTATTCACTATGTTCTTCCAGTCACACGAGGCGCTCGGGCGCGCCGAAGGCGGCCTTGGTGTAGGTCTGTCGCTGGTGAGGGGCCTCGTCATGCTCCACGGCGCAAGCGTACAGGCCCGGAGTGAGGGCATCGGCCGGGGCAGCGAGTTCACCGTGAAACTCCCGACGGGAGCGCCGCTGACGGAGTGCCTCGATGTTGAGTTGGACGCTGAGGCTCCTGCAGCGGACGCCGGCCTCAAGATCCTGGTGGTGGATGACAACCGCGATGCCGCCGACACCTGCGCCATGTTGCTCGAGGCGTCCGGGCATCACGTCCAGACGGCATACACCGGACGGCAAGCGCTCGAGCTGGCGAGAACCTTCCATCCGCACGCCCTGCTGCTGGACATCGGGCTCCCCGACATCGACGGCTACAAGCTCGCCGAGCAGATCCGCGCTACTCAATGGGGACGTACAGCGCTACTGGTAGCCGTCACCGGTTGGGGGCAGGAGCAGGATCGGCTGCGCGCCGCGGCGGCCGGCTTCGATCAGCACCTGGTGAAGCCGATCTCGTCGGAAACGTTGGAGTCGCTCCTGCAATCCTTTGTTCACGGAACCGCAGCTCCGCAACCGCCGCCGGGAGGGCTCTGAACGCCCCGTGGCTCACGGTGCGCGCGCGAACAGCCGGCGCAGCTCCACTTTGGCGCGCTCGAGAATCCGACGGCGCTCCACCCCAAGGCTGCGCCCGGAACGGTTGATGTGGAAATTAAGCATCGACATCGCAGACTGGAACGGCTCGGCCTTTCGTCGGCGACTCGCGAGCGCGGACCTCTTCAGCGAGGCGGCAATCGCTTGTGGGGAGCGCCGGGTGAAAACGCCCGGCTCGAGATCGAGGGCGTTGCTGGTCTTCGTTGCCCGCGCAGACCACCGTCGCCGGTTGCCTTGACCTTGCTCGTTGGCAGACCGCCGGATGCGTTTAGCCCTGGCCTTCATGTGTCGCTAAGACTGCGCTCGATACCAGGCGGAAAACCAGTGTTGCTCGAGCCGACGCTGCCGCCGCTTGATGCAGGGGTTTGCGGCAGCTTGTAGGCGCTTTCCTACATCTCGAGCCGTGGCGAGAAGCCGTCCGACGCGTTGAAATAGAGTCCACATATGTTGGATTCCGCGAAACCTGGGGCCGAAAGCGGCAGCACGCTGCTGCGCCAGCTCGCGCACGAGCTGCGCGACGCGCTCAGCCCCCTCGCCTCCTCTGCCGACGTGGCGCGCCTGCGTAACTTCGATCCGGAGGCCAGCCGGCTGTTGGCGGAAAAAGTCGAGCGGAGCCTGCGTCGGGCGCTCGTGATCCTTGACACGTTCGTGCTCGGCGAACAGTGCGAGAACGGAACCCTGCAGCTGGCACTGAGCCGCATCCCGCTCGGGCAGGTGGTGCAGACGGCTCGGGAAGCGCTGGGAAAACCGGCGGCTGCGCGATACCGCTTCGTAACCGGTGAACCGGCGACCGCGGTGCAGGCCGATGCCGTGAGGTCGGCTCAGGCGCTCACCGCCGTACTGCAGCACGCAGCGGCCCTCGGACCGGCTGACCGACCCGTGGAGGTGCGGATCGGCGGGACCGGGGCGCAGCCGCGCATTAGTGTGTGCGGCGGCCTCGATCCCGGTAACGCGCCCGGGGAGGAATGGTTGCAGAGCTGGCGGGCCGGCGAGGCCGGCATGCCGTTGCGCACGGCGCGGTGCCTCATGAGATTGCAGCGCGGTGATCTGGAGCTGGTCACCGGCAATCCCGGTGAATGGGAGCTCATCCTGAGCTTCGCCGGTGATGGCGTCCAACCTGAAGAGCCGGGGCGTGAGCCGCTGCCGCCACCGCGGGCTGAACCGGCGCGACCGGAACCGCTCAGCGCGACGGCGGGCAAGACCATCCTGATCGTGGATGACAGCCGTGAAGTGCGGCGCGCGTATCGCGAGGCGCTCATTGCGCTCGGCTATCGTGTGGTGGAAGCCGCCGATGGGGAGCAGGCACTCCGTGCGCTCGATGAGGACACTCCCGATGTGGCGCTCATCGACATTCATCTGCCCCGCATCAATGGCTACCGACTGGCGCAGGCGATCCGGGCGCGTGGGGGAGCGGCGATTTACCTGGTGATGCTGAGTGGGATGGCGCTCGATGCCATCACACGCCAGCTCGCGCGTGAGGCCGGCTTCGACGACTGCCTGGACAAGATGGCAGGGCCGATCGCGCTGCGCGATCTACTGACCGCCGCTGGCGGCAAAAAAAACAGTCTCGGAAACGGTGAGGTTTGAATCCGCGGGCCGCTCAGCGCCGTCCCTAGCCCGTCACGCCTCATCCGTGAGGTCAGTGAACATCCCAGGAAAAAAATCAGGGGTCCGTGGAAACAACGTTCACCGCCCCGAGACTGTTAGAACGCGTCGGGCCGGGTAGGGGCAGCTTCCCGGTGACGCCTGATGTGTTTCACTCTCCCCCCATAAACCCGTTGGGAAAAGATACACGCTGGCTCCGGTGGGTGCTGTAGTACGGAGCCTGAAGACGCGTCGGCCCAAACCGACACGTCCGTCAGCCATCTCCTACACAACCTACACGCTCCCGCTGGCGAATTGCTCCGACACGGGATGGCGCGCCGTGCTGACGGAGTTGACCGCGCGCGCTCCACATGATGGCGCAGCCGTTCATCAGGGAGCGAGTGTTGAGACCATCCTTGAACGCCGTGCCGCAGGCCACGCCGAAAGTGTCTGCCGATCCAGCGGAGAGCGTGGTACACGCTGACGTACGGCCCACTCGTGAGCGGACCCAGAGCGTCTCTGCGCGCCGCCATGCCGGTCGCTCCGTCACCCGCGCGCTGTGGATCCTCACGATATGCATCGCGGTGGCGGCGCTGCGCGTTGGACGGGAACTGCTGGTTCCGATGGTGCTGGCGTTGCTGATCACACTGGTGCTGTCGGGCATCGTCGAGTTCCTGCGGCGCTACGGCGTTCCCCGTGGACTGAGCGCCGTGGTGTTGCTGGTGCTGATCGGCGCCGCCGTCGGCGGCATGCTGCACGCAGTATGGCCGCCCGCGCAGCAATGGATAGCAGGTGCGCCGCGCGTGCTGCGCACGATCGAGCACAAGACGCGCCCCGCACAGTCGGTGGTGCGTCGGATCGACGCCATTGTCAGGCGCGCGAGCGCCCTGGCAGGCTCCGGTGATCCGCCGGCCGCGGGCGCTACGGTCGTCGCGCCATCCCCTCCGACTGTCGTGTCGGCGATGGATGTCGTGCAGGGGACGAGCGGCGTAGTGGCCGCTTTCGTCATGGGCGGGGCGCTCACTTTGTTATTGCTGGCGGCGGGGCCGGCGACGCTCGCACGCATGACGGCGCCGGTCGCCAGCGACGGGCGCGCCATCCACGTGCTGCGCGTCATTGAGGCCATCCGCCTGGAGGTCGGCCGTTACTACGGCACGCTGGCCGTGATCAATCTGGGGTTCGGCGCGATTACGGCACTCGTGATGTGGTTGCTCGGCATGCCGAATCCGATGTTGTGGGGCGCTCTCGCCGGTGTGCTGAACTTCATCCCGTATCTGGGATGTGCCAGCACGCTTGCCATCCTGACCATCGTCGCCTTCGTGTCTTTCGATCGCATCAGCCAGACGGTGCTGGTCGCCGCGAGCTTCCTGATGCTCGCCGCGGTGGAAGGTCATCTCGTCGAACCGATATTCCTCGGGCGCCGCCTCGATCTGAACCCCATCGTGGTACTGGTGGCCCTGTGGGTCGGCGCATGGGTCTGGGGCATTGCCGGCGTGGTGGTGGCGCTGCCCATACTCCTCGCCACGAAGGTGGCGGCTGCACACAGCAACAACGGGGGTGCGGTCGTGCGCTTCCTGAGCCCGCCGCGTGGTCGGCCGGAACGCACCTGGCCGGGGCGGTTCACCCGGCGCACCTGAGCCTCTCAGCGAATCTCTACACGCCGGAGGCTGCGGCAGGCTTCTCCGCCTCGGCTCCCGGAACGGGTTCCGGACAGACGAACAGGAGCGACGTGCCCACCCTTGCCAGCATCTCGGCCGCTGTCTCGCCGAGAAACAGCTGAGCGCCTGGCCGGGGACTGACTCCCATCACCAGCAGGTTGTACGGCCCGCGCGAGAGCTCGCGCAACACCGCACTGCGTACACTGCCCGACGGGCGGATCGCGCCGCGAACATCGATGCCGTAGTGCTCTCCCATCTCGATGACTTCGCGGACGACGGCGTCGGCGTAGCCGCGTGGGGCCAGTGCTTCGCCGAACTGAAGCCGCCACACCGAGCCGGCGCGCGGAGCGCCGACATACAAGGCGGTCACCGCGCCGCGCGAGGCATGCGCCAGGGCAATGGCGACCTCGGCGCCCTGGCGCGAAACAGGGGTACCGCTCACCGTCACGAGGACGCGCAGTGGAGCCGCCGCGGATGTGCGCTGCTGACCGCGGGCGATCGCAATTGCGAAGGGTCCGGGAAACCCCTGGACGGTCTGCGTGATCTGCGGAGCGAAGCCGTTGCCGACCACCGCCGGCTCACAGCCGATCAGCAGCAGCCCGTAACCCTTGATCGCCTCGGCGGCCACCGCGCTCTGCGCGCCAGCGAGCGTGCCGGTGCGCGTCGTGACGTCGATCGGATTCGAGGTGGCGGAGGGCGACGGCACCCGGCTGGCTGCGCTCGCCTCGGCACCCGCCGCGGCGGCGGCTTCCACGAGCGCGCCCGAACGCTCTGCATGCCTCGCCTGTCCCTCGGTGTCCGTTCGCATCGCTTCCAGGTGCAGCACCGTCGTCGGGGTGCGCCGCGCGGCCGCCAGCAGTCCCGCAAGATGAGAGGCCAGACTGCCACTCGCGCTGTCGTCCACCGCGACCAGCAGCCGCTCGATCCGTGGCAGGAAGGCGCGCGCCTCGAACTCCTCGCGTTCGAGGCGCGTCCGCTCCTCCTCGCTCATCGGTAGCCTGGCGAAGGCCCAGCGCAACATCGGGGGCATCGCCATGGTCGTCACCACGGCCATGGCGACGATTGCAGTGAACCAATGCAGATCGAGTGCCCCGAGCTGCAAGCCGATCGAGGCGACGATCACTTCGGTCGAGCCGCGGGCGTTCATCCCGCAGCCGACTGCGAAGGACTCGGCCGGGGTCAATCCGCCGAAGCGGCCGCCGATGAAGGCGCCGAGAAACTTGCCGACACTCGCGAGCGCGATGAGCAAGAGGGTGAGCCACAGGAACTGTGGCTTGGCGAGCGCGGAGACATCGATGGTGAGCCCGACGAGCGTGAAGAAGACCGGCATGAACAGGCCGACGATGAGTCCGCGCAGCTGGGCGCCGAGTTGCCGGGTGAGCATCGGCGACTGACCGAGCAACAGGCCGGCGACGAACGCACCGAGCACGAAATGAACCCCGAGCACGTTGGTGAGCAGTGCCAGCAGACCCATGATCACGAGGATCGTGGTGATGTTGGCCATCTCGCTCTCGAGGGTGTCGTTCGACCAGCGCAGGATTCTGAACACCAGCCGGCGACCGAAGGTGAGGCTCAACGCGAGAAACAGCGCGACACCCAGCACGCTGTGGGCGACGGCGGCGAAGTCGAGGGCACCACGCAAAGCCAGACCGAAGATGACCGACAGGACGATCCAGCCGATGGTGTCATCGAGGATCGCTGCGGCGACGATCACCTGCCCGACCGTGCGGCGCAGGAATCCGAGCTCGCGCACCACCAGTGCCACGATCTTGACCGACGAAACCGCTAACGCCGTGCCGAGGAAGAGCGTCGTAATCAGGCGCCGCTGCGGCTGGGGCAGCATGGCACCCGGCAGCAACGCTCCGAGCAGGCACCCGCACAGGAATGGCACGATGATTCCGCTCACGGAGACGGCGACGGCCGGGCGACGCGCATCCCTGAACACCGACAGATCGGTCTCCATGCCCGTGATGAGCAGCAACAGCAGAATGCCGAGCTGCGCGACCGCATCCAGCATGGCCTGCTGCTGGGCGACCGCGGGAAACAACCCGTGCCACAACTGCGGCGCGAGCACTCCAAGAACCGACGGCCCGAGCAGCACGCCGGCGATGATCTGTCCGGTAACGGCCGGCTGACCCACGCGCTGCATCAGCTCGCCCGCGAGCCGCCCGCAGCTGAGCAACACCACGAGCTGGGCGATGAATACCGCGACCGACGCTCCATGCGCCATACACACCATGCTCCATGCGCGTCACAGCCGTCGCCAATTTAACATCGAGCGTCAGCGTGGGTTGGGGCGTCGCAAACCGCCGGGTCGGTGTCAGTGGCTGCTGTCAGACAGACGGCTCACCCACCCGACACGGTTTGCAATGGCGCACCTACAGCTGTTGCGCAGGCTGCGCGTTAGGCTCCTTCTCAGGTACGGGACGCAATCCCTGTGAAACCAACAGGTCACGACAATGGCACGCAGGTACAGCCGCGCGAGCGGCAACAAGGTTCGACGGGCGATGCGCGAAATGAAGCGCGGTAAGCTCCGCAGCGGACGCTCCGGCAGGCGGGTGAGGAGCCGCAAGCAGGCGATCGCGATCGGCTTGTCGGAAGCACGACGCGCGGGCAACAGAGTCCCGCGCCAGCGAGGCAGGTAAGGGACGAGAATCGGACCCCGGCCCCTTTCGCGGGTCTTTCGCCGGGTCGGGCCGCATGTAGTCATATTCCTACAGACGTCGTCACCGTCCGCCGACACTGCTCATAGGACGCCGGCGCTAGTCTCTCCCTCTCAGGGCAGTGGCGCTCGCGACTGCGTTTGCGCCTCCGCTCGTAGCGGGGCAATCGTAGTCCAATGAAGAAGAACCGGGGCCACTCAGCCGCGAGCGCCAGTCCGCCGCGAGCGACGCTCAACTCCGCACCCAGGACACCGGTTGCTCATCCTTTTTCTCATCTCGTGTTACCCGCTGGCTGCGCGCGGCCTCACTGCATCCGCGCATACCGACTCACGGAGACTTAGCTGTGCAACAACAGGCATCTCAGCGCCCTATCCGCGCCCCGAATGGCCGCGCAGCAGCACAGGACACGAGACTCGATCAGCGCAAGCTGTTGCGTGCCCTGCAGGCCGTGCGCGACGGCGATTTCTCCGTGCGGCTGCCGAGTGATCATACCGGCCTCGCCGGCAAGATCGCCGACACCTTCAACGAGATCGTCACCTCGAATCAGCAGCTGGCACGCGAGCTCGAGCGCGCCGGTCTGATCGTCGGCAAGGACGGACAGACGCGCCACCGCATGTCGAGTGACCGCCGCTCCGGCGCCTGGGGCGCGATGGAGAGCTCCGTCAACACGCTCATCGATGACCTGCTGTGGCCCACCACGGAGGTGACGCGCACGATCTCGGCTGTGGCCAAGGGCGATCTGCAGCAGACCATGAGCCTGCAGGTCGACGGACGGCCACTCAAGGGCGAATTCCTGCGGTCGGCGACCGTGGTCAACGCCGTCATCGAGCAGATGAGCGCCTTCACTTCCGAGGTGACACGCGTCGCGCGCGAGGTCGGCACCGAGGGCAAGCTCGGCGGTCAGGCGGCGGTACCCGGCGTGGCGGGCACGTGGAAGGATCTGACCGACAGTGTCAACTCGATGGCGAACAATCTCACCGCCCAGGTCCGCAATATTTCCGAAGTCACCATCGCGGTGGCGAATGGCGACCTTTCGCGCAAGATCACGGTCGACGTGCGCGGTGAAATCCTGCAGCTCAAGGAGGCCATCAATCGCATGGTGGACCAGCTGCGCTCGTTCGCTTCGGAGGTAACGCGCGTCGCGCGCGAGGTCGGCACCGAGGGCAAGCTCGGCGGTCAGGCCATCGTCTCGGGGGTCGCGGGTACCTGGAAGGATCTCACGGATTCGGTCAACGCCATGGCCACGAACCTCACCGGCCAGGTGCGCAACATCGCCGAAGTGACTACCGCGGTCGCGCGCGGCGACCTCTCCCGCAAGATCACGGTCGATGTCAAGGGTGAAATCCTCGAGCTCAAGAACACCATCAATACCATGGTCGACCAGCTCAACGGCTTCGCCGCGGAAGTGACGCGGGTCGCGCGCGAGGTCGGCACGGAAGGCAAGCTCGGTGGCCAGGCGGTCGTGCCAGGGGTGGCGGGTACCTGGAAGGACCTGACCGACAGCGTGAACTCCATGGCCGGCAACCTCACCGGCCAGGTGCGCAACATCGCCGAGGTCTCGACCGCCATCGCCAGCGGCGACCTGTCACGCAAGATCACGG
>Ga0306920_100016477_pt1 | contig 10184 bp, 5 predicted proteins | sample flu12Cox44000170_FD_204666 | JGI IMG/M metagenome (GOLD analysis project Ga0306920, IMG submission 204666) | Lab enrichment of tropical soil microbial communities from Luquillo Experimental Forest, Puerto Rico - flux4day.12C.oxic.44.000.170 (v2)... | ecosystem: Environmental > Terrestrial >...
TGCCCAGAAATGCGCGAGCGGTTCCGACTCGGCGATGTCGATCTGGACGCTCCGAGCGGGGCTGCGGACACTCCCCAGCAGCCTTCGCTCTCCGAAACGCCGACCAGGGTGCATCCAAGCAAGACGCACGACACGATCCGTGTTTCGGCCCGGCTGGGGCGATTTGAGATCATGAAGATTCTCGGCCAGGGCGGCTGCGGCGTCGTGTTTCTGGCCAAGGATCCCGTGTTGCACCGTGCGGTAGCGCTGAAGATTCCGCGGCCGGAAGCACTCCTGACGCCGGAAGTGCGGCAGCGCTTCCTCCGCGAAGGACGGGCCGCCGGCTGCCTGGATCATCCCAACCTGTTGCCGGTGTTCGAGGCGGGCCAGATCGGCGCCATCTGCTATCTGGCGTCGGCGTATTGCCCCGGAGTCACCCTGAGGGATTGGCTGCGGCAACACCGCAGGCCGGTGTCTCCGCGGGAGGCGGCCGCACTGGTCGCCACTCTGGCCGACGCCATGCACTACGCCCATCAGAAGGGCATCTGCCACCGCGATCTGAAGCCGAGCAATATTTTATTGCAGATTGCAGATTGCAGATTGCAGGTTGAAAATCAGGAAGTGGACAGCAAGGAACAATCTGCAATCTGTAATCTGCAATCTGCAATTCCGAAGATCATCGATTTCGGCCTCGCCAAGGTGTTTCACGAGACTTCCGGCGAGGCGGTCACCCGGACAGGGGCCGTGTTCGGGACGCCGCAGTACATGGCCCCGGAACAAGCTGAGGGGAAGACCGAGGCAATCGGCCCAGCCACGGATGTCCATGCCCTGGGGGTGATTCTCTACGAGCTGCTTACGGGCGCGATCCCGTATCAAGCGGACAGCGACCTGGAGACTTTGAGGCAGGTGATTGCCGTCGAGCCGCGCCGTCCGGGCCGGCTTTGCCCGCGGCTGCCGCGCGACCTGGAGACCATTTGCCTGAAATGCCTCGAGAAGGAGCCGGGGAACCGTTACGGATCGATGGGCGAACTGACGGATGACCTCAGACGCTTCCTGGACGGGCGCCCGATTCATGCCCGACCGATTGGCAGGGCGGCGCGGGCGCTGAAGTGGCTCCGACGCCGGCCCCATGCGGCGGCAGTTGCCGGTGTGACCAGCTTATTGCTGACCGCCCTGGTGGCAATTTCGATCTGGATCAGCATTCGCGAGTCTGCGCACAGCGCGGACATGCGAAGAGCACTGGCGGACAAGGGCAAGTACGAGGCGCAGGCGGAAGAACGCGACTGGATCGCGCGCAACCAGCACTATGCAGCGCAGATCCGGGCCGGCGGGCTGCTCAAGGCGCAAGACCGGCTGGCCGCGCTACGCGATGTTCTCCTCACCCAGAAACCCGCTGCCGGCCAAAAGGATGTGCGTGACTTCGCCTGGCATTATCTCTGGCACTCGGGGCAGGGCTTCATGCTGCCGGGACGGAAGGCGACCGTGACCGCGATCGCCTACGCGCAGAGCGGCGCCATTTGCGCCGCTGGCAATCTCCATTCTGGCATCGAGCTTTTCGACAGGCCTACCGGCAAATTGCTGACACAGCTCCAGGGACACACTTTCGAGATCTCCACGCTGGACTTTCTCAAGGACGACACCCGCCTTCTCTCCACCGCGTTCGCCAGGACTCCGGACAAGAAGGGCTTCCGCGGCGAGTTTCTTCTTTGGGACTTGGCTGATCGCAAGGTTTTGCGGCGCGGTGCCTACATGCACAAATGGAAAGACCTCGGGCATCCCATTTTCGCCGTCGCAGGTGCCGCACGTACTTTGTTCATCATCGATCGTGACAGCACTTGGCATCGGCTGCTGATGTTCGATCTGGATCAGGGCATGCAACAAGAACTCCTGCGAAAGGAGAATCTGTTTCTGGTCGCAACCACGCCGACTGCCGATCGAATCGCCGTCGTTTATTACAAGCTTCCTTCGGCCAGTGGGACTTGCTTCGTGGATATACTCGAACCCGCGACAAAACGACGGATCGCCGCGGCCCAATTCGATAAGGCCGTTCACATGGCGGCCTTTTCCCCGGACGGAAAGACCCTGGCTCTCGGAGTCGGAATGGGAGACAGCCCGCATTTCGTGGAACTCCGCGATGTGCCATCTTTGCGCTTGCGGAAGTCGCTGGCGTTCGCTGTATTGCCCTACCGTCTCCGTTGCGACGGCCCGGGAAAGCGGCTGGCTGTGACGGACCAGAATCAGTTCCATATCTTCGACGTCCAAACCGGCGCCTCCCATGAGTCGTTCACGCAGAAAGGGGTCAGCGTTCTGGCCTTTTCCCCGGATGGTGAGGAACTGGTTCTCGGCGGCGTCGACGGCCGGGTTCGGACCGGGAAGAACGTTTTCGATTCCCAGGCTCGGTCCCTTCCGGGACCGGTGCCGGCGAGCGAAGCCTGGTGCCTGGCGTTTTCCCACGACGGCAATACGCTGGCGGCCGGTTACGACCATGAGCGCGGCTCGAAACGACAGACGCTGCTGCTCTGGGACCTGAAGTCCAAGACGGCACGAACCTTTGCGGGCCACCATGCGACCGTGATGGCCCTGGCAGTCAGCCCGGACGGCAAGACCTTCGCCACCGCCAGCCACGATCGCAGCGTCCGCCTGTGGGACATGGCGAGCGGCGCGTGTCGCAAGAAACTGACAGGCCACACCGGCCCGGTTCGAGCACTGGCCTTCAGTCCGGATGGCCTTCAGATTGCCAGCGCCGGTTCCGACCTGTCGATCAAAACCTGGAACGTCAAGGCCGGCGCACTCCAAAACAGTTGGCGCGGCCACGACAACATGATCCGGTCGCTGACGTTTTCACGAAACGGTGAACGTCTGATTTCGGCGGCGAATGATCGGACCGTCAAGATCTGGAACGCCAAGGACCGGACTCTGGTTCGGACCATCGTGGACGAGGCGAAAGTCCAAACCGTTGCTTGTTCCCCGGACGGGCGCTTGCTGGCATCGGGAAACGAGAATCACACCGTCGAAATCTGGGAGCTTGCCAGCGGAGCGCTCGTCAAGACCTTGCCAGGCCACGTAGGCAAGGTCCGGAGCGTGGCATTTTCACCCGACGGCAAAACCCTGGCGTCCGGCGGCGAAGGCAAGACCGTCCGCCTCTGGAATGTGCTCACCGGCCAGGAGCTTCTGGTCTTGCCCACCGAGCATTTCATCAACGGCCTGGCCTTCGATCCACGCAGCAAGACGCTCGCCGCGGCACTGCATGACGGTACGGTCAAGATTTGGGCCGCGGAGTGAGGCAGTTGGGCGCCGGTGCAGCGATGATCGGCACAGCATTCCTGCGCTGTCCCGAGGCGAAGACCCACCGAGCAGTGATCCCCTATTCATTCGGTACTCATGCGAGATTTTCGGATTGTTACGAAGCGGGTGTATATGCTCGACGACCCGGCAGTCCGTTACTTGGATGCTTTGATGGCGCGAACGGTTAATTTGTCGGCTTCGTCGGGAGCGAGCTCAAGATGCACGGTCATGCCAATCTCCAGGTCGCGAATTGCTGCCTTGCGCATGCCGCGCTTGCTGTGGATTTCGATGTCCACCTTTCTGGCCAAGGGAAGGGCATCAAGCATCTGGCCATTCCAATCAGCCACGGAGATGGTGTTGCGGCCCTGATGGATTTCCTTCAAAACATAGAACGGGACGGATTTGGGCGTTGCAAAGGCTTCGATGGCGGCCAGGCGGAAGCTCTTGGGGGCAAAGCGCAAGGAAAGCCGCATTTCCGGTTTGAGGTCCGCCAACTTGGCCAGCTTGCCGTCTAACGTGATCGTGGCGTCTTTCTCCAGTTTCAGGTCTTTCAAGATCAGTCCGGACGGCCCGAAATTTCCCGGCGTTGTCTCGACATAACGCAGCCCCATGCCCCAGTTATTCGCTCCCAGGTCCTGCACCGTGATGGTCTGTTTGGCGGCATGGACCGCACGTACTTGCCATTCCCTGGTTTGGAGCAGGACGTGGATGCTTGGATCTTTTTGGCCAGCGCCTGGCTTCTTTTCGGCCGCAGATACGTCCGGCGGCAATTTCGGTTGCGCGGCGGAATATTTAAAGACGTTGGGGGCTGCACAGAGAACGGCAAGGACCAGGCACAGGCCGGCAGCGATTTTGATCTTGTTTAGAAACATGGCGTTCATTACTCCCTGGGCGAGGATGACGACTTGGGTGGAAATGGCGCCGGCAGCCATGGCAGTACCGGCCGCGAACAGCATACCTGCTTTGAGAGTGGCGGCAACCAGCCCGGCCGGCACAGCGGCAGCGGCAGAGTGCTGGGTCAGGATGGCGGCCACGCCTCCCCCGGAGAGGGTCACGCCCTGCCGCGCCAGGCGCTTCGCCAGCAGCCGTCGGCCGGCGAACAGACGCGTCTCCAGCGTCCCTTCCGGCCAGCCGAGCTGTCGAGCTGCTTGCCGGTGTTTCTTGCCTTCCAGATCGCAAAGGAAAATGGGCAAGCGGTACTTGGCGGGGAGAGCGGCCAACTCGCGATCGAGCACCGGCTCCAGTTCTTCCCAAGAAGGGGCAGAAGTTGAACGGGATGAGGTGCTGACCAGACTTTCCTTGGCGCGGCGCTTGTTTTTCATGGCTTTCGCTTTCATGGCGGTGCGGGCAGCGACTCCGTGAAGCCAGGGACCGACAAGTGCACGCGGAACGATCGAATCCGCCTTGCGCACGAGAACAAGAAAAGTGGCTTGAAAGGCATCCTCGGCGTCCTGGGTGTGCTGGAGAATGCGGCGGACAACCCCCAAAACCATGGGCCCGTGTCGGCCGATCAAGGCTTCGAAAGCCGCTTCGTCACGCCGGTTGATGAAGGCTTGCAACAGTTCCGCATCGCTGATGTTCCCGCCGTCGGGCAGCAGCGCGGCGCGGCGCAATTGTCGAATCACCCCGTTGGCTTTGCTCATCGGCAATTAGCTCCTCGGGCTCTTAACGTCTCCATTCTATATTGCCTGAACGGGGCGAATTCTTTTCTATTTTTTGAAATTCTTCTAAACGGAAAAATGCTCAAGGCCAAATACGTGCGTGCGTTATCGAAATGCAAATGAGGCTATGTGTTTTTCTGCTCAAGAATGCCAGGCTCTTTCCCAGGCAACGAACTCGGTCACATCCACACGCCGGTTACCAGTTTCGCAATTATAGATCCAGTTTTGTGGCCTTTTAATGCTATCGAACGCTTCCGTGGATTGACGATTCCTTTATGGCGGATACATTTGGTCCCTGTGCCTGCGTTTCCGAGATGTCAATACCGTTGTCAGTGGATGCCAAGAGCTGACCCGCATGGCGGCCATTTCGCAGGAGAGACTATCATGGGTAGTTTGCCAATAGGATTTTTGAAACCGCACATCGCCATGGCCATCGCCTTGGCGGGAGTTTTATATCCGGGCAAGGCACTGGGCGGAGACTCGGTAACACTACCCTGGAGTCCGGAGGCATCGGCAAAATACTTGGACGGACGTGCGGAGTGGTGGCTTGGCTGGTCTGGGGCAGCCCGCGGACAGGGGACGGCCTGCCTGTCCTGTCACACGACGGTGCCTTTCGCTCTGGCCCGGCCGGCCCTGGGCGCACAACTTCGCGAGAAGACTCCCGGATCGGTCGAGAAAAAACTAATCGGCATTCTCGATAAACGGGTCAAGAACTGGGACAAGATCGTAGGCGACGCCGGCCCGGACAAGAATCCCTTCATTCCGTTTTACGGCACCAAGCGGAAGCCATCCGCGCTGGGAACCGAATCGGTGCTCAATGCTCTTATCTTGATCAACTTCGATGTTCATCGGGGGAAAGGAACACTGCGGCCAGCCGCCAAGACGGCGCTCGCAAACATGTGGGAGCAACAGCAGAAAAGCGGCGCTTGGCTCTGGCTTGATTTCGGGCTCAACCCGTGGGAAAACGATGGGGCCTATTACGGCGCATCCATGGCAGCACTTGCCCTGAGAATGGCCGGCAAGAATTACTATCATCAGCAAGACATTCAGAAGAACGTCGATGCTCTGAAAAAATACCTCAACTCCCATTACGTGGACCAGCCGCTTCACCACCGCCTGACGGTGCTGTGGGCGTCGTCCAACATGCCGGGCATTCTCAACCCGCAGGACCGAAAAAAGCTCATTGAGGAGATTCACGACGTCCAGGAGGCCGATGGCGGCTGGAGCGTCGCCAAGCTAGGGAAGAAAATGGTCGGCAAGGGCAGCTGGAAGTCTCACGGCATGTTTCCGGACGGGGTGAGCGACGGCTATGCCACGGGCTTGGTTGTCCTCGCGCTGAAACATGCTGGCGTTGGTGCGGACGATCCCAAAATGAAACAAGGCATTGCCTGGCTTAATTCCAGGCAGAAGGACGGAACCTGGCCCGCTTCCTATCCCAATAGACCCCGTGACCCGCAATCCGATATCGGCAAGTTCATGCGCGACGCCGCCACTTCGTACGCTATCCTGGCCCTGACCGATTCACCTCGACCATCGCGGTAGAAGTGAGCGCTATCCCGGTGGGGAACGAGGCCTCAAGCTGGCGCGCAGCGCCGCCGGTCAACCCTTCAAGCCGCACTTGGAACCGCTCGAAAACCGCTGATTGCCTTTTGGGCCGGGGTGACGACGCGAAACCGGCCTCGGATCAGGCCGCCTCGTCGGGTGGGCCGACTATTTGCCGGAGGCGATTCGAACTGATTCGGCCAGGCGCCATGCGTGGTAGAGGGCGGTATTGGCCCACGCGAGCGTGTCGAGGCCGCCGCGCGCCGTCGTCGCAGGCGTGCGTTGCAGGGCGACGTCTTCCAGGAGCTTCTCGCGGGCGATCTTCCGTTCGGCACTTAGCTGTTTCGACGACTCTTCGAGGGTCTTGAAGATAGCCGGAGCGGGTTCCGCCTCGGGGTCCTTCGTGGCCTCGAGCCACGCCGCCAGTGCCTGGGCGCCCGCCTCAAAGCCCGACGGCCGCTGCCAGTCACCGGCGGCCGGCGGAATGTGCGTCAGGTGGTCCTGAAGCTCCGTGAGATGATCGAGGGCGTGGCAGAGCCGGACGAGGCGGCGGCCGATCGTGCCCAGATCGGTGGTTTCCAGCGAGAGCGATTCGAGGAAGTGCTCGATCTGCTGGACGTCTTCGATGGCCGGCTCGTACTTGAGGGATTCGCCCGCGAGCCGCCGACGGGTGGCATCCACGGCACCATGGGCCACCTCCAGGGTCGCGCGCCAGGTAGCTTCGAGCGCGACCGGCCCGCCCGCTCCAGCCACGGCTGGCTCGAGACGCGCGACGGCCGACTCCCTGCCTTCTCCGGAGAATCGAACGATGAACCGCACGAAGGGATCGAGCCACGGATAGAACGCAACGACTCCCCCAGCTTGAAAATGGTGCTGAAGGCCGCGAGCGCCAGCACGCCTTGCGGCTCATCAAGCCGAGAACCCACCCACTCTGCAGCGCCCGTGAGCGGTTTGAGAAGCAGCATCGCCAGAACGCCGACAATCAGGCTGTAGGCGATGTGCGCCAGCGCGGCGCGCCGCACTGTTAGGCCGCCGCCGATTACCGCCAACCCAGTGGTCGCCGCCGTGCCGATGCTCTGCCCCACAATCATTGCGCAGCCTTGCTCAAACGTCAGCGATCCCGCATCCAGGGCAACCAGTGTCGTCGCCGCGGCAGCACTCGAACTTTGCATGACGATCGTCATGATGATCCCGATGCCGGCGAGAATCCACATGGCGCCGAAGCCCTTGCCTGCCAACGCCTCGAGATTCCATGAGACGCCGGCCATTCCCGATTGCAGATAGTCGATCCCGATGAAAATCAGCCCGAAGCCGGCGAGGACGGCTCCGAGTGAGCGCATTTTGCCGCGCGCGATCAGCCAGAGAAAGGCACCGACGCCCAGGATGGGAAGGGCTGCGGTGGCAATCTGAACGCGAAGTCCGAGGATTGCAACCATCCAGGGCGTCGAGGTCGTTCCGAGCGTTGCGCCCATGTTGACCGCGATTGCCTGGGTCAGGGTCACCAAACCCGCGCCGACAAATCCGATGACGGTGAGGATTGTCGCTGTGGACGATTGAGTCGCAACCGTGAGGATTACGCCCGAGGCAACGGCGCTGAACCGGCCGGAAATGAGCCTTTGGAGTGTGCGCCGCAGGGAGTCGCCCGAAAGACCTTTCAGACCTTCGGTGAGGTGATGGATGCCGAGCAGGAATAGTCCGATTCCACCCAGGAGGTTTACGACGACGGCGGCATCCACTGGCATTGTAGCTCCTTTTTCTCATGCATGAGAGCGTCGGTGCTACGAGGCCAGCGGCGGTAGCTGACATGTTGATTCAGCGCCGCAGCACCGCCGTGATCCTCTGGTGGGCTTCCAGATCTCCCGCGGGGTAGAAGAACACCTCGCCGCCGGAGTCCATCACCCGTTCGATGACCTCGTCCACGGCATCGTCCAGCGCTGCAGGTCCTTTGCCGGTGTACGGCAGCAAGCGATCGCCTTCGGTGCTAACATCAGCCGGGTATTTGAACTCCTTCTCGACGAGCAGGGTCCGGCACTTGGCGCCGACCGCCGCACGCCAAACCTGATCAATCCCGGACGAGTGACGTTGCGCGCCGACCGCCTTGTCCAGCTGCACCAGCGCCTCCGTCCTGCGGACGGTAGCGCCTGTGTCGAAGACCGGCCAGACCAGCTTGCCCAGCGCGCTGGGGGAGGTCTGGTCGTGATTGCCCGCAAGCATGCCAATGATCGCTGCGGTCTGACAGGTCACTTCCCGATAGAAGGCCAGGTCTCGTTCCACACCCACCACGACGAGGGGGAGCGGATTGGCCTTCTGCACGGCATCGACCGCATCGTCCACGGACCGAAAGAAGGCCCGCATGGCATCATCGCGCACCGCCGAGCGGTTAATGCCCTGGCCCCCAGGCAACTTTGACGCGCCACCAGGGCCTCGATGAACCAAAGGGAACGGCTTGCCCGTGTATTCGTCGAGAACGGTTGTCCACGCATCGTACAGCCGGACCTTGTGACTCAGCACGAGAACGCGGTATGGCGGGGCACGATTGAAGGCATAGACCAGATCGCGGGTGGCGAAGGTTTCGTCGATCATGGCCCGCGGCTTCACCGGGAACGGCAGCATAATCGCGGCGGACCGTTCCTGACTGGCTAACAGCCCGAGGCCGTCGAGCGTGCGCTGCCAATCCACTTTGCGGACGAGTTCCTGCAAGTTATTGACAACGGATGCGACTTCGCGCTTCTTGAATTCGCCGTGAAGGCGGTCAATCGCCTTGCGAACAAGGTTTCTTACCTTGATTGGATCCTGCCGCTTCAACGGCGCGGTACGGTGCGTCGTCGCGAGGATCGAAACGGACGGATAATCACGATGGGACTGCAACGATTTCAACTCGCAACGAGTTAACACAGGGACACCCCTTGATATTTTAGTAGGGTGCGTTCGGTCTTCGCAGCCCGACACAATCCTGGTGAAAATCGAATCGTCCGTAGGGGCTGCGAAGACCGAACGCACCCTACGATCTCTTTGACTCACTGCTCCGGCTCGACCTTTTCGCCGGCGCTCTCAAGGATTACTTTCGCCTCAGACCAGGTCAGCACCCCGTCTTCCAAGGCGATATCCCAAGCCGGCTTCAGCCTCGGATTCTTCTCAACCGCGGCTTTCGTCCTCTCGTACATGGCGGTACTGACCGGTTTGAACTTCAGCCACTTCCAGGCCGGCCAGGAAGCGAAGAAAACCATCGCCATGATGCCAAGGACAACGCCCACAAACATGATTCGACGATTCACGAGATAATCCTCCGCGAGGAAGCTTCAAGCGAAGCCGCTTTAGGTTACGGCAGACGATTGCGATCTACCCTTCCAAGGTCGCCAAGGCCCAGTCCATGGGACGTTGCATGCCCATGGTTGCTCCTTTTGACTAGCTCCCCTTGGTAACCTCGATTTCCTGGAGCATGGTGTGGATAAGCGCCAGCTTGCGACCGACGCCGACAACATTGGGCATTTCGATCTGCGTCGCGGTGGCGCCCGTCGTGTACACGGTGAGGTCGGCGGTACCAAAGCCGAGCAGCCAGTGCCGGAACAGGTCGTCCCGGTGCCGCTCGAACACCATTCCGCGAACATCAAAAACTTTTTCCCCCTCGCCGATTGCCTTGCGCACGCGCAGCCGGCCACGCGTGAAGATGATATACGTCAGCCGGTCGAACACGAAAAACATGAGCAGCCAGAGCAC
>Ga0306920_100016478_pt1 | contig 10184 bp, 14 predicted proteins | sample flu12Cox44000170_FD_204666 | JGI IMG/M metagenome (GOLD analysis project Ga0306920, IMG submission 204666) | Lab enrichment of tropical soil microbial communities from Luquillo Experimental Forest, Puerto Rico - flux4day.12C.oxic.44.000.170 (v2)... | ecosystem: Environmental > Terrestrial >...
CTGCACGACGAAGATTCAGTCGTGCTGAAGGATGAGGCTTGCAAGTTGACGCGGCAGCTGGAGGTGCGCGACATGTCAGTGACGCCTGAAGGCAACAGCGTGCTCAATTTCCAGTTCGTGACCGACTTCGGCGCCTATGGATTACGCCTGGACTTCGACCGCACGCAGGCCGATCCGAAGTTCTACGCCCAGGCCCGCAAATACTTCCAGGCCGCCACCGGACGCAATGTGCCCGGCGAGGCCTATCGCGTGGTGCTGCAGCGCGAACTGATCCCGTCCCCGGTTGACATTACCCTTACAAAGTTCGAAGATGGCAGGGTGTTCTTAACCGAATGTCGATTCATCCATGAGGGTAATCTAAGGAGTTTTCGCTATGACCCACGGTTCTGACGAGGCTTATTCGGGCTTTAAATTCGCGCTCAACACGCATGTGGTCGAGATCAGCAGCGGTCAGCAAGGCACGATCATCGACAGCCGCAAGACTCAGCCGTGGGAGCTTGGTGGCTTGCGTTGCGTGTATAAGGTGCGCTGGAGTTGTACGGCACTCGCGTCCTGGCTGTTCGAAGACGAGCTAGCCGCGGTATCCGACCATGCCTAAGCGCATCCCTATCACCGCAGCGAAGCGCTTCGCGCACGAACAGTCCTGCAAGCAGGTGATCGTGTTGGCGTGGGACGGCGAGCGCACGCACGTCGTGACCTACGGCATTACGCCGACGCACTGCAAGCAGGCGGCCCAGGGCGGCCAGAAGCTTGCCCGGTTTCTGGGCTTGATTCCGGCCGAAGATGAGGTAAGCTTAAAGAATGACTAACAATACCGAAAGCTTGCTGTTCATCGACAAAGAAACTGCGTCCAACGCCGATCTGGCCGAAGTCGGACTCGCCCGCTATCTGGACGATCCCACCACGCGCGCCACGTGCTTCACGTGGCGTTTTCCGGACATGCCCGCGGCTGAGCTATGGGAAACGGGGCAGCCCGTGCCGGCGCGCATCGTGCAGCATCTGGCGGCCGGTGGCGCCTTCGTCGCCCACAACGCGCCGTTCGATTTCCACATCTGGAATCGCGTGCTGCGGCGTGATCCGCGCTATACCAACCTGCCCGAACTGCAGGTGTCGCAGGTGCGCTGTAGCGCCGCGCGCGCGCGCTACAACGGCTTGCCGGGCTCGCTGGAAGGCGCCTGCGAGGCCATGGGCCTAGCCGTCCAGAAAGACACCGAAGCCAAGCCGATCATGTTGCTGCTGGCGGCGCATCCGGAATACACGCCGCAGACGCACCCGGCCGAGTACGCGCGCCTCTACAAGTACGCCCTGACCGATACCGACGCCATGTTCGGCTTGTGGTACGCCCTGGTGCCGTTGCCGGCGCTGGAGCAGCAATTCTTCGAGCTGCACATGCAGGTCAGCGACCGCGGCTTCGGTTGCGACGTGGAAGGCGCTCAGGCAATGGAAGACCTGACCGTCTTCGCCGAGGCCCAACTCAACTACGACCTGGCAGTAGCCACGCAAGGCGGCGTGCTGTCAGTGACCGAGGTGGCCAAGATCAAGGACTATGCGGCCACCATGGGTGAGGACATGGACGACGCCGGCCGCGAGACGCTGAAAACCATCGTGGCGCGCCCTGAGCTGCCCCAGGCGCTACGCGAGGTGCTGGCCCTGCGCTTGGATGCCTCCCGCGCCCCGAAGAAAGCCAAGGCGATTCTGCGCGCCCATACGGTCACTGCCGACGGCCCGCGCATGCGGCACGCGACGATCTACCACGGCGCCCTGTCCGGCCGCACCACGGCACGCGGCTGTGGCGGCGTGCAGCTGCTTAATGTGGCCCGGCCACGTCCCGGCCACACCTCCGAGCAGTGTGAAGCCTACCTGGAAGCCGCCAAGCGGCACGACCTGGCGTTTCTGTCCTCGCCTGAGGTCGGCCCCGTGCTGGCCGCTCTGGCCGATGCACAGCGCGCGCTATTCCGCGCTGTGAAGCCAGGTCATACGCTGGTGGGTGCGGACCTGTCGGGTATCGAGGCGCACATGGCGTCCTGGCTGGCCAATGACGAGGAAAAGCTGTCCAACTTCGAAAAGGGCATCGATAGCTACAAGGTCGCCGCCATGCCGATGTTTGGGGTGGAGTACGAGGCCGTCACCAAGGACCAGCGCCAGATCGGCAAAGTTGGCGACCTGAGCCTGACCTTCGGCGGCGGCGATGGCGCCTTCGTGTCGATGGCAGCCAACTACGGCGTGCACCTGGAGCCGGAGGTGGTGAGCGACATTGTGTGGAAGTGGCGCGAGGCCCGCCCCGCCTTCGAGCGCTGGTGGGCCGTGCTGGAGTACGCCGTGCTGATCGCCCTGGACCAGCCCGGCCGGCGCGTGAAAGTGCCTGTGGGTCGCGGCTGGTGCAGCGAAGTGGTGTTCGTACGCGACGCGCGTGCTCTACGCATGGAGCTGCCCAGCGGCCGCGCCATTTCCTACCACAACGCGCGCCTGTATCTGGACCCGGGCGCCAGTGCGCCCATCGCCATCTACGACAAGCCCGAAGGCTATGTCGAGACGCTGGACCGCAAGATTCTCTCCAACAACATGACGCAAGGCCTGTCGCGTGATCTGTTCTGGCTCATCATGCTGTCGGCGGCCAAGGTCGAAGACATTGTGCACGAGGTCTACGATGAACTGATCATGGAAGTGCCGGTCGAGCGCGCCCACCAGCGCCTGGAACAGCTGCTGGCGCGCATGCGCATCGCGCCGCATTGGTGCCCTGGGCTACCGCTGGAAGCCGCCGGCTACGTCGCCGATTGCTGGCGTAAGGACTAATTGACATCACCGTCAGCAAACCCTAAGATATCCACACCATCACTACGAGCAGCGGCCTACTTATGACCACCCTGGCCTCATCTCTTATCCAGCGCATCGAGGCCGGCGACGGCTGGGACGAGCTGGCCTCCGGCGAGCAGATGGCCCTGCGCGGCATTCTGCGCCGCGTGGCGTTGATCACCACCCGCGGCAAGTCCACGGCGGAGGACTGGCAGCAGCTGGCCGGCTTCGCCGAGTGGCCGCAGTTCATCAACGCCGGAGCGCTGCAGCTAACCGTTGCTGGCCAATGGTACGGCTGGCACGGCGTAGGCATGCCGTCCGATCTGCCTACCCACACACGCGTGAACGTGCGCTTGCGCAGCGGAAAGGTCGTGCACGACATGCCTGCCGGTAGCGTGAGCTGGCTGCACACCGGCAGCGCGCTGGACGTGGTGGCCTACCAGGTGAACGACTGATGCGCCTTGACGTGCGCCAAAGTTGTTCGTTACACTGCGCCCACATTTACATCTGGAAAGCCTGACCATGGCCAAGAAACCCGTTGTTGTCGAGCGCAAGCCCGAGGACTTCTACACCCTGCCGCTGGACTTGTTCTCGGTCACGGACCTCACGGACGCCATCGGCATCGAGCGTGCGGCGACCATCCTGGGCACGTCCAGTCGGGCCATCTACACCGTGCGCAACACCAACGAAATGGGCCTCGAACGCGTCGCCAAGCTGCAGGCGGCGATCACCAAGGACGAGACCGCGGCGCGTGCGCGGCTGGTGCGCATGCGTAACCTGCAGTCCATCCGGCGCGCCGCGCGCGCCTGACCTTTCCACCACAGGAGAAGATGATGCTTTTGAAATTCGAGAGTCTGCACGAGCTGGAAGACTTCGTGTTCATGGCGGGTTACATCCACCGCAGCAAGCTCGAAGAGTACGGCTACGTGTACGCACGCGAAAGCGAGCGCGTTATCAGCGGCGAAAAGTTGGAACCGAACGCGCGTTGCGTCGGCGGCGACAACCAGGACGATCCGCGCGTGCCGCCCTTGCCCATCGTCCAGTCCGACGAGGGCGACGAGCCCGACCCCGAGGTGCAGCGGACCCCGGCGCGTCGCAAGCGCCGCACCAAGGCCGAGATCGAAGCCGAGAAGGCGGCCGTCGCGGAGGGAAATGGCTCGGACGGTGATCGGCCGTCATCCGCAGGTGCTGATCCGTTCGCCGTGACCGCCGAGGCGGGCGCCACGACCACCGCACCGGCCGATCCCGTGCCGACGGCTGCGGATGACCGCAAAGCCCAGATCGCGGCGATGGCCAACCTGTACGACGGCACCGACAAGCTGGCCCACCTCAACGAGGGCCGCGCGTTTATCGAGAAGCACGGCTTCCCGGCCTACAACGAGACGCTGGCCCTGGCCGGTGTGCCGTCGAACATCGCCGGCCACACGCCCGAGCAGGTCAGCCTGCACCGTGCCGCGATGGCGCTGCTCGGTACGCCGTCGGCCAGCAAGGACTGAAGATCAGGTCGCGGCCGCACAGACCTAACACCGCAGCAGTTGAAGGGCGCTCTCGGGCGCCCTTCGTCTTTACTGACGCGGCAAGTCCGGTGTGCCTTCGAACCAGGTCAGGAAGTAATCGAACGGCGCCGCATTGGTGTCGTTGTTCACGATCTGGATCGTGTACGAGCGACCTGGCAGCAAGACGCGATCGCCTTGCGGAGCCAACTGAGAGCCCGCGCGCTGGCCCTGTCCGTTGGCGCTGGCATTCCACACGTGCACGGGACTGCCCCAGGCGGTGCCCGGCGTGCTGACCGTCGCGCCGCCGAGCACGTTCACGGTGGTGGCCACCGGGTTGATGTCGTTGTAGTTCTGCACCGGAATGGCCGTGCCGCCCGAGATACCCGAGCTGTTGCGGAAGAGCTGCACCGATACGTTCAAGCCATTGGTGTACAGGCTACGGTCTTTCACCAGCACCGGCTTGGCACCAACGGTGAACGTGATGTTGTAAGTCGCGCCGCCGGCTAGGCTCGCCTGCGTCGTCTGGAAATAGAACTGCGTGCCGAATTTGGTGTTCGATTCGGTGTAGCTCTGCACATTGATGGCGCGGCCGCCGGTGGTCACGTAATCGGGCACGGCAGCGGCCAGGACGTTGACCCCGCCGTAGAGTTGGCCCGCGCCACCGACGACGCCCGTGAGCGTCAGGCGCAGGGCCTGGAAGTGCCCGAAGTCGGATAGGGTGATGACCGCGCCGCCGGCAAGCGCGGTCGGCAAGTTGATCGCCGTGCCGCCTTCGATGACATCGTAGTTGCCGGACCAATTGAGGCCTTCCACCTTGAGCGTGCCGGCGGACGGCACGCCTGCTGAGTCGTTCAAGGTGATTTCGAATTGGCCGATGGCACCGGAATTGAGGGGCACGACCGTCACGCCGTTGGCGAGCGGCACGTTGATGTAAGTCAGACTCATGGGTTGCTGCCTTGCGTAGGGTGGCGCGGGCGCGCCGGTAGTCTACGCCCTACTTGCGCTTGCGGTCCATCGCCAGGCAGCCGTCCGCAATGCCTGCGAGGGCCATGAGCGCGGCCTGCGCGTCGTAGCCGTCCTCGGCTTTGCGCTGCACGCTGTAGGCGATGGCGGCGGCCTGCTTGGGGTCTTTGCCGGCCTTGATCTCGGTGGCGATGTTTTCGGAGCGCGCCTTGTCGCTCTTGCCTTCGATGAGGGGCATACGGGTCAGCTCCGTGAGGGTGGAAGGTATGACAGGGTCGGGCAGGTCGTCGAAGGCGGCCCAGCGCGAGGCCGTGTGCTCGTCGTTGAGTGTCGGGACGAACGGCTCGTGCAGCGCAGCGCCGAAGCACTGGAAACCGTCTCGCGTCGTGAACAACGGCGTCAACGGGCCGGTATAGCGCAGGCCGGTTTCCTCACGGGTCTCGCGCCGGGCCGCCACCTCGGGCGACTCGCCCGGCTCGATGGTGCCGCCGGGGAAGCCCCAGCGGCCACCTTGCACGGCCGATGGCCGGCGCTTGAGCCACAGCACACGGCCGCCGTGCATGAACATCACACCGGCGGCCGTAGGCGTCACAGCGAACTCACCGTTAAGCGAGCAAAGACGAACTCCACCACACCCGGCTGAAGGATCTTCTTGCCGCTCGGTGCCTTGTACCGGCGCATGAAACCGCCCTTGAGATCGTAGCGCTTGCTCACCGCGGGAAGCGTGATCGTCAGCGCCTGGCTCAGCTTGGTGCGGTTCGACACTTCGTATTGGTAGATCTGTTCGAACAGCGTGAGTGACGGGCTGTCGGCCTGCAGCGTGATGCCCAGCGGGATTTCGTTGAACACGAAACCTGCCGACAGCGTACCGTCGATGCCCATGCTGTATTCGCCGTTTTCCACGTTCTCGAAATCGAACGCATCATCGGCGCCATAGCCCTGCAGGCGCTGGGCCTGCGGGAAAAGCGCCTCGGTCGTCATCGCCAACACACTGTTGGCCACTGTCAAGCTGCCAGCCATAATTTTACTCTCCTGTCAAGGTTGTGATTTGGCCGCGTGGCGGGTACATTAACCGCACGACAGGCGAGGATTGGAACGGTTTATTATGGGTCAGGTGTGCAAGCGCTGCAATTTGGCGAAAGCGGCTGAAGCTTTTCCGACACGTCACTGGGGCCCAGCAACGAATCGGCGCAGTGGCCCGCGAAAGGTTTGCTACGACTGCCAGCGCGTACTGGACCATGAGCGCTATCACGTCCCCGCATCCAAAAAACGCGCCTCGCGAAAGGCCTACTACGCCGCCAATCGTGAGGCTAGTCGTGCTTACGGTGCGGCCTACTACGCCGCCAACCGTGACAAGTGGCTTAACTCCGAAACGGGTTGGCGTAATAGCAAGGCGGCGCGAGCCTATGACACCGCCTACGAGCAGCGTCCGGAAGTGCGCGAAGCCGCCCGTGCCCGCGGTAAGGCTTGGCGCACTGAGAACAAGGCGCGTCTTGTTGTAAAGACTCGCAAGCGCCAAGCGCACGTCGCCCGTGCTACGCCGCCATGGGCTGACCCCGTTGCCATTTTGGCCATCTACCAACAGGCTGAACGCCAAACCAAAGAAACAGGCGAGCGCCACGAGGTTGACCACGTGATTCCCTTGCAAGGCAAGAACGTGTGCGGCCTGCATGTCGAAACGAATCTCCGCGTAATCCCCGCCGCGCTCAACCGAAGCAAGGGACATAAATTTGAGCCGATGATGTCCTTGTCATCCGGCGCGATTCCTTAGATAACAGCGGTGGAGTTGATGGTGATCTGCTGGATCGAGCCGCCATCGGTATACCAGAATTTGCACGTCGGGCTAGTGCGGTTCTGGCGCGCCTGCGCGACATTGGCCGGATCGCCGATAAGGCAGTACCAGCCCTGAGTCTGCAGGGTCGGCGCGATGGCGCGGCCGGCCTGCGTGTTGACCTGGGCGACCTGGCTCTGCGACAGCGTCACGCCTTCGCGGATGATGCCCGATGTGACGCCCTGCTGCGCCACATCGGCTACCGCGCGGTACAGCTCTGTGTAGCCGTCCTGGTTGTACGGGATCGAGTTGTAGGCCATCAGAGCAGTGAACAGCGCCAACTGGATCTGCCGGTTCAGATAAATCTGATCGACATAGGTGTCCAGCCACAGGAACGAACCCGACAGGTAGCCATTCACCGCGATCGTGTAGTTGTTCGCGGCATTGGCAAACGCGCCGATGTAGCTGTAGGAGTTGGAGTCCAGCGCCGCGGCTGTGCCGCTATCGGTCACCGTGGCCGGCGTGCCCGCTACGAACTGACGCGAGTCGAAGTCCGTGCGACCATTCTGCACGCTGAAGTTGATCGAAGCGGCCCAGCCCATCGCCGCGCCGGCCGTTGCCACGGTACCGTACAGCGGAGCGGTGCCCTGGTAAGGCTGTGCGAACACCTGGGCGCCGAACGACGCCGGGTTGTTCGGCACGATCGACGCCGCTTCGGAATCCCAGGCGATGTAGGCGTACTGGAAGTTCTGGCCGCTGTTCCAGGCCGCGTAAGCCAGGCGATCGGCGATCACGGCCGCGTAGGACGTGGTGAAGGTCATCCAATTCGTGGTAAAGCTGACCGCGCGGTTCATCACCGACGCGGGCGTATCGGCCGCCACGCCGGTCGCCTGGTTGAAGGCGCCCACACTCGCGGCCAGGCCGACAGACGCCGCCAGCGTGCCGGTGATGGGCGAGCAGGTGGCAGTCGGGCCGGTAGCCGTCGTGGTCAGCAGGAAGCGCTGGCGCTGCGCGTCGTAGGTAATGGTGAAGTCCGCGCCGGTGAAGGCCGCCTGCATCAGCGTCGCGGCATTGGCGAAGCTGGTAGCCGATGCGAGACTGATGTTCGAAGACGTGTGCAGCGCCGCCGTGGTCACGATCAGGGTGCCCGACAGGGACTGCAAGGCCGAGAGGGTCAGGCTTGCCACGGACGCGCCGTAGACGCCCGCCGGCGCGGCCGCCGTGGCATAGCCGATGAACTTCAAGTCGAACGGCAGCTGGCCGCCGTTGACGATGCCCGGGAAGTAGTTGTTGGCTAGCGTGGCTTCGGGCGAACCCGGGCCGAACCAGTTGGATACGGCGATGGCGCTGGTCAGGTCAAGCACCTGGCCGGGCGGCACCGACGGATCTTGAGTCACCACCAGACCGTTCTGGCTGGAGACAGCGCCACCGCCCGGCACAACACCCGGCAGCACCTGCACTTTTTTGGACATGGGGATAGTCACGGGGGTTTGCTCCTAAAGGGTCGAGGCGCCTCATGTTCCACGTGGAACAACGCGAGGGAATTCTATAGCAAAATCAGGGTGGCAAGTTGTCCGCCACGATCAACTGCACGGGCGGCACCTGGGTAAAGAAATCCTGTGGCAAGCCGACGATCTGGTTGACCTGGGCATAGAGCTTCGTCATGAAGCGCTGTTCGTAATTCTGCTCGCCGTTGTCGAAGTTCAGCTGCACCGGCTCGTCCGCATAGAGCGGCACGAAGATGCCCGGCTTGGGGCTATTGTCGCAACCCCACAGCGAGCGCCAGGCGATGGTGAATGTGTTGGCCCAATCCGGTGCCGACGTGCCGTAGCAGTCCACCTGGTAGTAGTAGGTGGTGGAGCGTTCCACGTTCTGTTTGAGCGTCACCGGGTCGTAAGTGCGAACACCCTGGTTCTGGCGCAACGCCACGCCCGGCTGCACCACGGCGTAGGTGCCTAGCGGTGTCGCCGTCATGTTCGGATGGCTTTTGAACAGGTTCTGCTGGCTGCCGGTATCCAGCAGCTGTGCGAGCCAATTCCACACTGCGTTGAACACGATGTCTTCGGTCGGCGTGAGGGTGACGGTCGTGCTCATGGCGGCGGCACCGCGCCATTGGCGATCAACGCCAGTAGCTGCGCGAGCGTAGCGGCGTCCACCTGCTGCGTGATCTCTACGCTGCACCACGTCGGCCACCACTCGTTCACCTGCGTGATAGACCACCATTTACCGTTGATGTTCAAGAGGTCGTTGCCCTTGCCGCTGGGGCGGTCCAGATCGGACAGATTGCCGTAGGCGTACACCGTGGTGAAGCTGGTCGAATAGTTCAACGCGCGATCGTGTACCAATCCGCTATGGTCTTTCGCCTGCACCTGCACCATGGCCGTGGCCGTGGCGTAGGTGGGCGTCAAGATGCCCTGCGTGTTGGTGACGCCCGTCGAGCTGTAGATCGTTGCCGGCTGGTCGTCGTTCACCTGCGTGATGGCGCCTCGCACGATATCGTGCATGTCGAGATTATAGCCCACAAACCGCTCCCGGCATTTGCCACGAACGACGCTGTTTGATGCACTGAATCATTGACATCGACACGCCAAAAGCTGCAGCCAGCGTACGATGCGTTTCGCCTTTTGCCAATCGATTCAATATCGAATCGACTTGCATGGGTTCGAGTTTACGCCGCGCGTTCGGGTTGGTACGTCCATGATAACGACCGCGATCTGCGGCGTGCTGTTGATTGGCCGCATACGTGCACCATTCAAGGTTTTCCACGCGGTTATCAAGCTTATCGAGATTTTTGTGATTAACGGCCGGCAGACTTTCCGGATTAGGCAAGAACGCGTCTGCGACTAGACGGTGCACTAATTGCACACGGTTGACACGCGGCGCCACTTTGAAACCAACACCCAAATAGTTACGCTTGTGGCCGTAGGCAACCTGGCGCAATTCTTGTTCGCGTACGGTATAAGTCGTGCCATCGCTACGCTCGCGCACGCGAGCACAGCGACGTACGTGGCCAGCGCTGCTCACTTCATATTGTCCTTCGAAACCGACCACAGGACGCCAGTATTCCATCAGTCGGTCCCCGCCATGGTGACTTCGTCAGCGATCGATCGCGACAGGTGTCCGGTGAGGACGAGCCCATGATCAAAACCCTTGAACTCGGC
>Ga0306920_100016479_pt1 | contig 10183 bp, 9 predicted proteins | sample flu12Cox44000170_FD_204666 | JGI IMG/M metagenome (GOLD analysis project Ga0306920, IMG submission 204666) | Lab enrichment of tropical soil microbial communities from Luquillo Experimental Forest, Puerto Rico - flux4day.12C.oxic.44.000.170 (v2)... | ecosystem: Environmental > Terrestrial >...
CCTTCGGAAGCCCTTCGCATGTAGTGCCGACCTTTTTGATCGGTTTGATGAAAACTAACGACTTAGCTCGCTGAGTTCAGCCTTATTGCGAAAGACAGGCTAGCACACTGCTGATTGGCGAGGAGAACTGGCGCTCGGACGGCACTTTCTTGCTGTCACTCAGCGAACATCGGGACCTGGAGGAAGCAATGCTGTTGATGTCTGCATGCAGTTGGGATACGAACTGCCCTGGGGACATTTGTTCTGGAACCGGGCCCGAATCCGGGGAGTGCGACTTTACGTCTACGGAATTGCGCTAAGGTTGCGCGGTGAAGCTGCGCTATCCCGAAGGCGCCATTCAACTCAACGACGAGCATGACCTTCCCTTAGTGCGGCAACTTGCGCACTCCCGCTTCGCTACACGCAGCCAACTGACCGAGTTTCTAAGACCGGGTTGTTACCGGTTGTACCGACGAGTGTCGGCGGACATTCAATTGGCGGATCAAGCGTCTCATGGACCACAGCTTTCTGGACCGGCGCACTGTGCCATCGCTTGGAGCGGAGCACATCTACTCGCTCACCACGCACAGCGCTGCCCGTCTGGAGGAGATCGAAGAACGCTTTTCGCTGCCCTGAGTGGTGGTCATGGGAATTCATCGAGTGAAGTCGGCTTATCGAACTCCCATATGTGACAGTCATGACACAGCACCTAGCCCTTGAATTTCGATACGGCTCGCGGACGCTAATGAAGGCACCGGGTTCAGCGCTATCGCGTTGAGCACATTAGCGCCGGTTCTCCTCCGTCAGGAGGAGCCGTTGTTGCACGGTCTGGACCTGTCTGGCTCGGCTTTTCCGTAACCGATCGCAAGGCTTCGGGATACGCGATGCACTCTGTGCTGGAGAAAGTTGCAATACAAGACAAGGCGAAAAGTGTCTGGCCTGCAAGCGGACAATATACCAACCGGCATTCCTATACAATAAAGTAAGTTTCTCTTCTGAGCGCCCCGCACTGGCAGGAGTTCCAAAGCCTAGGATGCGAAATGGCGATTACGCTTTAACACGGGTCCTGCGTTGCCGGTGACGCGAAAACGCAGCCTATTCTTAATGATTCAGCTTGGAGTTAGGCGATCATGATTGCATTCTCAACACGTGTCTCTTATGCATTCCGTTGTTTCTTTGCGATTTTGGCCAATGGAAAAATCCCACAGGATATCGCCAGTGAGCTAATCAGTTCGTCGTCTGCAAGCTCGAGAATGGCGCCCGCGAGAGCCGCGACGGCAGGAACTCACGACGCGTCTGAGGAGTCCGTCGACAGAGCGGTGCAAGTGCTTGCCTTGTTCCAGCGCGATGGACGGCTGGTGGATTTCCTCGCCGAGGATGTCTCTCCATATCCTGACAGCCAGCTGGGCGCTGCGGTTCGAACGATTCATGATTCGTGCCGGCAAGTGCTCGACCGTTACTTAAAGCTTGAGCCAGTTATCTCCGCAGAAGAAGACCAGCCTGTGACAGTCCCGTCGGGCATGGATCCGGCGGCAATCAAGCTCATAGGGAATGTTGTTGGGCAGCCACCAGTCAGGGGCATGTTACGTCACAGAGGTTGGAAGGTGACAGAAGTCAGCCTGCCATCGTTGCCCCACGGAACAGGGCGAAAGATTATCGCGCCGGCAGAGGTCGAAATTGCCTAGCACCTCTACGGTCCGCACCAATAATGGAGATTTCATTGGATTCAGAATTCATCGTTGGAATCGACTTGGGGACTACAAACTCTGCCCTGGCCTACTGCCGAGTGGCAAGTGAGAACTTGCAGATTGAAGTTAATAGCGTGCCGCAGCTTGTAAGTCCGAATGAGGTAGCTGAGCGCACGCTTTTACCCTCCTTCCTTTACGTTCCTGGGGAGCTGGATTTTCCTGCGGAGAGCCTTCAGTTGCCTTGGGACCATCAGCCGAAGTTCGTAATCGGCGAACTGGCTCGCAAACGAGGCGCTGAAAATCCGTCGCGACTGGTTGTATCAGCGAAGTCATGGCTTTCGCACGCTGCGGTGAATCGAAAAGCCGCAATTTTGCCGTGGCAGGCACCGGAAGAAGTGGCCAAGGTTTCGCCTGTGGAGGCTTCTGCACAATACTTGCGGTATCTCCGTACCGTGTGGGACGTACAACATCCTGACGGCGGCTCGGCATTGCGCCAGCAAGATGTTTTCCTGACTGTACCGGCGTCGTTTGATGAAGAGGCCCGGGAGTTAACGCTTCACGCGGCTGAGCATGCGGGTCTCGAGCGGGTGACGCTACTGGAAGAGCCACAGGCGGCCTTCTACGCCTGGCTACAGAGCCAAGGGGACGGCTGGCGCAAGCGAATCAAAGTGGGTGACCTCGTGCTGGTCTGCGACATCGGTGGGGGAACCACGGATTTCAGCCTGATCACCGTCACCGACGAAGACGGCGACCTGACGCTCAAGCGGGTGGCGGTTGGCGAACACATTCTGCTTGGCGGCGACAACATGGATCTCGCCATTGCGCGAATGCTTCAGCGGAAGCTGGAGGGCGAAGGTCAACGCATCGATACCTATCAACTCCAGGGACTCTGGTATCAGTGCCGCGCGGCCAAGGAATATCTCTTTGAACATCCGAAGGCTCAAAAGCAAGACGTCACATTGCTGGGCAAGGGACGTAAACTCGTCGGCGGCACAATCAAAACCGAGTTGTTGCGCGGTGAACTGGATCCAGTGCTGCTCGAAGGCTTCTTTCCGAGAGTTGCAAGCGATGAAATGCCAATCCGCCAGCGTCGAATCGGATTTCAGGAACTAGGTCTGCCTTACGCGGCTGATGCAGCCGTAACAAAACATCTGGCACGGTTCTTGTTGCAACAGGCGCAGAACAGTCCGGAGGCCGCCAATATCCGTCGAGGCCGAACTGGGCTCGCGTGCCCGACGCACGTCCTCTTCAATGGGGGCGTAATGAAAGCAACTTCCCTGCGCGAGCGGCTCGTTCAGGTGCTGAATCAGTGGCTGACGGGAGAAGGATTTGACGCGCTAGGACCTACTCAGGTGCTCGATGCTCGCGATCTGGAGCACGCAGTCGCCCGTGGAGCGGCATACTACGGCAGGGCGAGACGGGGTCACGGAGTTCGTATTCGCAGTGGCGCTTCGCGCACATACTACATCGGCATCGAAAGTGCCATGCCAGCGGTGCCAGGGATGGAAGCTCCTATGAAAGCGCTTTGCGTGGTGCCGTTCGGAATGGAAGAAGGAACCGAGGCGCAGGTCCCAGGACGCGAGTTCGGGTTGGTAGTTGGCGAACCGGTGGAGTTTCGGTTTCTCAGCTCGACAGTTCGCAAGCAGGACCACGTTGGCGATCTGCTTGAGAACTGGTCGGGAGAGATCGTGGAATTGAGTCCACTAGAAGTGACGCTGAACCTCGATGGCAAGCAGGGCACGGTCATACCTGTGCGGTTGGAGTCACGCGTAACAGAGATCGGCACCCTGGAAGTCTGGTGCGTTTCGCGCGACGCTGGGCAACGATGGAAGCTCGAATTGAACATCCGGGAACTGGTCGATCAGTAGCCGGGGCGCAGTAATGGAGGGTTCTTCGCGTTATTCGATCGGCATCGACCTAGGCACTACCAACTCGGTAGTCGCTTATGTGGACACTGCCGATGAATCTGCGGCCGGCATTCGCGTCTTCGAGGTCGCGCAAGCGGTAGCTCCAGGCGAGGTGCGCGCTATTGCGGCACTACCATCCTTTCTGTACTTTCCCACTGCCGCGGAAATCGGATCGGGTGCTTTTAACCTACCCTGGGAGGACAACCTCTTTGCAATCGCCGGCAAAGCAGCACGCGAACTTGGTGCACTTGTGCTTGGGCGCCAGGTTGCTTCGGCGAAGTCGTGGCTGTGTCAGGATGCGCTTGATCGTACTGACGACATCTTGCCCAGAGAAGCCGTGCCACCTGAGCCAATGATCTCGCCCGTCGAAGCTTCGGCGCGATACCTCATACATCTGCGAAATGCATGGAACCATACGATGGCTGCTGAGGGCAGCGGTTCGGACTTGCTGTTCGAAAAGCAGGAGATCGTTGTCACAGTGCCGGCATCTTTCGATGAGGAGTCGCGCGAACTTACGGTAGAAGGCGCACGAAGGGCCGGCTTGCAAAGGCTCACCCTGCTGGAGGAACCGCTTGCGGCGTTCTATGCGTGGGTCTCGGCGAATCGGTCGGAAGCTTCGGCGCAGCTGCGGAATGGTGACGTCGTCCTCATCTGCGACATCGGCGGGGGCACGTCCGACTTTAGTCTTGTGCGCGCCGACATCGCAGGGCACGACATCCAGTTCGAGAGGACTGCGATTGGCGAGCACTTGCTCCTGGGTGGAGAGAACCTTGATCTTGCATTGGCGTGGAGGGTGGAGCAAAAACTCAATGCCAAGCTCAGCTTGCGCCAGCGGCACGCTCTCAAAATTTCGTGTTCGGCAGCCAAGGAGTGTCTGTTGGGGGAGTCCAACATCGATCGCCTGCCGATAAGGATTCTCGGGTCGGGACGTGCGGTGGTCGGGGAGATGCTCAGCAGTGAGTTGACCCGCGAAGAAGTTGTCGAGGCTCTAACGGCAGGTTTCTTGCCACTCAGCCGTCCGGACGAATTGCCGTCGCGCAGCAGGGTCGCAGGGCTGCGTGAAGTTGGGCTTCCCTACGCTACCGATCCAGCAATCACGAAACATCTAGCCTCGTTTCTGCGGAACGCTGCAGCATCGATGTCGATGGTTGGTGAGGTGCCATCAAAGCCGCCCATGGTGAGGCCTGACGTGGTCTTGTTCAACGGAGGCTTCTGCATACCCGAGGTCACGCGAAGGCGAATTCTCGAAGCGATCGGCAACTGGTTCAGCGACAAAGAGCCGGGTTGGCGTCCTGAAGTCCTACACAGTCGGGGGATGGAGAGTGCGGTCGCGGTGGGTGCTGCTTATTATGGACGAGTGCGGCGTGGCCAAGGCTTGCGGGTGAAAGCCGGTAGCGCCCGAACCTATTACATTGGGACGCGTACCGAGGGCACGGCAGTTTGCGTATTGCCCGCCGGAACTGATGAAGGCACGACCTTGCATCTTGATCGTGAATTTTCGGTCTTGGCGAATCGCCCCGTGTCCTTCAACCTGTTCAGCTCGACGGTGCGCCACGACCCGCATGGAGCCGTGGCCGAGCTGGATCCGGAGCAAATCCACCGGCACGCACCACTGACAACCCTCTTGCGTTACGGCAAGAAGCTGCAGGAGAGGGAGCTCAGTGTGCGGCTGTCTGTGAGCTTCACTGAGGTCGGGACCTTGGAGCTCTGGTGCGAATCTGTAAATTCACCGCACCGTTGGCGCCTACAATTCGAAGTGCGAGGAGGCTCTGCTGTTCCAGGTTGCTACCAACCTGGTCATGCGACGAGCAAATTCAGCGCGACGGAGGTCTCCGAGAATGCTTTGGAAGCTGCACGGTCCTCGATCCGCGCAGTATTCAACAGCTCGCCGGACCATGAGCCGGGTGACCCGGCCTCGCTAGCGAATGATTTGGAATCGCACCTAGGAATAAAGAAGGAGTCGTGGCCAGTCTCGCTCGTAAGGGACTTGGCAGACACCTTGCTCGAAGTAACGGCAGGAAGGAAGCTGAGCGCCCAGCATGAAGCACGATGGTTGAACGTGTTGGGGTTCTGCTCGCGGCCGGGCTTCGGGTACGTCGACGATAGCCGTCGTATGCAACAGATCCGTAGGTTGTACCAGTCAGGCTTGACCTTTCCAGGAAACTTACAAAACCAAGTGAACTGGATAGTGCTCTGGCGCCGGATCGCAGGCGGCCTGAACGCTGGACATCAAAATGAGATCTGGAATTATCTGGGAGCGATCGGCATTGGCCGTAAGAAAACCAGAGCACGACTAAACCCGCAACTCGAGCGTGATGGCTGGCGACTGCTGGCGAGCTTGGAACATCTGTCAGGCTCAACGCGTGCTGCTCTTGGAGCGGAGCTGTTGCGCAAGCTGAAGAAAGAACCGAGCGATAGTGCCTGGCTCTGGGCGCTGGGACGGTTTGGCGCTCGCATTCCTCTTTACGGCTCATTGGCCTGCGTTGTGCCGGTTGCCACAGCCGAGGAGTGGATTTTTGTGCTTTTAGAGTTGGATGAATTAAGTTCGGAAACCGCGAGCGCCATTGTCCAAATCGGCAGGCGCACCGATGATCGAACCCGAGATGTTAGTAAAGAGGTTCGTGAAACTGCATTTAGCAGACTGCGATCAGTTCGCTCGTTCGAGCAATTGCTGGTTCGCCCACTGACGGAGTTCATTGCCCCAGACCGAAGTGACGTGGTCCGAACTTTCGGCGAACCTTTGCCGAAGGGCCTGCGTCTCGAGAGCACGGCAGACTGCTTGTCGACAATCGCAGCAATTGCTGCAGAACCTTAGAGTATTTGTAACGCGTGAGCCCATCAGGAGGAATCCTGGACGGCGCTGCTTCGCACCACGTAATCGAGAAACTCTTTCAATACTGTGATTGGCCTGAGTGCAAGCAGTCCGCTTCGCTGCCTGCGCGCCTTTCGCCGCATTCCTTCCGCGTCGCCATCAACACCGACTTGCTCGACCACGGCGTGCCCCTCGAAGACGTGCAGCACCTAGCCGGCCACGCGGACCCGCGCACCACGCGGCTCTACGACTGCCGACAACGGAAGGTGACGCGGAACATCGTCGAGAGGATTTCGATTCAGCGATATGAACAACGCTTCCCCCCAGGCCAAAAAAAACCGCACGAAGAATGCGACATCGAGTACGAGATACCAGCCGCGGCCCGCCCTCCCACAAGCACCCAGCATCGGCTCTACATCAAGACGAACGGAAAAGACGCTGAACGGATTCAGCACTGCTATAAGCGTCGGCCTCACCAGTTCAACCAGTTCATGGTCCTTTACGTCCGAGGTGCGACAGCTTAAGATTTTTATCCATTTGGGGTTCTGGGATGTGGAGGAGAAATGCGATTTCTACCCGCCGTCCTCTTGGTGGTCTGGCTTGCCGTGTCTGCTGCGAACACTCCCGAAGTGAAGACTCTTCTCAATGAAGTTTCTGCGGCCTACGTGAAACTTGAGCCCCAGACAATTCGCCCGGCTGAGGGATACATCCGATACGACTACCTGGTCCCGGGAGGCTATTACAAGGAGATGTGGGACTGGGACGGGTTCTTCATTGGCTCGCATCTTGCCCACCAGAGTCGGGATCAAGCCAAGTACCTGAAGGGTTGGGTTCTTAGCTTTGCGGGCGCCATCGACAAGGAGGGCTACGTTGCAGGGTTGATTACAACCAAGGGACCGATCCCATTGAACGGCGGCTTCGGCAAGTTTGCCATGAAACCATTTCTGGCCCAAGGCGCGGTCATCGCCTCGGAACGACTGGCTGATTATCAGTGGGTGGCGCCTATCTGGGACAACCTGCGGCGGGCTATCAAGTACCGCGAGAACACGCAATACGACCAGAAATGGGAATTGTTCTTTTGGGAGAACGCCATGCAGTCAGGCGCGGATAACAATCTCGCGCTCACCAACGATCCCAAGGATCCCGGTGCGATTTTGGCAACTGATCTTTGCACCTTCCAGTTGCGCGAATATGAAGCCATGGCCCGGTTGGCCGAAATGCTTGCGAAGAGAAATGAGGCTGCTGAGTACCGACAAAAAGCTCTTAAGCTTCGCGCTGCCATGCTAAGGCACCTTTGGTTTGCTAACGACGCAATATTCTTCAACATTCGTCGCGACAATGGCGCGCCTGTCCGCCACATAAGCTACTCGAACTTCGTTCCTCTTCTCGAAGACGTCCTGCCACCCGAAGACGCGCGCACCATGATCCGCCGCTACCTGTGGAATCCGGAGTACATGCTCGGACCTTACGGAATTCGTAGCCTTTCTAAACAGGATCCAGGCTACAACAACGTGAGTATGATTGATCCCTACTCGAACTGGCAGGGTCCTGTATGGATCAACGCAAATTATCTCGATTACTTGGCACTCAAGCGGTATGGGTTCGATAAGGAATCAATGCAGTTGGCCAGCATTCTAGGACACCTCGTTCTAGGCGACATTCAGAAGTGGGGCTCGATGCATGAGTGTTACGACGCAGAGAATGGCGATGGCTTGGCTCCAACTCCCGAGCAGTCGAAAGATCATACCTTCGCGGGATTTGTCGGTTGGAACCTACTGGTCCAGGACATGCTGCAGTGCGAGAGCACTGGAAACTGTTTGTTGTTAGACTGGCCCGGGAAAGGGGCTGGACTCGGTGGATCCAGAACTGCTCCAGTTAGCGACAAAACTCCTGTGCAAGCGGCGCGCGGGAGGAGCCATCCGTGACGCAGAGCCCGGTGCCCCAAAATCGAATCCGCCTACCGCAAGGCCGATGCCGCGATTCAGAACCTCATCGATAAGCTGGCGGCCTGAAAAAATCTGAGAGTCCAATTCTCAGAGTTGCCCGGCTAGAACCTAGATGACGGCTGTTTGCCACATAGCCTGCGACACGAAACACCGATCTTCAACTAATGGTCGTTAGCTGAAATGTACACAAGGTTGGGTCAGGACGCTAACTTTGGCACTCGACGGCCGCTTTGTTGTGTTGTGTTCCTGTTCTGTGGATTCGTCGTGACCACGTCTCCTGCTTGTCCGGAGTCCATGACTCCACCAAGACCGGATACATTTGCGTAGACCTTAACGCGATCCTCATTTTTTCACTTGCAACAAGGCGCGGACCACACATTCCGTATTGCCGGTGACACGCCCGGAGACCCGACTTCGAAGACTCGATATACGACGGGTGTGGGTTTACACGTTCAGCGTACCGTGGATACGCGTGTAGCCACGTGGGGCTGAAGATTATTGACATTGATGGTCGCCTTTGCTAGCGTTCGTTCCGTTCGCACAGCTTCGAATGAGGAGCAACGATGCCGATTCCAGACCGCGCCGACGAATCCGCTTCCCTCTCGAGGTCGAGCGCTGAGCCGTTGACTCCTGTGGGTGGCCTGCAGGAGTTGGATGGCCAATTCGCCTTCATGACGACTCCCAAAGACACCTTCCTGACGGCCGTAGGCGGTGGGGGACGGACGACCGACACGATCCACACCGACGCGACCGTGCCGCGTTCATGGGAGATGTTCCGGCTGTGGTCCACGAACGTCTCCGGGTTCTACGGGATCCAGACTCTCAACGGCCATTTCGTCACCGCCGTCGACGCCGGCGGACGGACGACGGACACGATTCACACTGACGCGACGGTGGTCGCCAGCTGGGAGCTCTTCGCGCCGGTTCCGTTGTCGTACCCACAGAGCGGTTTCGGCCGAAGACCAGCAGGGGGTTCTTTCTGACTGCGGTCGGGGGGGTGGCCATAACAGCGGTGACACGATCCACACCGACGCGACCGTAGCGAAATCATGGGAATCTTTTCTCCCGTACCGCTCTGGCAGCTTCGGCACGGGATCGACCTATGGCCTCCAGATCTGGGGCGGCAACAGCTCTGACGAACAGGATCTGCGGGGGTGGCTCTTCGCATTCGGGGGCGGCGGCGACCCCGGTCCCGGGGCGGTCTGGCTCACCGAGGAGGGCGAAATCAACGAGCTCTCGTGGACACTGCTCAAGCAGCCGGACGGCACCTATGCCCTGCAGACCGCGAACGGCACAGCTCTCACCGCGATTGACGGCGGCGCGCCAGGATCACAATTTCGTACAGACACCCCCGTGGACGCCATCGGGGATGCCGAAAAGTTCGTCCTCATCGACAACGGCGACATGACCGTTTGGATCAGGACCTTTGCCGGTAGTTATATTTCCCTCGGTTCCGGCGTCACCGCGGGCTTATCCAACATCAGCCGCGCCCTCAAATTCCGGCTGCAACTGTTCAATCTGGCACCCGGCCCCACCGGGTGATAGGCGATCATGATCCGTCCCGTTCGATTGATTGGTATCGACCGGCGCAAGACTACCTTCCATTTACCTGAGCGCATCTTCTATCTGCTTGATGCATCCCATACGCGATTCGAACCCGTGTTATCGCCGTGAAAGGGAATCCTGATGTAAATTGCGGGGTTTGCACCGACGAGGCATAATGCGCAATCCACCGAGCACATGCAGTTTCTGGTTCGTGGCGGATCACCAAGCGCCTGAACCGATCCGAGAACGCGCTGGTTGTAACGTTGAAGCTGGACGGGGATACCTTCAGCTTTGCCGATCCAACTG
>Ga0306920_100016480_pt1 | contig 10183 bp, 8 predicted proteins | sample flu12Cox44000170_FD_204666 | JGI IMG/M metagenome (GOLD analysis project Ga0306920, IMG submission 204666) | Lab enrichment of tropical soil microbial communities from Luquillo Experimental Forest, Puerto Rico - flux4day.12C.oxic.44.000.170 (v2)... | ecosystem: Environmental > Terrestrial >...
CGTTGATCAAGGCGGTGAATCTGTGCTTGAGACCCTGTATGAGCGTGGAGCGATACTTCGTTGTGCAGATGTAATGAACGGATATTTGGTGGAACGAATCGAGCAGGGCGCGGTGAAACCATTGCAGGCGCCTTGCCGCCCGTGCCATTGGATTGAAAAAGAGAGACGGCCTATTTGAGTGGAGGAGAAGACAAGTGCGAATTGCAATTGGTTCAGATGAAGCCGGGAATGAACTCAAAGAACAGATAACAGCGACACTCGCGGGGGCAGGACATGAAATGGTTGATCCCAGCCCCACAGTCGAGCAGTACGCCCGCGGAGACTATGCCGAGCAAGTGGCGCTCGCAGTGCTTCGCCGCGATGCCGAACGAGGAATCATCCTTACCAGCCGCGGGGTGGGCGCTTCGGTCGCTGCTAACCGTGTGCCGGGAATCAGGGCGGCCCTGTGCAATGATTCGTTTTCCGCCTATTCTGGCGCGAAATCGGAAGGCATGAACGTGCTCATTCTCTCCGTACATTCCCTGGAATTGGACCCCGCCAGGGAAATTGTGAACGCTTACGTGGGTGCCACCCTGGCTCCCATCGAAGTGGTGGGAGGCCTCCCTCCTCGCCGGCTTCAACGCGTGTTGGAGTACGTGAAACAAAACATCGAGAAGGACCTCAGCGTCGCCGAGATGGCACAAGTGGTGGGCATGAGCCAGTATTACTTTTCCAAGCTGTTCAAGATGAGCACCGGCACCACCCCTCATCAATACGTGATGCGTCAGAGGGTAGAACGCGCACAGGAGCTGTTACGGGAAGGAAACGCGGCACTCGTCGAAGTAGCCACGCACGTGGGCTTCGAAACCCAGAGCCATTTCACCAGCGTATTTCGCAGACTGGTTGGCATTACTCCCAAGAAGTTCCGCGAGATGCGGTCCGAGACCAACATCCACTTGGCATCAGGCGCCGACGGAAAACCCAAGAAGCCGGAAGAAAAATCGAGCGCGACGGCGGCATAGAGCTATGGCTTGTTGAAAGTCCAAAGAGGCTCAGCTTTCCGCTGAGCCTCTTTATTTGCGGTTTGCGCCGATGGACTCCTCACTGCCCGAACAGCTGCCTGTCCACGTAGTGAAGGTCTTTGGGATCGAAATACGGATCGGTCCACTTATCGTCAGTAGAGAGAAACCATCCAGCCGAAACGGCCGCCTGGCGCTTCAAGGCGGGTGGAGTCTTGGGTGCTTTACCTTTGGCTCCCTGCGCACAGCGGTCCAGGAACGCGAAGTGATCGACCAACGCAAGCGCCTCGATGGCGAATGCGGTAGCCACATTGCTATCGTGGATGGCGAGGAGGTTGTCTCCGTTGAGCGTCTCGCCTCCCACGGCAAGATTAGAAGAGCCGCAATAGACCACCGCATCATCACCGTTGAATCCGCAAACCACAAACTTGTGGTGCACCTGATGCCCGATCCCGCCGATATTGGGCACCTGGTTGAACGGCGGCGGTAACTGAGTCTTAACCGGTTTACCGGTGACCAGCACACCTGTTTTTTTCCCCGGTTTGTGCAGGAAAATTCCTTTGGGGCCATCCGAGATCCCATAGCTAAATATTTTCTGGTTCTCGTGGAGAGCATTCAGCGCGTCGTACACGGGACTCTTGCCCTGATCGATTTGCATCACCGCAAACAGCACGCTGCCTGCCGATTTGGACTTACTCCCCTCCGCTGCAATTCGTTTGGTGACGTTATTCAGTATCTGGGTGGCGACTGTCTCAGTATGAGGCGAGAAGGTGATCTCGGTATCCGGTGACGGCTTGGAGAACTTAAATGCGGTAGCGCCAGCCAGAGGTGATTTTTGGAACGCTGGGCCCTTCACCCCATCCTTCCATGCCTCCTCAAATACTTGCGAGTACTTCATCGCCACCTTGGGATCATCGAACACCAGCACGTGATTGGAGTTCACATAAAAACCGGTGACGGAGAAATTCGTTGAGCCAGTGAGCACCTTTGTTGGCTGCTTATTCTTTGAGACGATGAGCACCTTATCATGGGAATATCGGCCGAACTTGCCTCGTAGCATGTCGGCACCCTTCTTGGCTGCATTCCTGAAGAGCTTCTCGAATTGGTCCTCCGGGGTAGGAGGCTTCGTTTTAGTTGTCTTTGTCTTGGCTGACTTCGTCTTTGTCGAGGTACCAGTATGGTGCAGCGCAGCATTATCCAGAATGATCCGGATACGGCCTTGCGCCGCTAGCTTGAGAAGGATACGGAGGAGGTCTGGTTCGTTCAGATCGTAGGCAAACATGTCCACATGGAGCGCCTGGTTCGATAACACCTCATTGAGCAGATCAAAGATACTTTGCCGTGCTGTGAAACCCAGCCACTTGTATTCGTCCTGGAATGTGTAGTGATTTCCACTTGCGTCACTGCCCGACACCTGGGAGGTGTCGAACAGCAATTCGTTGCCCTGCGGGCGAATGAGAGCTTGTAGTCCAAAATGGCGCACGAAGGCTTGCGATTGAGTGTAGCCGCGAGTGAAACCCACCGCGACAGCCCCACGCTCGAAGGGCTTTACATCGATCGTGGACGACACCGAGAGGGTGGGATCCAGCGGAAGGAGAGATCCGGAAGCATCGAAATAGCGCGGCGTAACAGTGTAGGTGTACTTACCCATGAGCGGTTTGAGGCCCTGATGCACCAGTCCGGGCACATGCACCCAACGAAACTTATGGATGGGCGCGTTAATGCTGGAATACGGCGGTTCCTTCGGGTCCTGAGCGTGGTTGCCGGGATGCTCGAATTGCAGTTCGTTGTAGATGTAATAGGACTGCTGGCCCTCCGGTTGGAACTGGATGGTAAATCCTGCGAGATCTTTCGCCGCAGGCTTAGGGAGATTGAATGCTAGGAGAGTCTTGGCATCTCCGCGATACAGTTTGACCGAGACGCTCGCTTTGACGGCAGTTGCGGTGGCCATAAAATAGTCTCCTTCCGATGTTGCTGGCTATAATCGCCTGGCGGGAAAAGGCAGGGGCGACCACACGACTTAGGATCGCTCGTGAATTTCAGTCTGCGCCCGTCTTGTCCTCAGCGTCAAGACCACGGAAGTGGCCACCTCCCCTTCAACTCAAGGGCCGGGAGCTACGCGCAACAAAAAGAGGCTCGGCATGGCGCTGAGCCCCTTCGCTATCACCATCGCAGGCGATGGAGGTTCTTACTTCTGTTTGCCTGCCGGCTTCATGGCCTTGGAGTTTCCTTCAGCAGCGCCGTTGGCGCTCGTCCCAGTCAATTCATTGGCCAGAGCATCGGCGTGGTAGATCTTTCGAAGCGACTCGACGATGGCCCGGGAGTCGGTCGCCACGGAGCGCCCCTGCTTATCGTCGTACACAAAGTTCCAGGGCAGCGACTCGATGTTGCCGTCGAAGATGATGCCTACCACTTCGGCCTTCTTGTTTATGACGGGGCTGCCTGAGTTGCCGCCAATGATGTCAGGCGTTGACGCCGTGTCGTACACGGTCTTCAGTTCGATAGAGGATTTTGCCTTCATCCAGCTTTCCGGCAATTGATACGGCGGCTTGTTGCCATGGGCCGTCGCATGATCGTAAGCGCCACCCATGGTAGTGAACCAGGGAATTTGCTTGCCCTTCTCCTCATAACCTTTCACCGCTCCGTAGCTGAGGCGCAGCGTGAACGTCGCATCGGGCGGAACATTTAGGCCGCCCTGAGCGAAGCGAATCTTCGCCAGGTTCCCGGCGTTCTTGCGCAGGACGGAGTCGACTTCATCATCGTTCCGCTGGCGAACCGCCCGAGCGTTGGGATCAACCGCCCGCATCAGGACAATAAGCGGATCGCTGCTCGCGTCCACCGCCTGCTTGCCGCCTTCGTAGAGCTGTTTACGGAAGGCCACGTCTTGCAGCTTGGTACCCTCGATCAGCTCCTTTGCGCGGTCGTCAGGCGTTTTGCCGGCGAGCGCCGTTTTGACCGTATCGTTGCCCGCGCCCAGCACATCCTGCATCTCGGCGAGGCTCTCTGCCAACAGGACCTGGTCCAAAGATTTATAGACAGGCGCGGTTGAGAACAGCCGCTGTTCCAGCGAGGGAAGGGCAGAGTCCTGGTATCCGCGAAGGCGTTCTTTGTTGGGCTTTTCTTTTTCCGCCGTGGCGCGCACGATGGTTCGTGCGTAGTTGGCAAGGCTGCCCCGGAAACCAGCCAAGTTTTCGACGTAGTAAAGCGGCTGATAGATTTCCTTCTGGACGGCTACGGCATTGGCGATTGCGCTCCAGGGATCACCGTATTGCTGCTTCCGTGCCGAATCGGAGTTTACGTATTGCTTCAGGGCGTTCTCTTCGGCAACTTTCTTTGCCATGAGCTCGGGATCCTTCAATCCGCCTTCCTCGCCGGTTATCGCTTTCTGGGCATTCTGGATGCCAAAGAGGTCGTGCTCCGCCTGGCGCGCGTTCTCTGCAGATTGGGCGCCATAGTTCTGCAACATAGCAATGCGGCGCTTATAAGATGCTAGCTGCATCGGGTATTGGTAGTCGCGCAGAAGAGAAAGCTGGTCCATCGTCATCAAGCGGTCGGTGCTTCCCGGATGGCCGGATACGAATACCAGGTCGCCTTCCTTCACTCCATCCTTTGACCACATCAGATAGTCCTTGATCTTGGCGGGCTGATCATTTTCGTAAGCTCGGAAGAACGAGATATCCAGGTCGTACCGGGGATACTCGAAGTTGTCCGGATCGCCCCCGAAAAACGCAATGTCGAACTCCGGCGCGAACACCAGCCTCACGTCGCTGTACTTTTTGTACTTGTATAGGTCGTACAAGGCCCCGGAATACAGAGTAACCACGTCGCAACGCAGGTCGTTGACCGAGCACTCCTTCTCAATCGTGGACATCTCTTCGCGCTGCGCCTTGCCGGCGTCCGCGTCGGACATGCCCGGCTTGGCGGCGGCGTTGACCCGGTCGGTCACGTCCTGGATGTCCTGCAATACGAGAAACTCGACGCCCGGACACTTGGGCTCCTCTGCCCGCGTCGGCGCATAGAAACCGGTCTTCATGTAGTCCTTGCCTCCGGTCGAGAGATCGTGAATGCAGCCCTGCGCAATGTGGTGGTTCGTGAAGATAAGCCCATCGGCGCTGACGAATGAGGAAGAACCGTTCGGCGCCCGCGCTGAAGAAAGCCTCACGTGGTCCAGCCACTCTTGAGACGGGGAAAATCCATATTTGGCCTGGACTTTGTCTTTTGGAAACGCGTTGAACAGCCACATGCCTTCGTCAGCGAACGCCGACAGGCTTAGGAAGAGGGCACAAATGAAGATTACTGCACGTTTTGTCATGATGACTCCGGTCGCGGGAAGCCGCGTTTGAAGGTCCGACGGAAGAGCGCCGGACCGGTAAGCGAACCCTTAACTATAAATTCTGCGCGCGCTTGCGGGAAATCGTGCCACCGGCGAGGTAGTGAGGCAGTACCAATTTCAACAGAGACACTGCCGGAAGCGATGAGGCATTTCGTAAGAATCAACCGGACTTGAACAGGAATCTAAGCAATAGCCGCTAAAATAGGCTTATCCATGCACCGGGTGTACCTCGACAACAACGCTACCAGCCCGCTTCTGCCAGAGGTGTTTGAGGCCATGCGCCCGTACTACTTCGAGCACTTCGGGAACGCCTCGTCCATTCATCAGCAGGGACAGCAGGCACGGGCGGCCGTCGAGCATGCACGAGAGCAGATTGCCGAGTTGTTGAATTGCCGGCCTGCCGAGATCGTCTTCACCTGCGGAGGCACCGAGGGCGACAACCTGGCGCTGTTTGGGTTGGCGAAACCGGGCGACCATGTCATCGCCTCAGCAGTCGAGCATCATGCGGTGCTGAATGCCTGCAAGCGTCTGGAGGACATCGGCTGCACGGTCACGTACTTGCCGGTCGATAGCCAGGCGCTAATCGACCCTGATGACGTGAAACGAGCACTGCGGCCGGAGACGAAGCTCATCAGCATCATCCTGGCGAACAATGAGACTGGCGTGTTGCAGCCCGTGGAGGAGATCGGGAAGATAGCGGCTGAGTCCGATGTTTACTTCCACACCGACGCAGTGCAGGCGGCGGGAAAGATTCCGCTGGATGTTAAGGAAATTGGCTGCGATCTGCTGACCATGACTGGCCACAAGTTCCACGGGCCGCAGGGGGCGGGAGCATTGTACGTGCGCAAGGGCACGGTATTGCAGCCACTGTTTTATGGTGGACGCCATGAGCGCTCGCGCCGGGCCGGAACCGAGAATCTGCCGGGAATCGTAGGCTTGGGTAAAGCCGCGGAAATCGCCCGTGCCGGATTCGAAGATGGAAGCATTGAGCGCATGACTGCATTACGTGACCGCCTGGAGCGCCAAATTGTCGAGCAGGTCGATCAGGTCGGCGTGAACAGCGGAGACGCTCCGCGCGTGCCGAACACGACGAATATTCACTTCGACTGCATCGAAGGTGAAGCGATGGTAATCGCTCTGGATCTGAAAGGCTTGTCGGTTTCGACCGGCGCGGCATGCTCGTCGGGCGCGATTGAGCCATCGCATGTTCTGACCGCGATGGGATTATCAGGCGATCGTGCGCGTTCCAGCCTTCGCTTAAGCCTCGGCAAGCAGAACACAGCGGAGGACATTGAGTTCGCTCTGGAGCTAGTGCCCGAAGTGGTCGCCCGGCTGCGCGAGCTGAGCCCGGTGTACAAGAAGGCTGTTAGCTCTCAGCCGTCAGCCACCACCTAACCAATGACAAACCGCGATCAGAACCGCGAGTTTCGCGAGGCTGTTCGGCAAATTCAGGAAAGGCTTCAGACGCGACTGACACGTGATCAACGCGATCGATTGCATCGGGAAATCAGTAAAGGAAAATTATGATCTTGAAACCATTGTCCAAATTGGACTGGCGATGTTTGGATGAGTCGAATGAAGACCATTGCCATTAATGTTGGTTCTTATTTCGAGGCCCTGAAAGGCGCGCATCCATGGCGTGCACGCCGGGGAGACGGAAGCTTTTTGACCTTTGATTTTGGTCCGAAGCTTCAGCGTGACGGGCACAGACGGGGGAAGTGGCATCTCTGGGTGTATCTGGCTAACTGGGTACTGACGCACAATGGGCGGGAACTGGCCAATTCGGATTCAGACCACCGTAAGATTGACGTCGCAGTGCGGCGTTTAGAGCAAGTCCCATTTTCCGGTGTCGAATTTGACGCAGACCAGCTGGAGACGATCTTCCTTTTTGACACTTTCCGTCTTTCTGTGTCTCCAGCCGATTACGTGGACAACCCGGATGAGCGGGATGAATATTGGCTGCTCTTCCTGCCAGATGAGAGAGTCGTGACCGTGGGCCCGGGCGGCGTGCAGACTGGCTCAGCAAATGAATAGCACATTCCCCAATTCGACCATTGCCGTAGCCATGTCGGGCGGTGTGGACTCGTCCGCCGTCGCGGCATTGCTCTGCGAGCAGGGCTACAGCGTTATCGGCCTGACATTGCAGCTCTGGAACCAGCGCCGCCTGGCTGGTCACGAGGGCATGCCTGACGCCGTGCAGGGACGTTGCTGCTCGCTCGACGACGTGTATGATGCGCGGCGCGTAGCGGAGACACTGGGCATCCCCTATTACGTGGTGAATCAGGAGTCGCGTTTCGAGGATAACGTAGTCCGTCCCTTCGTTGAGGACTACCTTTCCGGACGCACCCCGATCCCGTGCAGCCTGTGCAACAACCATCTGAAGTTCGATCAGTTGCTCATCACCGCGCGCCAGATCGGCGCCGATCTGCTTGCCACCGGCCACTATGCTCGCAACCAGTTCGATGAGCGCATCGGGCGGTGGGTACTAAAGCGTCCGGCAGACCGCTCCAAGGACCAGACGTACTTCCTCTTCGGACTCACTCAGGAGCAGCTCAGCCACACGCTCTTCCCGCTGGGGAACATGCGTAAGCCTGAAGTTCGCGACGAGGCAAGGCGCATCGGCTTGCGCGTCTTCAACAAGCAGGACTCGCAGGAGATTTGCTTTATCCCAGGCGGCGACTACAAGAAGTTTCTGGATGCCTACCTGGCAGAACAGGGCGAGGAGGTTCCCGACACGTCCGGCGAGCTCGTAACCACCACGGGCGAGGTTATCGGAACCCACTCCGGCATTCACAACTTTACGGTCGGCCAGCGCAAGGGTTTGGGCGTCGCGATAGGTTCGCCGACTTACGTTCTTGAAATTCACGGCGACACGCGCCAGATAGTGGTGGGCAGTGGAGAGAAACTGTACTCGCGGACGCTCATCGGCAAGCAGGCCAACTGGATCGCCATCGAAGATCTGCGTGAGCCATTACAGGTGCAGGCGAAGATCCGCTACCGTCACGAGCCCGCCGATGCGACCATCGAGAGACTTCCGGACAGCGGTGTGAAGATAACTTTTGACGAGCCCCAGCGCGCCATCACCCCTGGCCAAGCCGTTGTCTTTTACGACGGCGATGCCGTCGTGGGTGGGGCATGGATTACCTAGATAACCCGCCCCTAGAGTGTTTTGGTGGAGTACGCCTTTCAGGCGTCCAATGCGGACTCAAAAGAATGGCGGGCGCTTTAGCGCCTGAGGTAAGAAAAAGCCGGTTTAGATGATTGCGTCGCAGCCCTGCACCACTGAAGCGGTGCTCCACCCACAGGCACGTGCCGTCTGTAGGGGGCTCGACCTTCCTATTAGACCCGCACCCGCGTTGAAACGGCGGGCTAACCTGTTTCGCGCGTACTGCGCTGGGCTTAACGCTGGGTCGGGGGTTGGCCTGAGGAACTACTCCACCCTGGTTAGATAAACATCTCGTCGTTGTGACTGCCGTTCCGCTGCCGTTTCTGCTTCTCGAATAGAGCACCAAGACCTACGCCGATCCCCTGTAATACGCCATTCAAGTAGCGAATGGGCGAGAGCACCGTATGTTGCACCTTCGCGCTGGTTTCCTCGAGCCGGTCGAAGGTCCGGGTCAGCAATTCGTCGGCACGGACCGCCTGCAGTCGTGAACGGTCCAGGACGGCTGTAAGTGAGGCATCCACTTTCTGCGCTTGACTCCGGGCTGTTGTGCTCACCATCGAGACGTTGTCCAGGATCACATCAACCTTGGGCCGGGAGGTCTCCAGCAGCGCATGTGCGTCGGCCACCAGCTTTTTGCCGTCGTCCAACAGCGGATGCAGACGCGACTGCAAGTCCTGGGTGACGGACTGCAATCGCATGCTGAGCTTTCGCAGGATTAGAAACATGCCCAGGAGGATGAGCATCTGGAGCACAACGGCGGCCGCAGTTACACCGATGAAGATTGTCAGTTTTTCGTCCATTAATGGTGTAGGTCAAAACCCGCTCTGCAGCGGGGTGGAGTTCAGTGCTGAGACGAACTGCCTTCCTCGGTCGTAGCCTCGCGATATGCCTGCCGGCCTGCATCAACAGCGGAACGGATCTGGTCCTTTTGCTGGGCCACGTACTCTCGACCGCGGTCAACCCAGCTTCCTGCCTGCTCGCGCGCCTGCCGTGCCCGGTCCTTCAGAACGTCCCGGCCTTGTTCAGCAGCGTCCCGGATCTTCTGCCGCGTCTCGTCTCCTCCGCGCGGCGCATAGAGGATTCCGACCGCAGCGCCGATTCCCAATCCTGCAAGAAACCACAGGAAGCCACTACCCTCGTTCTCAGCCATAATTGCCTCCCAGCAAATCTAACGAAACCGGATGTTAGCATCCGGTTTGTGGAATTACAAACTGCCGCCGCTTCCGATCGCGAGAAGGCTTGCCCCGCTGGAGTCCCCCTTTAGAGCAACCAGCAGGCTGAGCATCTTAACCGCGGAGCGGGACGCGAAACCGAATGGGACGCGGCTTGTGCCTTGGCCCGCGATATAATCGCAGGATGTCCCGCGAGTGGCGCGAGGCACTCGCATCCACCGATGAAGTATGCCTGAACACATTAAGAAGAAGCTCGAACAGGAGATTCAGAGCCTGGAATACGAGCTTAACCACGAACTGCCCAAAGAACTCAAGAAGGCCGTGGCGCTCGGAGACCTCAGCGAGAATGCCGAATACCACATGGCCAAGCAGCGACAGGAGTTCGTCCGTGCCCGCCTGGGGCAGCTAAAGAAGCGGATGGCTGACCTGTCGCTCGTCAACATGGCAAATATCCCCAAAGATCGCGCTGCACTCGGCTCGACCGTAGTCGTGTTCGATTCCACCAAAAACGAGG
>Ga0306920_100016481_pt1 | contig 10183 bp, 6 predicted proteins | sample flu12Cox44000170_FD_204666 | JGI IMG/M metagenome (GOLD analysis project Ga0306920, IMG submission 204666) | Lab enrichment of tropical soil microbial communities from Luquillo Experimental Forest, Puerto Rico - flux4day.12C.oxic.44.000.170 (v2)... | ecosystem: Environmental > Terrestrial >...
TATAACCGCAGATTTTGGATTTGTTTCGGATTTGAAATTCCAGATTTCAACTTTGCCGCTACTTGGGTTTCAGTTGCGGAAATAAGATGACATCGCGGATGCTTTCCTGCCCAAGGAGCATCATGCTAAGCCGGTCGATGCCCATGCCCATCCCGCCGGCCGGGGGCATCCCATGTTCAAGCGCGACCAGGAAATCTTCATCCAGCTTCTGTTTCTCGCCGCCGGCCTGATGCTCGAGCCGCTCCCGCTGCTCGATCGGGTCGTTTTGTTCGGTATACGCCGGCGCAATCTCCTGGCCATTGATGCAGCATTCGAATACCTCGACGGTATCGGCGGCTTCCGGCGAAAGCTTGGCCAGCGGGATCAGCTCTTTGGGCGCGTGCGTTACAAATGTGGGGTTGATAAGGGTTGGTTCGATAAGCTTTTCAAACACGGCCTGCGTCACTTCGAAATCTTCATAACCTTTTGCAATTTCCGCCCCAAGTTTTACGGCCCCTTCGCGACGTTGCTCCGGCGTGATTTCAAACCAATCAGCACCCGCGCGCTCGCGCACGAGCTCTTTATATTGGATGCGGCGCCAGGGCGGCGTCAGGTCGATGGTTCGCGTGACCTTGCCCTCGGCATCCTTGTGTTCGATTTTAAGGCTTCCCAAAACCTTCTGCGCGACATGGCAGACCATCGATTGCACCAGCTCCATCATGCTCTCGTAATCGCCATACGCTTCGTAGGCTTCAAGCATGGTGAATTCCGGATTATGCTTTCGGGAAAGGCCTTCGTTCCGGAAATTGCGGCCGATCTCAAAGACCTTCTCCAATCCACCTACCAAGAGGCGTTTGAGATACAGTTCCAGCGCGATCCGAAGGTAAAAATTGCAGCCCAGTGCGTTGTGATGGGTCACAAACGGCTGCGCCGCCGCCCCGCCTGGAATTGCCTGCATCATTGGGGTCTCCACTTCCACGTAACCGCGCTCGTGCAGGAAGTTGCGAATTTCTCGAATGATTTGGCTCCGCTTCAGGAACACGTCCTTCACGTCCGGATTAGCGATTAAGTCCAGGTAGCGCTGGCGATAACGAATTTCAGTGTCGGCCAGCCCGTGCCATTTCTCCGGCGGCGGCCGCAAGGCCTTCGCTAAAATCACAAAAGAGGTAAGCCGGACGGAGATTTCGCCCGTTTTCGTCGTAAACAACGTACCTGTGGCCCCGATAAAGTCGCCTAGGTCCAAATGACGGAAGACATCGAACTGTTCGTCTCCTAAAACGTTCTTTTGGGCGTAAACCTGCAGCCGACCGGTCTGATCGCGCACGTCGATAAACATGCTCTTGCCCATGTCACGATGTGCGGTCACCCGTCCGGCAACCGATACTTCGCGGCCCTCCAGGTAATTGTTTCGCGCCTGCGCGCACGCTTCGGTGGGCTTGAATTTTTTGCGGAACGGGTCGATGCCCCTGGCGCGCAGAGCCGCCAGCTTTGCCTTGCGCTGTTCAATCAGCGAGTTGGTTTCATCCGTTGCCATTTGCGGGCCAAATGAAACACCGAAATTCCTCCTTTTCCAAGATGAAAGCGGAGCAGGGGCGATTGTAGCGGCGGACGGCCGGGTCTGCGAGTGGCACGCCACTTCAGAGAATTTAATGGGGGGTAGGCGGATTGTCCCCGACCCGCCGGAGGCAGGCAACACTATGCGCAGGCGGACGAATTGCGTTTGCCGATTGCCCCGGAACAGGGCAGGATAAGTCGGGTCAGAAACGTTAAATTCGATTGAGAGCATTGTTATGGCGCAAGCAATCATGGATCCGGAGCAGGTCCGCCGTTTCGCGGATGAGTTGAAGCGGTTTAACGCGGACTTACAGGATAAAATTGCCTCCTTGCAGGCCCGTTTTGCCGCATTAGGCGACACCTGGCAGGACCAGGAACACGCCAAGTTCGCGGAGGAATTCAAACAAATCGTCAAAGCATTGAAGAAGTTTGTGGAGGTTTCCAATCAGCAAACTCCTTACTTGTTACGTAAAGCGCAACGCATTGAGGAATACCTCAACCAGCGCTAGTTCGCATGCCTCAACAAGCCCAGGTCCGATCCGTGGATACCCTGGACTCGTTCCGGGCCAGCCTCATCGTTTATCTGAGCCAGGCGCGGCCCGCCCTCGAAGAGGTCACCGCAGAAGTGGTCCGCACGCGCATCTGGCTTGAAACCGAGCAACGCACCTACTGGGAAAGTCAGGTCCGCCGCCGGCGCAAAGAACTGGAACAGGCTCAGGCGGCTCTCTTCAGCGCGCGCATCGGAAACCTGCGCCATGAAAGCTCCGCTGAGCTGATGCTCGTCCAGCGCGCCAAGCGTGCCCTTGATGAAGCTGAAACCAAATTACGGGTCTTAAAAAAATGGAATCAGGACTTTGAGGGGCGCGTCCAGCCGATGGTCAAGCAGATGGAAAAGCTCCATACCGTTTTGTCCAATGATATGGTGAAAGCAGTTGCCTACCTTGCCCAGGTCATCAACACCCTTTCTGCCTACGCTGAATTGCATCCTGCCGCATCGGAAACTGCGGGTTCCACGCCACCCGCCGAGGCTCAAACCGCTCAAGCCGCCGCAGCAGCGGCTCTCGGCCAAACGCCGGAAAAGAAGTCATGAACGCAAACGGCTCCAGGCTCGAAGCCATTACCCGGGAATTATGGGTGCAGTGGCAGCAAACCAGGCAATCCTGGGCGGATGACAAGAGCCGCGAATTTGAGCAAAAGTATTTGCAGGAACTGGTTCAGAGCGTGGAAAAAAGCGTCGCGGTGATCGAGCAACTGGATAAACTGATAACGCGAATTAAGAGAGATTGTGAGTAACAACTTAGCAGCCGGCCAGACACTTGCTCTGCTGGAGAGTCTCAAGGGGACCGTCGAGGAACTCGCGGCGCGCAGCGAAAAGCTGAACCAGCAGGCCGAGCAACAGGCGGCAAAGGAGAAGCAGCGCTTCGAATCCGCGCTCGAAGAGCATAATCAGCAAACCAATGCGGCCATTAGCGAGGCCGAGGCATCGTTTCAGGCGGCCATCACCGCCGCGGAGCAGCATTATCAAACGCGCAAAACGCGCATTGGGCGCGCCTTTCAAACCAGCAAAGCACTCGGCTTGAAAAAGGTCGAGGACCAGGTTGGCGCCCGAAAATATGAGCTGCAGAAAAAGATGCTCCAGGCCGAGCGCGACCGCGAAACAGGACTAACAACAACCGCCAGGAATTTTGAGGAACTCCGGCGCAATCTCGCAGACGAAGAGCAGCGCCTGCGCCAGCTCGAGCAAACCGTTTTGAAAGCCTTCAGTGGCTACAGCCGATTCGGCCGCCTTTTCCGCCGCGCTTATGAAAAGGTCGACGTGGACCTCTCCGCCGATGCGAACCAGATGTTGCTGGAACTGCGAGAGCGGCTTGCCCGCGTGGGGACCGAGTTGAGCCGGTTCCAGAGTTATTTCCTGCTGCGGCTGTTCAAATACTGGCCCGTCTGGCTCATCCTGGCCCTGGCGGGCGGCGGCTTCCTGGTTCAGCAGTTCGGTTTGAATAACCGCGGCTACCGTTTTGCCGGTGCTGAGATTGTTGCGAGCCTGTTCGTGATATGGGTGATGCGATGGTATGCTCAACGACGCACCGGGCCGTTCGCTGCGTCGATTTCCAAGGGGCTCGCTCAGGGCCGCCGTTTCCTTGATGCCGCCCAGGAAAAGGGCGCGACCCACCATCAGCAGGAACTCCAACGCATCCAGCAGGAGTATCAAACCGCGGCGCAAACCGCCGATCATGATTTGAAACAAACGCTCGCCAAGGCCGGCGAGTCGCGGGTCGCCTGCCGCATGAGCGCCGATGAGCGCACCGTAAAGATAAACGCTCGCAGTGAGGAACTCTACCGGGCACGGCTCAAGCGCCTCGACCGGGACAAAACGGAGAATCTTAAAGAGCTTCAAAACTCGGCTGAACTGCGCGTCAAGGCTCTCACCGACGAGCGGGATGCCAAATTGCAACTGTTCGCCTCCGAGCATCAGGCCGGCTGGAGCTCCCTCGAACGCGAGTGGAACGAGCGGCTCCGCCCCGCCTTTCAGGAGCTTGAAACCTTGCGCATAACTGCCGACGAGTTGTTCCCGCCATGGTCTGCCCCCGCATTGAAAAACTGGTCACCTCCAAAGAAATTCGCGCAGGCAGCCCGATTCGCAAACCTCCGTGTCGACCTCGGCAGGTTCAGCGACCAAATGCCAAAAGACAAGCGCCTGGTCTTGCCCGGCCCATCCAGTTTTGAGCTGCCTCTATGCGTGGCTTACCCGGAGCAAGGTTCGCTGCTCATTGAAACGGCAGCCAACGGGCACGACGTCGCTATTGGCGCCCTGAACAACGTCATCCTGCGCTTGCTTTCGGTCGCTCCGCCCGGTCGGCTGAATTTCACCGTTCTCGATCCCGTCGGCCTGGGCCAGAACTTTGCCGGAGTTATGCACCTCGCCGATTATGAGGAGCAAATCATCAACAGCCGCATTTGGACACAATCCACGCAGATCGAGCAAAAGCTGGCTGATCTCAACGAACATATGGAGAAGGTCATCCAGATGTATCTGCGGAACGAATATCAGACCATCGCCGAATACAATGAACAGGCGGGCGTAATTGCCGAAAAATACTACTTCCTCGTAGTGGCCGATTTCCCAGCCAACTTCACCGAAACTGCTGCCAAACGACTGCTGAGCATCGCGGCCAGTGGCGCGCGTTGCGGCGTTTATATGCTGATTCACTGGGATCGCCGCCTGCCACTGCCGCAGGAATTCATCCCCGACGAGCTGCGGAAGGCCTGCGTCTGCGTCAACCTTAACGAAAAAGAGGCCGTCCTTCCCGGCCGCACGCGTGCGGGCGCTGCCCTCGCCTTGGATGAGCCGCCCTCACCCGAAGTCGCTACCGAGTTTGTTAATACCGTGGGCAAGTTCAGCCGCGATTCGAGTCGCGTCGAGGTACCCTTCGACCAGATCATTCCGGCGCCGGAGGAGATTTGGACCGAAGACACCAGCTTGGAACTGCGGGTCCCCATCGGAAGGACTGGTGCAACCAAGCTCCAATATCTGGCCATCGGCAAGGGCACACGACAGCACGGGTTGGTCGCCGGCAAAACCGGTTCGGGTAAATCTACGTTGTTCCACGTCATCATCACCAACCTGGCGCTGTGGTGCAGCCCTGAGCAGGTGGAGTTTTATCTCGTGGATTTCAAGAAAGGTGTTGAGTTCAAATGCTATGGAACACGCCGCCTGCCTCACGCGCGGGTGGTGGCTATTGAGAGCGACCGCGAGTTCGGGTTGAGCGTCCTGCAACGTGTGGGTGACGAACTCGGGCGTCGCGGCGATCTTTTTCGGCAGCTCGGGGTCCAGGACCTCGCCGGCTACAAGCGCGCGGGCGGCACCGAGGCATTGCCGCGCACGCTGCTTCTCATTGACGAATTTCAGGAATTCTTTGTCGAAGATGACAAGGTTGCGCAGAACGCTTCCTTGTTGCTGGATCGCATTGTCCGCCAAGGCCGCGCGTTCGGGATTCACGTGCTTTTGGGTTCGCAGACACTCGGCGGCGCTTATACGGTTGCACGCACAACCCTGGGGCAGATGGTCATCCGGATCGCGCTGCAATGCAATGAGGCCGATGCCTATCTGATTATGGACGATACCAACCCGGCGCCTCGTCTGCTCTCCCGGCCGGGTGAAGGCATCTACAACGATATGGCCGGCGCTCTCGAAGGCAATAGTCCTTTCCAGGTCGTCTGGCTCCCCGAAGAGGTGCGCGATAACTGGCTCACCAAGGTCCGCGAGCGCGCTGACTCCAACGGCGAAGTTTACCCCGGCCCGATTGTGTTCGAAGGCAATGCGCCGGCTGATGTGCGGGAAAATACCTTGCTGCGTGCCGCTCTTGCCGGAAAAATCGCCCGCCCACCCGTTGCAGCCCGCCTCTGGCTCGGCGCGCCAAATTCAATCAAGGGACCGACCGAAGCGGTATTTCATCGGCAAAGCGGCAATAACCTGCTGATTGTCGGGCAGCGGGAAGAGACGGTTCTGGGGCTGTTTTCAATCGGCCTGATCACTTTAGCGGCGCAATACCCACCCGGCGCGGCGCGATTTATCTTTCTCGACGCTACCCCGCCCGGCACTGCGGCCCGTGAGTATCTCGAGCAGGTGGCGCGCATCATCCCGCACTCACTGACTCTGGCAAAGCAGGGTGACCTCCCGGGATTGATGCAGGAACTGGCGCAGGAAATGAAACGCCGCACCGAAGACGTCAATGCCGAGAGCGCCCCGCCGGTCTTTCTGTTCATCCACGGCCTGCAACGATTCGGTAAGCTCCGCTTTGAAGAGGATTTTGGATTCACCTCAGGCGATGCCGAAGCTGCCCCCAATCCGGCCGCCATTTTGAACAATTTAGTTTGCGAAGGAACCCGGCTCGGCTTCCACGTCGTGGCTTCTTGCGACACCTATAACAACGTCGCCCGCTTCCTAAGCCGGAAAGCGCTTAGCGAATTTGAAATGCGCGTACTCTTCCAGATGAGCATCAACGATTCCGCGAGCCTAATCGACAATCCCAAAGCCGGATTGCTCGGGCTGCATCGCGCGCTCTTTTACAATGCTCAGGAAGGTTACCTGGAGACCTTCCGCCCGTATGCGCTGCCCGGGCGAGATTGGCTCGAAGAAGCAGGTCGCGCCTTGGCAGTTTTGCAGGGACAGCAGGTGGCTAAGACCGAGACGGCGTGAGGTAAGGCCGAAATCCGAAGGTCGAAGGTCGAATGAAGGCCGAACCCCGAGGTCCGAAAAGCGCGACGATCTGGCAGCGGAATCAGGGGTGATTAATACTAAGTGACACTCGCGAATGCGAGTGTTCCAGTACGAGTCTGATTCGGACTTGGTTTCCGATTGCGCTTTCGGCCTTCGGTCCTTCGACCTTCGGCCTTCATCGCTTGCTCACCGCTGTATTGGCTTGCTGTTGCTGGCTTGGAGCCTGGTAGGCCATCGAAGAGAGGCGATTACCCGACTCGGCTAACTCGGTGCTGAGCGCGCCAAGCGCGGTTTGTACCTTCAAGGCGTTATTCTCCGCATTCTGCATGACACTCTTCATTGAGGTCAGGCCTTCTTTGGTCAGGTCTGCGTTCAGGGCGTGCCGCACGTCAACCAAGTAGCCTATCATGGGCTGGACCACCGCCTGACTGTCCTGGTACCGCCGATTCACGGTGTCGAATCGATTTGAAACCTCAACCATCCGTGTCTGACTCACATCCCGAACATGCTCGTACTGCATCTGATCGAGCTGCTTTTGCCACGCGAGCAGGAATGCCGCGTTCTTTTCGGCCATTCGCTGCCCCGTAAGCTCAGTTCGGTGCGCCGCAGAAACCAGCTTGTCCAGGCAAGTGCTGAAATGCTGGAATTGCAGCTTTAGGTCCGGTCCTGCGTCGTTATTGAGATCTTTAAGCGAGCCCATGGTCAGATCCAGCGCTCGGCTCTCGGCCTGCACTTCGGCTGCGGCAGTCTCGAGGCTGTTGGCGGCAGCATCTCCTTTCTTGTAACTCGTCGACTTGCAGCCGGCGAGGCATACGGCAGCTACAAAAGCAAAAATGGTAATACGGCAGTTCACTGGCAGAGGCTTAGTGGAGGACAATTTCATAAGCAATAGGTAAGCAGTGTTATTACCTTCAATTTCGGCAACAGTCCGCAAACGTCAAGGTGTTATCCGGCAATTGCTGGTAGGGTATTTACCTAAGCGGTGGCGAGTTAGCCTGCTCCGACCCGATGCTCAATCAGCTCCGCAACGCTATTTATTGGCAAGGCCGGACCAACCAATTGCTCAATAACTATTCACCCGGTAAAACCGGCTTGGGAGCTGCGGGCCATTGGTATCCTGCAAGATGAGGGGGCCGCCGGTGCCAGCTTGGGGTGGGGGAAGCGGGACCCATTGCGGATCGGACAAGAAGTTTTTGTACTCGAGAAGGTAGTTTTGGCCGGCAACGCTCGAGAGCGACAAGGAGACATTGGTTGGGGTAACATCCAGACGCGAGAGGTTGAGGGTCGGCGGGAGCAGCACCCGGAGCGTGGCGGTGCTGGAAACAGAGCCGCCCAGGTTTGTGACGGTTACCAGGTAGCTTCCGGCCTGAGAAAGTTGGACGTTGGTCAGCGACAGGGTCGAAAGAGTCGCGCCCTCCAGGATGGTGCCAGCGAACTGCCACTGGAATGCGAGAGGGGCCGTGCCGGTGGCGGTCGCGCTGAAGAAGGCGTTGGCGCCTGCCGCCACCACCTGGTTCGAGGGCGGCATGGTAATCACTGGCGCGGTGTACGCCGGAATGACGCTTGTGGAGGAGCTGTTCACCGGATTCGTGTCGCTGACGCTCGACACGATGCTCAGGGTGTTGGTGAGGGTACCATCCGAATTGGGCGTCACATTGATAACGAAGTTCGTTCTCCCATTGTTAACGAGCAGTGCCGCATAGCAAATAACCAATCCACCCGTGTGGACACAGCCGGGAGAGGCGGACACGAAGGTGACGTTGGCGGGCAAGGTATCGGTGATCGTGACGCTGGTAGCTGCCGCCGGGCCGAAATTGCTCGCGATCAGACTGTAGCCGAGGTTCTGCCCTACCAGTGCCGGAACAGGAGAAGCGGTCTGAAAAATCGCCAAATCGGCATTGTTCGCCGGTGAACAACAGGATGTGCCATCTTTTACGGCGACACTGTCAATGCACCAGATCGTTGCGCCGGACCCATTGTCTGTGTCTGTCGCCAGTCGCCACCTCAGTTGCACGCTTTGACCCGCGGCGCTCGCCGGCAGGTTGACAGTTGTGAGAATGAACCCGCCCGAAGTGCCAGACCACGACTGGCGGCCACCGAAAGGATTACCGGTGGTGGCATCCAAGGTCGCGTTATAGCCGCCGGTAGCGAAACTGCCGCCCGCAGCCAGAATGTCGGTGAAGGCGCCGCCGCCGATGGAGATTTCGAGCAAGCCGCCGTCATAGCCGTCACTGGCATTGGTCCTGTTCAATTCGGTGGCGTAACTATTTCTGAATGTGAGGACGGCCGACGGTGTGGTGACGTTGAACGTGGGGGAAAGCAAATCCGCGGAGCCGGCTATTGGCGAGCCGAAAACCAGGGCGGAATTGTTGGTTGTGTATCGGAAGCTCGTGGTGGTGACCCAGTTTGAAGAGCCGGCGGAGCCGGTTCTGGTCCAGCCAGCGGGCAGCAAGGGGGCCGTTACCGTATCAAAGTTCTGGGTCAGCACAAGAATCGACGCGCCAAGGGGGACCGTGAAGGCGACGTTCCCTAAACTCACCGCGCCATCCTGGAGTTGAAGAGTGGGGTTGACACTACCGCCACATACGCCAGTGGGAGTGAAAACGAACGGGCGCGCGACCGGAATGCCGCCGTTAGTGAGGACTCCATACGACTGGGGCGCGCTCGCGGCCACCACACCGCCGGCATTCAGCAAGGTGGCGACCAGGTTGGTGGTGCCGACGCCCCCGATATTTTGCAGCGAAAGATTCATGATAACCGCTTCGCCCGGATCGACGGCCCCGTTGGGTCCACTGCAGGTTTCGGTGGTCAGGGTCGCCGCTGCGCCGATGATTACGCGCGCATTGGGCGGCGGCGCAAGCGCGTTAATGAGATTCCTCCCGGTCGGTGTGCCGAGCCCCGTGCACAGGTCGTAGCCATTCGTTGCGTAATAGAGAGTGGGGCTGATCGTGTTGGTGTTGTTGCCCGTCCGAATGTCATGAAAGCAATTGGTGTAGTTGGTGGTTTGGATGAGCGCGTAAATTGCAGGGTTAATGAACCCCACCGGCGGCTGCCCAATGCCGGCGGCTTGCTGGTTGACAAGCGCGAGAAACCCAGCCCACAACGGGGAGGCGACGCTGTCGCCGCCGACATTTAACTGCTGCCCGTTGTTCGCGATGACAAACACGTTATCGGAAACCATCGAGACATCGGGAAGATTGCGCATGGTGCTGGAGCCATTGTTGGTGGCCATGTTGATGCCTTGCTGCCAAGCGGGGATTGTCCATCGAGGGCTAACGCCGCCGCTACTCGCGCCGCTCCCCTGGCCGCTGGTGAACCAGCTCCAGGTGGTTTCGCTGATGTAGCCTTGCACCGGTCCGCGAGTGGACAAAGTGGTTCCGCCAACAGAAATGATGTAGGGGTTGTCAGTTGGCGTGGGGACCGAAGTCGTAT
>Ga0306920_100016482_pt1 | contig 10182 bp, 7 predicted proteins | sample flu12Cox44000170_FD_204666 | JGI IMG/M metagenome (GOLD analysis project Ga0306920, IMG submission 204666) | Lab enrichment of tropical soil microbial communities from Luquillo Experimental Forest, Puerto Rico - flux4day.12C.oxic.44.000.170 (v2)... | ecosystem: Environmental > Terrestrial >...
CTGCCTTTCACCGCCCTCGGCTGGCTAGCCCTGGGGATCATCGCCGTCAGCACACTCCGGGCCCGGCGGCCCGCCAGCCTCCAGGCACTGGGCAAGGTATTCCTGCCGGACGAAACTGACCGTCCCAGGTAAAGCTCTTCATTGTGGGAGTTATGGCCTCCGCTGGCGGCGCGGCGTTTCGCGTGCTAAGCGGATGAATGAAGTATCCGGATGGCGGCGGGGCTGACCGCGAGGAGCGGGCCCGGCGGGAGTGGCTGGGGCTGGCGGCGGCTGAGCCGATCGAGGTGGGTGACCGGGAGGTCGCCCGGCGTTGCCCGGTGTCGGGATGTCGGTGAGACCCGGTGGCGGCGGACGCTGGCGGTAGGCGGTCGGCGTGCGCTGCAAACTCCTGGCGCAGCTTCGCGGGCTGGAGGCGGTACTGGACGCCGGGTCGGCCGCCCAGAGCTGGGTGCGGATCAGTGCCGGACGCTGGCTCGGATGGCCGAGGTCGGCCGCAGCCGGTTCGGGTGGGCGGCAAGGTGGCCAGCCTGTGCCTGTTGCTGTAGCGGATCGGCTGGAGCGTGCAGGTCGCGGCGCGGCGGGCGGCCGGGCGGGAGAGCCGGCGATCGCCCAGTGGCGAGAAGAGACCTGGCCGGTGGCAAAGGACGGCGGGCGACCTGGGCGAGCTGGAGGTGCTGCGGCTGCTCGCCGCGGGCCTGTCCAACCGTGGCATCGCCCACGACCTGGTGGTGGCGCGCTCGACACGGTCAAGAAGCACGTGACCCACTCCTGGGCAAGCTCGGCGCCGCCGACCGCACCGAGGCCGCCGCACGGGCCCGGCAGCTCGGCCTGATCCCCTGACACCCCCCAGCCGGTCCCGGTAGCACCTTCGGGTGACCGATCGCCGCCGGGCGGAACTCCACCCGACAGCCACCTTCGGGTGACGCCCCGCGGCGGCCGGGATTCGTAACGTTCCGCGAAGAGCCAAGCCAGCCAGCTATTGATGGAGGCTTTCATGTACGACCCACCTGCCTACGTATGGGCGATGATCATCGCCGGGCTCACGGCGATCGGGGCAACGGCTTGCATCACGCTCTACGGCGGTGCGATGCGCGCAGGCCTGGGCCGCGGGCGTGCAGCATTGCTCGCCGGGGCCATGGCCGTCCTGCTCGGCGGCTGGTTCACCGCTACAGGGGTGATCGCGGGTCAGGACTGGTACCGCACGCTGCCGTGGTTCCCGGTCGCGGCGGTCGGGTTCCTGGCCACGCTGCCGGCACACCGGGAAGGGTGATGAGGGATGGCTGACATCGACGGCTTGTATGGCAGCCTGCTCGCGGCCGACGAGGCCGGCGACGCCGCGGCCCTGGCTGCGCTGGCGTGGCAGATGTATGGCCAGCTGGCCACTACGGCCGCCGATCTGGGCGCGCTGCGGGCCCGGTTCCGGGTTTATGCGGCCGCGCCGCACGCCAGCGGCAGGCGGTCGGCCCCACGGGCAGCCCGGACCGGCGCCTGCGCGGCGGCTGCGTAGCCGGACGGCGCGCCACACCGGAGATGTCATCGACGATGGGGAAGCTGACCGCGGCGGTACCGGTGCCGGTGGGCACCGTGGAACCACCAGCACCATGTGCCCGGCCGTCCGGGAACGGCCAGGGCCAGGACATCGCTGCCTCCCGGCGGCTGGGATCGGGCGCATCCCCGCCATCAGCCACAGGCGGGCCAGGCGAGGGTCACAGGTGCTGGCCGCGCCAGGAGAACGGCTGCCCGCCAGCGGCGGGGCTCCCAGCGCTGCTGCCAGTTGCGAGCCTCGGTCCTGACCTGCCCTGCGCGGATGAACCGGGGCTGTTCTTCGCCGAGTTGCCGGATGACGTGGAGACGGCCAAGGCTTTGTGCCGGGAGTGCCCGGGGCGGGCCGCCTGCCTGGCCGGAGCACTGGAGAGGCGGGAGCCTTGGGGAGTCTGGGGCGGCGAACTCTTCCTGCGCGGCGCGATCGTGCCGCGCAAGCGACCGCGGGGACGGCCACGCAAGACGGATGTGGCTGTCTAGCCAGTGGGAGATCGGAGTCCGAGGCAACGAGCAGCCACCTGGTGCAACCTGCGGCCCCACAGACGCCGGGGCGCCACGGGGGGAGCTGCGGCCGGGCCGCCGCGCGTGGCCGAGCCGCTGACCTGCTGCGAGTTGGAGGGTGCTGCGGCCGATCGCCGCGGGCAAGTTCGACCAGCGCATCGCCCACAACCTGGTGGTGGCGCTCGAACGGTCAAACAGCACGTGACCCACGTACTGGCCAAGCTCGGCGCCGCCGACCGCACCGAGGCCGTGGCACGGGCCTGGGCAGCTGGGCCCTGGTCCCCTGACACCGCACCCCAGACGCCCCGGTAACACCTTCGGGTGACAGATCGCCGCGCAACGATATTCCACCCAGCGGGCACCTTTGGGTGACGCCCCACGCGGGCGGGAGTTCGTACCGTTCCCGAAGAGCCGGGCCGCCCACCTACTAATCGAGGATGCCGTGTACGACCCGCCTGCCTATGTTTGGGCGCTCACCATCGGTGGGCCCACCGCGATCGCGGCTGCGACCTGCCTTGTGCTGTATGGCAGCGCGGTGCGGGCTGGCCTGGGCCGACGGCGCGCGACGCTGCTCGGCGGGGCTGCGGCCGTTCGGTGGCGCGGCTCGCCCGCCGCGCCGGGCCCGTCGCCCGTCGGCCGCCGAAGCTCATCTCCCGCCCGGACCGCCGAAAGGACACCTCATGTCGTTCATCGAAACCGCTGACCACACCAGCCTGTTCGTCACCGACTGGGGCAGCGGCCCGCCGGCCGTGTTTACCCACGCCTGGGGACTGCGGTCAGACGAGCTCAACTACCAGGTCCCCGCGCTCACCGAAGCCGGGCTGCGGTGCGTGCTGTATGACCGGCGCAGCCACGGCCGGTCCGACCGGCCCGCCAGCGGCTACGACCTCGACACCCTGGCCGACGACCTGGCCGCTGTGATCGGCCACTTCGACCTGCACGAGGCCACCCTCGTCGCCCACTCGCTGGGGTCCAAGGAAGCCGTCCGCTACCTCACCCGCCACGGTGACGCCCGCATCGCCCGGCTGGTGCTCATCGCACCGACCACGCCGCTGCTGCGCCGCACCGCCGACAACCCCGGCGGCCTGGACCCCGCGCTGATCGACGCCAACTACGCCGCGGTCGCGGCCAACGTCCCGAAATGGTGCGCCGATTTCGAGGCAGCCGGGCCCTACTTCGGCTCGAGTCCTGGAGGCTCGCCGGGACTGGTCGACTGGACAATCAGGATGATCGTGGACACGCCCCTGCCTGTGCTGCTGGAAACGCTGAAGGTCAACGCCGATGCTGACATGCGGGCCGAGCTGCAGAAAATCCAGGTCCCCGCCCTGATCATCCACGGCGACCAGGACGCATCAGCGCCGATCGACCTCACTGGCCGCAAGACCGCCGACCTCATCAGCGGCGCCAGCCTCACCGTGTACCCGGGCGCCGGGCATGGCCTGTACGCCAGCGACCACGACGCCCTCAACGCGGACCTGCTCGCCTTCATCAACGGCGAAGCCCTGGCCGATTCGGGTGACGCAGATGATCCCGCACCAGCTATTTCAGGCTGAGCGGGCTAAAGCCCCGGAAGGAATGTCATGAGCGATGCGAGAACTTCACCGGCGACGCAGGCGCGTTACGCGGTGCCGGCCGTGCTTGAGCTGCGCGGGGTGTCGAAGGTCTACGGGAGTGGCGCGGCCGAGGTGCACGCCCTGCGCCAGGCCGACCTTTCGGTAGCGGCCGGCTCGATGGTGGCGGTGATGGGACCGAGCGGGTCGGGCAAGTCCACCCTGCTGATGATCGCGGGCAGCCTCGAAGTCCCGGCCAGCGGCGAAGTCCTCGTCGAGGGAGTCCGGTTGTCGGGCATGTCGCGGGGGGCGAAGTCCCGGCTGCGCCGGCGCACTATCGGGTACGTGTTCCAGGACTTCAACCTGCTGCCCGGGCTTACCGCTGCGGAGAACGTCGCGCTGCCCCTGGAGCTCGACGGCGTATCCGGGAGAAAAGCCCGGGCCGCGGGGCTGCGGGCCCTGGACGGGCTGGGCTTGGCCGGCCGGGCTGACCGGTACCCCGACCAGCTGTCGGGCGGGGAACGGCAGCGGGTCGCGATCGCCCGCGCGGTGGCGGGGGAGCGCCGCCTGCTGCTGGCCGACGAGCCCTCCGGAGCGCTGGACTCGGCGAACGGGGAGGCGGTGATCGGCCTGATCCGCGCCGCCTGCCGCCAGGGCATGGCCGCGGTGGTCGTCACTCACGACGCCCAGCTCGCTGCGCGCGCTGACCGGGTGGTGTACCTGCGCGACGGGCAGCTGGCTGACCAGGCCGGGCCGGTGCGCGGCCGGGAGTCACTGCTGGAGGCGGGGGGACCCGGGTGACAACGTCGGTGCGCGAGCGCCCGGCCTCGGCTCGGCCCGCCGGCGGCGGCGCCCCGGCCCGGCGGGCGGTGATCCGCTGGGCGTGGCGGCTGTTCCGCCGCGAGTGGCGCCAGCAGTTGCTGGTGCTGTCGCTGATCACCGTCGCCGTCGCGGGAACGGTCCTCGGTGCGGCGGTGGCCAGCAACACCCCGCCAACCCTGGCTGCGGCCACGTTCGGGACCGCCAACCACCTCGCCATGATCCCCGGCAGCCAGCCGCACCTGGCCGCCGATATCGCCGCGATCCGCCGGCGGTTCGGCCCGGTCGATGTGATCGAGAATCAGAACCTTGCCACCGGCTCGGCGAGCCCGGTTCAGCTCCGGGCGCAGAACCCGGCCGGCCCCTACGGGCCGCCGACGCTGGCCCTGGTCTCCGGGCATTACCCGCACGGGCCCGGCCAGGTCGCGCTGACCAGCCAGGTGGCAGCCCTCTACAACGCCCATGCCGGCGGCATCTGGCGCCAGGGCGGCCGGGCCCGCCGGGTGGTCGGCATCGTGGAGAACCCGGGCAACCTGGCCGACGCGTTCGCCCTCGTCACCCTCGGTCAGGCCGGCGCGCCGGGCCAGGTGACGGTGCTGTTCGACGCAACGCCGGCGAGTGTCGCCGCGTTCCGCTTCCCGGCCGGCGCGACGGTCCAGACACCCCCGCCCTCCGGCGGCGTGAGCCCGTCGTTCATCGTGCTCGCCGCCGCCACGCTCGGGCTGATCTTCGTTGGCCTGGTGGCGGTGGCGTCGTTCACGGTGCTGGCCCGGCGGCGGCTCCGGGCGCTGGGCATGCTCGGCTCGCTTGGCGCGGCGGACCGCAACATCGCCCTGGTGATGACGGCCAACGGCGCGATCGCCGGGATCGCAGGTGCCATCGCCGGCGCGCTGGCCGGCTTCGCCGCCTGGTCCGGCTACCGGCCGCAACTGGAGACCAGCGCCGGGCACCGGATCGGCGTGCTGCACCTGCCCTGGCCGGTGATCGGGACCGGGATGGTCCTCGCCGTCCTCACCTCGATACTGGCGTCCCGGCGGCCGGCCCGCGCGGCGGCCCGGACGTCGGTGCACGCGGCTCTGGCCGGACGGCCGGAACCGCCGAAGGCGGCGCACCGGTCCGCCCTGCCCGGTGTTATCTTGCTGCTTGTCGGCCCGGCCCTGCTATTTGCGTCGGGCGGGTGGGGGCATAACGGCGGAACCGCCACGCTGGAGACGCTGGGTGGCATGACCGCCACCATCATCGGCGGCCTGCTGCTCGCCCCGTTCGGCCTCACCGCGCTGGCCGCGCTGGCCGGGCGGGCGCCGGTCGCGGTGCGCCTGGCGGTGCGCGACCTGTCCCGGTACCGGGCCCGGTCCGCGGCGGCGCTGTCGGCGATCAGCTTCGCGGTCCTGCTGGCCGTGCTCATCGGCATCCTCGCCGCGGCCCGGTACGCCAACCCGCTCGACTACACCGGGCCGAACCTGGGCGCCAACCAGCTCATCCTGTACCCGCCGGGCTACATGCCCGGGCCGTTGGCCGCCGGTCCCTCCGCCCAGCGCGACACAAGCCGCCTGCCGGCCCGGCTGGCCGCCGCGCTGGGCACCCGCGCCATCCTCACCCTCGACTCGGCAACCCGGGCCGGGTCGCGCATCGTCACGCCGTCCGGGCAGGACCTGGGCATGGCCACCGCGACGCTCAACCAGGCGGGCACCCAGACCAACAACTACTCCGGGCCGCTGTATGCGGCGACCCCCACGCTGCTGCGCTACTTCGGGATCAGGCCGAGCCAGATCAGCCCCGGCGCCGACGTGCTCACCATGCGGCCCGGCCTCGCCGCCGAGCCCCGGATGCAGCTCGCGCTCCCGCCCGGGTCTCCCGGCCCAGGCCAGCCGCTATCCCCGGACGCCTGCCCCGCCAGCCGGTGCATCGCCAATCCGGACATCCAGACCATCACCGGGCTTCCCGCTGGCACCTCAGCACCGAACACGGTGATCACTGTGCACGCCATGCATGCACTCGGCCTGCGCCTGGTCACGTCTGGATGGCTGTTCCAGACCTCCCGGCCGCTGACCGCCGCGCAGATCAACACCGCACGGCAGTTCGCCGCCGCCGGCGGCGCCACCATCGAGACCAGATCCGGTGAGGCGTCGCTGTCGCAGATCCTCAGCGGGGCGACCGTGGTGGGCATCCTCATCGCGCTGGGCGTGCTGGCCATGACCGTCGGCCTGATCCGCAGCGAGACCGCTAGCGACCTGCGCACCCTCACCGCAACCGGGGCAGGCGCCACCACCCGCCGCAACCTGACCGCGGCCACCGCAGGCACGCTAGGCCTGCTCGGCGCCCTCACCGGCACCGCTATCGCCTACCTCACCGCGATCTCCTGGTTCCGTCATGCTTCGGTGATCGCCAGCACCGCGCCCGCCCCGGAACTCGCCGTGATACTGGCCGGCCTGCCGCTCGCCGCAGCCATCGGCGGCTGGCTGTTCGCCGGGCGCCAGCCGTCGGCGATCGCCCGGCAACCACTCGAATAAACCAGTCTCGCGCCACCGGCAGCCGCGACATCGCCGATGTCTATGGCGCCGGGGCACCGCCGCCTAGGCGGCCAGACATTCCCGATATCGCAGGTCCAGTAGCCGACTGTAAATGATTACCGTAAGGAGTCCTAAATGTCACGTTTCGCCGGAATTCCCTTGCTCTTGATGCTGGCACTCGCCGTGATCACGACGGTCGGCGCCGCCAGCGCGGCGGCACCCGCCGGACGCAGCGCCGCTTCGGTGTTCCCCCGGCTGCACTCGGAGTATGTGCGCATGCCCGATGGGGTGCGGCTTGCGGTGGATGTGTGGCTGCCGGCCGGCACCACCGCCGGGGCGCACCTGCCGACGGTGCTGGAGGCCGACCGGTACTGGCGCGCCCAGGCGTATACCGGCGGGATAACGAAAAATCCCAATTACTACATCGCGCAGCCGTGGAACACCCGCGGGTATGCGTATGTGTTCGCCGACCTGCGCGGCACGGGCGCCTCGTTCGGCACCCTGAACGCCGAACTGGGCCGCCAGCTGGTCGCCGATGTCGGCTCACTGGCCGACTGGGTCGCCGCCCAGCCCTGGTCGAACGGGCGGGTCGGGGTGACCGGCGTGTCCTACTCCGCCGACATCGCGATGGGCTCGCTGGCGCTGCGCAACCCGCACATCACCGCCGCCGCGCCGCTCTCCTACGACTTCGACCCCTACGAAGACATCATGCGCCCGGGCGGGATCCTCATTCAGCCGCTCATCGCCCCCTACGGGCTGTATCTGCAGATCAAAGACAAGGCACACGGCACGACCTGCGCGACGAACGCCCAGACGCGGGAACTGTGCAAGCAGACGGGGCTGACCGGCGCCGCGCCGGAGCCCGTCGACGGGCCGCACGGCAGGGCGCTGCGCGCGGCCGCACGGGCCCAGCACTTCCACAACGTCAACCTGCCCGGCATGGCCCAGGCCGGGGTGTACCGGGACTGGTCCCAGGGCCCGCAGTCCTGGACGGTGGCCAGCGTCGGCAGCAAGACCTCCACTATCAGCGCCGGGGGCGTCCCGATCCTGACCTTCGCCGGCTGGCTCGACGCCGGCACGGCCAACGGCGTCCTGTCGGAGTTCGCCAGCCTGTCCAACACCCAGGAGTCCTGGATCGGCCCGTGGAGCCACGGCCAGGGGTATTTCGCCGACCCGTTCCAGCCCGGCCGGACCAGCATGACCCCGGCCGAGCACCAGCAACTCAATGACCGGGTCTACGCGTTCTTCGACCGCTACGTCAAAGGTGATGCCCGCCCCGACGGTACTCGCGTGCTGCACTACTACACGCTTAACGCAGGCACCTGGCACACCACCACCCGCTGGCCGGTCGCCGGCACCCACATGCGCCGACTCTACTTCGGCGCCAGGCACACGCTGACCTGGCAGCACGGCGCCGCCCGGCCGGGCTCGGACCTGCTGCACCTCAACCGCACCGCGGGCACCGGCCACCAGGACCGGTGGAACACCAACCTCACCGGCGACAAGGTCGTCTACCCCAACCGCGCTGCCGTCGACCGCAAGCTGCTCACCTACGCCACCGCGCCGCTGCGCGCCGCCACCACAGTGACCGGCCTGGGCCGGGTCACCCTGCAAGTGACGGGCGTCCACGGTGCCCGGCACGGCGCCCTGTACGCCTACCTCGAAGACGTCCAGCCGAATGGCCGCGTCACCTACATCACCGAAGGCGAACTGACGCTCGCCAACCGCGCGATCGCGCCGAAGGAGAACAACCCCCTCTGGCGCAAACTGCGCACACCCCGCACCTACGCACGCGCCGACGCCGCACCGCTCCCGCTGCAAACCCGTCAGCAGATCACCTTCGACTTGCTCCCCACCTCGGTGCTGTTCCACCCCGGCGACCGGATCCGGATCGCCATCGCCGCCGCCGACCCCGACTCCTTCCAGCTCCTGCCCGCCGACGGCAACGCCACCTACCGGATCAGCCACGGCCCGGCCAGCCCCTCGTTCGTTGAGCTCCCCATCATCAGGTGAGCAACAACATGAGGCCTGTCAAGTTAACAGTCACTATTCAAACCGCCGCCACCGAGCAGCACAGCGGCGACCTCATAGGTACTCGCTTAGCCAGTTGCGGGCCTAAGGCATCCCCGTAGCAGGGCGGCGTCTTCCACGCCCGCTCTCCTGCGGAGATGGGCATCTCCAACCAGACCCCGAAGCTGCAATAGCAATAGCGGCGGCTACTTTCCTTCCAGCCCTCTACCATTCTCAACTCTTAGTCCAGTAAGCGAGGTAGATGCGGGTGGTCAGGGTGCCCCGGACCGGCAGCCCAGCCACCAGACCATAAACGCCGCACGCAAGAATGATCTTGGATCAATCGGCGTTCCCTGGCCGCGGCTGGGCCATTGAAGATCGTTGTCGCGGCCCCCGGCGACGCCTCCGGGTGGCATAGCTGGGTCGGTTTGCACACGAACGCGGATTGGGGGTTGCCGTGTCGCTGTCGAACGCGCCGCCGACCGCTACACCCCTCATCTGTGATGAGCACTTTTGACCCGGAGACAAGTGCGCCCGGAGGGGACGACGCCTTAGGTGGGCTCGGCAGGCCCTGCTGACCAGTGGCGTTGTTCTGCTTACACGCCGCACCACGGCGGTTTCACCGAACTGATGGGAGCGCGTTGCGTGTCTCCCATCAGTCGCCCACAGTCCCTGTCTGTGCGTTCCAAAGTTGGCTCTGACCAGTCGGGACGGCCGGATTTGAACCGGCGACCCCTTGACCCCCAGTCACCTCCCGGGCGTCGCTGGACGTGGCCCAGTGTCGCTCAGTGGGCACTTGACCAGGCTTGACAGTCGCCTGGCGTAGCTGGGTGTCGCCTGAAGGCTGTCCACGTTGGCTCTTGGATTGGCTCTTTCGCGGGGAGGCCAGTCCACCGCCGGCGGGACAGCAAAGACTGTGAATAACGCGCGCCGAGCCGCCGTTATCTCTAGTCCCGTTTTGAGTGTCGTCGCTGTAGCCGCCACGGGCGTTTTGGGGCCTTTTTCTGCGTCGTGGAGGCGTTATCTGAACACTGTCTCCGCCTCTCCGCCGCAGGTCATGTGCAATTCCTCTTCTCGTTGCGCTTTTTCGAATTTAATAGCTAGTATGTGAACGCTGTGCGGCGACACTGAGCGTTTTTCATCGGTGCAGGTCACTGGTCGCGGGCCAAGCATGGAGCGTTGCCTGCGGGGTCTGCGCGCGTTTCACCCTGCGATCGCGTGGCCTTGGTTGCCCGGCCTTGGATCGATGT
>Ga0306920_100016483_pt1 | contig 10182 bp, 7 predicted proteins | sample flu12Cox44000170_FD_204666 | JGI IMG/M metagenome (GOLD analysis project Ga0306920, IMG submission 204666) | Lab enrichment of tropical soil microbial communities from Luquillo Experimental Forest, Puerto Rico - flux4day.12C.oxic.44.000.170 (v2)... | ecosystem: Environmental > Terrestrial >...
ATGGGAACGGGGTTGGGACTGTCCATGGTGTTCGGCATTGTGCGTCAATCCGGCGGGGCGATCCGTATTGACAGCCGCATCCGCGAAGGGACGACCGTGCAAATTTACCTGCCGCGAGCGATTGATGCGGCGGCACCCCGATCGCGACGACCGGTGCACATCCAATCAGCCGGAAAAGCGCACATTCTCGTAGTGGACGACGACCCAGACGTCCGTTGGGTCACCGCGGAATGTCTGCGTGGAAGCGGTCATCACGTGACGGAAGCCCGCAACGGGGGTAGCGCCCTGGCGATCCTCGATCGGGGCGATCCTTGCGATCTCCTGGTGATGGATCTGGCGATGCCGGGGCTATCGGGAGCGGAGACGGTACGTTTAGCTCGGCGCACCCGCCCGAACCTCAAAGCGTTATTTTGCACCGGCTATGCAGACGTCTCGAGGTTCGAAGCTGAAACCGGCGGCGACGTGCTGCTCAAAAAGCCCTTCGCGCCGGACGCTCTGATCGAGGCAGTGCAGCGCGCGTTGTACAGGAGCACCTCCCGTGGCTCGGGAAATGTGGTGCCGCTGCGGCGAGGTGAGCAGCCCCAAGCCCGCTGATAATGGTGCGGCGTAGCCCCGTGCTCACCGCTGCAACCGCTCGAACAAATCGATCACAACGAACAACGCAACAAACCACAATATCGCCAGGCTCGCCCAGACGACGATCTTCCACAGTCCATCATCCTGACCTGCGCCGCGGCGGCGGGTCTCCGCCTCGATTTCCCGGTTCCATTCCCTGACGATGCGTTTTGGGTCGGCCTCCATCCGTCCCTCCCGGCGCCGGTCTGGATCGGCGGACATTAAGTTCGATTTTGCCCGAGCCTTCGGCGCAGACGATCCGCATCGGAGTGTATCACCATTAAATTTTCTTTATCGGGTCATTCACAGCCCAGGCTGCACAGGTGCGCTCGCTGAGCCGTCCTTCTAGCAAGTTGAATATTTTCCAGATTTTTTCAACTCAAAACGTGACAAATTTTTGTTTTCTTTTTGGCCAACGTTCGGTTTCATAACTGCCGTTAATCCATCTTAACCGGCTTGGGGGCCGGAAACACTACCAGCGACGGGCACTACAGCGACGGCTTTTGCGTCGTCGCCGAGCGGGGGACATTCCATGCGATCGATGGTGGCGCAGAGCCTCGTTTGGGGCGTTTGTTTTATCGCGAGTTTAATGGTGCATACCAGCCCGTCTGTGGCTGCCAATTGCGCGCTTTATGCTCGCGCCGAGACCGGGGTGGCGCTCTATGGCTCAGCCGGGGGATGGTGGGACGAGGCCGGCGGACGCTACGAGCGGGGCCATGTGCCGGCGGCGGGAGCCATCCTCGTCTTCAAGCGCAGCCGGCAAATTCCCTCCGGTCATGTCGCAGTCGTCGCGCGGATAATCAGCGCGCATGAGATCCTCGTCGACCACGCCAACTGGCGCCACGGAACGGTGAGTCGGGGCATGTCGGTGGTCGATACATCACGCGATCAAGATTGGACCACCGTCGCGGTCATCGACTTGCCGTCCGGGACGTACGGGCACGACTATCCAACCTATGGCTTTGTTTATCCTGGACCGAGGCCGAGAGAGATCGTCGAGACACGTGCCGGCGGCGGGTTTGACGCTGATGCCGTGGACGAGAGTTCGCGCTCTTCCCTGCTGCATTTTGCGGCAGCGACCGACAATTGGCCAGAGCGCGCCCATGGGACGACGAAGACACACCGAACCCGTCAAGCAAAGGAAGCAGCGACGCGCCCAGTCCACCTTACATCCACCGCTCATGGGCATAATCACCCGACGGCGAGCCCCAAGCCTCGCTCACCTGATCATGCACCGCGTGCCGGCACCGCTCGTCCGCCGACCCACCCTGTAAGGACGGCCGAATCCAAACACCATCGGGCATAGCCGCAGGACCCGATACAAACCCGATCGATCGACGGCTCCTTCGGCGGCGCCACCCTCTTAGTCGCGGTCATGCTCGAGGATTCGGGGTCGGCCAGCACGCGGTCAACAGGGCGAAATAGGCCGCGTAGGCACCGGCCATTTGGGAGCGCGTTCCACCGCCTTCCTGGTGATGCCCAGCTGCGGGAGGAGTTGGATAAGGCTGCGCCCGGCCTCGTCTTCGACGCCATCGGGCCCGATTACGCCGTATCCAGGTATACCTGCGCGGAAAACCCCGTGCTCGAACCACTGGTCTCGCCGCAGCGTCGTTTTACCCAACGGTATTCATCAAGCCCAGCGTGCAGACCAGAGGGATCAGCTCTCTCGCGCCGAACACTTTCACTTACGAGAAAGAAAATCCGGAAAGTTTATATCTACTAGCGCTGGTGGCCAATCTGACGAAGCGCCACTACACGGCGTTCGCGGCTCGGCGCCTGGGGCGATTCGGAGCAGCTCGGCTGCTTCTTCTTCCCAGCGTCGCGGCGCTGCAGCCTGGTCAGAAACATGCCGCGGACTATGGCCGGCACACGCCCCGGCATCGACGCGCTGTCACCGGCGGCCCGCTATTTCATCGATACGGCCGGCCAGCCGAACCGGACCAGCGCCGATACCTGCTCCAAGCGCCACACGTCCGATGTAGCAACTGGCGTTCTGTGGCAGGGACGTGAAGTGCCAGGTGGACTATTCTTGCTCTATCGAAATATCGCCCAATTCCATGTATAAAAACTCGAACCCGAGTCCAAATTCGTGCGGGGGGGGGTGATCGAGGGGCCGGGGCTGATCCCCCAACCAGAATATCAAGGGCTTCACGTTCGTTCCGAGGCCGGTTAACCCCGGCACCGTCGTCTATGGCTTTACCGACGGCCAAAAACTTCCCGCGAGACCCCGAAGGCGTTGACGATCGGGATGCAGAGCACGGGCAGGCCCACCAATGGTATCGCGTTTGCCTGGATCACGAACAGCTTCAATATGGTCTCGACTAGCTTCGACGAGTCACACCTGGACATTCGATTCGAGCACCCATGTCGGGGTTTGCGGCCGGCGAGAGAGTTCAAATCTTCCTGGTTGGCGTCGCCAATCAGTTTAGGGTTGGCACGGGTTTACGTATTCGGTCAAAGGTTCGTCCAAAACTTCTAACAACCAGTCTTGGGGTGTGTCGATCAGTGACTGGAATATGCCAAGCTGGGGGACGAGAGCGCACCATGTACCAAAGCCCAGTGGGAGGATTGGTCAAAAGCGATCGCCCGGTATGACTCTGTGCGTTCTTACTGGCATCCCACGGCACGGATTCAGATTTCGGAGACAATCTACTGGCCGGCCGAGATGCTGGATCTCCTCCCTGCGGAGGGCCAGAGCTTTACGAACATCTCCGACATCGATCCTCCTCCGAACCTGAAAAATCGTGTGCGTGGTCACCATTACGCTACCAACGAGGATTGGATCAACAACAACAAAATGACTTACTAGCGTGCTTTCCGATCAGATTGCATCGCCGGCGCCTTTGAAGAAGTTCCGGCATTCCTGCGGTTGATAGCGAACGAGGGTCCGGCCGATGGTTCTGCCATGGCCGGTCGCGCGTTCGCTCAGCGGCGTGGCGCAGTGCCGCCTTGAACTTGGCGAAGGCCTGTTCGGTCCGGTTGAGGTGAGGATGGCAGGGCGGCAAATAGACGAGCTGTGCGCCGCGCGGTAATCGCTTTGGCAACGCCGGCGGCCTTGTGGCAGCTCAGATTGTCGAGCAAGACGATATCAGCCTCTGTTCGATGATATAGGCGCGAAAACGTTCGCCGTTGATCGCACCGTCGAAGACGCCAGGTGCAGTGCTCCCGCAACAGCGCAAACCGGCCACCGAGGTGGTCGCCTCCCCAATGCCCATGCGGCACTGGCGCTAGTAGCCGCAAGCCGCGGGCGGCCCGGCCCATAGCGGCGCCCATGTTGGTGGCGGCCCAAAGTCCGCCCCGGCGCAGGCCAGGGTCTCGTCAATAAAACACATGTGGTGGGGATCGAGCGCCAGCGTTGAGAAACCGCCACACACTCGTCGGCCCGATAGCGATCCCGTGCTCCGCCGCCAGCGCGCCGCGGAAACCGCTCTAACATGCTTCCCAGCTGCCACAGCCGTCGCAATCCAAGACCGGTGCTATACCGCACCAGAGGCGATAGCGCAGCGGGTAGCCCCTGCGGGCCTGGCGCTCCCGGCGAGACCCGCGGCATTGATTACTCCCGCTGGCGGCGATACCGTGCCCGCACCTGTCGCCGCCTCCGGGAGCTTCGCCATGCCTGACGACATTCGTCGCCCCGCCTTCGACAAGTCGCGCCTGCCAAGCCGGCATGTGACCGTCGGACCCGAGCGGGCGCCGCACCGCGCCTTTCTTTATTCGATGGGGTTGACCGACGAGCAGATTACTCAGCCGCTGGTGGGTGTCGCAACCACCTGGAATGAATCGGCGCCGTGCAACATCTCGCTAGCGCGCCAAGCGCAGGTGGCGAAGAAGGGGGTCGCAGCCGGCGGCGGCACTCCGCGCGAGTTCACCACAATCACCGTCACCGACGGCATCGCGATGGGGCATGACGGCATGAAGTCGTCGCTGGTCAGCCGCGAGGTCATCGCCGACTCGGTCGAATTGTCGATGCGCGGTCACTGCTACGACGCGCTCGTCGGGCTGGCCGGCTGCGACAAATCCTTGCCCGGGCTGATGATGGCGATGGTCCGGCTCAACGTGCCGTCGGTCTTCATGTATGGCGGCTCGATCCTGCCCGGCCGGTTTAAGGGCCGCGACGTGACCATCGGCGATGTCTTCGAAGGGGTCGGTGCGCACAGCGTTGGCAAACTCTCGGACGAGGAATTGCACGAGCTCGAATGCGTCGCCTGCCCGTCGGCGGGCTCCTGTGGCGGTCTCTTCACCGCCAACACGATGGCATGCGTCTCGGAGGCGATCGGCTTGGCCTTGCCCGGTTCGGCAGGAGCCCCGGCGCCCTACGATTCCCGCGACGCCTATGCCGAGGCTTCGGGCCAAGCGGTCATGGAATTGCTGCGGCAGAACGTCCGTCCGCGCGACATCATCACCAAGAAGGCGATCGAGAACGCCGCGACTGTCGTCGCAGCTGCCGGTGGCTCGACCAATGGTGGATTGCACATCCCGGCGATCGCCAATGAGGCCGGCATCGATTTCGACCTGCACGATTTCGGCGAGATCTGCAAGCGCACACCCTATATCGGCGATCTGAAGCCCGGCGGACGCTATGTGATGAAGGATCTGCATGACATTGGCGGCGTGCCGGTGCTGATGAAGGCGTTGCTCGATGGCGGCTATCTGCACGGCGATTGCATGACTGTCACCTGCAAGACCTTAGCCGAGAATCTGCGCAATATCGTCGTGCGCCCGAACCAGGACGTGGTGAGGCAAACTTCAGCACCATTGTCGCCAACCGGCGGGCTGATGGTACTCAAGGGCAACCTTGCGCCCCAGGGGGCGATCGTCAAAGTCGCCGGCATGGCGAATTTGCGGTTCAGCGGCCCCGCACTGTGCTTCAATCGTGAGGAGGACGCCTTCGAGGCGGTCGACAAGCGCCGCTACAAGGAGGGGGACGTTATCGTCATCCGCTACGAGGGGCCGCGTGGCGGTCCCGGGATGCGCGAGATGCTGTCGACGACGGCGGCGCTCTACGGCCAGGGTGTCGGCGACAAGGTGGCGCTTCTGACCGACGGCCGCTTCTCGGGCGCCACGCACGGATTTTGCATCGGTCATATCGGGCCAGAGGCGGCGATCGGCGGGCCGATAGGCCTGATCCGCAACGGCGACATGATCACGATCGATGCGCAGAAGGGCACGATCGACGTGGCGTTGAGCGATACCGAGCTCGCCGAGCGGCGGCGCGCGTGGCAAACGCGTCGCAACGACCATCAATCGGGCTGCCTGTGGCGCTATTCGCAAACTGTCGGTGACGCCGAGAAGGGTGCTGTCACCCATCCTGGCGCCCGCGCGGAAATCCGCGCCTACGCCGATATTTGAAGTGGTGTGGAGCTAGTGCTTCGGTCCAGCTCTCGGAAAATGTCAACGCGCAGGTACTGAAGGGGCGCCCTTCGCAAGGCCCGTGAACCATCAATAGCGGTGCAGTTGCGACCTCTGGCTGAGTCCCGTCGAACCCCCATAGATCTTACGCTCTAGATCATTTGGTTTAATCGCCAGTGCCAGTGGCCTAGGCCATTGCCTAGCCCGTTTGGTCTGTGGCGCAACGGCATGGCAGCGCCACAGTATGGATTTGTTGTGTGCGTCAAGATGGGGTATTCGGGGAGCGGGCGCCGACCGGCTGGTCAGGAGATTGGCATCTCTTCAGACTGGGATTGAACCAAGGAGGAGAGCTGCTATGACACATTTCGCTGGCTTGGACGTCTCTGTCAATGAGACCAGCATCTGCATCGTTGACGACGAAGGACGGACCGTTTTGGAGGCGAAGGTCGTGACGGAACCGGCAGCGATCATTAGCGCGCTTGCCAGCCGGGGCTACGTCTACCGTCGCATCGGTCTCGAGGCCGGCCCTCTTTCGCAATGGCTTTACGGCGCGTCAGCCGAAGCCGGCCTGCCGGTTATTTGTGTCGAGACCCGTCACATGAAGGCTGCGCTGTCGGCGCAAACGAACAAGACCGACCGCAATGATGCTCGCGGAATCGCGCAGATGATGCGGGTGGGTCTTTATCGGCCGGTGCACGTAAAGACGCTACAGAGTCAGGAGCGGCGGATGCTGCTCACCAGCCGCAAGCTGCTACAGTCGAAGCTCCTCGACATCGAGAACGAGTTGCGCGGCACGCTCAAGAACTTCGGGCTCAAAGTTGGCTCGGTCAGCAAGGGACAGTTCGAGGCGCGCACCCGCGAGCTGGGAGCCGATCAGTCCGGCCCAACATGCGACGATCCCCAACTTCCGAGCTTATCATTCTGATGCGATGGGCAAAATCGTCGAATCGTCGTGAGACAATGCTATTCTATGCGTCAAAAGTTGAGAATCGCATCGCAAATCCTAAAATACGGCTTGATGACCAAAGGGCTCCAGGTCCATTGGCTCCGGGACGCTTTGCCGCTCCACTCATCAGTGCGCTAACCCTTGTCTACCAATTTTGTTACGTGGCATCTCGACCCGAATAAAATCGCACGAAACCCGTCAGGAATCTGGATAATGCCGATTGAAATGTCACCACCCGGGCTCAGCAGCAACCATCATTGGAAGGCGAAGTAAATGGACGCTGTCGCAACCGTCGGGGCGCCACCACAAAGCGTGACTGGTCCGGGTATTACGACCGTATTAACCATTATTATACCCACGCTAAACGAGCGCGAGAATATCGAGCCGTTGGTCGCCTTGCTGTCGGAAGCCTTGCCAGATACGGCATGGGAAGCGATAATTGTCGACGATGACTCGCGAGACGGGACATCCGAACATGTTCGTACCCTCGCTCGGCGCAACCCACGGGTGCGCTGTCTTCAACGGATTGGTCGGCGCGGTCTCGCAACAGCGTGCATAGAAGGTGTGCTCGCTTCTTGCTCACCCTACATTGCGGTAATCGATGCCGATCTTCAGCACGACGAGCGACTGCTGCCGCGCATGTTGGAGGCGCTCGAAAGCGGCACCATCGATCTGGTAATCGGGAGCCGCTATGTCGCTGGTGGAGGTTTCGGCGATTGGAGCAACGACCGCATCCGGATTAGCGGGATCGCGACGCGTCTCGCACACTTTATCTGCAAAGCAGAAATTGCTGACCCGTTGAGCGGGTTCTTCATGTGCCGACGCGAGGTGTTCGAAGGGGCGCTGCGCCACATGTCGGGACAGGGATTCAAGGTTCTCCTTGACCTTCTCGCCTCGTCGCCGGAGCCGCTCAGGGTGCAGGAACTCCCCTACAGGTTCCGTGAACGGCAGCACGGCGAAAGCAAGCTCGATACATTGGTCGCTTGGGAGTACGGGATGCTGCTGGCCGACAAGCTGTTCGGCAGACTCATTCCGGTGCGTTTCACCCTGTTCGGCCTGATTGGCGGGTTGGGACTCCTCGTTCATCTCGCTACGTTATGGATCGTCCTCGATGGGCTAGGCTTCGAATTTGCTGTGGCGCAGGCAGCTGCCACGGTCGTGGCAATGACTTCCAACTTCTTTCTGAACAATCAGTTTACTTATCGGGACCAGCGGCTGCAGGGGCTGGCTTTGGTGCGCGGCCTCGGCGTCTTTTATTTAATCTGCACGGTCGGCGCGGTTGCCAACGTCGGGGTTGCTTCCTTTGCTTTTACCTCACACTATACATGGTGGGTGGCCGGGGCGGCAGGAGCAGTCGTCGGATCTGTCTGGAATTTTGCGATGTCCGCCGTCTTTACCTGGCGTCGTCGTTAAGGTTAATATTTAACCGATGGCGCGGCGAGCGCCGCCGAATGGCCAAGTTTATATATAAGAGTATTGACGGGAGGCGCGAGATAGGCCACCGCGACGGGAGCCGAATCGCGACTAATTTTGTTTACTTTTGGCCAGATTTGTGAGAAGCGAGGTGAAGTCGTCAAAAATGCGTCCAGGAATCAGCTTCAGGTGGCGACAGGCCCCTTGCCCCACCCGGCGAAATAGCGGATTGCAATGATCAAGGTCGTGTCTTAAAGTGCGACATCCGGCTGCCGCGATCGCGATGCTGATACCGGACAGCCCGAAGCACCTTACACCGATCTCTCGAATCGAGGTAATCCTTGGATGTCAGTAGGCTTAACAAGTCTCAGTGTCGGTTGACTTATTTTCCATCGTCCTTTGACTAGCGTCTGGGAGTCCACGTTCTTCCGGAAGACATACATCCACTAAGGTTTGGGATGGAACTGAATGAAGGTTGCGATTCTCGCCGGGGGTATGGGGACGCGGCTTGCTGAAGAGACCGATCAGCGTCCGAAGCCGATGGTAGAAATCGGCGGTAAACCGATCCTTTGGCACATCATGAAATATTACTCCTCATACGGGTTGAACGAGTTTATCATCGCGCTTGGCTATAAAAAAGAAGCGATTATACGATATTTCTTGGACCTGCATTACTACGGCTCGGATCTCACTATTAGAACTTGTGATGGTTCCATTACGGTTCACGATCAGCGGCGCGGACCGGACTGGATTGTCCATCTCATCGACACGGGACTGCTGACCGATACGGGCGGCCGCATCAAACGGCTCGCATCCTACATCGGCAGCTCGACATTTATGCTTACCTGGTGCGACGGTTTGTCAGATGTTGACCTTGAGGGTCTCCTCGCATTTCATCGGTCTCATGGCAAACTCGCCACTGTGACTACTGTTCGCGCGCCTGGACGCTTCGGTTATATCGCGCTCGATGGTGACAACGTTAGTTATTTCCGTGAGAAGCCAGCTGACGGCGAGGGATGGATCAACGGCGCCTTTTTTGTTTTGGAACCGGGAGTATTCGAATATATCGACGGTGACGCGACGAGTTGGGAGCGAGAGTCCATGGAACGGCTTGCCGCCGACAGGCAACTTGTGGCCTATCGCCATAACTCGTTCTGGCAGTGCATGGACACGCTCCGGGAGAAGCGGTTGCTCGAGCAACTCTGGACTGAAGGCGAGGCCCCCTGGAAAATATGGGAGTAAGTGAGATGCGGGTGCTGGTAACCGGACATCGGGGCTACATCGGCAGCCCGCTCGTCGACCGGCTAAAGGCGGCCGATCATGAAGTGGTGGGCGTCGATACTGAGCTATATGAGGATTGCACCTTTGGAGTGAACAAGGACAGTGGGATCCCAACGATCAATCGGGACATCCGAGAGCTCTCACCCTCCGATCTCGAGGGTGTCGACGCGGTCGCTCATCTCGCCGGCATCTGCAACGACCCGCTAGGGGATTTGCTGCCAGAGACCACATACGACATCAACCACGCGGCTACAGTGCGGCTAGCAAAACTTGCTAAAGCCAGTGGCGTTCGCCGATTTGTCTTCTCGTCCTCATGCAGTGTATATGGGGCCGCTGGACAAGAATGGATCGACGAGCAGTCCGAACCCAATCCAATCACTCCTTATGGGCTTTCCAAGTGGAAAGCCGAAATTGAATTAAGCCAGTTGGCAGACGACCAGTTTTCGCCAGTGTTTCTGCGGAGCGCTACGGCATACGGTTTCTCCCCACGCATCCGGTTCGATCTGGTCCTTAATAATCTGACCGCCCACGCGTTCACGAGCGGAAAGGTGCTGCTCAAGAGCGACGGCATGTCGTGG
>Ga0306920_100016484_pt1 | contig 10182 bp, 6 predicted proteins | sample flu12Cox44000170_FD_204666 | JGI IMG/M metagenome (GOLD analysis project Ga0306920, IMG submission 204666) | Lab enrichment of tropical soil microbial communities from Luquillo Experimental Forest, Puerto Rico - flux4day.12C.oxic.44.000.170 (v2)... | ecosystem: Environmental > Terrestrial >...
TCACGTCGTGCACAACGGAATGGCAAGAAATACACGACGTCTTGCTTGCCTTGAGTGCTGGAAGCAGATCCGGATCGGAAGTGTGCACGGCCCCTTCTTCAAATGAGCGAGCACCGGCGTGACAATGCAAACATTCACGGTTGTTGAAGGGTTCGTAAAGCGTTATATCTTCCGGTGCAGGGGGCTTTCCGAAATAATAGATATACATATGGCGAAGGCCATTAAATTTTGCTTTCAACCCTCCAAACATCGCGTAGTTAGTGTGGCATGTGTAGCAAGCTGCAGCTGGCGGCACCAGATGGTTCTGGAAATGCGCGGCTGCTAAGTGAGTTGGATCTTCGACGCGGAGGCTTTTTCCGTACGGCTCCATGATGTGACAGGAGAGACAGAATTGCGTACTCATCGACTGGTGCAATTCGTTAGCCCCGCCCATTCCCGTGCACAAGATTGGCAGTGTGAAAACCACCAGGAAAGCCAGCATCTTTTCGCCCCGAGTTACCCTAACTTCTGGGCGAAAAACGACTACTGCTATCAAGATGATGGTCATGCCCATCAAAGAAACAACCAGTATCGTTGCGTGTTCCATAGAGCCACGCTTCCCATAGAGAAGAAGGCTTCCATAAGCCTCCTTTCCCCGCACGATCCAAATCGCGTTGGGGCCTTACTTCGCCAGACTGCGAACGAAGGCCACCATCGCCTTAATTTCATCTGGTTTCATGCTCTTGCTGTAACCCGGCATTTTGCCCTTGCCTTTGTCTATGACGGCGGCTAAATCTTCGTCGCTCATTTTAGTAACCGCGGGATCAGAAAACGCCCGTACCTTCATGCTTTTACCGGTGGGCGTATCAGCCTTTCCATCAGCACCGTGGCATGCGGCACACTTTTGTTTATATAACCCCGCACTCTTATCCTCCGATCTTGCTGGAGCGATCAATAAATTTGCGGCTATCAGCGCAGTAGCCGTCACAGTGATCCCGATGATCCGAATCTTCGCATTTGTCATTGAATCCTCCTCGCAAGATCTCTAACGGGGGTGCAGTTCGACAATCGTTCTAGGAAGCGTGCTTAACCGAAAGCGTCATCAGATTTCCTCGAGAATTTCGCGGTGCAAAGTCATATCTCGATCGGAAGCGCATCCGAGAAGTTGTTAGAAACGGCTGATCGTAAATAGAGTTCGGTCCTGCCGCACCTGTCAAAATTACTAGTGGCACGTGGATCCCGCCAACCATTTTCTTTCTTGGTCTGGCGCTGATACGGAGGAGAAGCTAGAGTATGATTCGTTTGTTTGTACCGACTTTCGCGATTTTCTGACTATTGACCTCAATCGTTTCTCCTTGGGCGGCGGATCATTACTAGGGGCCGAACTCAACCACTGAAGTGACTTCTTTAAATGCGCGACGAGGAATGCGCACGTGAAAACCTCTTAGCTGGTGCACGGTTGCGTGCGCCGAATCGAGCAAAAATAGAAGCTATTGCCTAGAATGAATATCGGAGCGAAAAGGTAGCAGTATTCCCGTTAAAGTCGCGCGATCCAATCGGTGAGAGAGTGGCAGGGTCCGGAGGGCCTTTTTCGTTGAAGCCATAATAATTCCAGGCAAACTTACAACCAAGTCCCTTATAAATATCAACGGCGATTGAGGCATAAGGTTTGAGGTAATTGAAATTCAGCGTGCCGCTTGGCGTCTTCTCGTTGATTACGACAGGCGCAAATTCGGGAGCCGGCCCGCCAGCAGACGCGCCGAATTGCGGCTGGTTGAAGTAGTTCGAATAACCGCGCGTGAAGTTTCCTGCAAATCCCAAACTTGCGCTCACGCGTTTGTAAACCTTCCACATCATATCAGCGAAGACGAAGTGGTCTGTACTCGAATAGCGAGATGTCGCGCCGAGTGTTGAGTCGCCAGGATTGATAATCGGACAGAGAGTTGTGGGTTGACCAGCGACGCCGCTCGCGTAGCAGACGTCAATGGTCGTGAAAAAGTCAAAATATGTATAACCAAAATCGATCGCGAGTTTCGAGATGGGAGTCAGCGTTGTAGTAAAGCTGTAGTTTCGATCGTGTTCTCGATCATTCACCGTGAACACGTTATCGCGGTTTTCGTGTATATCAATTTGGCCATCCACCCTAGCCCACGTAGTGGGGCGGTAACTGGCGTGGATATTGTAGATTTGCAGGTTCCGAGCGTCCGGCCGAACAAAAGCATTATCGTTGGAGCCAAATTGAAAGTCTCCGGTGATGCGGAGCTTGTCGATCGGCCTGGCTGTCACGCCGAGCAATAGTGAATATTCGTGGATGTTGGTGATGCCGACCGACGTGTCGTTGTCAGGTTCCGCGCCAACTTGGGTGATTATGCCCGTCGCCGGATTGAGAGTGCAACCCGTCGGCAGAACCCCGTTGGCGAACGCACACTCGCCGCGCGCCGCAAAGAAACCGGTTGCCGCGGTCCCTCCTGAGCCGCCAGGGAGATAAACTTGCAAAATATTGGTTATGGCATTGAAATCGCCGATTTGGCGGTTCGTATAAAGGAAGCCGGCTCGTGCACTCAAGCTCTTGCTGAAATCGTGTTCCAACTGAATCGTATTCGCTTTCGTATCTTCGCTCAGCGTGCGCTGCCAAAACCGATTGGAAAAATCAGGATCCGAACTGCTGCCATGCTGTGGGCAACCGAGCTGATTGAAAAATCCTGCCGCAGTGCAGGTCGCAGCGAACGCTGCCGGGTCTGTGAAGAAGAGCGTGGAAATAGGGGCGAGCATGCCTGTCTGGTTGCTCCCCGGAGCCACCGCGCCGCCGAAGTAACCTTCTGCGAAGCTGGTCCACATACCGGGAACGCGCCAGTTATCAAAACGGAAGACGTCACGGATTCGTGTGTTGTCGTTTATAAAATAGACAGCCATGAAATCTGCTGTCGACGAATATTGCTTCGCTTTAGCCGGGCCGGCCGTTTGCGATCCGCGTTGCACCGCCCTCGACGACCAGTAGTCCTGTGCCTCTAAGAAATCGTTAACGGTTGTATCGGCTGTGCTGTAGGCGAAAGACCCTGATACATGAAGTTTACTGAAGTAGTCCGATTGGAAGCTGATGTGTTCCGTGGGCATGAAGTTCCGGGGCCGGGCAAAAAGTGAATAAGCTGGCAGCGTGCCCGTGACGGCTGGTAGCCCATTGTTGGCCGGGAGTGTGAGAGGGCCGTTGAGAAACCCGTTGCATGTGGATGTGACCGTCGGTGGCGTTGTGGCTGCGATGACGGGTGTGGTGCACGGCGACGAGGATGACCAGATAGCCCCGAGATCGGCCGGCGAGGTGTTTGTGAGTTGGAATTGATTGAAGCCGGACGGGAAAAGAGGCGTAAAGGGCGTTGTGGATCCTACGGCATCAAAAGTAAAAGTATCCTGTTTAAAGTCCTTGAAGAATTGATCGTAAGAAATAGTCGTTTTCGGGAGATATCGAATGTCAACACCGAGGTGATATGTGTTTGTTGTTACACGATAATTCTGATTGAGTATGGTTTCGGTGCCGCCATCGAGCGACGTCAATGCGGGGCCTTCATCCACATTGCGGGAATAGCCCAGTCGAAAGCGCAATTTTGACTCTGGCCGAATCGTCAGGTCGAAATCCTGCATTCTGCGGACCAGATCCAAGGAATGCGGCGAGGCCGTGATCAAGACAGTATTCGGGTTCGGGTTGGTTGGGAATACGGGGGGACTTGCAGGCGGAGTGATTGGCGAATTCAATGGATTTGTCAGCAGTGACCAATCCCAGAAGTTCTTATCGCGCCGGAACAAATAGGTGAAGTCATACCAGTTATTCTTCTGGATACGTAAACGTGTCACACTCTCGGGATCGCCGCCGTACCCGAAGTTGTAGAATTTTAATGTGTCGAATGCGAGTCCATTATGGTCGAGCGAGCGCATGTCGAGCGAGTAATCAAGTAAGCGCACGCCTTGGCCGAGGTTAACAAAAGTGTTGTAGGTATCTATGTTTCCGTTGATCCAGTTGAGCCGATACCCAGCTTCAATCGTCTGCTGGATGTTGTAATTGCCCGAATCGATCCCTTTTGTCTCCGTGGGTTCATTTTGGGCGCGTGAGACGGGCGCCAGGATCACTACAGCGACGAACAGCGGGCAGCTCATCCACAGCAGACGCCAAACATTGCTCATGCCTTTCACCCCCATCTCAGGGCTGGCTCAAAAGCGATTTCGACGTAAAGCGATTTTCTCTGGGATAGAGATTTGCAAGCGCACGGTTTTCCTCTGCTATCGGAAGAAAACATTGCTGAAATTCGAGCCATGGATTTTCGTATGGCATAGTGTGCATGCTTGGAACTGATTCGCCTGGTTATGGAACGAAGGCGCGCTGGGTGCTCCGCTGAATGTGGAGTTCGTGTGGCAGCTGATACACAACAGATTCACTGTGCTGAAACGCAGCATGTGCTGGTTAGGCCCCCCGTGCGGCACATGGCAGGACGTGCAGCCTTCGGCTTTGACCGGGTCGTGCTCGAACACAAACGGGCCCTGTTTGTCGGCATGACACTTGAAGCAGACAGCGCTCTCCTCTGGAGACATCCGCACCTGCTTCGGCAGCACCGTGCCGTGCGGGTTATGGCAGTCGTTGCACTGGATTAGTCCTTCGAGGACGCGATGCCGGAACGGCATGTTGAATTGTCCCTTCTGCGCCATATGGCATGAGAAGCACAACTCTTTCTCTGGCTTGGCGAGAAGATGTTCTTTCGTTTCCGCATGATGGGGAGAATGGCAGTCGGTACAACTGACGCCGTTCTGTGCGTGCACCGAATTGATGGCGTTCATATGCTGGGTGCCCCCAGCATGGCAGCTCATGCAACGCGCAATGATCTCCTTTGCTGAATGGTCCTTGAAAATAAAAAGCTCGGTTTTGTTGCTGGGATCCTCCACGTGCGCCCCGGCAGACCCGTGGCAGCCTTGGCAACCCATCTTGGAGGGGTCGCCTGATTTGTCCAAAGTCGTCTTCCAATGCGGAGACTTCTCCCAGCGGGTGTACAGTTCTTCGTGGCAGGTCTTGCAAGCGTCTGGGGGCGCATACTTCTTGGCGTTTTCTGACGCGACAGCGGTGTTACCCTGGGCATGCGTCGACGTCAGGCTGACTATCCCTAACGCCGTCAGCAGGCAAACAAGCTTGAGCCCAAACCCCATGCCACGCGTCATAGGGTGAGCCTTACCCACTCTCGTAGCCACCAGTCATCGCTCCGAAAAATTTATTAGCTGCGCTTGGCCAACCCTCGACGTGATGCCGGCACACCGGAGTGATCCGGTACTGCATCGTCGTAAAGTTTTATCGACTCCTCGAAATTAACAACTGTCATTTCTGACAGGTTCCGCTCCGCCGGCCCCATCTTGCGTCCAGCGCCGTGTTTCGGGGACGCCAGTCAGCTACATAGTGTTCGCCGGACACAAGATAGCGATTTCCGCGTCCGCGAGTGCGCACGCGAGAGGGCGAACTAACCTTAACGACGTTGAAGAGCTCCGAGCCGGTCGCGAACTCCCTCGTGGGAAACAATTTTCCTGTCCTCTGTGCAGCACCGACTAGATGCGGAAGAACGGAACCTGGCAAAAGTAACAGTTCTGGTTGTGAGTCTTTCTTGCTAGCATCGCCTAGACCGAGTCGTTCCTGCTTGCAAGATGGAGATGCCTCCCGAAGAGAGGAATGAAAATATGCCGCCTAGTCAACCGGATAGCAGGCTAAGTGCAGACAGTCTGAAGGCTGTAAGCCGCAGAGACTGGATGAAAGCGAGCGTCGGCGGCGGGATGGGTCTCGCGGTCGGCGGGCTTATTGACGTCACAGCGGTAAGAACGGCAACAAAAGACTTGAAGCTCTCCAAAGTGAGTGAGTTTACAACTTCTTGCAATTTCTGTTCATGCGGATGCGGGATGATCGCCGCCGTGCGCGAGGGCAAACTGATAGCCATGGAAGGCGATTACGATCACATCGTGAATCGCGGTTCCTTGTGCGTAAAAGGCATCTCGATGTTTGCGACGCACACTTCGCCGCAGAGGCTCACGGCCCCCCGCTACCGCGCGCCGGGCAGCGACCACTGGGAAGAGATCAGCTGGCAGGATGCTGCGGAACGCGTGGCGCGGAAGATCAAGAAAGTTCGCGACGAAACTTGGGTGGCAACCGAGAAGCTGGGTGATCGAGAGGTTCCAGTCAACCGGACAGACGCAATTGCCTTCCTCGGTGGCGCACAGAACACCAACGAAGAGTGCTACCTCTTTCAAAAGGCTGCGCGACTTCTAGGAATGCCTTTCGTCGAACACCAGGCCCGCCTTTGACACAGCCCAACGGTTCCCGGTCTGGGGGCCAGCTTCGGGCGCGGGGCGATGACCAATCATTGGATCGACATGCAGCACGCCAAGATGGTGTTGGTGGAAGGCAGCAATGTGGCCGAAAACCATCCCATGGCGTTTAAGTGGATCCGGAAAGCGCAAGAGAATGGCGCAAAAATCATCCACGTCGATCCCCGCTTCACCCGGACGTCAGCAACCGCGGACATGTACGCTCGAATTCGGCCCGGTACTGATGCCGCCTTCCTGAACACAATGATCAACCACATCCTCGCAAACAAGCTGTACGACGAAGACTTCGTAAAGATTCACACAAACGCACTGTTTCTGGGCGCCGCGGACTTCGATTTCAAGGATGGACTCTTCTCCGGTTTCGACGAGCAAAAACACTCCTATGACACCAAGACCTGGGGCTACCAGCTGGGTCCGAACGGCAAGCCGCGCATCGCCACGAGCCTAGATGATCCCCACTGCGTCTTTACACGCCTGAAAACTTTCGTCTCCCGATACACGCTCGAGATGGGTGAACGCATCACGGGAATTCCCGCAATGCAAATCCGGGAAATTGCAGAAACGATGGCCAAGAACCGGCCCGGGACCATCCTGTACGCTCTCGGAATGACTCAACATACGACCGGTGTGCAGGGCATCCGCGCGTTCACCATTTTGCAACTTCTCCTTGGCAACATGGGCAAGCCGGGGAGCGGCGTCAACGCGCTGCGCGGTGAGCCAAACGTTCAAGGGGCTTGCGACATGGGGGTGCTCAACAACTATTTGCCAGGCTACCTGGATTACCCAGCGCACACGGAACCCACCCTCGAGGCCTATACACAAAAGAACGGGACCGGCGACCGCCGATTCTTGATTAACATGCTCAAAGCATTTTTCGGGGATGCGGCGACACCACAGAACGACTTCGCCTACGCCTGGCTACCGAAGAGAAGCGCTTCGAGGAGCTACAACACGCTCGACATCTTCGAGAGCGCCCTGGCGGGAACCCTGAAGATGTTGTGGATTGTCGGCCAGAACCCCGCCGTCACAACACCGAATCTGAACTTGACCTTCGAAGGGATGGGAAAACTCGAGACGCTCGTAGTCCAAGAGATTTGGGAGACGGAGACAGCAGCGTTCTGGAAGCGGCCTGGTGTTGATCCAAAATCGATCTCGACCGAAGTCTTCTTGTTGCCCGCCGCCTTTTTCATGGAGAAGAATGGCACGATCACAAACTCGGGCGGTCTCGTGCAATGGCGAAATGCTGCCGTAAAACCACCGGGACAGGCCAAACCCGACGGCGAAATCGTTGACTACATTTTCCGACGCGTGCGCGACTTGGTGCACGACACGAAGGATCCGAAGGACGAGATCGTGAGAAAGGCCTTCTGGACCTATCTTTCCGCCGAAGACGTGCTGCGCGAGATGAACGGTTATGCGCTGCGTGACAATCCGGCTTCCGGCCTGAAGGCTGGTGACCTCGTCACGAAGGTGGCAGACTTACAAGCTGACGGTTCGACGTCTTCCGGAGCCTGGATCTTAGCGGGGATCTTTGCGGGCGGAACCAACTTTTCCAAGCGGCGCGACTCGCAAACCGATCCAGGTGGACTTGGTCTCTATCCCAATTTTGCTTGGACTTGGCCGAATAATATGCGCGTCCTCTATAACCGCGCTTCCTGCGACCGTAACGGAAAACCCTATCCTGGATCGAAGCCGATTATCTGGTGGGACGAAAAGGCCGGACGGTGGACGGGATATGACGTGCCCGACGTCCCGAATCGAACCCAAGGGCCAAATACTCCCAACGGTCAGCGAGCCTTCCATATGAATCCGGAAGGTGTCGGCCGCTTGTTTGCGGCGGTTTACAAGGATCCGGACCCCTCGGCCGACACGGATACGAAGGACCGAGATAGCCCAGTTCCTCGCGACGTGGGCTACGTGCCCAAGGACGGTCCACTGCCGGAAATGTACGAGCCGGTCGAGAGCCCCGTCGACAACGTCCTGCACCCCAGGGTAAAGCACAACCCAGCGCTCAAATATCCGCGGGTGAAGAGTCACCAACCGATCGGCACGGTCGAAGAATTTCCGTACGTCCTTATGACTTCGACAGTCGCCGAGCACTGGTGTGGGGGCTCCTCGACGCGAAATATCCCATGGCTGAACGAACTTGTGCCCGAGCCTGTGGTTGAACTGCCGCAAAGTCTTGCCAAAAAGCTCTCGGTCAAAACAGGAGATTGGGTGAAGGTTACTTCGGCGCGCGGCGAGGTATTGGTGAAAGCGCTAGTCACGCCTCGAATGCAACCGCTCAAAGTGGATGGGCGAGAGGTCACCATAGTCTGGATGCCTTACAACTGGGGCTTTAAGGGTTTGTCGAAGGGGGCCAGCGTAAATCACGTCACGATTGATGCCGTCGATCCTGGCGCGGGCACTCAAGAGACAAAAGCTTGCTTGGTTAATGTAGTTAAGGCGGATCGGAGAGCCGCAAAGGCGTCCGGTGCGGGAGAGCTGAGATCATGACTCCGTCAGCGAGTTCGACCTTCACCAAGACAACACTGGTCGATACCACCAAGTGCATCGGTTGCCGCGCGTGTCAAGTCGCCTGCAAACAGTGGAACGACCGCGAGGGGGAACAGACACACCTGCAGTTGGGTGGGCTCGATTTTCAGAATCCCGCTACGCTCAGCTCCAACACTTACACGCTGATTTCGTTCCATGAGCTTGTCAATGAAAATGCACCTGGAGGTCTGAATTACGTTTTCACGATGCGGCGTTGTTTCCACTGCTTGGAGCCCGCCTGCGCATCAGCTTGTCCGACAACCGCACTGGCGAGGATGTCGGATGGGCCCGTCGGCTACGACGCAGACAAATGCATCGGCTGCCGCTATTGCGAGTGGGCCTGTCCATGGGGTGTTCCCACGGCAGAATGGGACTCGCTGGCTCCCAAGATCCAGAAGTGTACTCACTGCACCGACCGCTCGGACCAGCCCCTGCCAATAGCCCGCAACGGACAGGCGCTCAACGAGGAAGAGAACAGGCGTTACAGCGCGAATATCGTCGTCCCAGCCTGCGTTAAGGCTTGCCCGGCGGACGCACTGCGCTTCGGAGATCGCGAAGAGATTCTTAGCGAGGCGCGGGGTCGTATTTCCAAGAACCCCGAAAAGTATGTGGATCATATTTATGGAGAGAAGGAGGCAGGCGGTACGACCGTCTTGTATCTATCTTCCGTTCCTTTTGAAAAGATCGGATTTCCGGACGTTGGCAAGAAAGCTTATCCGGGCTTTTCCCGTCTGGCGCTCCACGCCGTTCCCCCAGCGGTGATCGCGGTCGGAGCGTTGTTGGGTGGCGTCTACGCTTTCTTGAAGCGTAGAACATCCATTCTGGCCAACCAGCAGGTGGTGACTTCGACTTTAGACCATCCTGAGTTCGCCCCGATCGATACTAAGCTCCTCACCCCGTTCAATTGGGTGCTCTTGGGACTCATTGTCTTCGGGGCCATTTCACTCGTCGCCCGGTTCGCGCTGGGTCTGGGTGGAAGCACTCACCTTTCCGACACCTACGCTTGGGGGCTTTGGATTGTGTTTGACCTAGTGTGGATTGCGGTAGCAGCCGGAGCATTTGCGACAGCCGGAGTGATCTACGTCTTCCAACGCAAGGACCTTTATTCGATGGGCCGGTCGGCCGTGCTCATGGGGTTATTGAGCTACTCTTTCGTTATGATTACGCTGATCGCTGACCTCGGCTTGCCGTGGCACTTCTATCAGCTGGGCTTGCAGGCGCCGGAGCAATCAGCCATGTTCGAGGTCTCCTGGTGTGTCGGACTCTATGTAACGGTCCTGCTGATGGAATTCCTGCCGGTTCCACTGGAGCGATGGGGTCTCA
>Ga0306920_100016485_pt1 | contig 10181 bp, 10 predicted proteins | sample flu12Cox44000170_FD_204666 | JGI IMG/M metagenome (GOLD analysis project Ga0306920, IMG submission 204666) | Lab enrichment of tropical soil microbial communities from Luquillo Experimental Forest, Puerto Rico - flux4day.12C.oxic.44.000.170 (v2)... | ecosystem: Environmental > Terrestrial >...
AGGGCCAGCCCGTGGACGCGTTCAGCCAGATCGTGCACGCCGACAACGCACGCGAATACGGCCTGGCGATGACCTCCAAGCTCAAGGAACTGATCCCGCGGCAGCAGTTCGAGGTGCCGATCCAGGCGGCCGTCGGATCACGGATCATCGCGCGGGAGAACATCCGGGCCCTGCGCAAGGACGTCCTCGCCAAGTGCTACGGCGGTGACATCACCCGCAAGCGGAAGCTGCTCGAGAAGCAGAAGGAGGGCAAGAAGCGGATGAAGACCATCGGCCGGGTCGAAGTGCCGCAGGAGGCCTTCGTCGCCGCGCTCTCCACGACGCAGACCGAGGCCCGCGCCAAGTTATCCGTGCGTCGCGGCGATCACGATGAGCAGCGCCCAGAACGCCGCGCCCAGGTACCCGATGACCAGCCCAGCGACCGCCATCCCGTCGCCGCGCTGGTTCCCCTTGCGGATCTGCTCGCGCGAGACGTGCCCCATGATCACGCCGGGGATCAGCAGCACCGGCATGAACAGGCCGGTCAGCGCGCACACGAGCGACCCGGCCGCCAGCCCGTTGGTCGGCTGCTGCGGCGCCGGATAGTACCCGGGCGGCGGGTGGTAGAGTGCCGGCGGCCCGACGGGCCCGGCGGGCAGGTCGGCGACGATGGCGGTGAGCTCCCCGTAGGTCAGCGCCGCCATCACCTGGGCGGAACGCCCGTCGAACTCTTCCTTGCTCAGCCGTCCTTCCATGTAGGCGGCCTTCAGCACGTCGATCGTCCGCTCCCTGTCGGCGGCCGAGGCGCGCATGCTCGGCTGGAAGTACCCGGTATGGCCGTACGGTGGCGGTGGCGGTGGCGGCCCGTAGGACGGCGGCCCATAGGACGGCCCGTAGGACGGCGGCCCGTAACCAGGCGGGTTATAGCCGGGCGGGCCGTAGGCAGGCGGCCCGTAGCCGGACGGCTGCCCGGGGGACGGCGGGCCGTACGGCGACGGCGGAAGGCCGTCTGTACCACCTTCTGGATCTGAAGTCACCAGGACCTCCCGCCTGTGATGTACCCAATCCACTTTATCCTCGGGAGCGTGCCAGGAAAGCTCCCCGAAGGCGAGCAGGTTCCCGCCGACGGGAGCCTCCCGCCGGCCGCCACCAATAGCTTCGGCGAAAAAACGTTCGGTGTCTACGTCCACGTGCCGTTCTGCCGGACCCGCTGCGGTTACTGTGACTTCAACACCTACACCGCCACCGAGCTCGGCGGCGGCGCCTCGCAAGCGGCCTACCCCGGTCTCGTGCACCGGGAAATCGGCCTCGCCGCCCAGGTGCTGCCGCGAACGAACACCAAAGTCAGCACGGTGTTCTTCGGCGGCGGCACCCCCACGCTCCTGTCGCCCGCCGAGCTCGGCGGCATCCTGAGAAAGCTCGACGACGCCTTCGGCCTGCACGAAAACGCGGAAGTCACCGTGGAAGCCAACCCGGAGACGGTAGACGCGGCCACCCTCGGACAGCTGCGAAGCCAGGGAGTCAGCCGGATTTCGTTCGGTATGCAAAGCTCTGAGCCACACGTGCTGAGAATCCTCGATCGCCAGCATGAGCCGGGCCGCCCGCAACGCTGCGCCCGCTGGGCGAGAGAAGCCGGTTTCGAGCACGTGTCCCTCGACCTGATCTACGGGACGCCGGGGGAGACCGACGACGACTGGCGGCGCTCGCTCGACGCCGCTCTGGCGGCCGAACCCGATCACATCTCCGCCTACGCGCTGATCGTGGAGGAGGGGACGCGGCTGGCCGCCCGGGTGCGCCGCGGCGAGCTGGCCGCGCCCGACGACGACGTGCTCGCCGACCGGTACCTGATCGCGGACGAAATGCTGTCGGCGGCGGGCCTGTCGTGGTACGAGATCTCGAACTGGGCGGCCAGTGACGCGGCACGGTGCAGGCACAACATGCTCTACTGGACGGGCGGCGACTGGTGGGGCTTCGGCCCCGGCGCGCACAGCCACGTCGGCGGCACCCGCTGGTGGAACGTGCGGCACCCGTCGGCCTACGCGTCCCGGCTGGCGCAGGGCCGGTCCCCGGCGCAGGCCCGGGAGGTGCTGACCGCCGCGGAGCAGCGGATGGAAGAGATCATGCTCCGCGTCAGGCTGGCCGACGGCGCGCCGCTTTCCGTCCTGCCCGCCGCCGCTCTCGATAACGCGAAACGGGCCGTGGCGACTGCCCTCCTCGACCCCGCTGCCTTCGATGGCGGACGCCTGGTGCTGACCCGCCGGGGCAGGCTGCTGGCGGACGCGGTGATCCGCGACCTTACCTGAGCTCTGCTGGCTTGCGGGGGGACAGTTCCCCTGCATCGGGGGGCTGCCCGCCCCCCGATCACCCCCCGGCCCCGCACCCCCCGGCAACTACTTGATGAGGGGCGAGCAGATCCAGGCCGGCATCGAGTGGGCGTCCCCCCGGCTGGCGATGATCGCGCCGCGGATTAGGTGGACCGCCATGATCAGCCAGCCGGCCGCGGCGACCGGGACCATGACGATGAGCGCGGCGGTGATGCTGTCGAGGGCGAGCAGGGCCCCCACGATCGCGCCGGAGACGGCGTAGAGCAGGCAGGTCAGCGCGACGTTCAGCGCTTGCGTGGCGTGCCACCTGACGAACCAGGAGGTGTGCCGCCTGGCCAGGTAGACGACCAGCGGCACCAGCGGGCCGAGGGCGATCGCGCCGAGGTAGGCCAGCGCGCTCAGCGTTTCCTCGGCCCGCGTCGCCGGGCCGTGCGGCAGCCGGCGCTGTGACGCCTTGCCGATCACGGTCATCCGTCCTCCGGGGCGGTGACGAAGTCGATGAGTTCCTCGACGCGTCCCAGCAGCTCTGGCTCTAGGTCGGCGTAGCTGGTCACCGAGCGCAGGATGCGGCGCCAGGCGGCGGCGACGTCGGCCGGCGTCCGCGCGGGCCAGCCGATCCGGTCCAGGACGCCTTCCTTCCACGGCTGCCCCGGCGGTACGTCCGGCCACGTTCGCAGGCCGAGGTTAGCGGGCTTGACCGCGGCCCAGATGTCGATGAACGGGTGGCCGACCACGAGCACGTGCGGCGAGCGCGCCGCGGCCGCGATGCGGCTCTCCTTGGAGCCGCTGACCAGGTGGTCGACGAGCACGCCGAGACGGCGGCCCGGCCCGGGCTCGAAGGTTTTCACGATGGCTGGCAGGTCGTCGACGCCCTCCAGGTACTCGACCACCACGCCGACGTCGCGCAGGTCGTCGCCCCAGATCTTCTCCACGAGCTCGGCGTCGTGCTTGCCCTCGACGTAGATCCGGCTGGCGCGGGCCACCTTCGCCCGTTGGTCCGGGGCGGCGATCGAGCCAGACGCGGTTTTATTCGCCCCCGCGGCCTGCTTCGGGGCCGGGCGGACGAGGGTGACCCGCTCGCCGTCGAGCAGGAACGTGCCGGGCAGCGGGAACGCGCGCCGCTTGCCGTGCCTGTCTTCGAGGGTCACGGCATCCTTCTCGAAGGCGATGACCGCGCCGCAGAACCGGCCCTCGACGTCCTCGACGACCAGCCCTGGCTCCGCCTCGACTTGCTGAACCGGCCCCTGACCTGGGCGCGGGCGCTTAAGCTCGGGTGCCAGGACGTCACGCTCGTACCGCCTGCTCTGCACGAAGGAAGCGTAGCCCACTCAGACCCAGTGATGTTCTTGCCGTCCGGGGAGTCTCGTGGCGCAATAGAATTGGCACTCAGGAACGTTGAGTGCTAGGCCGGCGATTTGTGCCAACAGGCAGGGAGGTGAACACGTGCTTGACGAGCGGAAGCTCGCGGTGCTACGCGCCATAGTCGAGGACTACGTGTCCACCACCGAGCCGGTGGGGTCGAAGTCCCTCGTGGACAGGCACGGTCTCGACGTGTCCCCCGCAACGATCCGCAACGACATGGCCGTCCTCGAGGAGCAGGGTTTCATCGCGCAGCCGCACACGAGCGCGGGGCGAATCCCCACCGACAAGGGGTACCGCCTGTTCGTTGACAGGCTGTCCAGCGTCAAGCCGATGTCGGTGGCGGAGCGCCGGGCGATCGAGACGTTCCTGGCCGGGGCATACAGCCTCGACGACATCGTGACGCGGACGGTCCGGCTGCTCGCCCAGCTGACCCGGCAGGTGGCGGTGGTGCAGTACCCGTCCTTGTCGCGCTCGGCCGTCAGGCACATCGAGCTGGTCTCGCTCAGCCCGCAGCGGGTGCTGCTCGTGCTCATCACCGACACCGGGCGCGTCGAGCAGGCCCCGGTGGACCTGCCCGACATCGCGGAACCGGAATCGATCGGCCACCTGCGCGCGCTGCTCAACACGTGCCTGGACGGTCATAAGCTCGCCGACGCCGCCGCGACGGTGGTCGGCCTCACCGACCGCATCCCCGCCCCCGAGCGGGCGAACGCTGGTGCGGTGTTCTCTGTTCTGCTGGACAGCCTGGCCGAGCGGACCGAGGAACGAATCGTGTTCGGCGGGGCCGCGAACCTCGCCGCCCCGGACTTTGGCAAGGGACTGCGTGACGTGCTCGAAGCACTGGAGGAACAAGTGGTGCTGATGCGGCTCCTCGGCGAGGCCGCCAGTCCGTCTGCCCTGACCGTCCGGATCGGTGTCGAGACCGGGCTGCAGGGCACGTCTGTGGTGTCCGCCGCGTACGGCGCCCACGGGCAGGCCGTGGCCAAGCTCGGCGTGCTCGGGCCGACCCGGATGGACTACCCGGGCACGATGGGCGCGGTGCGCGCGGTGGCCCGGTACGTCGGCCAGATCCTCGGGGAGTCATAAGGTGGCGGACGACTTTTACGCGATGCTCGGCGTGCGACGTGACGCCGGGCAGGACGAGATCAAGCGCGCCTACCGCAGGCTGGCCCGTGAGCTGCACCCGGACGTGAACCCCGATCCGGAGACGCAGGAGAAGTTCAAGGAGATCAGCCAGGCCTACGAGGTGCTCTCCGACCCGGAGAAGCGCCAGATGTACGACCTCGGCGGGGATCCCTTCGCGGGAGCGACCACGGGCGCGGGCGGGTTCGGCGGGTTCGGCGCGGCCGGGTTCCCGTTCAGCGACTTCGTCGACGCCGTCTTCGGCGCGGCTGGGCAGAGCGCGACGCGCGGCCCGCGCAGCCGGGCGCGGCGCGGCCGGAACGCGACGATCCGCATCGAGCTGGACCTCTCGGAGTGCGCGTTCGGCGCCACCCGGGAGCTCACCGTGGACACGGCGGTGGTCTGCCCGACGTGTTCGGGCGAGGGGACCGCGCCCGGCACTCACCCGGTGACCTGTGAGGTCTGTGGCGGCCGCGGCGAGATCAGCCAGGTGCGGCGGTCCTTCCTCGGCCAGGTGATGACCACGCAGCCGTGCCCGGCCTGCAGCGGCTACGGGACCGTGCTGCCGCGTCCGTGCCCGGAGTGCGACGGCGACGGCCGCGTGCGCACCCGGCGGACGATGAAGGTGCGGATCCCGGCCGGCGTCGAGGACGGGACACACATCCAGCTGGCCGGCGAGGGCGAGACCGGCCCCGGCGGCGGCCCGCCCGGCGACCTCTTCCTCGAGGTCGTGCAGCGGCCGCACGCGATCTTCGAGCGGCAGGGCGACGATCTGCACTGCACGCTGACGATCCCGATGGTGGCCGCGGCGCTGGGCGCGACCGTGCAGGTGGAATCCCTGGACGGGCCGAGCGACGTCGACATCCGGCCGGGCACCCAGTCCGGGCAGGTCATCCCGCTGTATGGCCTGGGCGTGAAGCACCTGAACGGCAACGGCCGCGGCGACCTGGTGATCCACGTGACGGTGGAGACCCCCACGCGGCTGGACACCGAGCAGGAGAAGCTGATGCGCGAGCTGGCCAAGCTTCGCGGCGAGGAGCAGCCGCCCGGCAAGTTCCAGCCCGGCCAGCAGGGCTTCTTCTCCCGGCTGCGGGACGCCTTCAACGGCCGTTAGCTTCTGTCATCCGTAACAGGATCACCAGCGGCCACTGCGGGTTAGCAGGACAGCGGCTGCCGCCGCGCCGGCCGTGGAGGTGCGGAGCACCGTGGGACCGAGCCTTGCCTCCACAGCGCCCGCGGCCGCCAAAGCCGCGCGTTCGGCGGGGCTGATGCCCCCTTCGGGGCCGACGACGAGCAGTATCTCGCCTTTCCCCGGGAGCGCCAGGTGCGACAGCGACGCTGCCGCGTCCGCCTCCAGGACGACCGCGCACGCGGCGCCGGAGACGTGCTTCGTCACGTCGGCCAGCGTGGCCGGGCCCGTTACCTGGGGGATCCAGGCGCGGCGTGACTGTTTGGCCGCCTCGCGAGCGGTTGACTGCCACTTGCCGAGGGCTCGTGCGCCCCGGTCGCCGTGCCAGCGGGTGACGCAGCGTTCGGCGGCCCAGGCGATCACGGAGTCGGCGCCGATCTCGGTCATCAGCTCAACCGCCAGCTCGCCGCGGTCCCCTTTGGGCAGTGCCTGCACCACGGTGATCCGGGGCTCGGGCGGCGGCACCGTACGGACCGACCGGACGGTGAGCGTCACCGAATCCCTGGCGAGGGAAGTGACCACGCCCTCGGCGAGCGTCCCGGCGCCGTCGCCGACGTCGGCGCGCTCGCCCACGCGCAGCCGGCGCACCGCCGCCGCGTGGTGACCTTCCGGGCCGGTCAGCGTGACGGTCTCCGCCCGCAGGCCGCCCGGCGGCACCAGGAAGAGCGGGGGGCCAGCGACCGGGACGAGCGGCTCCGTGGTTAACTCGCGCTGCCGGTGCCGGCGGTGCCGGTGCCGGCACTGCCGGACGTCGCCGGATCGGTCGGGTTCGTTCCCGAATTCGTGGTCCCAGTGCCCGAGCCGGACGTGGAGGGGGCCACCGACGGGCCTGCCGACGGGCTGGCGCTGCCGCTGCCGGTGTCGGTCGGCGTCGGGCTGCTGGTGCTGGTCGGGGTCGCAGTGCCGGTGCTGGTCGGGGTCGGTGATGCCGACGTGGGCGACACGCTCGGGGACGGCGACAGCGACGGCGACACCGACGGGCTGGCCGCGGGGGAACCGCCAGGCGTCGGGCACATCGACGCGGTGGTGCCCGGGTATGGATGGACCGACGGCACCACGCCGGGGCCGGCGCCCGTCGGCCCCAGGACCGTGGTCGCGGCCGTAGAGGCACCGGAACCGCTTTGTCCTGAGCTGCCCGTGCCGGACGGCGCGCAGCCCGACGTGCCGCTCGCGCCGGGAACCGCCGCGGCACCCGCGGACGACGTGCTCGCACCCGTGGCGCCCCGCGTTCCGCTCGATGAGGTCCCGGTCCCGTTCCCGGTCCGGTTCCCCGAGCCGTCGGTGCCGCCCCCCGACCCGTTCGAGGAGTTCCCGCCGGTCAGCACGGTGGAGCTGACCTGAACGATCGCTGACCGGAACGGGGGCACCGCCAGCGCGATGCTGGCGATGAACGCGACACCCGCCAGCACGCCTACCGGCCGCAGCCAGTTGGCGCCGTCCGGGCCGGTGAGGATCCGGCGCCACTTGGCCAGCGGGCCGACGGGCGGGGTCTGTGCCTGGCTGGCCAGCGTCCCGCCGGCCGACAGCGGCAGCCTGCGCAGCCGCGGCCAGGGCAGGAAACTCGGCCAGGTCAGTGCGCGGAGCCGGGGAAGAGAGTCGGGCCATACCCAGTGACCGCGCCAGACCCAGTAGCGCGCGCGGCTGAGAACCCCGCCGGCCATGGCCAGCAGCCATGGCTGAGGCGGACGCTTCTTAGTCCGGGCGCGGATTCGCTCGAGTCCGTCAGCTCCAGGCTCGACCCGGCTGACTGCGGCGGACAACGCCCGCCGCAGCGCCTGTTCCAGGTCGTCCTCGGGCACGGGGGTCATGCCGTCTCCTGCTCCAAGATTGACTTAAGCGCCGCCATCGCACGAGCCGTATGGCTCTTCACAGCACCCTTGCTGATACCCATCGTCGCGGCGATGTCCGCCTCGGAAAGGTCAGCGTAGTACCGGAGCACGATAGCTTCGCGCTGCCTGTCCGGCAGCGTGCGCAGCGCCTCTATCACCGCTGAGCGCTCGATGAGCGCCATGGCGGCGTGCTCCGCGCTCGGTTCGTCCGGCGCGGGCTTGGGCGCGTTCTTATCGACGACCGTACGATGCCGCAGCACCGATCGCGACCTGTTGACGACCGCCTGCCGCAGGTACGACAGCGCCTTCTCCGAGTCGCGCAGGCGACGCCACGCCGTGTGCATGGCCTCGAACGCGTCCTGCACCACTTCTTCAGCGGTCGGCACGTCGTGCACTAGTAGCACCGCAAGCCGCACTAGCGACTTGTACTCACCGTGATAGATCTCGGTGACAGCACGGTCGGCGTCCCACACGGAAGGGGCCGACCGTATCTCGCGTATCTCGGGGACTAGTGCGGTCGCCGTGAGGGTTTCCGTCACGTTGGTAGGACGCGCGACCAGGTCCGAAGGTTCACCGTCCGCGGCCAATTTTGTGCCAGCGGCATCCTGATCCCCGTCTGCCTCGGCTTCCACAGCCGGGTAACTCTGGGTGTCCATGTCGCCTAGGGCGATGACTGTCTCGGGTTCCCCTGCCACTTCGACCGCGGCGCCAGTAGCCAAGGCGGTATCCGCGGCTGGGCCGCCCAGCGCCCCTTCCACGGCCGTTTCGGCGAAGTCACTGTCCGTGCCGGCACTGTACACCACGTCATCCGCGGGCTCCGCGTCGAGGCCGGCCCGCGCCGGTGAATCCCCGATCGCGGCATCCGCGTCCGGCGCTCGCGGTTCACCGCGGACCTCGGTGACCGAAGCGTCCGGCGCGGCGTCAGCGGCCTCGCCATTGAGCGTCGCTCTGCCATTGAGCGCCGCTTTGCCGTCAGGCATGGCGGTGTTATCAAGCGCGGCCTCGCCATCAAGCGCGGCCTCACCATCAAGAGCAGCGCCATCGACGGCGCTGCCGTCGACAGCGCCGTCGGCCTGCGGCGCCGCTAGGGTCGCCTCCGCTTCCATGCTGTCTAGGACAGCCTCCGCGGATTGGCCATTCACTGGTTCACCGCCCACGCCCGTGCCGCTTCCGCGCCGGTGCGCGCCACGCCCTGTGGCGTTCCGCCACGCTCTTGCACTGCCCAACCCACATTCGGTAACTCCACCCCAGAAACCGCCGCAGGATTGCGGAAAGACAAGAATATCCATCATGGTTCGCTGAAGACACCAGTTGCCGGGATCAACCCGGTAACGCTGGATGGCTAGCTATCCAACTACAGATGGGTAAAAGTTAGATCCGGCGTGAATTCGAAAATCCGGTGCCGGTGCGGGGTCCAGCACCGGATGCTGCCGTCGGGCCACTATGATCGTGGTGTGCCAGAGTGCCTGTCCTGCGGAATCGCGACCGGGGCGATCCCGGCGACGACCGTGCTGGACGGAAAGCGAGTGATCGCTTCCCGTGACACCAGCCCGGAGGCGCCCACGCACGTCCTGGTGATCCCGCGTGACCACTACCCTGACGTGGCCCTCCTGGCCGGCGCGGGTGACGGCCTGCTAGACGAACTCGTCTCCCAGGCCCGGCTGACCTCCCGAGAGCAGTGAATTGACAGATACTCGCAGCGACCTACCGGGTTCCCAGATACGGATCGTCATTCCTGATGACCAATCAATGGTCGGTTTGCTCGGGACTAGGGATGAGTTGCTGCACGTCATCGAGCGGGAGTTCGCCGCCGATATTCACGTCCGCGGCAACGAGATCACCGTGTCCGGGCCGCCCGCCGAGACGGCGCTGGTAGCCAAGCTGTTCAGCGAGCTCATGGAGCTGCAGCGCAAGGGCGCGGACCTCTCAGCCGACGCCGTCGAGCGCGCGGTCGGGATGCTCCGGGCCGAGCAGGGCGTGCGGCCGGCGGACGTGCTCACCCAGGGCATCCTGTCGTCCCGCGGCCGGACGATCCGGCCGAAGACGCTCAACCAGAAGCACTACGCCGACGCGATCGACAAGCACACGATCGTGTTCGCCATCGGCCCCGCGGGAACCGGAAAGACCTACCTGGCGATGGCCAAGGCGGTCAAGGCGCTGCAAGCCAAGGAGGTCAACCGGATCATCTTGACCAGGCCGGCCGTCGAGGCGGGAGAGCGGCTGGGCTTCCTGCCCGGCACCCTGTACGAGAAGATCGACCCCTACCTCCGGCCGCTCTACGACGCGCTGCACGATATGGTCGACCCGGACTCGATCCCCAAGCTGACCGCGGCCGGGACGATCGAGATCGCCCCGCTGGCGTACATGCGCGGTCGC
>Ga0306920_100016486_pt1 | contig 10181 bp, 8 predicted proteins | sample flu12Cox44000170_FD_204666 | JGI IMG/M metagenome (GOLD analysis project Ga0306920, IMG submission 204666) | Lab enrichment of tropical soil microbial communities from Luquillo Experimental Forest, Puerto Rico - flux4day.12C.oxic.44.000.170 (v2)... | ecosystem: Environmental > Terrestrial >...
GCGCGCCCAGGCTGGCGGCGGCTTCCTCGATCGCGGGGTCGATGCCCTCGATCACGCTCTCGAGCGTCAGCACCATGAACGGGAGGTTGACGGCGGTGATGCCGACGATCACCGCGGCCTCCGTGTACATGAGCTGGAGTGGCCGGTCGATCAGCCCGACCAGGCCGAGGAGCGTGTTGAGCAGGCCCCGCGAGCCGAACATCACCATCCAGCCGGCCGCGCGTACGGCGTTGCCCACGAAAAGCGGCAGCACCACCAGCATGACGAAGGCACTCTTCCAGCGCGACTGCGTGCGCGCGAGCACGTACGCGAGCGGGAATCCCATCACCAGGCAGAGGACCATGCACACTGCCGAGACGCGCAAAGTGCGCACGAGGATCGCGACGTAGTAGGGATCGGTGAAGAACTTGACGTAGTTCTCGACCGTGAGCGCCTCGACCATGAGGCGGCCGGGCACGAAGCGGTTGAAGCTGTAGCGAAAGAGGATCGCCAGCGGCACCAGGAGGCCGAGCACCACGGCCAGGGTGGCCGGGCCCAGGAGGGCGCCGGCCACCGAGCGCCGCGGCGGCGTCAGGCCTTGAAGATCTTGTCCCACCACTCTTTGAGCTGGCTGTCGTTCTTGGCGATGTAGTCGTAGTTCGGCGCGAGCAGCCGCGCCTGCTCTTCCTTGGTGAAGCCGATGCGCTTGGCGACCGCGTCGGGCACCTTCGCGTTCGACACGGTCGGGTTGTAGCCCATCGTCTCCGCGAAGCCGATCTGCGCCGAAGGCGCCAGCATCGCGTCGAGGTAGGCGTAGGCGGCCGTCTTGTTCGGCGCGTTCTTCGGGATCACGAAGTCGGACACGAAGAGGACCACGCCCTCCTTCGGCGCCACCGCCTGCACCGGCACGCCCGCGTTCTGCCACATCACGCCACGCGCCTTCCACATGATGCACATGCCGACCTCGCCGGTCTTCAGCGCCTGGGCCATCGCCTCGTTGGTCGGGTACATCTTGAAATCCAGCTTGCGCAGCTCCATCAGCTTGGCCTTGCCCGGCTCGAAGTTCTCCATGTTGCCCCCGGAGACGAGCGCGGCGGCCTCGAGCACCCCGACGTACTGGATGTCGATGACGCCGACCTTTCCCTTGTGCTTGGGGTCCCACAGGTCGTTGTACGACGTCGGCGCCGGGCTGATCATCGCCGGGTTGTACAGGATCACCTGGCCGCTGTAGATGTGGCCGACCGAGTACGGCGTCTTCATCGGCGCCAGGAGATTGGGCGCGTTCGGGATCTTCGCGTAGTCGATCGTCTCGAGGACACCCGCGTTGAACATCTCGCGCGAGCCGGCGGCGCTCAGCGCCTGGAGATCGGTCGTGCCGCGCGGCAGCCGCTGCTCGGCGACCAGCTTGGCCCGCCGCGGCGAATCATTGTTGATGTCGTGGATCACCTCGATGCCCTTGGGCGTGAGGATCGGAGTCTCGACGTTCTGCGTGAGGAGCTTGGAGTAGTCGCCGCCCCAGGTACCGAGCACCATCTTCTCCGCCGACGCGCCGAGCCTGGCGCGACCGAGCGTGGCGACGCCGGCGCCGACCGCCAGCCCCTTCACGAAGCGGCGCCGCGTGAGTCCCTTCGAGCTGTTCATCGCTGATCCTCCTCTGGGTGATGTTCGTCTTCGAGCACGAGGCCGACCTCGGCCGGCCACGATACGTGAACCGTCTCGCCGAGCGCCCACGCCCGATCGCCGGCGGCGCCGGTGTTGGGCGCGTGGACACGCAAGATCTCGCCCGAGCTCAAGCGCACGTAGTACTCGACGATGGCGCCGAGATACGAGGCGAACTCGACGGTGCCGGCGACACGGTTGGAGCGCGCAGGATCCGCGGATGCGCCGAGGTTCAGCCGCTCGGGTCGCAGCGCGAGCGCGCGGCGCGCATCGGACGATCGGGCGGCCGCCGCGCTCCCGCCCGCCGGCGCCGAGCGGCCGTCGTAGCGGAGCGTGAGACCGCCGTCGCTCCGGAACACGCCGGGCGCGACGAGCTGCCCCGACAGGAAGTTCGTGCGCCCGACGAAGCCGGCCACGAACCGATTGCTGGGATGCTCGTAGAGGTCGCGCTGGGTCCCGATCTGCTGGATGGCGCCGGCCGACATGACCACGAGCCGGTCGGCCATCGCGAGCGCCTCGTCCTGATCATGGGTGACCATCACGGTCGTGAGCCCGAGGGCGCGCTGGAGCTGCCGGATCTCGACGCGCACTTCCTCGCGCAGCTTCGCGTCGAGATTCGACAGCGGCTCGTCGAGCAGCAGCGCATCGGGCTCGATGACCAGCGCCCGGGCGAGCGCGACGCGCTGCTGCTGGCCGCCCGACAGCTGCCGCGGCAGCCGGTCGCCGAGGTCGTCGAGCCGCACCAGCCGCAGCGCGCTCCCGACCTTTTCGCGGACGACGGCGTCCGACAGCCCGCGCATCTGCAGACCGAACGCGATGTTCTCGGCGGCGGTGAGGTGGGGAAAGAGCGCGTAGCCTTGAAAGACGAGCCCGGTGTTCCGTCGGTGCGGCGGCAGGCCCGTCACGTCGCGGCCGCCGAGTCGGATCCGGCCCGACGTCACCAGGACGAAGCCCGCGATCATCCGCAAGGTCGTCGTCTTGCCGCAGCCGCTCGGGCCGAGCAGCACCACCAGCTCGCCCTGCTCGATCGTCAGCGAGAAATCGCGGACGGCGTGGAAGTCGCCGTAGTGCTTGGAGACGGCCTCGAGCTCGATGCGCGCCATTCAGTTGGAGCCGGGGGGGAGCGGCAGCGCTCCTCCCCCAGACCCCCTCACCACATCGATCACGAGTTGAAGGAGAAACATTGGCTTCCGATTCATCAGAGCACGCGCGCCAGCTTCACGTAGCGGTCTGTGGCGACCATGGCGGCGCCGATGACGAGGATTTGCAGCAGCGACACCGCCGCGATGACCGGGTCGATTCTCCACTCGAGATACTGCAAGATGGCGATCGGCAAGGTCGTCCGGCCCGGCCCGATCAGGAACAACGTCATCTCGAGGTTGCCGAACGAGATGACGAAGCCGAACAGCGCGGCGGCGACGACGCCGGGCCGGATCAGCGGCAAGGTAATCCGGCGAAACGTCGTCCACGGGCCGGCGCCGAGATTCTGCGCCGCTTCCTCGACGGTGCGGTCGAAACCCATGAGGCTCGCGGTGACGAGACGCACCGTCCACGGAATCGTGATCACGACGTGCGCCAGCACGAGCCCCGGCAGCGAGGCTACGAGCGGCAGCCGCGTCAGGATCTCCGTCTCGACCTGGAACACGTAGATCGCCGTGCCGGCCACGACGCCGGGAACCACCAGCGGCGTCAGCAGGAGCAGGCCGAGGCCCTCCCGGCCGCGGAATCGGTAGCGCGCCAGGCACAGGCTGGCCGGCACACCCAGGGCGAGGCCCGCCAGCATCGCGAACACGCCGACCTCGAGACTGGTCACGAAGCCATCGACGAAGTTGCGCTGGTCGAGAATCGCGCGGAACCAGCGCAGGGTGTAGCCCGACGGCGGGAACACGACCACGTCGTCGCGAAAGAAGCTGAGCCACGAGACCAGCACGAGCGGGAGCAGGATGAAGCCGAGGGCCAGGCCGGCGGCGACGCGGAGGGCCACGCGGCCGACGGTCATGCCGCGGGCAAACGGTTCCGGTGCAGCGAGCCGGCCTTCATGATCAGCGACAGGTGCTCGCCCTGGCCCTCCAGCAGGCTGAGTTCGCGGAGCGGATTGCCGTCGACGACCAGCAGGTCCGCGAGCGCACCCGGCGCGATCGTGCCGAGCTCGCCCGAGCGCCCGAGCAGCTCGGCACCGACCACCGTGGCCGAGCAGATGATCTCGAGCGGCGAGAGAACCTTCGCGCGAATCTGGAACTCGCGCGACTGATCGGGCTGGAGCTGGCCGAGCAGATCGCTGCCGAACGCCATGCGCACACCGGCCTCGCGAGCCAGCTCGAGTGAGCGGAGCCCCGCCGCCATCACGATCTTGTTCTTCTCGAGGCTGTCGGCCCCCATGCCCCAGCGGCCGCCGTGGCGCTCGATCGCGTCGTACGCCACCAAGGTCGGCACCAGGAAGGCGCCGCGCGCGGCCAACAGCTTGGCGGTCGCGGCGTCGATCAGGTTGCCGTGCTCGATCACGCGTACGCCCGCCTGCACCGCCCGCGCGATCGCCTCGGCGGCGTAGGCGTGGGCGCACACGTAGCGCTTGAACACCGCCGCTTCCTCGACCGCCGCGCGGATCTCGTCCGTCGTGTACTGAAGGCTCTCGAGCGGATCGTAAGGCGAGGCGACGCCGCCCGAGACCATGATCTTGATGTGGTCGACGCCTTGACGCAGCTGCTCGCGCGTCGCGCGCCGCACCTCGTCCACGCCGTCGGCGATGCCGAGCGTGAAGGCCATCGCATTGCAGCAGTGGCAGGTCGAGGCCGTGTCGGTCCGCCGCCGCGAATCGCTGTGCCCGCCGGTCTGCCCGATCGGGCGGCCCGCCACGAAGAGCCGCGGCCCGGGCAGATAGCCTTGCGCGACGCCTTCGCGAATGCCCCAGTCGGCGCCGCCGGTATCGCGCACGGTCGTGAAGCCACGGTCGAGCATCGCGCGCATGAGCGCCGCCCCGCGAGCCGTCATCAACGTGAGTGGGATCGCCTCCAGCGCGCGGATGTTGACCTCGGAGAGAAAGACGTGCACGTGGCAATCGATCAGCCCAGGCATCAGGGTGCGGCCGCCGGCGTCGAGCGTGAGGCTGGGGGAGACCTTGATCGGCCGGGCAGACACCTCGCGGATCCGCTCGCCCTCGACCAGGACCGAGGCGTTCTCCGTGAGGTCGCCCGACGCCGGGTCCAGCAAGTTGCCGTTCCTGATCAAGATCATCGCAGCAGGTAGGATACTCCAACCGCCGGCCGGGCTCGTTGTGCCGAAACGCAAAGCCGACGACTCGATCCCGGCACCTATTGTCGGGAGGAGGGGCGATGGACCTGGAAGTAACGGTTCGGGCCGCGGCAGGAGGCGATCTCGACGCCTTTGCCGAGCTCACCCAGCGCTTCCAGCACATGGCCTTCGGCTACGCCCTGTCGTTCGTCCGCGACCTCGGCCAGGCCGAAGACGTCGTCCAGGAAGCGTTCGTGGCGGCCTGGTACGCGTTGCCGAGCCTCGCCGACCCGGCGGCGTTCGCCGGTTGGCTGCGGGGCATCGTACGGCACCGCGCTCATCGGGTACTCCGGCGCAAGCATCTGGAGTCCGTGCCGCTGACCCGCGCCGACACGGTGGCAGACGACGAGCCCGCTGCCGATCAGCGGGTCGAGCGCCGCCAGGAAGTCGGCGCCGTGCTGGCGGCGATCGCCGCATTGCCCAGACCGCTCCGAGAAGTCGTCACGCTCTACTACGTGCACGACTCCGTCCCGGCGAAGGCGTTCTACTTCACCGGTGGGGTGGGCGCGGTCATGGAGCAAGCACGCACGCGATAGGGATGTCTTGCCTCGGTGCCGCGGAGGCCGCACAATTGCGGCACCGATGGCGCGGCACTGGCTCGGGATCGACATCGGCGGCACCTTCACCGACTTCGCCCTCTTCGACACGCAGACCGGCGAGCTGGTCGGGCTGAAGGTCCCCTCGACTCCCCACGAGTTCGCCGAGGCGGTGCGGACCGGGCTCACGCGCCTGGCGGACGAGCACGCGATCGATCTGCGCGAGATCGGCGCCGTCGTCCACGGCACCACGATCGCCGTGAACACGCTGATCCAGCGGACCGGCGCGCGGCTCGGCCTGCTCGTGACCGAGGGGTTCCGCGACGTCCTCGAGCTGCAGCGCCTGCGGATGCCGAACCCGTTCGATCTGCACGGCGCGCGCACGCCGCCGCTGATTCCCCGCGCGCGCGTCGCGGAAGTCCGCGAGCGCCTGCGGGCCGACGGCACCGTCGACACGCCGCTCGACGAAGCGAGCGTGCGCGACGCCGCGGTGCGCCTGGCACGGACGGGGCAACCCGTCGAGGGCCTCGTGATCTCGCTCCTGCACTCGTACCGGCGCCCGGTGCACGAGCAGCAGGCGCGAAAGATCGCCGAAGCCACGGCCCCCGGATTGCCGGTGACCGCGTCCTCCGACGTCTGGCCGCAGGCGCGCGAGTACGAGCGCACGGCGCTGGCGGTCGTCGACGCATACGTGCAGCCGAAGGTGCGGCGCTACCTCGAGGGTTTCGAGCAGGCGCTAGCCGCGCGCGGCGCGCCCGCCACACCGTACGTCACGAAGTCGAACGGCGGCATCATGCCGGTCGCCGCCGCGCGGACCCAGACGGCCGCGACGCTCCTGTCCGGGCCGGCCTCGGGCGTCATCGGCGCCGCGTACGTCGCGGGCCACGCCGGCCTGCCGAACGTCATCACGCTCGACGTCGGCGGCACCAGCGCCGACATGGCGGTCGTCGAGAACGGACGCCCGCGCGTGAGCACGAGCGAGCACATCGGCGGCGTCCCGGTGATGATGCCGGTGGTCGGCGTGAGCGCGATCGGCGCGGGCGGCGGGTCGGTCGCGTGGGTCGACGACGTGGGGCTACCGAAGGTCGGCCCGCAGAGCACCGGCGCCGAGCCCGGTCCGGCCTGCTACGGCCGCGGGGGCAAGGACGCCACCCTCACCGACGCGTTCCTGGTCTCCGGCTTTCTCGATCCCGAGCGGTTCCTCGGCGGCCGCATGCGCCTGGACCGCTCGCTCGCCGAGGCCGCCATCGCCCGCTTCGCCGGCCGCCTCGGGATGAGCCCCGACGAGGCCGCCGAGAGCATCGTGCGCGTGGCCGTCTCGAACATGTACGCGGAGTTCACCAAGATCCTCTCGCGTGCCGCCGTCGATCCGCGGGACTTCGCGCTGGTGGCCTTCGGTGGCGCCGGGCCGGTCGTCGGCGCGCTCGTCGCACGCGAGGTCGGGATCCCCACCGTCTTCGTGCCGCGCGCGCCGGGCACGCTCTGCGCGCTGGGCGCGCTCAGCGCCGACATCGTGAACGACGCGGTCCGCACCGTGCACACGCGCGTCGAGGCCGAGCTGCGCGAAGCGGCGGCGTTACGCCGGCAGTACGAATCGCTGCGCGGCGAGCTGGCCGAGTGGCTCAGGCACTTCGGCGCCGGCGCGGGCTCCGCGACCCTCCGGTACGCCGCCGACATGCGCTACGTCGGCCAGTCGTACGAGATCGACGTGCCCATCGAGCTCGGCTGGATGGCGTCTGGCGGGGCGACACCGCTGCTCGCCGCATTCCACCACGCCCACGAGCGCGCGTTCGGCCACGCCGATCGTGAGGCGCCCGCGGAGATCGTGAACCTCCGCGTCCAGCTCCGCGCGGAGCGCCCGCGGGTGCCGATCGCCGAGATTCCGGCGGCCCCGTCGGCGCCCGTCGCGCGAGCGACGCGGCGCATCTGGCTCGACGGCCGCCCGACCGAGGCGCGCGTGTTCGACCGCGCGGCGCTCGGCCGCAGTGCCAGGCTCCAGGGCCCGGCCGTCGTCGAGCAGCCCGACACGACCGTGCTCGTGCCCGGCGACCACGTGGGCGAGGTCGATCGCTTTGGCAACTTGCTGCTCCGGAGGGAAGGCTGATGCGTCTGGACGCGCTCACCCTGGAGATTCTTCGCAACTACCTGCAGGGCGCGGTCGAGGAGATGGCCTACGTCGTCGAGCGCACGGCGTACACCACGTTCGTGAAGGAGACGGCCGACTTCACCTGTGGTCTCCTCAATCCGTCGGGCGAGTTCTTCGCGTATCCGGTCGAGCTCGGCGTGGCCAGCTTCGGCGGCATCAGCTACGCGGAGACGCTCGAGGCGGTGGGCCCGCTCGAGCCCGGCGACGTCGTGATCACGAACGATCCCTATGGCTCGGCGGCCGCGGCGACTCACCTGCCGGACATCCACCTGATCAAGCCGATCTTCTGGGAAGACCGCCTCGTCGCGTACGGCGCGGGGTTCCTGCACAGCTCCGACGTCGGCGGCATGGTGCCGGCGTCGATCACGCCGCGGGCTTCGGAGATCTTCCAGGAAGGGCTGCGCCTGCCGCCCAAGAAGCTCTTCAAGCGCGGCGAGGTGAACCGCGACCTGCTCGACGTCATCCTGGCCAACTGCCGCATCCCCGAGCAGAACTGGGGCGACCTGCAGGCGCTGGTGGCCGGGCTCACGACCGGCGAGCGCCGCATGCACGAGCTGATCCGCCGCTTCGGCGCCGACACCGTCGACAAGGCGATGGACGACCTGATCGACTACGCCACGCGCAAGGTCGAGGCGCTCATCCGCCGGATGCCGCAAGGACGCTACGAGTTCTCGGATTACATCGAGGACGACGTGGTCACGAAGATCCCGATCCGATTGAAGGTCGCGCTCACGATCGGCGACGGCGAGATCCACCTGGACTTCACCGGCAGCGACATCCAGGTGAGCTCGGCGCTCAACGTGCCGACGGCCGGCAAGGTGCATCCGTTCATGTCGGTCGCCCTGGTCAACTACTTCGCGACGCGCGACCGGACGATCCCGCTGAACGCGGGCGTGCTGCGCCGGGTGCGGATGACTCTCCCCGAGGGCTCGGTGGTGAACCCGAAGTTTCCGGCGGCGTGCGGCGTGCGCTACGCCACCGTGCTCCGGATCTACGACGCCGTGCTCGGCGCGCTGGCGCGGGCGGTGCCCGAGGACATTCCGGCCGCCAGCGGCGGTCAGGGCTGCATGGTCGCGCTCTCGCTGCCAGACCCGGAGGCGGGCCGTCGTCACGTGACGGTGATCGAGCCGATGATCGGTGGCGGCGGCGGCCGGCCCGCGCGCGACGGCGTCGACGGCTGCGACGCCTCGCTCGGGTTTCTCAAGACGACGCCGGCCGAGACGCTCGAGGCCGAGGTGCCGATCGTCGTCCGTCGCTTCCATCTGATCCCGGATTCGGCAGGCCCCGGGCGGTTTCGCGGCGGCTTCGGCGTGCGGCTCGACTTCCAGGTGTTCCAGCCGGAAGGACTCGTCACCGCGCGCGGGATGGAGCGGCTACGCTTCGCGCCCTGGGGCGTCGCGGGCGGCACGGCCGGCGCGACCGGCTCCGTCATGCTGAATCCGGGCACTGCCGCCGAGCGCGCGATCCCGAAGATCGACGTGCTGGCGCTCGAGCCCGGCGACGTCCTCAGCGTGAGGACGCCGGGTGGCGGCGGTCACGGCGACCGCTTCACGCGCCCGCCGTCCCACGTACTCGCCGACGTGCTCTCAGGCCTGGTCTCTCGCGAGCGCGCGCGCGAGGCATACGGCGTCGTCCTCGACGGCGACCGGGTCGACGAGACGGCCACCGCCGCGCTGCGCGCGGCTCGATGCGACGACGTGCCCGCGCGCGATGGCAACGGCGTCGTGTTCGATTTCGGCGCCGCGCGCCGCGAGCACGAGCGCCGCTGGCCGCCGGAGCTTCAGGACGCCTTCATCCGACTGTTGATGTCCTTGCCGGCGCCCTATCGTGCGTACGTGCGCCGTACCCTCTACGGTCGCGTCGAGACGCTGGCCGGCGAGCGCCCGGTGACACCGGACGATCTCGACCGGCTCTTGAAGGATCTGCGCGCCTCGATCGCGCTGAAATGAACGCATCACTGCCAGACAGGAGCACGACATGAGCACCGTCGACTGGAGCTACCACCGCCAGGGCTGAACCACCTGCGCCAAGACGCAAGGGTTCCTTGCGAAGCACAAGGTCGCCGTCGCCGCGCAGACCGACGCCAAGAAGGCCACCATCAAGGGCGACGCCGCGCTGGGCGCCCTGAAGGACGTGGACGAGCTCTACGTCGCCAAGGGCAAGAAGATCGTGCGCGTCGACCTCAAGCGCGAGAAGCGGCCGCGCGCCGAGCTCCTCGGCCTTCTGCTCGGGCCCACCGGCAATCTGCGCGCCCCGACTCTCCGGAAGGGGCGCAAGCTGATCGTCGGCTTCGACGAGGCCACGTACAAGCAGCTCCTCGGCTGAGCCTGCGCGCCGACGCCCGTGCCCGCGCGCCCGGGGGTGAGCCTGGGGTGCCTCCCGCGACCTGCGCGCGCCCCCACACGCGGCGAATCTGCGAGGTGGCCGTTCAAGTAACGGTGCCTACACAGGTCGCGGGAGGCACCCCAGGCGCACCCCCGGGCGCGCTACCCGCCGCGACGCGGTGCACAACCGCGCGCCGCTCAGCCGCGCCCTTCTGAATACGTGCTCGAAGCCCGGCAGCGCGCGCACGA
>Ga0306920_100016487_pt1 | contig 10181 bp, 4 predicted proteins | sample flu12Cox44000170_FD_204666 | JGI IMG/M metagenome (GOLD analysis project Ga0306920, IMG submission 204666) | Lab enrichment of tropical soil microbial communities from Luquillo Experimental Forest, Puerto Rico - flux4day.12C.oxic.44.000.170 (v2)... | ecosystem: Environmental > Terrestrial >...
CAGCAGACCGCGACGGCCGAGGTATTGCAGGTCATCAATTCCTCGCCCGGCGACCTCGTGCCGGTATTCGACGCGATCTTGGAGAAGGCGCATAGGCTTTGCGGAGCTGCTTTCGGGTCGTTCGGTGTCTTTGAAGGCGACACGTGGCGTGCCATCGTCCAGCGTAATTATGGAGAGCCGCTCGCGAGCACGCTGCGGCAGGGGGTCCGCGGCTCGGACAACCCTCTCCTCCAGGAGTTGATCGATGGTGCTCCCTTCGTCCATATCGCCGATCTGGCGCTGCTCGACCTTCCCATAGCGCGAGCGAACGTCGCTGCCGGTATCCGCACCTTGCTGGTTGTCGCGTTGCGCAAAGACGAGGCGCCGCTGGGCACGATTTCCATCGCCCGACGCGAGCCCCAGCCGTTCTCGGAAAAGGAAATCACACTACTCGAAAACTTTGCGGCGCAGGCGGTCATCGCGATGGAAAACGCGCGGCTGTTGACGGAGACGCGCGAAGCATTGGAGCAGCAGACCGCGACCGCTGAGGTATTACAGGTCATCAACTCCTCGCCCGGCGAACTTAAGCCCGTTTTCGACGCGATGCTCGAAAAGGCTTTGCGCCTGTGTGAGGCTGCTTGTGGCACGTTGTGGACCTTCGACGGAGCGTCATTCCGACTGGTGGCGGAGCACGACGTGCCACGGGAATTTGACGAATTCCTGCGCAGCGTAGGTCCGTTGCGGCTCACAGAAGGCTCTCAGCTACAGCAATTAATGGATGGCGAAAACGTTATCCAAACTGAGGATATCGTAGCATCCACGCAGCCAAGCTCGCTCGGTATGCGAGCGGCGATCATAAAATCCGGCGGCCGTACAATGCTGTGGATTGCGCTGCGCAAAGATGGAGCGCTGATGGGCGCAATCAATATCTATCGCCAAGAGGTTCGGCCGTTCACCGAGAAGCAGATCGCGCTGTTGCAGAACTTCGCGGCGCAGGCGGTCATCGCGATGGAGAATGCGCGGCTCATTACCGAGACGCGCGAGGCATTGGAGCAGCAGACGGCGACCGCCGAGGTATTGCAGGTCATCAATTCCTCGCCCGGCGACCTTGCCCCGGTGTTCGACGCGATTCTGGAGAAGGCGCATACCCTCTGCGGTGCAGCCCACGGGAGCCTGCAGCTCTATGACGGCGAGACCTTACACGCGGTCGCGACGCGCGCCGTGTCGGACAAATTCGCCGAGATCTTGCGAGAGGGCTATCGTGCTGCCGATTCACCGGCGAGCCGAGCGCTGATCGAGGGTCAGCCGTTTATCCAGATCGCCGACGCCACCGAAATCGACCATCCGGTTTTTCGCAGCTCCGCCGAGCTTTCGGGCATCCGCACGGTGCTGTTTGTGCCGCTGCGCAGAGACGACGCGTTCCTGGGACTGATCTCCGCGGCGCGCCAGGAGGTCCAGCCGTTCTCGGACAAGCAGATCGCGCTATTGCAGAATTTTGCCGCACAGGCAGTGATCGCAATGGAGAATGCGCGGCTGCTGACCGAAACGCGCGAGGCGCTGGAGCAGCAGACCGCGACAGCCGAGGTGTTGCAGGTCATCAATTCTTCGCCTGGCGACCTCGCGCCGGTGTTCGACGCGATGCTCGAAAAGGCGATGCGGCTGTGCGGCGCGGCGTTCGGTGGCCTCTTTACCTATGACGGCGATCGCTTTCCTGCTGCAGCGCTGCGCGGCTTGCCGCCTGCGTTTGCGGACTTCTTCCGCGAACCCATACGGCCGTCACCAATAACTCGACGGCTCATCGATGGCGAGCGCATCTTCCAGATACCCGACATAACCGCATTAGGCGCCTACAAGTCAGGCGAGCATGCGGGCCTTCGCTCGCTCGCGGACATTGGCGGGGCGCGGACGATAATCTGGGTGGCGCTTCGCAGGGAAGAAGAGCTGCTCGGTGTTATCTCGATGTATCGCCAAGAAGTTCGATCGTTCTCGAATAAAGAGATCGCGCTGCTGCAGAATTTCGCAGCGCAGGCGGTCATCGCGATGGAGAACGCGCGGCTCATCACCGAGACGCGCGAGGCGTTGGAGCAGCAGACCGCCACCGCCGAAGTATTGCAGGTCATCAACTCCTCGCCCGGCGATCTCGCGCCGGTGTTCGACGCGATACTGGAAAAGGCGCTCAAGGTGTGCGACGCGAGCTTCGGCAGCGTGTATGCTCGGAACGACGAGCGCTTTGACCGCGTCACATCGCGCGGGCTCCCGCCGGAGTACCTAGCCGCGGTTCCGAGCGTTGCGGGCCCCTTCTCGCCCGGAAGTCTCTTCGAACGCGTAATCGGTGGCGAGAGCCTGATCTCGATACCCGATCTGGCCAAACCCGAGGTCATCCGCCTCACTCCCCGCTTCGAGCCGTTGGTCCGCATCGCCGGAGCCCGTAGTTTTATTGCAGTGGCGCTGCGCAAGGACGAGGCACTCCTTGGCACCATCCATGTCTATCGCCAAGAAGTCCGCCCGTTCTCCGAGAGGGAAATTGCGCTGTTGCAGAACTTCGCTGCGCAGGCGGTCATCGCAATGGAGAACGCGCGGCTCTTGACCGAGACGCGCGAGGCTTTGGAGCAGCAGACCGCGACCGCTGAGGTACTGCAGGTCATCAACAGCTCGCCAGGCGACCTCGCCCCGGTGTTCGACGCCATGCTCGATAAAGCGATGCGGCTTTGCGATGCGAGGTTCGGCCACCTCGCCACCACCGCGGACGGGGAAGTCTTTACCGTTGCCGCCGCTCAGGGGCCCTCCGCGATTGTCGAGTTTTTGCGGAACCGCCCGCCGACCCGGCCCGGTTCTGGCACCTCGATGGAGCGACTGGCGCGCGGAGAACGATGCGTTCATGTCCACGACGCCATGGCTGAAGAGGCATATCGGCGAGGCGATCCGACACGTCGCGCAGTGGTCGATCTCGGCGGGTGCCGTACGTTTGTTAGCGTCGGACTACGCAAGGACAACGCGCTGCTCGGTGCGATCACTGTCTACCGCAGCGAAGTGAAGCCGTTCTCCACGACAGAAATCGCTCTGATCGAGAATTTCGCGGCGCAGGCGGTGATCGCGATCGAAAATACCCGGCTGATCACCGAAACGCGCGAAGCGTTGGAGCAGCAGACCGCCACCGCCGAGATATTGCAGGTTATAAATTCATCGCCCGGCAACCTCGCGCCGGTATTCGATTCGCTCTTGGAAAGGGCACTTCGCCTGTGCGAGGCCGCCTTCGGTCTTCTGATAATTTGGGACGGTGAGCAGTTTCATCGGGTGGCCTTTCGGGGAGTTCCGGATGAGCTGATCGAGGCCATGCGTCAGCCGTTGAAACCGGTGCCCGGGGGCTTCGCAGACAGGTTGGTCCGTGGCGAGAGAGTCATTGCTGTGCCGGATCTCCTGGATGCGGCGGAGCGGCCCATCGGACCGGGGGGGCAGCTGTTGGTACGGTTTGGCGCCCGCAGTTATGTCGCCGTCGCCCTGCGCAGAGACGACGCATTACTCGGGGGAATCACAATCTACCGTCGTGACGTTCGGCCGTTTTCCGAGAGAGAAATCGCGCTGTTGCAGAACTTTGCTGCCCAGGCGGTGATCGCGATGGACAACGCCCGGCTCCTGAACGAGATCCGCCAGCGCCAGGCCGAGCTGCGCGTTACCTTCGACAATATGGGCGACGGTGTCGCGATGTTCGACAGCGACCGGCGGCTCGCCGCGTGGAACCGCAATTTCCAAGAGCTGCTTGATTTGCCGGATACATTCCTCGCAGAGCGGCCGAGCTTTGCCGAATACTTCCATCATCTCGCCGAGCGAGGCGAGTATGGTTCGGCCGATCTCGAAGTGGAGCTGAGCCGCACCGTCGAAGACACCAGCCGGGACATGCGTATCGAGCGGACGCGGCCCGACGGCCGGATCATCGAGGTGCGACGCAATTCGGTGCCGGGTGGCGGCTTCGTGCTGATCTATAGCGACATTACCGAGCGCAAGCGCGCCGAGGCCGAGATCCATGCGGCACGCGACACCGCCGAGCGCGCATTGCAGGAATTGCAGACGGCGCAGGCGAGCCTGCTGCACGCCCAGAAGATGGCCGCACTCGGCCAATTGACCGCGGGGATCGCGCACGAGATCAAAAACCCTCTCAACTTTGTCAACAACTTCGCCGAGCTGTCGGGTGAGCTGTTGCTCGAGCTGAAGGAGACGACGGCGCCGGCGGTGGCCGCACTCGGCGACGACGAGCGTGCCACGGTCGACGAGGTCGTCGAAATGCTGCGCGGCAACCTCGACAAGATTGCCGAGCACGGCAAGCGCGCCGACGGTATCGTCAAGAGCATGCTCGAACATTCGCGCGGGGTCTCGGGCGAGCGCCGGATGGTCGATCTCAACGCGCTGATCGAGGAGGCGCTCAACCTCGCCTATCACGGTGCGCGCGCTCAGGATGCGAGCTTCAACATTACCCTGGAGCGCGAATTCGAGCCTGACTTGGCGCCGACCGAGCTGGCGCCGCAAGAGATGACCCGCGTCTTTCTGAACCTGTTTGGCAACGGCTTCTATGCGACCGCCAAGCGACGTGACGGCGCCGCGGCGGACTTCCGTCCGACGCTAAAGGTCGTGACGCGCGATCTGGGCGACACGGTCGAAGTGCGGGTACGCGACAACGGCACCGGCATCGCGCCCGAGATCCGGGACAAACTGTTCCAGCCCTTTGTCACGACCAAGCCGACCGGTGAAGGCACCGGGCTTGGCCTCTCGATCGCCTATGACATCGTCACCCAGCAGCACGGCGGCACGATCGAAGTCGACAGCCAAGCCGATAAATTCACCGAATTCACGATCCGCCTGCCGCGTGCCCGGTAGCCGAGCGTAGGGGCCTCGACCAGATTGCTCGGGGCTTTGCCCCTCGCGATGACCGGCTCTCTGCCGTCATTGCGGCCCCCGGAGTGCCGTCATCCGCGATGTCCTTCCGCTCGGTGGCCGCTGACCTCGGCGCCGCTGTGGCGAAGTTTCGGTCGATTACCTGGTGATCTCTCTCGGGCTGTAAACGACAACATCGAAACTCGACACTTCGCCGGTAGACGGGCGTGCCGAGTATTTGCCGACGACGTCGAGGAATGCTTGTTGGTTCGGGTTAACCGGGATCTCGATCACGACAAACCCCTCGGTATGGACCGTCGCCCCGCTGTCGAGGGCATGGAAAATCAACGGACAGTCGACGCGTTCGGCTTGATCGGGCTGAAGCGGCAGGTCAGGGGGCAATACGACGATCCGCCCGCGATTGGGCCCTTCCTGATTGGCGACTACGATCTTCTTGGTCAGCTGCACTTGCACCGCCGCTTGCGGATTGTGAATGTTGATCGAGGTGGCATAGACACCGACTACCGCGTCGGCATCGCCGCCGCCCAGCGGCCCCCTCGGCGGCACTTGTCCGCAGGCGAACTTGGCGGCGTACTCCAGAAACGGCGGTGCCAACGCCGGCGCCGCACCTGGCGCCGAGGGCTGGCCTTGTGCACTCGCCTTACCCGCCAATCCCGTAGGACAGCAATGTGCACAGCATCACCATCAAAGCCTTGCGCATGGACATTTGCATCCTCCCTTTCGGCGCGAGCTTCGAAAGCCGGCATTTTTCGCCGCGGCTCCCGGGAATTAGGCATCCAGCTCACAGGATCGGACTCCGTATCCTGGTAGTGCTCGGGATGGCGGTGCCGGTCAGCACCATTGTCGAGTTTCCAGCGTCAATCGCAACAAGCTCCCATCCGCCGGCCCGGCGCGATCGATGCTGTCGACACCCCGCTTTTTGCAGCTGCGAATTGCCACGCGTGATCGGTGATAGAGGAGCCTTCACGCCGAGCCGGGCTGGGCTTGGCGGTGGCCGCTGACCTCCGCACCATCGACCGGCGACAGGCGCAAAAAGCCGAGCGCGGAGAACAGCGGGATCAGCGCGGTCAGAAGGAGCGCGAGCTGGAAATCGCCGACCGTCAGGCGCGTAGGGCCGGCGATCACCGCCAGCAGAGCCGCACCGACGGCGACGCCAAAGCCTCGCGCCAGCTGCTGGGCTACACCGCCAACGCTGGTGCTCTTGCTGAGCAGCGGGGCAGGGACGTCGGCATAGCTGACCGCATTGAGCCCGAGATATTGAATGCTGCGCACACAGCCGGAGAGCAACAGCAGCGTAACGATCAGCCACACCGGCGTGTCGGCGCGCAATAGCCCGCAGGCCGCGGTCACCGCCGCGGCGAGACAGGCGTTGCCGGCGAGCAGCCGGCGAAACCCGAAGACCCGCAGAAACGCACCGGAGAAGGTGCGTACCAGCATGGCGCCGAGGCTCGACGAGAAGGTCAGCAGGCCGGCATGGAAGGGGCTCAGCCCGAAGCCGACCTGAAATAACAACGGCAGCAGAAAAGGTGTCGCGTCGAGACCCATCCGGCACAGGCTGCCGGTAATCGTGCCGACGCGAAACGTGCGGATGCGCAAGAGCCGCAGATCGAGGATCGGGTCCTCGCGCCGCCGCGCATGCCATATGTAGAGCAACAGGATGGCGAGGGCCGCCGGAAAGAGCAGCGCGCCAAGGCTCGTCGGGAGGATAGGACGTCCGAGATTTTCGATCGCGAATTGCAGAAAGGCGAGCCCGCACCCGGCAAGGACAAAACCGCCGAGATCGAAACGGGTCGGCGCCGGCGCGCGAAAATTCTCGATCAGATAAAGAGCCAGTACGACACCGATGATGCCGATCGGGACGTTCAGGTAAAAGATCGCGCGCCAGGAGAAGTAGCTCGTCAGAAACCCGCCGACGATCGGACCCACCGTCGGCCCGATCATCGCCGGGATCGTCATCCAGTTCATCGCCGAGACGAGCCCGGAGCGCGGAAAGCTGCGCAGCAGGATCAGACGGCCGACCGGGGTCATCATCGCCCCGCCAAAGCCCTGCACGACGCGCATCAGCAGCAGCATCGGCAGGTTGCGCGACAGCCCGCAGAGCGCCGAGCCGGTCGCGAAAATTGCGATCGCCGCGCAAAACACGACGCGCGCGCCGAGCCTGTCGGCGATCCAGCCGCTCAATGGAATGAACACGGCAAGGCTCAACAGATAGGTCGTGATGACCAGATTGAGGCGCAGCGGATTGGACCCGAGGCTCTTCGCCATGTCGGGGATCGCCACGGCGATCATCGTCGAATCGAGACCCTCCATGAAGAAAGCGCAGCCGATTACCAGCGGGATCAGTATCCGACGCCGGTGTTCCAGCGCTGACGCGGTGTGCTTATCGATCCTCGACTTCATGACGCTGTCACGAGACCATAGCCGATCGCGAAGCCATTATGGGGCGGCAAGGTGAATGATCGGGAGATCGGACCCGAGCTCCTCGAAGGCTGGGCGCTCGGCTATCTCGGGCGCTATGCCAGCTCGGCCGAGAATCTACGACGCATCCTGACCCGGCGCGCTCGGCGATATTCGCCCGAGGCGGCGCGGCGCGCCGCGGGCCTGATCGAGGCGATCGTCACGCGGTACCGGGAATCGGGGCTGCTCGACGATGCCGCTTACGCTGCCGCCCGCGCGGCCTCGCTGCAACGGCGCGGCGACTCGCTGAGGGCGATCCGCGCGCGGTTGGCGGCCAAGGGGGTCGCCGGTGAGGTCGCCGCGGAGGCAATCGCCGGCTTGCACGGGAGGGCCACGGACCCCGATCTCGCGGCTGCCTGCGCCTTCGCCCGCCGGCGCCGGCTCGGACCGTTTCGCCGGGGAGCCGCTGACCGGCGGCGTGAGCTTGCCGCCTTCGCGCGGGCGGGGTTCAGCCGCCGCATCGCCGAAGCGGTGCTGGCGTGCACCGACAGCGCGGCGATCGAGGCGCTCGCTCTCGGCGGGCTTTGCTGAGCGGTCTCAGGCGAGCCGGCGCCGGCCGGTTGCCTCGCCGGCCGATAGGGTGGTTTCTTCCGGCGCCGCGGGCATTTCGAGGATGGCGATTTGCGTGGGGTCGCGCGAGGAAATCCCGTGTTCGTCAAAGGCCATCTTGACACGGCGATTGAAGGCGCGGCCGACCGCCCATTGCCTCCCTGCGGTCGTGCGGATCCTGACCAGCAGTACGACAGCCGACGCGTCGAGCGCGTCGACCCCCTGGTAATCGAAGGGATCTAGGATCGACGCGCCCAAATCCTGATCCGCCGCCAATTCGGAGCAGACCTCGCGCAGGATATCGACGACGCGATCGATGTTCTCGTCGTGCGAGATCGTGATCCGCGCGACCACATAGGCGAAATCGCGCGTCAGGTTCTTGACGGTAGTGACCTCGCTGAACGGAACCGTATGAACTGTGCCGGCCTGATCGCGCAGCCGGATCGTCCGAACCGTGATCGCTTCAACCACCCCCGCATGGTCCTTGCCGACATCGACCACGTCGCCGACGGCGATTTGATCCTCCATCAGAATGAACAGGCCGGTGATGATGTCCTTGACCAGCGCTTGGCTGCCAAACCCGATCGCCACCCCGACGACGCCGGCCCCGGCGAGCAGCGGGGTGATGTTCACTCCGAGATGAGCCAGCACGATCAGCGATGTCAGCACGACGAGCACCGACAGCATCGCGGTTCGCAGATGCGGCAGCAAGCTGCGGATGCGCGTCCGCCGTGGCATGCCGGTCGCATCGACCCCGTTCAGATACCGATCGATCGCACCTGCAAAAATCTCCCACACCGCCAGCGCGACGAAGAGCTCGAAGCCGATCGACAACACATTGCCGATGATGCGGCGACCCAAATCGCTGCCCAACCAGGCAAAGGCCCCGACACTCCAGGCTTGCAGCACGGTCAGTGCCGCGAGCAGATAGACTAGGATGCCGGTCAGCCCGGTCAGGATCGGGATATAGCGGTTCGCCCGCTGCTCGAGGGTCGGGAACTGGGCTTTGAGCTCCGGCGAGATCGCAAAACCGCGCCGGCTCGCCTCGCGGATAAACCGGACGAAAGCCTGCGCGGCAACGATGACGATCAGGCTCAATGTCGTCGCACGTGCCACATAGGCGAACCCGCCCTGGATGCGCAGCGCGTAAATCAGGTAGATGCCCGAGATGTAGATGATGGCGAGGACCGGCCAGATCTCGGCGAGGGAGCGGCGGATCCGGCGCCAATGGAGGACGGTGGCGGGTGTGCCGGCGATCCACCTGGCGATCTGCGATCGGTTCTGCAGCACGAAGATGATCGCCAAGAGAGCGAGCACCAGACCGGCGGCATTGAGCATCAGCGCATAGATCGCGCCGGGGGCCCCCAACCACCACGCCGCCTCGGGAACGGCGTAGCCGAATACCCCCCAGAGGATGAACCGCCTCGTCCAAATGTAAAGATAGTTACGGGTCTCGGCGTCGAGCGGCAGGAATACCACGCCGCTGTCCGCCGGCAGCAGCAGGTTCTTTGCGAGACAAAGCGCGAGGCGGGCCTCGACTGTCGCATTGACCAGCACCGACAGCGTTATCTCGGCGCGGGTCAGCGGCTCGACCGCCATCGACAGAGCCGTGTAGGCGACCGCGGCAAAAGCCAAAATCGGTAATATGTCGAGGACGAGGCCGAGCAGCGCGAAACCGGCGCGGATGCCCCTCGTGTCGCGGCGTCGCGCCGGTAGGCGCGGCACCAGCCGCGCCAGCAGCCGGCGCACGATCCATTCGGCGATAACGGCGATGCTGAAAACCAGAACAAACGCAGATCCCGCCTGCGCCCACAGTCTTCGTTCCGCAGGATCGGCTACCTGGCGGCGCGCCCAGCCGACCAGCCGCGGCGCATCGATGACCACCGCGGCGCCAGCCAGGATCTCGCCGGTGAAGGCGTCGATCTGTTGTGACAGCTGCGCAAAGAAGGCCGGGGCCGCGGCCGGTTCCGGCGCGGCACCGCGCTGGACCGCGATCAGCGCCCGCAGCTCGGCCACGAGCTTCGCCCGCGCATTGTCGTCCTGCAGCGTATCGACGAGCCGCTCGAGCTCGTCGACCGACACCGGTGCCGGTTGCGCGGCCGGCGAGGACGTCTCCGACCGCGCTGCGGCCGGCACAATGGTCGCGACCCAAAACAGCAAAAGGAAAGCGGCTCGGCAAATACCCCTCATCCTCCCGCTGACGCGGGCCCCTCCCGGGGTGAGGGGGTGCTCGGTCAAGCCGGTTCCCGCTCGCGCATCAATGCGGCGACACCGGCGGCATCGGCATCGCCGCGGTTCTCGAGCGCGGC
>Ga0306920_100016488_pt1 | contig 10181 bp, 11 predicted proteins | sample flu12Cox44000170_FD_204666 | JGI IMG/M metagenome (GOLD analysis project Ga0306920, IMG submission 204666) | Lab enrichment of tropical soil microbial communities from Luquillo Experimental Forest, Puerto Rico - flux4day.12C.oxic.44.000.170 (v2)... | ecosystem: Environmental > Terrestrial >...
AAGCTTCGGAATGGATCGCCGCCCTGCGGGTGCTCGATCTTGATGACGTCGGCGCCGAGATCGGCAAGCATCATGCCGGCGAGCGGAGCGGTGATCATCGTGCCGAGCTCGATCACCCGCACGCCTTTGAGCACGTCAGTCAAGTCCGCGCGCTCCCGCGGGGGCTGCTGCGTCACAAATCGTAGGGTGTGCAACGGCGCCAATCGATAGGCTGACAGCGTGCGCAAAATCGCTTAGGCGCCGTTGCGCACGCTGATATACCGCGCGACGCGATTTTGCACACCCTACGAGACCGCGTCTATGACGCAAAGTGGGAACCGATTTTCGGAAAAAGATCATGCTCAAACAAAAATGCTCCGGCCTAATTAATTGTCTGGCCGCCATCGACGATGATCGAGGCGCCATGGACGAAGCTCGCCGCGTCGGAGACCAGGAATGCGGCCACATTGCCGATTTCATCACATTGCGCGAAACGGCCGAGCATCACCTTCTGCAGCGTGCCTGCGGGATCGGCCCGGCCGGAATCGAAATATCCTTTCACCCGCGGTGAAAGCGTCGGCCCCGGGCAGATCGAGTTCACCCGCAGCCCACGCGCGCCGTAATCGACAGCAAGCTGGCGCGTGAGTGCAACGACGCCGCCCTTGGCGGCGCTGTACGCCGGCATCTGCGCATTGCCGATATGGGCGAATGTGGATGCGACGTTGAGAATGGACGGCTTGTCGGATTTAAGCAGCAGCGGAATGAAATCGCGGCACATGTAATAAACGCTGTCGAGATCGACCGCGATCAGCTCGCGCCATTTCTCGGTTGCAAGCTCGGTCACCGGCGAGATGAAATTGTTGCCGGCATTGTTGACGATCGCCTTCGCACGTCCCCACTTGCCGGTGACAAAGTCGCGCAGTTTCGCAACCTCCGCCTCCTTGCTCACGTCGGCGGCAAAGGTTTCGGCCTTGCCGCCATTCTTCTCGATCGCCGCTTTCACCTCATCGAGCCTGCTCTGGGTACGCGCGACCAGAACGGCGGTCGCGCCGAGCTCCGCAACGGCCTGCGCCGTCGAGCGCCCGATGCCGGTGCCTGCGCCGGTCACCACGACAACCTCGCCGTTGAACCGCAACTCCTTGAGCACGCGCTGTCTCCCCTTGCCGCCCTACTCCGCCGCGTGCATCTGCGCGCCTTCGTATTCCTTGTCGGTGAGAGCCTGCAGCGCGGGCATCACTTCGCGCGCGAACAACCGGATATTCCGCTCGGTGAGGTCGCGCGGCAACGTCCCGAACTGCAGGAGACAAAGGAGGTTCTGGAAGCCGAGCAGGCGGTGCGTGTCGGTGAATTGCCTGCGCACGGTATCGGGGCTGCCGCAGACGATGATGCCCTGCTCGATGAGGCTGTCGACCGTGTGCTCCTGCCCGCTCACCGAGCGTTTGTGGCTGCGCATGTTCTTGAGTGACTTGGCCGACAAATAACCGGGCGGGAACAGCATCTCGAAAGGCAGCCGCAAAAGCCGGTTGAACAGGCATTCGATATGGGGCTTGGCCTCATCGCGCGCTTTCTGGTCGGTGTCGGAAATGTAGACCGGCGTCGACCAGCCGATCTGATCCGAGCTCGCCCGGTAGCCGTACATGCGCTGCGCGCATTCGCGGTAATGGTTGAGGTAACGCACGACCGACTGGGTCGGGCTGTAGGCTTGCAGATACGTGTACTTGCGCGATGGATGCGCCGCCCATTCGATCGTCTCCACCGAGCCGGTGGACGGCGCCCAGATCGGCGGGTGCGGCTGCTGATACGGGCGGGGCCACAGGTTGACATAGTCGAAGTGATAGAACCTGCCTTCGAAGGCGAACGGTCCCGGGCGCGTCCAGGCCTGCACCACAAGATCGTGCGCTTCCTGAAAGCGCTCATGTGAAAATGCGGGATTGCTGCCGGTCGAATAATATTCCGCGCCGATGCCGCGCACCATGCCGCTGATCAGCCGCCCGCCCGTGATGCAATCGATCATGGCGTGCTCCTCGGCGATATTGAGCGGATGCTGGCGCAGGCAGAACGCACTGCCGAGGATTGCGATCTTGGCCTGCTTGGTCCGGCGCGATAGCGCCGCCGCCATCACAATGGGCGAGGGCATCAGGCCGTAGGCATTCTGATGGTGCTCGTTGACGGAGATGCCATCGAAGCCGAGCTCGGCCGCCAGTTCCAGCTCGTCGAGATAGCGGTTGTAGAGCTCGTGGCCCTTCTTCGGATCAAAATGGGTGTTCGGCAAAACCACCCAGGCGGCGCGATATTTGGCCGCAGAGCCCAGGTCGAGATGGGCATAAGGCATGAGGTGAAAGAGAAAGATCTTCATGACGCCACCCTGCGGATGAAGTGAGAAATCTCCTGGTCGAAAATCTGCGGCTGCTCGATGTGAAGAAGGTGCGCGCAACCGGGGACGATCGTGACACTCGATCCTGCGATGAGCTCGTGCAGCGCCTCGGCGTAAGCAGGCGGAATCAGGCGGTTCTCCCCGCCCCAGATGATGTGCGTCGGCACGTCGATGCGATGCAGCCAGCGGTCGAGCTTGGGATTGCACAGGCGCGGCGACCAGGAGAGCTTCGCTGCCGCCGCGCGGTTGCGGTCGTAGATGTCCTCGCGTTCCGGCGTGGCCCGCCATCGTTTGAGCCACTCGGCGCCGTCGCGCGCAAACAACAGCTTCAGCAGATCATCCTCGGAGGACAAGAACATATCGCCGCGCGGCACACCGTTGAGGCGAATTCCCGCGCTGTTGACCAGGACGAGCGATTTGAATCGCGCGCTCGACACGACCGCCATTTCAAGCGCGACCCAGCCGCCGATGCAGTGGCCAACAACGTGGACATGTTTCAGAGCGAGCTGATCGAGCAGGTCAAGGTAGAAAAGCGCAAGATCACGCACATCATCCACCAGCGTGGAGTCTTCAGAGGCGCCGAAGCCGGGATGGTCGGGGGCAATGACATCGAAACGGCTGGCGAGCGCGGCGAGCCCCGGCTCAGTTCCATCGAGTCCCTGGGCGCCATGCAGAAACAGCAGCGGCTCGCCTTGGCCCATGCGATGGATATTGAGCTTGCTGCCCCGCATGGCGAAGAGCCCGTTCTGCTTCGGCCTGTTATCGGTTTCGGACATGGATCACGCTGATGAATCGGGAACCGTGACGCTCACTCTTTTGTTTGAGCATGATCCTTTTCCGAAAACCGGTTCCCACTTTTCGGGATCATGCTCTACCGGGGATGCAAATGCACGCTGCGGGGCGCCGTGTCTGAAGCTTCACCAGCCGGCCGGCGTTCCGACCTTCTCCGCCGGCTCGCGCTCCAGGCGCTGCGCATCCCATTCCTTCGCAATGATCCTGCGCCCGGTAATCCCATCCGATCGCGCCGACATCAGCCAGACGATAGGCGCCATCATGACCTCGGGTTGAACGAGTGTCGAGCGATCCGCGACCTCGCTTTGCGGAATCATCCGCGTGTTGGCAGGACCGCCGGGAAGAAGCGCATTGACCGTGACGCCGGTTCCGGCAAGGTCCTTCGACCAGATCACGGTCGCCGCTTCGAGCGCCGCCTTCGACGGACCGTAAGGCGAAAATCCGTCCATCACCATGGTGAAGAAGCTCGTCACGATATTGACGATCCGTCCCCAGCCCTGATCGATCAGCCTGGGAGCGACCGCCTTGGCCATCATGAAAGGGCCATTGACATTGGCGTCGATGGCGGCGCGCCAAGTGTCTGCGTCAACATCAAAAAAGGGCTTTCGCTTTCCAACGAGGACGTTGCCAATGTGCTGCATGCCGAGACCGGCATTGTTGACGAGGCCGTGTAGCGCGCCGAAATGATCGGCGACTGTTTTCACCGCGCCGAGGCAATCGGGCCAGTGCGTGACGTCGCATTCGATCGGCAGAAGCCGATCGGCGGGCGCCTCCTTGCCGGCAAGCTCTCTGAGCTCGCGCATTTCAGCAGCGCTCGCCGGCAGGTCCGCCACCGCCACGCGTACGCCGCTCCGGATGAGCGCGAGCGTCATGGCGCGCCCGAGCCCGCGCGCGCCACCGGTCACGATGACGGTCTTGTTTGGAGGATGCGATGCGTCCGGCGGCAAACTTCAGCTCCACACCATCCTAGATGCCGAGGTAGCGCGTCTTCGTCTGCGCGTCACGGGCGAGCTCTGCCGGGCTGCATGCGTGGACGATACGCCCTTTGCTCATGATAAAGGCGATATCGGCATACCGCAACGCGAAGGCCAGCTGCTGCTCGACGAGCAGGATCGACGTGCCGGCCGCTTTGAGCGAGGCAATGGTACGGCCGAGCTCGCGCACCATCATGGGAGCCAATCCTTCGGTCGGCTCGTCCATCAACAGCAGTTCCGGATTTCCAATCAGAGCGCGCGCAGCAGCGAGCATTTGCTGCTCGCCGCCGCTGAGCTTGCTGGCGAGGTTTGCCAGCCGGGCCTGAAGATTGGGAAAAAGGGCGGCGACGGCGGCAAAATCCCATTGGCCGCGGCCGCGCGCCGTCACCTGCAGATGCTCCTTTACGGTCAACGACCGGAACACGTGCCGCCCTTGCGGGACGAGGCCAATGCCCATGCGGGCGATGCGGTGAGCCGGAATGTGCGTGATGTCGTGATTCTTGAACAGGATTCTGCCGCGTCTTGCCGGCGTGAGGCCCATGATCGAGCGCACGAGCGTCGTCTTGCCCACGCCGTTGCGGCCCAACAGGGCCACAATCTGCCCGGGCTTGAGCTCGAGTGTCACGCCTTGCAGGACATAGCTGTCGCCGTAATAGGTATGAACGTCCTCGATGCTCAACATCGCTTTCATTCGGCGCCGAGATAGATTTCCGCGACCTGCGGATTATTTCGGATGGCATCGACATTGCCCTCGGCGATGACGCATCCCTGATGCAGAACGGTAATCCGGTCCGCAAGATCGAACGCGACATCCATATCGTGCTCGATCATCGTGATGGTGATCTCGTTCGGCAGGTTGCGAACGATGCCGACAACACGCGCGACCTCAGCCGCAGAAAGCCCCGCGGTCGGCTCGTCCAGGAGCAGGACCTTCGGTTGCATGGCCATGGCCAATACCAGATCGAGCAAACGCTGCTCTCCATAAGAAATCGCCTTCGCGGGCCACGCCGCGATGTCGTTCAGTTTCCAGTGTTCCAGAAAGGCGTGCGCCTGCGCAAACAGCCGTTCGTTATCGCGCATGCGCCGGTGCATGCGAAAGCGGGATCCGTCTGCCGCCTGCAGCGCGAGCAGAACGTTTTCCAGAACGGTGAGACGGGGGAACACGTTGGTGATTTGAAAGGTGCGCGCAAGTCCCATCTTCGCCCGCTCGTAAGGCGCAAGCGGCGTGATGTCGCGACCGAACAGTATCACTTTGCCGCTGGAAGCAGTCAACGCGCCGGAAAGAATGTTGAAGAGCGTTGTCTTGCCCGCACCGTTGGGCCCGATGATCAGTCGGCGCTCGCCGGGCTCGATGGCAAGCGAGACGTTGGACAGGGCGCGAAGACCGCCGAAGTTGCGTGACAGGGTCTCGATGACGAGGGCGCTCACGCTCGGGTTCGCTTCTTGCGCGTGCCGGCAATGAGCCCGGCGAGACCGTTCGGAGCAAGGAGTGCAACCAGCACGTAGATGATGCCGAGCACGGTCACCCAGCGTTCGGTATAGGTGCTTATGAGATTTTCCAGGAGCACGATCAGCGTCGCGCCGACGGCGGGGCCGACGAGCGTTCCGGCCCCGCCCAGGATGACCATCAGCAGCACTTCCGCCGAGCGCACGACATGGACGTAGTCCGGGCTGACGTAGCGGTTGAAATAGACGTAGAGGCATCCGGCAAGCCCGGCGATTGCCGCCGCCACAACAAAAGCTGCGAACTTGTAACGCCAGACATCGTAACCGAGCGCGAGCATTCGGGTTTCGCTCTCGCGGATGCCGCGCAAGGCATAACCGAAGGGAGAAGCGGCAATGCGTACCAGTACGAACGCGCCGACGAGAAAGAAGAACAGGACAAAATAGTAGAACGGCGTGTTGTCGGACATCCGGTAAGCGAGCGCCAGCCGAAGGCGACCCCCCACAGCACTTGCGAGAGCGCCAGCGTTATCATCAGGAAATAACTGCCTCTCGTGCGCAACGCCAGGAGGCCGAACACGACCGCGGTGAGCATGGCGAGGACTATTCCGGCAGGAAGCGCGAGCCATACGCTCCATCCCGCCTTCAATGCGAGCAGGCCGGTCGTGTAGGCCGCCATGCCGAAATAAGCCGCGTGTCCGAGCGAGGGCATGCCTGCGTAGCCGAGCAAGAGGTCAAGGCTCATCGCGAACAGCGCAAAGACCATCATCTGCACGACCAGAGCGGCATAGTAAGGCGAAAGAACCAAGGGCACGCCTGCGAGCACGATCGCGCCCGCGATCGAGGCCACGGCGACCGCGTTGTTGGTTTTGCTCCGGTGCTCGGCCAAAACGCTCATTCCTGCCCGAACAAACCGAGTGGCCGCACGGCGAGAATGAGTGCCATCGGCGCGAAGATTGTGAACAGCGCAAATTCGGGGAAGAACACTTTGCCGAAATTATCAAGCAGGCCGACAATGAGGCCGCCAACGAGAGCGCCGCGCAAGCTTCCGAGACCGCCCACGATGATGACGACAAAACCGAGCAGCATCACGTCGAAATCGGCACCCGGATACACCCCCATAATGGGGCCGCCCATCGTGCCGCCCAGCGCGGCGAGGAATGCGCCCAGCGCAAACACCAGCGTAAACAGCAGCGACACATTGATGCCGAGCGCACGCGCGATCTCCTCGTCGTCGACGCCCGCACGCAGCATCGCGCCGATTCGCGTGCCCTCCTGGATCCACCAGAGCAGGCCAGCGACAAGGAGCCCGAATGCAATAATGAACAAGCGGTACGATGGATAAAAGAAGTCACCCAGTTGAACGGACTGGCTGAGCATGGCGGGCTTGGGGATGGTCTGCGGGTTTCCACCCCAGATGAAAATCCCGAGGTCGGAGAATATGAAGAGGAACCCGAAGGTCAGCAGCGTCTGCGGCAGTTCCTGATGATAGAGGCGACGTAGCAGAAACCGCTCCATGAGAGCGCCGATCAAGGCAATCGCAAGTCCGCTCGCGAGCGCCGCAAGAAACAGATTTCCGGTGCCGCGCACCACCAGCAATCCCAGATAGCCGCCCCAAAGGTAGAACGAGCCATGGGTCAAATTCAGAATCTTCATCAGTCCGTAGATCAGGGAAAGTCCGGCGGCGAGCAGGAACAGCAGCATCCCGAAGGAAATGCCGTTGAGAGTTTGGACCACCCAGAACATTTAGAAGCCGGGTTTGATGCTGTTTGACACGTCATATCCGGCGTCATTCCCGCCACCAAGCGCAGCGAGGTAGCCAGGAGCCCAGTCGAGCCAAATCCTCAGATCGTCATGCCCCGCGCAAGCGGGGCACCCAGTAAACGGGGCTGGTCGAGTGAGGGAATACCGTGCCACTTGCATCGACCAGTGTTTACTGGGTCGTCCGCTTTCGCGGACGATGACCGTTGAGGGGTTATCAGGGGAAGCTCGCGTATGGGTCCTTCACTTGCGCAATTCGCTCGCCGCAGCGGTTGTGCAGGAGGCCATCGCTGCCCTTTTCGACCGTGAGCACATAAAAGTCCGCAACCAGACCATGGTGCTCGTCGAAGCTCGTCAATCCCATGGGACCTTTTACCTGCACCTTGGAGAGCGCATTGAGGAATGCGTCGCGATCCTCAACCTTCCCGTTGATATCCTTGAGGGCCGCAATCACCATCTGAGCTGCCATGTAGCCCATGTACTGATAGGATCCGGGCACTGCGTTGTAGCGGGACTTGTATCCGGTCACGAACGCCTTGTTTTCGGGGGTATCGAGCGTGCCGCAGTAGGTATAAGCGCTCATGATGCCGGCGGCCGTAGGCGGCATGTCGGTGAGCAGCTCCTCGCTTGTAAACGAAGCGATTCCGAACAACGGCATTTTCTGTTTGAGGCCGTACTCGGCGTATTGCTCGCTGATGCGCGGAGCATCGGCGCCCCACATGGCCGCGAACACACCATCGGCCTTTGCGGCATCCATCTTGGTGAGATAGGGGGCATAGTCGGAGGTGGCGACATTGGGAAACATCGCATCAACGACGTTCTCGGGGCCAAAGACCTTCTTCACGGCCTCATAGGCTTCGCGGCTCGGCGGGGCGTTCCATCCGATCGAATAAACCTTCTTCCAGCCCATTTTCTTTCCCACCTCGGCGGCGGTCATTCCGAACTGGTAGGAGGATGGAACGAAACGGAAGATGTAGGGGCTCTTTTGCGCGCGGGTGAGGCTCGCAAGCGCGACCGTGCTGATCCAGGGGATCTTCTGCTCGTTGACGTAGGGCGCGACTGCGGCGCCGACGGAGCTCACCAGCTCGGAAAGGAGGAAATGAACCTTGTCGCGTTCAACAAGCGCCTTGATCTTGGTCAGTCCGGTATCCGGACGTCCGGCGCTGTCTTCGAACAGCAGCTCGATCTTGCGCCCCGCGACCGTATTCTTCTCCTCGTCGAACGCCTGCACGATGGCGTCACGTTCCGGACGCCCCTGCGCCGAGACCGGTCCGGTCAAAGGAAACATCACGCCGATTTTTATAGGGTCCGCGCTCCACGCAGGTTGCGCCAGGGAGCAAAACGTCGTCAGCGTGAGCGTGGCGTAGACTATGGGCGACAAACGCATTGCGTTTTCCTCCTGATTTTTCAGGGATGCTATGACATTTCAAAAAGGGAACGCAAGGCAATCGCGCCGGGGCAGTGCGTCGCAGGCGATTATGGCGCTTGCAGCTCCTCGAGCACGGGATTGGCCAACACCACCGACGTCTCAATCTGCCGATCGGGAATGTCCCAATAAGCTTTGAGCAGTACGGTCTTTTGCGCCGGTGAAACCAAGGCGAAGCCATGTCTTTGATAGAAGCTGATTGCCCAGTGCGCGGCGGCCCAGGTGCCGACCAGCATGCGCCGAGCGCTCAGGCCTCGCAAATGCGCGATCAATTCCCCGCCAATGCCACGCTTCTGTTTTCCTGGGAGGACGTAGGCGTGACGAATAAGATCGACGTCGCGCACGCGCTGAAGCCCCATCACACCGGCCAGCATGCCGTCCGTCTGATGGCCCCAGAACGTCACGCCCGACGCAATCTCGCGCGCGAGCTCGTCTCCTGCCATGTATGGATCGTGCCAGCAGTCCGGCGGGATCACACCGCGATAAGCCTCGGCGGCGGCATTGATAATGGCAAGGATCGCGGCGCGTTCGTCATCGCGGCAGAGGTGAATACTGCTCAACGTCAGGCTTGAGTTCGGATTCTGCATTCCCACCTGCGCTCATTGATTCATGCAAGCCGTCGCATGAGCGGCAGAGCCGATCAATATCTTTCCAGCTGCTCGACGGCAATCAAAGCTTTGGGCGTAAACGGCAAGCGGAGCGAACGAAACTAAAGCGAACAATAGCCTGATTTGACGGATTTTCATGAACCTTTCCTTCCAGAAAGGATTCGCGAGCGCATCATGTTTGCTACGAACCGGCTGCGCCTGGCTTGTCGATTGCGCCGCCGGCTTCCGCCCAATCCTTGAAGGCACCGACATTGTAGACCCGCTCATAGCCCATGTCTTTGAGCACCTTGCCGGCCAAGGCCGAACGTCCGCCCGAGGCGCAATAGAGGATAATGGTCTTGTCTTTGGAGAAGCCCTTGTCGTGATAAGGCGACTCCGGGTCGGCGCGAAATTCCAGCATCCCGCGCGAGACGTTGAGCGCGCCGGCGGCCTTGCCGGTCTTCTCCACTTCGGAGGGGTCGCGCACGTCCACCACGAGGGTATTGCCCTTCCCGATCATCTCTTTCGCCTGCGCCGGTGTAATCCGCGGCACCGCCGCATTCGCCGCTTCCATCATCTGCTTGATACCGAGAGCCATGACTTTCTCCTGCTAGAGCCGATGCAAATGTCCGCTGACGATATCTAATTCAATGCGCCCTCTCGCTTGAGATCCTGCGCGACGTCGTCGAGCGCGTGCTCGAGCCGTTCGCCGATTTCTTCGATTTCCTCGGCCTCGATCACAAGCGGCGGCGCAAAGACGAGCCGATCGCCGACGACACGCAGGATGAGGCCATGGCGTTTCGAGGCGGCGTCCATTCGTGTGCCGACACCAAGCGCGCTGTCGA
>Ga0306920_100016491_pt1 | contig 10180 bp, 9 predicted proteins | sample flu12Cox44000170_FD_204666 | JGI IMG/M metagenome (GOLD analysis project Ga0306920, IMG submission 204666) | Lab enrichment of tropical soil microbial communities from Luquillo Experimental Forest, Puerto Rico - flux4day.12C.oxic.44.000.170 (v2)... | ecosystem: Environmental > Terrestrial >...
GTTCAAGGAGTTCGAGCTGCTGAAGTACCTGATCGAGCACCGCGGCCGCACCGTGAGCCGCGAGGAGCTGCTCGAGGAGATCTGGGGCGTGGACGAGGAGCTGGGCGTCACCACGCGCACGGTCGACACGCATGTCTCCAACCTGCGCAGCAAGCTCGGCGACGGCTTCGAGAAGCCGTTCATCGTGGCGGTGCACAAGGTGGGCTACAAGTTCGTGGAGCCGTGATCCCGTCCCGATCCCGCTTGCTGTCGTCGGACACCCCGCGCGCCGCTGGGCTCGCGGGGTGTTTCATTACCGTGTGCGTGTTCGCACTCACGATCGCCGACTGCGGCCACGGCGAGGCGCCGCGCGTCCGCGTGGTGAACTACTCGGGCCACCGGCTCGACGACCTGTGGGTGCGCACGCAGCGCGACTCGACGCACGTGCCGAGCCTGAGGCCCGGCGACAGCGTCGAGGTGCGCCCCCGCGTCCGGGGCGAGGACCTGCTGTGGCTCTCGGGCCGGTTCCGCGGCCGGCACATCGAGTCCGATGGTGGCGACTACGTGGAGGCGAGCGGCGGCTACCGCTTCCGCGCCGTGGTCGATTCCTCGGGGCACGCGACCGTGAAGTTCATCCGCCTGGGGTTGTGGTAAGCGGTCGAGCTAATTCATCCGCACCAGCCGTCGCACGAACATCCGGCCCGGGACCTTGAGTCGGACGAAATAGAGGCCCGGTCGCGCGGAGGCGCCCCGCCAGACCACCTCGTGCACGCCCGCGTCCCAGACGCCGTCGGTGAGCACGGCCGTCTCGCGACCCTGCACGTCGTTCACCGTGAGCCGGACGGCGGCGCTCCGCGGCAGCGCGAACTGGATGCGCGCGTCGCCGTGCGTGGGCTGTGGCCACAGGCGTGAGAACGCGAAGTCCTTGGGCAGCGCGCCGTCGACGCCGGTGACGTCCGCGATCGTGAACGCGGCGTCGTTCGCGTCGGAGGCGGTGAGCCCGGCGGCGTCGTGCGCCACCACCTTGAGGAACGCGTCGCTCGTCGGCGGGCCAACGACCGGCCACGAGTAGGTGCCGGTGTTGGCGATGCCGGTCGCGAGCGAGTCGTACGGTCCCGCGACGCCCGTGCGCGACAGCAGCAGGTCGATCGCGGTCACGGCGACGTTGTCGGACGAGCTCCAGGTCAGGTTCGTGGTCGTGCCGATGTTCACCGTTGCCGCCGGCGCCGGCGTCAGCTGCTGCACCACGGGTGCGGTCGTGTCCGCGAATGTCGCCGTGAGCGAGAACGCGTGCGAGATCGTGAGCGGCAGCGGGTTCGTCGAGCTGGTCACGTCACCCGTCCAGCCCACGAACCCCCAGCCCGCCGTGGGCGTGGCGGTCAGCGTCACGCTCGAGCCGAACGCGTACTTGGGCTGGTCCGGACTCTTCGCCACCGAGCCCAGGCCGGCGATCGTCACCGCGACCGTGAAGCTGTCGGTGTCCATGCTTGCGGCGATGGTGTGGTTGGCTTGCACGTTGATGAACGTGTACGTCGTCATCGGCCCGACGTCGACGCCATCCACGAGCACGCCCGCGACGTGATGCCCGGCGTCCGGTGTGATCGTGAAACCCTGGTCCGCACCGCAGTTCACGCCCACCGCGCCGCTCGGGCTGATGCTGCCGTTCGCGCCCGCCGAGGCCGTGATGGTGAACGTCTTGACCGCGAAGCTGGCCGCGATCGTGTGGTGGGCCTGCACGTTCGTGAACGTGTAGTTCGTCACGGCGCCCACGCTGACGCCGTCCACGAGCACGTCGGCGATCTTGTTGCAGACGCCCGGCGTGATCGTGAACCCCTGGTCCGCGCCGCAGTTCACCCCGACCGTGCCGCTGGGGCCGATCGAGCCGCCCGCGCCCGCCGAGGCGTCGATGGTGTACGTGTTGATCGCGAAGCTGGCGCTGATGGTGTGGTTAGAGAGCACGTTCGTGAACGCGTAGCTGGTCACCGCACCGACGCTGGATCCGTCCACGAGCACGTCCGCGACGTGGAAGCAGGCGCTCGGCGTGATGGTGAAGCCCTGGCTCGCGCCGGAGGCCACCGAGACGGCGCCGTTCGGGCTGATCGAGCCGTTCGCGCCCGCCGAGGCGTTGATCGTGAACGTCGGAGCGGCCGGCGTGACGCCGGCCCAGAACGTGCTCCACTTGCTGGCGTTCGAGCCCGTGTTGCCGTCGTCCGTTGTGTTGCGGGTCTGGCCGTACTCCTGCAGCACCCACAGCGTGCGATCGTCGGAGGGGTCGATCGCCGCCGTCGTGAAGTCACCCCAGCGATTGCGGCCCGTCGTCGTCGAGAACGTCTTGTGATAGTAGTCCTCGCCCGCTTTGTAGATCTGCGGGTCGCGCATCGTGCCGAGGCCGTCCGCGTGGTCGTGCCACGAGTAGGCCGCCGAGGGATGGAACGTCGGCCCGAATCGCGAGTAGCCGACGATGAAGTCGCCCTGGCCGTTCACGGCGATGTGCGCGAACGCGTACCAGTTGGTCGCGGTCGGATCGTCGATGCGGCCGCCGTCGGCGAATGCCGGGCTCGTGCCGCCGCCCGCGGCCGTGAGCTTCGTCCACTGGACGGCGGTGCGCGTGGGCCCCGAGAGCTGGATGGTCTGCGTGTAGTAGAGGTAGGCGCGGCCGGTCGTGCTGTCCACGCGGTAGACCGCGTCCGAGCGGATCTGCGAGTCCTGCACTTCGATCGGGCACGGCGTCGCGCCGCACGCGCTCACGCCCGAGTTGGGCGCGCTCTGCGGGAGCAGGTTGCCGCTCGGCTGCGTCCAGCCGCCGCCCGGGCGCGTCTGCGTCGAGCCGCTCGTGTAGACAGGGGCCGAGGGCGTCCCGGTGATGACGTCCACCTGGTACGTGGCGCCGGCGCTGCTCAGGTGCGTGGGGACGAACAGCGTGTCCTCGGTGGCCGACAGCGTCACCGCGGGCGAGGCGCAGAAGCGCACGCCGCCGCCGCCCGGGTCGAACGCCGTCACGCTGCTGAGCGTCCCGGCACGCGCCTGCGCGTAGTTCGCCACGATCGCGACGCCGCGCGAGAACGAACCGCCGGAGGTGTAGCGGTTGATGGTGACGCAGATCCAGTTCTTGTTGAAGCCCAGCTCCGGGTAGTCGAGCAGGTAGCTGCCGGAGAACTGGAACGAGTAGAGGAACCAGGATCCGGCCGGATCGCTCGTCTGCGAGACGCCGAACAGCACCTGGCCCGGGTTGTTCACCGTCTGCATCGCCACGATCCACACGTTGTTGATGGGGTCGTAGGTGGTTCGCGGGTCCGTGAGCTGCGAGAGCAGCGCCTTGTTCGTGATCACCGGGTTCCAGAACGTCGCCGTGCCCAGCGTGACCACGTTGGCCCCGGTGACCTTGTCCTGTATCCGGTAGTTGTTGTTGAAGCTGTTCATGACGCGCGTCGGGCCGACACCGCCGGAGACGTCGGGCGGGATCACGATGTAGGACGAGTCGGCCATGGGGATGTCGTCGAGCCCCTTGAAGCTCGTGGTCGGCAGCGGCGAGGCCACGAGCGGCTGCGCCGGGAGCTTGAGCAGCGGCATCCTCGGTACCGCGGGCCCGACGGCGGCCGCGCCGGGCTCGATGTCCATCTCGTTCATCTCGTCGGTCGGCAGCCACACCCGGGCCGGGAGGCCCGGGGCCGGGGACCGGAGCGTCGCCTGGCGCGCCATGTCGCTCATGTGCACGACGGCCGCGCGCGAAACCGCGAGCACCTGGCCCGGGTCGGGCGTGCCGGGCGGGACCGCGGCGGCGGCGAGCTTAGGGGTGGCGGCGAAGACGAGAGCGAAGACGAGCGCGAGGGCGGGCCTGCGCAGGGAGTCACGGAGGTGCGGTGTCATCGGGGGCCTCCTGTGCGAGCGGTCGCGAGCGCAGGGTTCGCGGAGGGTCAGGCGCGCGATTCTACCTTGGCGGACTGGAGGGAATCATCGAGAAATGCAGGATTCGGGCCCGCGATCGGCGAGGCCGGAGGGGTCAGAGGCTGGCCACGCGATTGCGCTATCTCATGTTCCGGTCAGCCGTTCACGCCCCGGTCCGCCGCGGCCCGCGCGAGGCGCGCGAACTCGTCGAGTGTCAGCGTCTCGCCGCGGCGGGAGAGCACGATGCCCGCCTGGCGGCCGAGCCGCTCGACGGAGGCGCCCGGCAGCCCGAGCGCATTCTGCAACGTGTTGGACAGCTGCTTGCGGCGTTGCTGAAAGGACGCTCGGATGATGCGGAACAGCAGGGCCTCGGGCGCCTCCACGGGCGGGTGCTCGCGCAGGAAGAAGCGAACGAGCATGGAGTCCACGTCGGGCCGCGGCCAGAACGCGCCGGCGCGGAGCGTCATGAGCGGCTCCATGAGCGCGTGGTAGCGCGCGAACAGGGTCAGCGCGCCGTACTCGGGCGTGCCCGCGGCGGCCGCGAGGCGCTGGGCGTACTCCTTCTGCACCAGCAGCACCGCGCTGCGCACGCTGCGTCGCGACGAGAACAGGTGCTCGAGGATCGGCGTGGTGACGTTGTACGGGATGTTGCCCACGACCACGAGCCGGTCCACCCCGTGCGCCGCGGCGGCGGCCGCGAGGTCGAACTCGAGGAAGTCGCCGTCGACGATGGTGATGCGCGGCACGTCGCCGCACTCCTCGCGCATGTAGGAGGCGAGCCCGGTGTCCTTCTCCACCGCGATCAGGTGGCGGACGCGCCGGGCGATGCGCAGCGTCAGCGCACCGGCGCCGGGCCCGATCTCCACCGCGATGTCGTCCTCGCGCAGGTGCGCGTGCTCGACGATCCGCTCGGCGAGCTGCTCGCTGATGAGGAAGTTCTGGCCGAACTTCCGTCGCGGGGCCAGGCCCCGCGACAGGAGCGCGTCCTTCACGCGCGCCCGCTCGCTGTCGCCGGCCTCGCGCTCCGCGCGCTCGCGGACGTACTCCGAGGCGCGGGGCTTGCGCGGGTCGCGGGGCGAGGGATGCGGCATGGGCGGAGTGTCGGGCAACGGAGCGGGGGCCGGCAACCGGCCATGACCGTCCTAGGCGCGCTCGCTGCGCTCCACGTAGTCCAGCGCCTCGCGCGCCATCTCGCGCGCGTAGCGGTCGTCGGCGCGCGCCGCGAGCTGGCAGAGCGCGTCGTGGCCCTCGCCGCCGATCGCCGCGAGAGCATAGGCCGCATGGTGGCGCACCCACCACGAACGGTCGCTCACGCACGGGACGAGCGCCTCGATCGCCGGCGTCGCCGAGAGCCGCCCCAGCGCCTGAGACGCGATCGCCCGCACCGGCCAGCTGTCGTCGCTGAGCGCGACGATCAGCGCCGGGATCGCCTCGCCCATGCCGAGCCGGCCCAGCGCGCGGGCGGCGGTGACGCGCAGCTCCAGATGCGGGCTCAGGAGCCGATCGGTGATGCTGCCGCGCGCCGAGCGGCAGCGGCCAACCCCCAGCGCCTCGATGCAGGCGCACTCGAGCCGCGTGTCGCAGCGCTTACGCTCGAGCGCGGTGATGAGCATGGCGCGCGCGCCGGGCCCGAAGCCGCGCAGCAGGCCCGAGAGGGCCGCCATCGGGCGGCGCGCGAGCGTGCCGGGGTGCTCGAGCAGCCAGCGGAGCGCCTTCAAGTCGCGGTGGCGTGCGAGCGCGCGAGCGACGGCGAAGCGCAGCGTCTCCGGCCCGCGCACGAGCGCGCGGCGCAGGGCCCGGCGCGAGCGCACGCTTGGCAGGAAACCCAGGCGGCGTGCAGCGAGCTCGCGGCGCGCGGCCGGCTCGTCGCTCCTGAGCACGCGGCGCTCGCGCGCGAGATGCCGGCTCTTCGCCAGCGACCGCGCGAGCTCCAGCCGCTCGCGGACGCGCAGCGTGGCGGTGATCGCCTCGATCGCATCCCAGAACGGCTCGGGCCCGGTGTCAGAGGCCGCGCGCCGCAGCTCGCCTCCGCGCACGCGGCCGGCGAGGCGCCCGGAGAGGAGCTGAAAGAGCTCGCCCGCTCGCAATCGCGTCCGGGCACGCGCGTCGCGGTGCTCGCGGCGCACGAGCAGCGTGACGAGACCCGCCACCGCCAGCGGGAGGGCCAGGACGAGCCAGGTTGCGGAGATGGAACGCATGTCGGGGCCGGGCATGGTGCTCAGGTTTTCGGGCCGGCGGACGGGACACTTGATCGAAGAACGCCGGGCGTTCCCGAGCGTGCTGCTGAATCGTTGACATGCGCGCAAACGCACGCGTACCATTTTTCTAGCCTCTGGCCTGTACACCCCTTGCACAGCAGGAGCACCTCCTTGCCCTCTGCGGGCTTCACCGCCCAGGCCGCCGCGCGCCCGGACGCGTCCGGTCCACGCGGCCGCGCCACCGCCGATCTCCGCGTTCCCACCCTCGAGCGGATCGCGCCGCTCGGCGAGTTCGATCACACGCTCCGATGTTCATTGGCACAGCGCTCCGCGGATGCTTCGCTCGCCGCGGCGCTCGCCGGGTCGCGCGTGCCGGTGCTGCGGGCGGAGCCCCGCACCCGGCGCGCCCCCGGAGCCACATTCCGCGCCGCGATGCGCGGGGCCCGCTGAGCGCATGGACTTCGACCTCACGCCCGACCAGCGCGAGCTCCGGTCCGCCGTGCGCTCGTTCGCGCGCGAGGAGCTGAACCACGATCTCGAGAAGCGCGACCACGAGGGCTGCTTCCCGCGTGACTGCTGGCAGAAGTGCGCCGAGTTCGGACTCCTCGGACTGCCGGTGCCCGTCGAGCACGGCGGCCAGGGCCAGGACCTGGTCACCACCACGATAGCCATGGAGGCCCTGGGCTGGGGCTGCCGTGACAACGGCCTGGTGTTCAGCCTGAATGCCCAGATGTGGGCGGTGCAGATGCCGCTCGTCCGCTACGGGAGCGACGAGCAGAAGAAGTCCTGGCTGCCGCGGCTCGTGAGCGGCAAGGCGATCGGTGCGCATGCCATCACCGAGCCGGGCGCCGGCTCGGACGTGTTCTCGCTCACATCGCGCGCTGTGCGCGCGAGCGGCGGCTACGTGCTGAACGGCCAGAAGACGTTCGCCACGAACGCGCCCGTGGCCGACGTGGCGCTGGCGTTCGCCTACCTCCAGCGCGACGGCCAGTCGCCGGCGCTGACCGCGTTCCTGGTGCCGCGCGAAACGAAGGGCGTCACGTTCGGCAAGCCGATCGCGAAGATGGGCCTGCGGACGTCGCCCATGGGCGAGGTCATCTTCGAGGATTGTTTCATACCCGAGGCGTCCCGCCTCGGGCCCGAGGGCGCCGGCATGCGCATCTTCAACTCCGCCATGGAGTGGGAGCGCGCCTGCATCTTCGCCGGGCACCTGGGCGCCATGGAGCGGCTGCTCGACGACTGCATCGCGTATGCGAAGAAGCGGAAGCAGTTCGGCCAGCCGATCGCCAAGTTCGCGCCGGTGGCCGACCGCATCGCCGACATGAAGGTGGCGATCGAGGCCGGCCGCTGGCTGCTCTACAAGGTGGGCTGGCTCACGGGCCAGGGCAAGAACGCCGTGCTCGAGTCCGCCATGGCGAAGCTGTTCGTGAGCGAGATGCACTCGAAGGCGGCGCTGGACGCACTCCAGCTACACGGCGGCTACGGCTACATGAAGGAGTATCCGATCGAGCGCGAGGTGCGGGATGCGCTCTCGGGAACGCTCTACTCCGGCACGAGCGAGATGCAGCGGAAGATCATCGCCAGCTGCCTGGGGCTATGAGCCTGCACCGGCTGCTGCCGAGGCTCGTCACGCAATCCGCCGACCGGCACGCGACCGCGCCCGCCGTGGTGATGGACGGCGTCACGCTGGACTACGCCACGCTCGAGCAGCGCTCGAACCGGTTCGCTCGTTCGCTGGTGGCGCACGGCGTCCGCCGCGGCGACCGCGTGGCGCTGTGGCTCCCCAAGTCGCCCGACGCGATCGTGGCGCTGTACGGCATCATGAAGGCCGGCGCCGCGTACGTGCCCGGCGACCCGGCCTCGCCCGCGTCGCGGCTCGCCTACATCGCGCGCGACTGTGCGGTGGCCGGGCTCGTGACCACGCGCGACCGCGCCCAGGCGCTCGACGAGGCGTTCGCCGGACGCGCGCCGATGCGCGCGCTGTGGTTCGCCGACGCGGACGACGCGCGCGCCGAGCTGCCGCACGTGGCGGGACTGCCCGGCGTGCACTGGGCGGCGCTCGCGAGCGAGGAGCCGCGGGCGTTCGACTCGCCGGCGCTCGAGGATGACCTCGCCTACATCCTGTACACGAGCGGCTCCACCGGCGATCCGAAGGGCGTGATGCTGTCGCATCGCAACTGTCGCGTGTTCACCGACTGGGCCGCGGAGACGTTCGCGCTGACCTCTCAGGACCGGGTGGCGAACCAGGCGCCGTTCCACTTCGACCTCTCGACGTTCGACCTGTTCTCAGCCGCCGCCGCGGGCGCCTCCGTGCACCCCGTGAGCCCGCGCATCGCCGCGTTCCCCGCCGCGGTCGCCATGCGCTGGACGCAGGACCGGCTGTCGGTCTGGTACTGCACGCCCAGCTCGCTCGTGCTGATGCTCACGCGCGGAGGGCTGGAGAAGCAGGATCTTTCCGCGCTGCGCGTGCTGCTGTTCGCGGGCGAGGTGTTCCCGACCAAGTACCTGCGGCAGCTGGTGGCGCTGGCGCCGCACGCGCGCTACGCGAACCTGTTCGGCCCCACCGAGACGAACGTGTGCACGTGGCTCGAGGTGAAGCAGGCGCCCGAAGGCGACGCGCCGCTCTCGATCGGCCGCGCCTGCCCGTACGACGAGGCGCTCGTGCTGGACGACGCGCTCCGCCCCGTGCCCGCGGGCGGCGTGGGCGAGCTGTGGATCCGCGGCGCGTCGGTGATGCACGGCTACTGGGGGAGCCCCGAGCGCACCGCGCTCGCGCTCCAGACGATCGACATCGCGCCCGGCATCCGCGACCGCGCCTACCGCACCGGCGACCTGGTGCGGGTGTTGTCCGACGGCAACCTCGAGTTCCTCGGCCGGCGCGATCACCAGGTGAAGACGCGCGGATATCGTGTCGAGCTGGGCGAGATCGAGACGCGGCTCGCCGCGCACCCGGCCGTGGGCGAAGCCGTCGTGGTCGCCGTGCCCGACGACGAGGTCACGAACCGACTGAAGGCCGTGGTCGTCTCCAAGGCCGACGTGGAGGTGAGCGCCGACGAGCTGCGGGAGCATTGCGCGCGAACGCTCCCCAGGTACATGGTTCCCGAGACCGTGGAGTTCAGGAAAGACCTGCCCCGCACGAGCAGCGGCAAGGTGGACCGCCGCGCGCTGCTCGACGCACCGAAGGGAGCGCGATGAATCCCACCGAGACCGCGATCCGCCAGTTCCTCGTCGAGGACGTGTTCTACGACCGCGACCTCGGCAGCCTCGGCCCCGATGACTCGCTGCTCGCGAAGGGCCTGCTCGACTCGATGGCCATCCTGAAGACGGTGACGTTCTGCGAAGAGCAGTTCGGCATCACGATCCCCGACCAGGAAGTGCTGCCGGATCACTTCGAGAGCGTGCGCGCGATCGCGAAGCTGGTGGAGCGGGTGCGGGGGAAGTAAGGGCTCTCAGAAATCCATCCGCAGGCCGAACCGGACCGTGCGCGTGATCCCGCCGAGCCGCTGCCCCTCGATCCGGACGTCGACGCCGGCGAGCGGCTGCTGGTTCTCGTCCACGATGCGGCCGATCAGCCTGCCGGTGGTGCCGGCGAGCGCGGGCGCCCCGACCGCCAGGCCCAGCGCGGCCGCGACCAGCGTTCGTCTCCATCGCGGTGAGCGGGACACGTAGGCACCCGGCTTCGTACCTGCGGCAAGCATCGACGTCCCCCTGCGAGCATGCGATGTTTCGACACCGATCTCCGCACTATAACAATGGAGCTGCCCGCTGGCCCCAGGAGATTCGCGTCGAACCGCGAGTCACGACCGCGGACCTCCCCGTCCGCACCAGCTCGCACAGATCCGCGAGCACCGCGCTCGCCGTCGGGCCGGCGCCCGCGCCTCGACCCTGGAACAGCAGCTCGCCCACCTCGTCTCCGCGTATCAGCACCGCGTTCTGCTCCATCGAGACGGTGGCCAGCGGGTGATCGAGCGGCAGCTCGCGCGGCTCGACGGCCAGCGCCAGCCCGCCCGCGCAACGCTCGGCCGTGGCAACGAGCCGGAGCACGCGACCGCGTGATCGCGCCTCGGCGAGTCGCGCCGGTGTGACGTCGCGGATGCCGCGCACGCGGACGTCCGCGA
>Ga0306920_100016492_pt1 | contig 10180 bp, 10 predicted proteins | sample flu12Cox44000170_FD_204666 | JGI IMG/M metagenome (GOLD analysis project Ga0306920, IMG submission 204666) | Lab enrichment of tropical soil microbial communities from Luquillo Experimental Forest, Puerto Rico - flux4day.12C.oxic.44.000.170 (v2)... | ecosystem: Environmental > Terrestrial >...
ATTATCCGTTCACGACGCTGCATCCCCAGCTCGGCGTCGTGCGCATCGACCGGCGCGAGTTCGTGTTGGCGGATATTCCGGGCCTCATTGAGGGCGCGCACGAAGGTGTTGGATTAGGCGACCGATTCCTGGGGCATGTCGAGCGCTGCCGCGTGTTGTTGCATCTGATCGACGGAACTTGCGAACATGCCGGGCACGCCTATGCGACCGTGCGGGCCGAGCTCGAAGCGTACGGACATGGGCTCGCCGAAAAACCTGAGATCGTGGCGTTGAATAAAGCTGACGCGCTGACGCCGGCGCAGCTCAAACAACAACTCGGGCGGCTCAAACGCGCGGCGAAAAACGCACCGCTGGTGATCTCCGCCGCAACCGGCCAAGGCATGCCTGAGGCGTTGGGTGCCATTGTGGTCGAAATCGATCGCGCTCAGATCAAAACACAGGTAGAGGCATAGCGCCTCCAACATGACGCGACCGCGGCTCCATGCTAGGAACCCGCGAGATCGCAATGGTTCGCCAGGCACTCAAGCTTCACATGTCGCGCAAAACGCCCGCTATCAGCGATTTCCGCCGCATCGCCGTCAAGGTCGGCTCGTCGTTGCTGGTCGACAGCGAAGGCGGGCGGATCCACGAGGAGTGGCTGCGCTCGCTCGTCGCTGACCTGGCACACCTACACGACGAGGGACGCGACGTGATGGTCGTCTCCTCCGGCTCAATCGCGCTTGGCCGCGCCGTGTTGAAACTGCCCAGCGGCGCGCTCAAGCTCGAAGAGAGTCAGGCCGCGGCGGCGGTCGGCCAGATTGCGCTCGCGCGCACCTGGTCGGAGGCGCTGGGGCGTCACGGCATCGGCGCCGGACAAATTCTGGTTACGCTGGGCGATACCGAGGAACGTCGGCGCTACCTCAACGCGCGCTCCACGATCAGCAAATTGCTGGAGTGGCGCGCCGTGCCGGTGATCAATGAGAACGACACGGTCGCGACGACCGAAATTCGCTACGGGGACAATGATCGGCTGGCCGCGCGCGTTGCGACCATGACCAGCGCCGATTTGCTGGTGCTGCTCTCCGATGTGGACGGCCTTTATAATGCGCCGCCGCATCTACGTACCGACGCGAAGCTGATCCCGATCGTCGAGCGCATCACGCCGGAGATCGAGCAGATGGCCGGCAGCGCCGGCTCGGAGCTCTCCCGCGGCGGGATGCAGACCAAGATCGAAGCGGGCAAGATCGCAACGACCAGCGGGACCCATATGGTGATTGCTTCGGGCCGCGTTGAGCATCCGCTGCGCGCTATCGCGCAAGGCGCGCCCTGCACCTGGTTTCTGACGCCGGCCAATCCGGTGACTGCGCGCAAACGCTGGATCGCGGGCTCCCTCGAGCCGCGGGGCACGCTGACGGTTGACGCGGGTGCGGTCACGGCCCTGCGCAGCGGGCGCAGCCTGCTGCCCGCCGGCGTGATCCGCGTCGAAGGCCGCTTCGCCCGCGGCGACGCGGTGGTCGTGCGCGGACCGGACGGCGGCGAGGTCGGGCGCGGCCTCGTGGCCTACGACGCGGAGGATGCCGAGCGCATCAAGGGCCGATCATCGAGCGACATCGCGCAGATCCTCGGGCTCGAAGGCCGCGCCGAGATGATCCATCGCGATGATCTGGTGATCGGCCGCGTGTGAAATCAGCGGCGGAACGGCGGCGCGAAGCTCGCGGGCGGCGGATAGGGCTGATACCAGGCGTTCGGATTGCAAGAGCCGCCATTGCCCCTCTGGGTTGCCAAGCATTGCTGCAAGCTGGTGAACCCGCAGTTCTGTCCGCCCATACGGCCGGAGTAATCGGCACACCAGGGATAAATGACCGCTGCGGCGCTCAGGCGGCCGGTGGCGGCCAAACTCAGCGCAACCAAGCTGGCACAACCAAATGCGGTGAGAATTCTCATGTATCAACTCCGGTTTGCCCATGCCTCGTAGTCTTGATTTAGCGCCTCACGACCCCGCGCGCTGTGATCTTCATCATGTCGTAGGACGCACGCGCTGCGCGTAGCGGAGGGCCTGTTCAAGGCGATCATTTCCCCAGAACAGTTCCCCGCTCACCACAAAATTGGGGGCGCCAAAGATGCCGAGCCTCTCGGCTTCCTCGGTCGTGGCGCGCAGGCGATCCTTGATGTCGGGGGAACGCGCCCGCGCGAGGATCGGGTCGGTTGCCAGGCTCAACTTGGTCAACAGCTCGCGGATCACGCCCTCCTCGCCGATCTGCTGCCCGTCGGCGAACTCGGCGGCGTAGAGTGCGCGGCAGAATGTCTCACCCCAATCCTGCTCAAAACCGACGTGGGCGACCCGTGCGGCCAGGAGACCGTTCTGGGGAAAGGGTTCGGGGCGGCGGAAGGCCAAACCCAGCTCTCCACAGGTGCGTTCCAAGTCGCGCCACATGTAGCGGCCCTTGGTCGTGTAGATGTTGAACGGCGACGTTTCGAGGCCCTGTGTCTTGAAGATGGGACCAAGCAGAAACGGGCGCCAACGCACCGCGACACCGGCTTCGCGTGCGACGTCGCTGATCCGCATCGCGGCTGGATAGGAATAGGTCGAAGCAAACTCAAAGAAGAAGTCGATCATGCCGGCCATTTTGGACCCCTTGCGCGAGCGCTTGCGAGCCCGACTGTTCTCCCTATAGTCCGGCGCGGCAATCTCAAACCAGAGCGCGATTTCATGCCTCGGACCGATGTGAAAAAAGTTGTCCTCGCGTATTCGGGCGGGCTCGATACCTCGATCATCCTGAAGTGGCTGCAGACTACTTACCGCTGCGAGGTGGTCACATTCACGGCCGATCTCGGCCAAGGCGAGGAGCTCGAGCCGGCACGCGCCAAGGCACTGCTGCTGGGCATCAAGCCGGAAAATATTTTCATCGAGGATCTGCGCGAAGAATTCGTACGCGACTACGTCTTTCCGATGTTTCGCGCCAACACCGTGTACGAAGGGCAATATCTGCTCGGAACATCAATCGCCCGTCCGCTCATTGCCAAGAAGCAGATCGAAATCGCCGAGAAGGTCGGCGCGGACGCGGTGGCCCATGGGGCGACTGGAAAGGGCAATGACCAGGTACGCTTCGAGCTCACTTACTATGCCCTCAAACCGGACGTCACCGTGATCGCGCCATGGCGCGAGTGGGATCTGACCTCGCGCACCAGACTGATCGAGTTTGCCGAGCAACATCAAATTCCGATCGCCAAGGACAAGCGCGGCGAAGCCCCGTTCTCGGTTGACGCCAACTTGTTGCACACCTCCTCGGAAGGAAAAGTGTTGGAGGATCCGGCGCAGGAAGTGCCGGACTACGTCTATTCGCGCACGCTCGATCCGCACGAAGGGCCCGATGAAGGCGCTGTCATCACGGTCGGGTTTGAACGCGGCGATGCGGTCGCCATCGACGGGAAGAAGCTTTCACCGGCAGCCGTGCTGACCGAGCTGAATCGGCTCGGACGCCAGCATGGCATCGGCCGACTCGACCTCGTCGAGAACCGGTTTGTCGGCATGAAATCACGCGGCATGTATGAGACGCCGGGCGGCACGATCCTGCTCGCCGCGCACCGGGGGATTGAGCAAGTCACGCTCGATCGTGGTGCGGCGCATCTCAAAGACGAGCTGATGCCGAAATATGCCGAGCTGATCTACAACGGGTTCTGGTTCACGCCGGAACGCGAAATGCTGCAGGCGGCGATCGACAAATCGCAGACCTATGTGACCGGAACCGTGCGGCTGCGGCTCTACAAAGGAAGCGTGAGCGTGATCGGGCGTGAAAGCCCGTACTCGCTCTACGACCAGGATCTGGTCACCTTCGAGGAGGGTGCGGTCGCCTACGATCAGCGCGATGCGGCGGGCTTCATCCGGCTCAACGCATTGCGGCTGCGCACACTCGGTCAGCGCAAACGGAAGCTCAAGCTGTAACCGAGTTGCTTATTCCACCTCCGCGCCACTCGCCCGAATAGGCGCGGCCCACTTCTCGATCTCGCTCTTCACGAATTGGTCGAGATACTCCGGCGTTTCTTTCTCCGGCGGCACGATCATGACGCCGAGGCCCTCGAGTCTGCTCTTCACTGTGGGCGTCTTCATGGTTTCGGCGATCGCGTCGTGCAATTTGTTGACGATCTCCCGCGGCGCACCTTTGGGCAGGAAGATTGCGTTCCAGGTATAGGCTTCGAACTTCGGCAGGCCGCTTTCATTTGCTGTTGGAAGGTTCGGCAGCACCGGTGAACGGTCGAGCGACAACATGGCGATCGGCTTGACCGTACCGCCTTGGATTTGCGGCAGCGCCGTGGTGACGATCTCGCACAGATAATCGATGCGACCGGCCGCGAGATCCTGCATGGCAGGACCTGTGCCGCGATAGGGCACGTGCTGGATATCAACGCCCATGGCCGCATTGAGAAGGAGACACCCGAGATGTGTTGCAGAGCCCGCGCCGGCGGAGCCGAACGACATCTTGCCCTGGTTCGCCCTGGTGTAGGCGATGAACTCCTGCAGGTTGTTGACCGGCAGGTCCTTGCGGGCGATCAGCACCAGGGGCACCTGCGCCATCAAGGCAACCGGGGTGAAGTCGGTCGCCGCATTGTAGAGCGGCCGCTTGTAAAGCGTTTGGTTCTGCGCGTGCGTGCCGACAGTTCCCAGCGCGATTGTATAACCGTCGGGAGGAGACTGGGCCACGCGCTGGACACCAGTCATGCCACCGGCACCGCCGACGTTTTCGACGATCACTTGTTGGCCGAGCAGCTGGCTCATGCGGTCAGCAACCACGCGGCCGAGCACATCGGTTGGTCCACCGGCCGCGAACGGGATCACCATTGTGATAGGTCGTGACGGATAGTCTTCGGCCTTCGCCACGGCGGCGAGGCCGACGGCGAAGAGCACTGCTAGAACGATTTGGCGCATTCTTGTTGTCCTCCCGGATCAGAACAAATGGAGCCCGGGGACGAGGGCGTCAAGCTTGCTGGCCCTGCGGCACCAGCGTAAGCAAGCCCGAAGGGAGATCCAGAGTGGCAGAAATCCGAGTTGGAGTAGCCGGTCTCGGCGCCATTGGTCGCGTCGTTGCACGACACATCAGCAAAGGTATTCCCGGGCTGACCCTGGCGGCCGTGGCGGCGCGCGACCACGAAAAGGCGCAGGCTTGGCTGGAGCATGAGACAATCGCGGCTCCGCTGGTCGAGCTGGACGCCCTCCCGCAGCATTGTGACCTTGCGGTTGAGTGCGCCCCGGCAGCAGCTCTCGAGGCGATTTGCCGGCCCATGCTGGAGGCGGGCAAGCGCGTCATGGTGCTCAGCGCCGGCGCGCTGCTGCCGCGCCCTGACCTGATCGAATTGGCCGCCGCAAACGGCGGACAGATCATCGTGCCGACAGGTGCGCTGCTTGGACTTGATGCCGTCACGGCAGCGGCGGAAGGCGAGATCAAGTCGGTGCGGATGACGACGCGCAAGCCGCCCAACGGGCTCGCGGGCGCGCCTTACCTTGTCGCCAACGATATTTCAGTCGAGGGCCTGAACGCGCCCAAACGCGTCTTTGTTGGAAGAGCGCGCGAGGCGGCCAAAGGCTTTCCCGCCAACGTCAACGTCGTCGCCGCGCTCTCGCTTGCGGGGATAGGGCCGGACCGCACCACAATCGAGATCTGGGCGGATCCCGGCGTCACCCGCAATTGCCACAGCATCGAGGTCGACGCCGACTCGGCGCGGCTCTCGTTCGCGATCGAGAACGTGCCCTCGGAGAACCCGCGGACGGGCCGGATCACGGCGCTGTCCGTCGTCGCCGCACTGCGTAAACTCACGGCGCCGATACGAGTTGGGACTTAATTTTGGCGCATGTCCTTTTCGGAAAACCGGGGACCACTTTTCCGGGACATGCGCTAGTCCTTCGCTCGCTCCGAATAGGAGCCGTCGATGGTCATCACGACGATGCGCGTCCCGACGGTGATGTGTCCGGGCACCATGGTGCGCACGCCGTTGGAGAGAACTGCCGGTTTGTAGGAGCCCGACGCGGTCTGGCCCTTTACGGTGGGCTCGGTCTCGACGACTTCGAGGGTAGCACGTTGCGGCAGCTCGATCCCGACGGGCGTTGCTTCGTAAACGCTCAGTCGGACCTTCATCTCCGGCTGCAAATAGACCGACTGATCGCCAATCACGTCCGGTGGAACCGCGACCTGATCGTAGCTTTCCATGTTCATGAAATGGAAGCCGTCGCCGTCCTCATACAGGTACTGGTATTCGCGCTCCTCAACGTGAGCGCGTTCGACCTGATCCGTCGTCTTGAACCGGAGCGACGATTTCACCCCGTCGCTCAACCGGCGCATGTCGAGCTGGGTGACCGGCGTGCCTTTGCCGGGGTGGATATTTTCCGCGCTCAGGATGGCGTAGAGCTTATCCTCAATCTCAACGATGTTGCCTTTGCGCAATGAACTAGCAATGACTTTCATAGGTCCTCGATCGCTGGGGCCGCATGCCCGTCTGTCGGCCCCCATGCCGGAAGCTCGCGCCGCAAGATACTGATCTTGCCGTGTTCTGCCAGTGCTTTTGCACGCCCAAAAAGGACGTCCCAATACGCGCTCATGCCCTGGTGGTCCCCCGACATCCATGCCGATCGACGGCCCTTGTTGCGGGCGCGCAGGCAAATCCAGGCGGCGCTGTGCGATTGGTTTGCGGCCCAGGGCTTCACGGAGGTCGAAACCGGCATTTTGCAAGCCTCGCCAGGCAACGAGGCGCATTTACACGCCTTTGCCACGCATGCGATCAGCCCGGCGGGCGAGCGGACAGAGCGCTATCTGCGAACCTCGCCGGAATTCGCCTGCAAGAAGCTGCTGGCTGCCGGGGAAAGGCGCATTTTTGAGTTTGCGCGGGTTTTTCGCAATCGCGAGCGGGGGGCGCTACATCAGCCGGAATTCACGATGCTCGAGTGGTACCGGGCCGAAGAACCCTACGAAAACCTGATGGGCGACTGCGCCGCCCTGGTCACGCTGGCGGCAAAGATCGCTGGGGCGAGCAAATTCCAGTTTCGGGCCCGCAGCGCCGATCCGTTTGCCGCGCCGGAACGCCTGACCGTTGCCGACGCCTTCGGGCGCCACGCCCGGATCGATCTGCTGGCAACCCTGTTGGGCGGGAACGCCGATCGGGATGCGCTGGCGAGCCAAGCAGCCCGAGAGGGCATTCGGCTCGCTGACGATGACACGTGGTCGGATATTTTCAGCCGGGTCCTGGTGGAGCGGATCGAGCCTAACCTGGGGCTCGGGCGCCTGACGATCTTGGACGAATATCCGGTGATAGAAGCCGCGCTGGCGCGGCCCAAGGCATCGGATCCGCGCGTTGCCGAGCGTTTTGAGCTCTATGCTTGCGGGGTTGAGCTCGCCAACGGCTTTGGCGAGCTCATCGACCCGGCCGAACAGAGGCGCCGCTTTGAGCTCGAAATGGATGAGAAGGAGCGCGTTCACGGCGAACGCTATCCCATCGACGAGGATTTTCTCGCGGCGCTCGCTCACATGCCGTCCGCGAGCGGGATCGCGCTCGGGTTTGACCGCCTGGTGATGCTTGCCCTAGGCGCGAGTCGGATCGATCAAGTGATGTGGACCGCGGAGGTCTAAACAGTCTGCGGCGAAACCTTGAGGAACCAATCCAAGATCTGCTCGCCGGTCCAGAACACAACATCGCGTCTGGCGCGGATCACTTCGATCGCGTGCCGGAAGTACTTCAAGCGGTGCGGCGCACCCATGATGTAGGGATGCAGCACCAGCGCCATCACGCGCGCCGAGTCTTCGGCATCCATATAGATCTGCACGAACTGATCGATGGCGCGGTCGGCATATTCCGATGCCTTGTGATGTTGGATCAACATCATCGCGACGTCGTTGCACTCTTGCGTATAGGGAATGTTGACGATCGGCTTGGTGCGCGTCTTGAGCCAAACTGGCTGATCATCAAGCACCCAGTCGGCCACGTAATCGTAGCCCTCTTCCTTGAGCAGATCGGGCGTCTCCCAAGTCTCGGTCAGCCCTGGGCCGAGCCATCCGCGCGGCGGTTTTCCGGTGGTCTCCTCGATGACGGCGCGCGTCTTGCGAATGTCGGCACGCTCATCCTCGACCTTCTGCATGTTGCGCTGAGTAAAGCCGTGACCCATGAACTCCCAGCGCCGGTCGAGCGCGGCCTTGACGATGGGTTTGTAGGCCGCGATGGCAGAGCCGTTGATAGCGAGAACGGCGGGTATCTTGAATTCATCAAATACTTTCAGAATGCGCCAAAACCCAACGCGGTTGCCGTATTCGTGCCAGGCCCAATTCGGGACGTCGGGCATCGGTGAACCGCCCGCGGGCGGGGTCAGCACCGTGCGCGGCATCGTTTGCGTCGGATCCCACTCCTCGACGTTGATGATGACCCAGACCACCATGCGGGCGCCTTTTGGCAATTGCAGCGCCGGGCGCTCCGCAATCGCCGAATAGGTGATGCGATCGGTGGGCAGCATACGTGCTTGAGCGCCTGGGGATTTGTTATCCATCACGCAAACCTCATTGAGCCGCCTTGATGCCAAGCCGCTGGGCGATTTTGGCCATTTTGGCGCGCTGCTCATCGATTGCAGCGGCAAACTCCGCCGGCGAGCCGGGATTGACGACCTGCGCGGTGACCGTAAGGCGCTCCGCTACGATCGGGTCCGCAGCGACTGCCCGGATATCCGCCGCGATACGCTCGCGCAATTCCGACGACATCGACCGTGGACCAAACAGACCGACCAGGCCGTCAAGTTCAAGTGACGGGAAGCCAGCTTCCGCAACGGTTGGAACGTCAGGATAGGGCACGGCGCGTTTGTTGTTGGTGACCGCGAGCAGCTTCACCCGGTGCGCTTGTACCTGAGCTTGGATGACCGCCAAGCCGGTCATCATCACTTGAATGCGGCCTTCGCCGAGATCGGTCCCGGCCTGCACGATATCGCGGTAGGGCACCTTGGCGAAATCCAAGCCCGTCTCGGTCACAAATCCATCCCACACGAACTCGGTGATGCCTGGAACCAGCGCCGCATTGAGCTTGCCAGGTTGCGCCCGCGCGAGTGCGAACAAGTCCGCCAGTGATGCAAGCTTCATTGCCTCGGGCACGCCCAGCGTGATCATCGTATTTGACACGCGTGCGATCGGCACCAGATCGCGGATGTCGTAGGGCACCTTGTCGTGCTGGTACGGGTGCACGGTAAAGCTGCCGGCCGCGCCAAACAGCAGCGTGTGATCATCATTCGCGCCGACGAAAGCGGTGATCGCCACGAAGCCATCGCCGCCGGGACGATTCTCCACCACGACAGGCTTGCCCCAGCGCGTCGACAGGCGCTCCGCAAAGAGGCGTGCGCCGATATCCGCACCTGCGCCGGCCCCAAACGGAACAATGAACTTCACCGTGCGGTCCGGCCAAGTCTCACCCGCGACCGTCACGCTGGTTTGCATGATCCACGCCAAAGCCAAGGCACCGAACAGCTTGGTGGGGCTCATGCGTCTCTCCGCTTGATCACACCTAAGTGCTCAGGCTGCCGCCTCATCGCCGAAGTTGACGATGTAGGCCTCGCCACGTTCGAGGAATGCTTTGACGAGCCGCAACAGACGCTTGGGCTGATCTACTTCAATCCCATGCGCGGCGTCGTAGATATAGGCGAGGTGCGAGAAGGCTATGCGCTGCTTTAGCACCTGGCCGGTCTTGGCGGGAATGAGCTCGTCCCGGCCCGCCAACACGATCAAGGTTCGCGCCTTGACGTCGGACAGACGCGCGAGCAGCGCTTCATCAACCAACGTGCCGGCTTGATACCGCGCGAAAGCCTCCGCATTGGCGTTCGCGATCTCCGGCGACTTGAGGAAAGGCTTGGCCTTTTCCGGATAGGCATAAAGCTTGCGCCGCAGCCCATCCGGGTTGCGCGGTGTCGGTGCCGCGTCAAAGCGCAGCCCCGACGGCGCTTCGAGCACCAGGTGATCAACGCAATCGGGATGGCTGAGCGCCAACCACAGCGCCACCCAGCCGCCGAACGAATGGCCAATAACGTCGCAGGTCTGGCCGATCACCTTCTTGGCAAATTCCGCGGCTAGACCGGCCAGCTGCGGGACCGTCTCAATGCCGGGATGATGCGGCGTGCGTTCGAACCCCGGAGCGATCGGCACAAACACGCGATGGGTTTGGGCTAGTCCCTCCAGGAACGGCGCGAACT
>Ga0306920_100016493_pt1 | contig 10180 bp, 6 predicted proteins | sample flu12Cox44000170_FD_204666 | JGI IMG/M metagenome (GOLD analysis project Ga0306920, IMG submission 204666) | Lab enrichment of tropical soil microbial communities from Luquillo Experimental Forest, Puerto Rico - flux4day.12C.oxic.44.000.170 (v2)... | ecosystem: Environmental > Terrestrial >...
CGCGGGCGCGAAGCAGGCGGTGTTGTGCGCGCTGGAGATCCAGCGGGCGCTGGCGGCCCAGGACTGGCCGGCGGGGGCGCAGGTGCGGGTGCGGATCGGTATTCACACCGGTCAGGCGCTGCCGGCCGCGGGCGGGTACACCGGATTGGCGGTGCACCGGGCGGCGCGGATCTGCGCGGTGGCCCGCGGCGGCCAGGTGCTGGTGTCCCAGGCGACGCAGATGATCATCGAGGATGAGGAGGAGCAGGAGCCGGGGTTCGCGCTGGTGGACCTGGGCGAGCGCGCGCTGAAGGATCTCGATCGGCCGGTACGCCTGTTCGAGCTCGCCGCGCCGGGACTCGCGCCGCGGGACTCGCCGACCGCGGGGCAGGCGCGGGCCGGTCCCCCGGTCGCGCCCCGGGCGGGACGGCAGCAAGGGGATGGCCGGGCGGTGACCGGACCACCGGCGTCGTCGGTTGCTGGCCTGTTGCAGCAACTGCGGGCCGAGGCCGGGCTGACCCGGGAGGAACTGGCGGCGGCGGCGGGGCTGAGCCTTCGCACGGTCAGTGACCTGGAGCGAGGCGCCCACCGCACCGCCCATCGGGAGACCGCCCGGGTGCTGGCCGATGCGGTGGGCCTGGCCGGCCCGGCACGCGGTCTGTTTGTCGCGGCGGCCCGCGGCCAGGCTGAGGCGGGGCAGGTGCTGGCGGCCCGGGCGGAAGCCCCGGCGGCCTTGGCGGCGATGGTGACCTCAGCTCTCGGGCCGCCTGCTACGCCGGTGCCCCAGGAGCTGCCCGCGGATGTGGGGATGTTCACCGGGCGGGCGGTGGAGCTGGCCGAGCTGGATCTGCTGCTGCCCAGCGCAGCTGAGCGTCAGGCTCAGCCAACAGGGCCGGTGGTGATTGCGGTGGTGTCGGGCACCCCGGGCGTGGGCAAGACGGCGCTGGCGGTGCGGTGGGCGCACTGGGCCCAGGATGAGTTCCCGGACGGGCAGCTGTATGCGAACCTGCGCGGCTATGACCCCGACCAGCCGGTGACACCGGGGGAGGCGCTGGCCGGGTTCTTGCAGGCACTGGGCGTGCCCAGCTTTGACATTCCACTGGGCGAAGCCGACCGGGCGGCCCGGTACCGGTCGCTGCTGGCCGGCCGGCGGCTGCTGGTGGTGCTGGACAACGCCGCCAGCGAGGAGCAGGTGCGGCCGCTGCTGCCCGGCAGCGGGCCGGTGATGGTGGTGGTCACCAGCCGCGACTCCCTGGCCGGACTGGTCGCCCGCGACGGCGCCCGCCGCCTGGACCTAGACCTGCTGCCCCCGGCCGAGGCGGTGGCACTGCTGCGCTCCTTGATCGGCACCCGCGCCGAAGCCGACCCCGCAGCGGCCGAGAGACTGGCGGCTTTGTGCGCCCGGCTGCCGCTGGCGCTGCGGGTCGCGGCCGAACTGGCCGCTACCCGCCCAGATACGCCACTGGCCGAGCTGGCCGCCGAGCTGGCCGGGGAAGAAGACCGGCTGGAACTGCTGGATGCGGGGGGGGATCCGCGGTCGGCGGTGGCGGGAGTGTTTTCCTGGTCCTACCGGCACCTGCCCGAGGACGCAGCCCGCCTGTTCCGGCTGCTCGGCCTGCACCCTTCCCAGGACTGGGACCTGTACGCCTCCGCCGCGCTCACCGGCACGGACAGCCTGGCCCAGGCCAGACGGCTGCTGGGCGTGCTCGCCCGGGCGCACCTGATCCAGCCCGCTAGCGCGGGCCGTCACCAGATGCACGACCTGCTCCGCGCCTACGCCGCCAGCCAAGCCACCGTCCACGACACAGACCAAGCCCGGCAAGACGCGCTGACCCGCCTGTTCGACTACTACCTCGCCGCCAGCGCCGCCGCCATGGAATGCCTGGACCCAGCGGACCCCTACCGGCGCCCGGCGCCCCCGCCAGTGCGGTCGCCTGTCCCGGAATTCGGTGACAGGCCTGCGGCTTTGAGCTGGCTGGATGCCGAACTGGGCACTTTGGTTTCGGTCACCGCCCATACCGCAAGCCACGGCTGGCCCAGCCACACCACCCGCCTGGCCGACACGCTCACGGGCTACATCTGGCTCGGCCACGATGCTCAGGGCTTGACGATTAACCTGCACGCACTCGATGCCGCTCGCGGCAGCGGCGACCTCGCCGCCCAATCCAAAACACTGTTTACTCTCGGCTACCTCCACGGCCAGCAGGGCCGCAATGAGCAGGCTGCCGATTCCTGCCAGCAGGCATTGGCCCTGGCCAGTGACATCGGCAGCTTGTACTTGCAGAGCTGGGCGCTGATGGGCATCGGTACTGCCCACCTCCGCCAAGGTCGGCTCCGGGAGTCGGCTCACTACTATGAACAGGCGTCCGCGCTCGCCCGCGAACAGGGCGACAAGAGCTGGGATGAAGGCATTATCGAGACCAACTTGAGTCTCACCTACATCCGGCTGGGCCGTTATCAGCAGGCAGAACAGCTTCTGCGAGGGGACCTCGCACTATTCCGCGAGCTCGGCGACCTGTCCGGCGTGGCCTATGCACTGAACAACCTTGGCGGGGCCTGCGGTGAGCAGGGCCGCTATCAGGAGGCGGCGGGCTACCTGCGGGAGGCACTCGCCACGGCCCGCGAGGTAGGCGATAGGTGGGCGGAGGCCGACGCCCTGACCATCCTTGGCCGGGTCTGCCACCGGCAGGGCCGCTACGATCAAGCCGCCGAGTGTCACCGGCAGGCGCTAGCTCTGTTCCAGGCAACGGGCAGCCGCGACGGGGAAGCCGACGCGCTCAACGGCGCCGGGCAAACCCTGCTCGCCACCGGCCAGCCTGATCAGGCCCGCACCTGCCACGCCAACGCGCTCACCCTCACCCGCCAAACCGGGGACCGCTACCTGCAAGCTTGCGCGCTGACTGGGCTCGGCGAGGTCAGCTACCGCCAAGGCCAGCATGCACAAGCGGCCGAATACCACCTCCAGGCGCTAGCGCTCTTCCAGGCAACCGGCAGCCGCGGAGGGGAAGCCGAGGCGCTTAACGGCGCTGGAGAAGCCTTGCTGGGCACCGGCCAGCCAGACCAGGCCCGCACCCGCCACACCACCGCGCTCGGCTTTGCGAGTGAGACAGGTAACCGCTACCAGCAGGCCCGAGCCCGCCACGGGCTGGCCGCCGCCTGCCTCGCCGCCGCCGAGCTGGATCAAGCCCACCAGCATTGGCAGGGCGCCCTGGACATCTACACCGACCTCGGCGTCCCCGAAGCCACCCAAATGCGCAGCAGCCCCGCCGCAACAGCCAGAACCGGGGCTGGATCATGAGCCAAGGCCACGACCCCAGGCGGCTCACTGCGCCTCAGCGTCTGTGACGATCCGGGACGATTCGTGAGCTGGGGCAACCGGAACTGGCCGGGCTCAGCGGACACCCGCGAACGCAAGCGAATGTGGGTGATCGGCGCATGCCCAGGAGCGGTCGCAGCGTCCGGTAGCAGGCGGGATTCGTGCCTGCGCCGAGCCGGGCCGCCTGGTCACCGTGGCGGGCGCCGTTGAGGTGTCCTGATCATGCCCGTGCCCGACGATAGGGTCGGCCTGTGATAACCGTTCCGCGGATAAGCTATGCGCGCAGCGCGGACGGCGTGAGCCTGGCTTTCACGGTCGCCGGTGATGGCCCCGCGGTGATTTTCGTTCCGTGGGTGCCGTTCAGCAATCTGCGGATGGAATGGCAGAACCCGCTGCTGAACCGGGTCTTCGGGCAGTTGGCGCAGCGGCTCAGCCTGGTGCACTACGACGGGCGGGGGACTGGGCACTCGCAGCGCGACGTCACCGACCTCTCGCTGGAGGCGATGGTCTCAGATCTGGAGGCCGTCATCGACCGGGCCGGGCTGGCAGAGGTCAGCCTGCTGGGGCAGTACAACTCCTGCCCGCATGCCATCGCGTACGCTGCGCGCCACCCGGAGCGGGTCAAGCGGATGGTCTTGTTCGCTGGCTCGGCGCGTGGCTGGGATGCCATGAGCGCCAAGCAGACTCAAGCGCTGCTGAGCCTGATCGAGCAGGACTGGGACCTGTTCGCCGACGCAGCAGCGCACCAGTGGATGGGCTGGTCGGCGGGGGACGCCGGGCGTGCCGTCGCCGATGGGATCCGGGAGGCGGTCACGCCGCAGGTCGCCCGCGCCACCCTGCAGGCGGCCAGCGCGACCGACGTCACTGAGCAGCTGCCGAGGGTCGCCGCCCCGACCCTGGTGCTCCACCCTCGGGACATGACCCAGATCCCGCTCGACGTTGCGCGCTCACTGGCGATGGATCTGCCTCGCGGGCGGCTGGTCGTGCTCGAAGGCGCCGAGCCGGTTCTGTTCACCGAGGACCCTGACGAGCTTGTGCGCATGCTGGTGGACTTCTTCGGTGACGGCATCGAGCCCGCCGCGGCGCCAATGGTGGTGTCCGGGGCTGCGGGTGGTCATGCCATGGCGCCGCCAGCTGGCCTGAGCCGGAGAGAACTGGAAGTCCTGCGGCTGGTCGCCGCCGGGGAATCCAACTCCCAGATCGCCCGTCGGCTGGGGCTGAGCACGCACACCGTCGAGCGGCACGTCGCGAACCTGTACCGCAAGATCGGCGCCCGTGGACGGGCCGACGCTACCGCCTATGCGCTCCGCAATGGCCTGGCTTAGTTAGCGCGCCGGGGGCCGACGGGCGCCTGCTGGGCAGCAATTGCTGGCAGGTTTCCGTTAATGCTGCCTGCATAGTTTCCGGGAAGCCCCGCCGCATCCACCGTGCCTACGGTGGCCTCAGTTCGAATACCGGACAGGAGGCCAGCCGATGGCGGAAATTACCCTAACGGAGACGGGGGAGCCCGGCCGGCCTCACTGGCTGCCGCGGTCAGTATTCCCGTTCCAGCTCCGCTTCACCGACGTTAACGGGAGGCGCGTCCATTACCTCGACGAGGGGTCGGGGCCCGCGCTCTTGCTGGTGAGCGCGGGGCAGTGGTCGTTCATGTTCCGCGACGTAATCGTGCGCCTGAGCGGGCAGTTCCGCTGCCTGACGCTGGACTTCCCAGGCTGCGGGCTCTCACCTGATGCCCCCGGCCACGACCACAGCGTCCGGGCCAACGCCCAGATTCTGGAGGGCTTCATCGATGCCCTCGACCTGCAAGACATCACGATGGCGGTTCACGATGTCGGCGGGCCGCTCGGCTTCCTGATCGCCGTCAGGCGGCCGCAGCGGTTCCGGGCGCTGGTGATCAGCAACACTTTCGGCTGGCCGCTCGCCAGTTACCCAACGGTCCGGCGGACGCTGAGAGCCGTGGGCAGCCGGCCGTTCGGCGCCATCAACACCCTGACCAACGTGCTGGCACTGGTCACCGCCAGCCGCTACGGCGTGGGGCGGCACATGGGCAGGGCCGACCGGCGGGCGTTCGCTGGCCCGTGGCGCTCCCGCAGCAGCCGCCGTGCCACCCAGAACATCCTCGCCGGGGTGCTGAGCATCGACCCGGTCATGGCCGAGGTCGAACTGTCTCTGCGGGCCACGCTCGCCGAGTTGCCCGTGCTGACGCTGTTCGGGCGCAAGAACGACCGCTACCGCTGGCAGACCCGGTTCCAGCAGATCTTTCCCCACGCGACGGCCGCCGGAATAGACGACGGGCACCATTTCCCGTTCAACGACGACCCCGATGCCTACAGTGCCGCGATCTCCGCCTGGTGGGCGGAGAAGGTAGCGGCGGCGGGCAGCAAATCCACAAACGCCTAAAGGAGTCAATCTGATGAGTGCATCCAACGTTCTGGGCAAGGGCCGCACCACCCTCGTCACCGGTGCCTCTCGCGGCATCGGGCCGCTGATCGCAGCGCAGATCGCTCGCCAGGGCGGTCATGTCGTGCTGACCGGCAGATCGGCCGCCGACCTGAAGGCGGTCGCCGCCGAACTGGCCGCCGAAGGCGCGGACGTGTCCTTCATCCCCGCCGATCTAACCCAGCCCGGCGCCGCCCAGGTCCTGATCCAGGCAATCGAACGGGGCCACGGCGGCATCGACCTGCTGGTCAACAACGCCGGCGGCGACCCGCTCCGCGAGTTTGACACCATGACTATTGAGGAGAACCTGCGAACCCTCCAGCTCAACCTGATCGCGCCGCTGGCGCTGTCGCGCGCGGCCCTCCCCGGGATGCTCGGCCGCGGCCGCGGCCACATCGTCAACATCTCCGCGATGGCCGGGCGGGTCTCCTTTCCCTACACCGAGGTCTACGCCGCGGCCAAGGACGGGCTCATCGGCTTCACCCGCGTGCTGCGTGCCGACTACCACGCCCGCGGCGTCAGCGCCTCCGTCCTGATCCTGGGCGCCATCCGTGGGGCCGGCCAGGGACAGCGGATGCTCGAGGAGTCCGGCATGAAAGCCTCCGGTTTCATGGCCCCCGCAGAGTCCGTAGCGCGGGCCGTGGTGAAAGCAGTAACGAAGGACCGGGCCGAGCTGGTCATCATGCCCGGGCCCGGCCGCCTGCTGCGGGCGGTTATGGACTACTTCCCCGCACTGGGGCCGGCGCTGAACCGGGCCGCTGGGGCAACCACGAGCATGCAGAAGATCATCGAGCAGCGGGAGGCTAAGGCCGCCGCAGCTTGACGACCAGCGCCTCCCTAATCCACCCGGATATTGCCGCCCCGGGGCCAGCTAAAGGCGGCTCGGGAATGATCCATCCGATGGGGGTCGGCCAGACCGCCGGTTTCCTGGGGGGAGTGGCCGCGCGGATGCTGAGCCATCGGGATACCGGCGACTGGGCTCGGGTCATCCTTGTCCGGTGTTGATCAACGCCTGGCACACGTGGGTGATGTCAACTATCCCGAGGATGCCGGTGTTTCCGGTGACTGGGATGTGACGGAGATGCCTGGCCGTCATGATCTTGGCCGCGTCGCTGATACTTGTTGTGGTGAGGATGGCCGGGCGGGTGGTCATGACGGCGTGGACCCGGACGTCGTTGACGTCTTTGCCGTCCGTGATTGCGCGGGTGACTTCTGCCTCGGTGATGATGCCGGTCGGCTGGTCGGTCTGCGCATCAACGACCATGAGAGCGGTTGCGCCTGCATGTTTCAACAGGTAGGCGGCCGCCGCCAGGTGATCGAACTGGCTGACCGCGGCCAGCGGTAGCCGCATGATGTCTGCGACGGTGGCCGCGGCCACCGGCGCATGAAGCGGCTGTGCCTGCGCGTTGACGGCTGTCACTGGGGGGCTCATTTTCGGCTCCTAATCTGTGGGATGGCGAAACGCTGTGCTTAGTGGGTGTGGACAGGGTCACCGGGCCGCTGGCTGAGCGCGGTCACGGGTGTGGCGGCCCGTGAGGGGTGCTGCTGGTCCGCGGCGGCTCGTGCGGCGGCGGCGGTACGCAGGTAGCTGTGCACCAGGGGGATGGCGGCGGCGCCTTCGCCGACCGCGGATGCGACCCGTTTGACCGATCCCTGTCGTACGTCACCGGCGGCGAAAACCCCGGGCAGGCTGGTCTCCAGTGGCAGCGGCGGGCGGGCGGGGTGCCAGTGGCGGCCGCCGGTGCCGGCGGGCAGGTCGGGTCCGGTGAGGATGAACCCCCGCTGGTCGCGGGCGATGGCCTCGCCGAGCCATTGGGTCCGCGGCTGGGCGCCGATGAGGACGAACAAGGCATCAGCGGGGACGGTCCGCCGCGCCCCGGACGCGGTGTCGGCCAGCACCAGCGATTCGAGATGGCCGGTGCCGGTGCCGCCGGTGACCTGCACGCCGAAGCAGACGTTCACGTTGGGGGCGGCGTCGATCTCGCGGATTAGGTAGTCGGACATGCTGTCGGCCAGCGACTTTGCCCGCACCAGGATGGTCACCTGGTTGGCCCATTTGGCCAGGTGCAGCGCGGCCTGCCCGGCGGAGTTGCCGCCGCCGGCGACGAACACCCGCCGTCCACGCATGGCCGGTGCTTCGCTGGCGGCGGTGCCGTAGAAGACGCCCCGGCCCTGCAGGTCCTCCAGGTGCGGGATGCCGAGCCGCCGGTAGGCGGCGCCGCTCGCGATGATCACTGTGCGTGCGGCCAGGACGCTGCCATCGGACAGCCGCAGCTGGTAATGGCCGCCGTGTCTTGACAGCCTCTCGGCCCTGCGCATGTAAAGGAATGTGGTGCCGAAGGCCCAGGCCTGCCGCCGGGTCTCCTGGGCCAGCGTGGCGCCGCTGATTCCCTGGGAGAAGCCGGGATAGTTGCGGATCATCGAGCTGGTCCCTGCCTGGCCGCCGACGGCCTCGTTCTCGACCACTACGGTCTGCAGGCCCTCGGAAGAGGCATAGACCGCAGCGGCGAGCCCGGCCGGGCCGGCGCCGACGACCGCCACATCGAAGACCTTCCCGGGCGAGATCGGTGTCATGACGCCGAAGGCGTCGGCGATCTCCAGGTTGGAGGGGTTGGCCAGTGCGGGCTGCTCGGCGGCGAACCGGAGCACGACCACCGGCAGTTGGGCGGATTCCAGGCCGAGGTCGTGCAGCATCTGCCGGGCGTGCCTAGTGGTGGCGTCGTAAAAGCCGGTCGGGATCCGGTGGCGGGAGAACAGGTCACGCAGCTCCTGAGACCGCGCGGACCATCGCTGGCCAATCACCTGCACCGCCTCGAAGCCGCCGCCGCGCTGGCTGTCCCACTCCCGCAAGAACTCGGTGATCGAACGGTGGAACTCCTCGGCGGGGGCCTGTACTGGGCGGTTTACCCAGTGGTCGAGGGTGCCCACGGTGACCGCGTCGAAGACCGACCGCGCCGCTTGCCAGTCACCCCAGCCCACCGCGGCCACCCGAAATACCCTCGGGTCGATGGCGCGGACCGCAGCCAGCACCTCGATGCCGTCCGCGTCCTGCGCACCAACCCCGCCGATGACCATCGCCACCGCCAGGCCAGCGGCCCGCAGGTCCCGCATCCACGGCGCCAGCTCGCCAGGCTGGCCGCAGACCACAATCTGATAGTCAGCGCCATACCGCTTGGCCAGTTCCCGGTGCAGGATCTCCCGGGTGTCACGGTCACGGCTGACGATGACGATGGCCGCCTGTGCCTCCGCAGTTTCACTGCGCATGTCGCCGCCCAATTCCTCAGTCGCAGCGTCGGCAGCGCCAGTTGCTGCAGTCATGCCGTCTCCTTCAGATGCGTCAATTCAAGTCCGGCACCGGCATGGGAATGCGGGTGCCGGACTGGGGAATGCGCGCCCAGTACTCCGCCACGTCCGGCGGCTGATCCAGCAATCGAGCGGTCAGCCGGACGCCAGGAACCAGGCTCGTTTCCTGGGGTGCCTGTCCCCGTGGCTGCCTTGGCCGTGGGCTGGCCAGGGAGATGGCTTGGACAGGACGTGTCCCTGTACCGGGTCGCGTAGAACATGATCAGTGCCGTGGCCATGATCTGGATCCCGCCGAGCGCGATAAAGACGCTGGCGTGGATGGCGATGGCGCATGCCGTGGTCAGAACCGACGCTAGAAGCCAGACCGCAAATGCCAGCCGGCTGATGCCAGCCGAGCAGCGGGCCCGGATGAGATGCGAAATCTGCGGGACGTAGGCTGCTCCGGCCAGCCCGGCACCGACAAAGCCCCCGATCCGCGTCGCGGTCAGCATGCCGGCTCCCTATGGTTGGCTGGTCCAGATGGGCGCCCGCCGGGCGCTGCAGTGGCTCGGTCACCGGGCGGGAGGTTCCCGCCGTCATCTGCCATGCTGTCGGCCACCCAGGGCGATCACCACACATGCCCGCCCACAGGAGACCCACAGGATTGGCGTGCCGCTCCGGGGCGCCGCCGGGAGCCGGCGGTCGGCTGGCCTGGTTACTGTTGGGTAGGGTCTTTCCGCGCCTTGGCGGGTTGGGGTGCGGCGGGATGAGGGCCTGCGGAGGGGATGCCGGGACCATGACGGAGCAACCTGCGCTGAAGTTCGCCGGGTTGCTGCGGCAGTTGCGGACCGAGGCTGGGCTGACGCAGGAGGAACTGGCCGAGGCGGCAGGACTGAGCCCGCGGTCGGTCAGTGACCTGGAGCGGGGCATCAACCGCACTGCCCGCAAGGACACCGCAGTGTTGCTGAGCGGCGCGCTGGGCCTGGCCGAGCCGGTGCGCGCGGTGTTCGTGGCGGCGGCTCGCGGGCTGGTCCCGGCTGCGGAGGTGCTGGGGGCCGTGCGGGGGGCGAGGCCGCGGGAGTGGAACGTCCCCGCTCGTAATCCGGGGTCCACCGGCCGGGACGATCTGCTGGCTGAGGTGCGGGAGCAGCTGCTAGCCGGGGA
>Ga0306920_100016494_pt1 | contig 10180 bp, 11 predicted proteins | sample flu12Cox44000170_FD_204666 | JGI IMG/M metagenome (GOLD analysis project Ga0306920, IMG submission 204666) | Lab enrichment of tropical soil microbial communities from Luquillo Experimental Forest, Puerto Rico - flux4day.12C.oxic.44.000.170 (v2)... | ecosystem: Environmental > Terrestrial >...
CGATTTGGAGTTGGACGCTGACCTCGCCAGCCCTGCGGAGGCTCGCTTCGTCGGGAACTCCAGCTGGCGGAAGGCGCTGTGGCTTTTGAGCTTCTTCGCCTGGCAGTCGGCTCGCGTGCCGCGCCTCAAAAGAATTCGGATGTGGGATCGCTGGTACGCGGCGAACCTCGTCGTTCAGGTCGTTTTTGTCGCGGCGCTTTGGGCCGCCGCGGGCTGGCATTCCGTTCTCTACCTCACCCTGTCGAGCATCTTCGCCATCGGTCTGCACCCGGTGGGAGCTCGGTGGATTCAGGAGCATTACCTCACGCTTCCGAACCAGGAGACGTTTTCCTACTACGGTCCGCTGAATCGGATCGCATTCAACGTCGGTTATCACAACGAGCATCATGATCTGATGACGGTAGCTTGGTCTCGACTTCCCAAAGTTCGCGCTGCAGCCCCCGAGTTCTATGACTCATTGCACTCGCATCGGTCGTGGACCGGCTTACTCATCCGCTTTATCTTTGACCCTCGCTTGAGCTTGCACAGCCGGCGGGTCCGCAGGACCAATCACTTCGCCGCCGAAGCTGCCGATGCGACTTTCGTCGAATCGATTACTGCCAAGGCGATTGCAAGCGCCAATGCGGAGTGAAGACTCGGGATCCGACGTGCCGTCATCGCGACCGACAGTGTTGCTGCGGACGCGAGCATCGGGTCACCGCCGCGGCTGCGCACCAGCAGAGCGGACGAACTCCTCCAGCGCGTCGTAAGGCTGCGCGCCGACCAGGCCGTTGCGCCCGATGACGAAAGTCGGCACTCCGGTAATGCCGAGCTGGCGTGAACGCGCCCAGTCCGCGTCAACCGCCGCTCGCACCCTTCGTTCGGTAAGAACGTCGCGAGCCTCGTCGGCAGGGATGCCGACGCTCGTCGCCGCGTTGATCAGCACGGGAAGCTTCGCGATGTTCGAGCCATCCACGAAGTAGGCTCGGTAGAGTGCATCGTGGATCTGAGGAATGCTGCGCTCGTCGCCAAACTTACCGAGCTCCTGCGCCAAGCGCGAATTGAACGTGCGTTCTCGTTTGCCATATGGAAGACCCTCGGCGTCCATCAGGCCTTTCATCCTCCGCTGTGCCGCCTGGAGATCGATTCCGCGCCCGCGGAAAAGCTCTTCCAATGGTAAACCTTCCTCAGGCGTGTCCGGGTGGAGCGGGAATTGAGTGTGCCGCAGCCGCAGCTGGAATTCCCGCTGGAGTCGGTCAGTACGAACCGTACTGAGGTAGCACCAGGGTCAAACGTAGTCCTCAAAGACTTCCAGCGTGAGCTCGTCCATCGTGAAGAGTTGTATATCTGGGCAGCGACCAGAGCGCCGCTGGATCTCGTGACGGCTAGATCACGGCGGCGGTGGACGAGCCCCGGTGAGTCGGCTGGACTCCTCGCATCGGCGGGATTATTCCGTGGCGGAGAGCGATCGATGAACAAGCAGCTCGCCTTGGAAGACGCGGCGCGCCTCATCACAGATGGCCAGGTGATTACCATCGGCGGCACGCTGTGCCAGCGAGTGCCGGCGGCTTTCGTGCGCGAGATGGCGCGACAAGGCGTCCGCGACCTGGAGCTCGTCAAGCCTTCACCCGGATACGACATCGATCTTCTCGCCGCCGCGGGCTGCGTTCGCCGAATTCGCTCGGGCATTGTCTCGCTCGAGCAGCCATTCGGCATGGCGCCGAACTTCAGGCGCGCAGTTGAAGAGGGGCGGCTCGAGGTGATCGAGAACGCCTGTCCAACGATCATGGCCAGCCTGCAAGGGGCTTCGTTCGGCGTCCCATTTCAGCCGGTAGCAGGACTCGAGGGAAGCGACATTCCGAAGGTCAGCGGCTTCGGCAAGGTCGCCGATCCGTTCACCGGGAAAGAGGTTTACGTGGTTCCCGCGATCCGCCCCGATTGGGCGATCATCCACGTGAACGAAGCGGATGTTCGGGGCAACGCTCGGATTTATGGAAGCCCGGTGTGGGATCGCTTGATGAGCCGGGCAGCGAAGCGGTGCATTCTCACCGCCGAGAAGATTCTGCCGACGGAACATTTCGCTGCACAGCCGGAGCTGACGGTAATTCCCGAGGTGTTCGTCGAAGCGGTCGTGCCGGCCCGAGGTGGAGCGTGGCCAACCTCGTCGTATCCCGAATACGACGTCGACGAGGACGCGATGTGGAGCTACCTGGAACGCCTGAGCGAGCACGATGGCCTTGCCCGCTACCTGGAAGAATCGAAGAGCCATGATCGATCCGGCATCGAGGTCGCTGCATGAGCCCCTCCTACGGGCCGCCGGAGATGATGGCGGTCGCCATGGCGAGGCTGATTCGCGACGGCGAGCTGGTGTTCGTCGGCGTCAACTCTCCGCTTCCCCTGGTGGCCGCAAGTCTGGCGCGGCGGCTCCACGCTCCGAGCAGTACCTTGTTGAGCATCGGCGGCGGCATCAATCCAACACCCGACAAGCTGGGTCCGGCGACGAGCAATGCGAGGCTCAGCGTCGGATCTGCCTCCGTCTTCGACAATGTTGATTTCTACGGGCTCGTCGCTCGGGGCGGCGTCGATACGACGTTCCTGGGGCTGGCGCAGGTGGACGAGCGCGCCCGGGTCAACTCGAGCTTCATCGGCGAGCGTCAGCGGCCGGCGGTGAGATTCCCTGGAGGCGGCGGCGCGGCGGCGATCCTCCCGCTTTCTCGTCGCGTCATTCTCTGGCGAGCCTCGCATTCGCCCCGCATCTTCGTGAAGGAGGTACCCTTCGTGACGTCCGCCGGAAACATCGATCGAATCGTGACCCCGCTCTGCATCTTTCGCAAAGAGAAGGGCAAGCTGGTCCTCGACAGCCTTCATCCGTATGTCGTGCGCGAGCGCCTGGTCGAGAGCACCGGTTTCGCAATCAAAAATTTGGATGCTGCGCCATTGACGCCGCCGCCTACCGAGGGCGAGCTTGCGGAGTTAAGGCGCGTCGATCCCGACGGAGTCCGCAGAGTCGAATTTCCCGCGCGCGAGCTGTCGGCGGCGTGAGGCGACATCCAACACTGCAGAGTGAAACCGGAGGAGAGTGATGACAATGAAACCCGTTTGCGTCGTCGCGGGGGTTGGCCCGGGCAATGGCGCTTCCTTTGCGCGCAGATTCGCTATGGAAGGCTTCGCCCTAGCCTTGCTGGCCCGAAGAACCGGGTTCGCGCGCGACCTCGCGTCTGAGCTTCCCGACGCGCGCTCGTATGAATGCGACGTTGCCGACGCGAGCTCGGTGGCCCGGACCTTCAACCTGATCCGCCGCGACATGGGGGAGATCGACGCCCTCATCTACAACGCTGGCTCTGGCGTCTGGGGCACCATCGAAGAGGTGAGCGGAACCGATTTTGAAAATGCGTGGCGGGTGAACGCGCTCGGAGCCTTCCACTGCGCGAAGCAAGTCATTTCTGCAATGAAGCAAGCGGGGAAGGGGACGATCATTTTTATCGGCGCCACGGCTTCGCGGCGAGGTGGACCCAAGTCCGCTGCGTTTGCCTCAGCGAAAGGTGCACAGCGAATCCTGGCGGAATCGATGGCGCGCCATCTCTGGCCTGCAGGAGTTCACGTTGCTCTGGTAATCATCGACGGGGTCATCGATTTGCCCAGCACGCGGGCAAAGATGTCCAGTAAACCGGATGCCTTCTTCGTAAAGCCGGATGACGTGGCAGAGAGCGTTTTTCGATTGACGCAACAAAAGCGGTCCGCTTGGTCCTTTGAACTTGAAGTCCGTCCATTCGGCGAAAGTTGGTGAATCAAAACCATGGCCGACACCAGATCAGCGAAATTTCCCGTGACGCTGGAGATCCCCGTCGCGTGGGGTGAGATGGATTCGTTTGGCCATGTGAACAACACGGTATTCCTCCGCTGGTGCGAGAGCGCGCGCATCGCGTATTTCGATCGCACCGGCATTACCGAGCGAATGAAGACGGATGGCATCGGACCGATTTTGGCGAGGGCAACGCTCGACTTTCGCCGGCCCGTTACCTATCCGGACACGATCCGCGCGTCGGCGAGCGTCCCCAAGCTCGGCAACACGTCGTTCGTCATGAGTTATCACCTCTACAGCCTTTCGCAAGCAGCCGTCGTCGGAGAAGGCGAGGGCGTGATCGTGATGATCGATTATCGAACCGGCGAGAAAGTCCCGCTCAGCGAAGCTCTGCGCGCGAGAATCCAATCTTTCGAAGCGCGCTCGGTCAGCACTTAAGGTGGAACAGTCAGCACGGGCCGAGCTGCCGTGCGTATAACTTTCTCGGCGACCGAGCCGATCAACGCGTGTCGGATGCCGGTGTGCCCGTGCGTTCCCATGACAATCAGGTCGCAGTTGTTTTCGCGCGCGCAGCGCACAATTTCAACGTGCGGAATGCCCTGGCCAGTGGTCGTGACCACTTTCGCTGCTCCGAGCTTTTCAGCCTCCTTCTTCCAGTGCTCGAGAAGTGAGTCAATGCGCTTGAGGAGCTCTTCGGTGCTTCGCACAGAAGGGGAAACGGTTGCATCCAAGAAGGAGTACACGGGCAGCTGAAACACGTGCAGTAGAAGTAGGTTGGCGCCAAAGCGGTGACTCAGCTCGGTTGCAACATGGACCGCGCCGCGGGATGAATCCGAAAAATCAATAGGACAGCAGATTTTCTTCCAGTCCATCATCGTCATGGCTCATCTCCCGAAAGTTCGAAGTTCCCATAAAAGGATCGCGCAACGAGGTCTCGGTTCACTATAGTCGCTTGTCCGAATCAGCAGCCATGGCCGAGGGAATCATCAAGTGCCCGCAGTGCAATGCCCCGCTCTCTCCAAGTCGCTTCGCACATCAGGTCGTTTGCTCTTTCTGCGGGGCGACGGTGCAGATCGATCCGTCGCTTGTCACCGCGGCAAAGTTCCGCGAGGCGCTCAAGCTCTGGAATTCGCCGGCCCACCATGGATACTCAAGCTGGTGTTCCATTGGCGACAGCCACTGGGCGCTCGGTCGGCTGATCGCGCACGGAGAAATCTCCGACGTTTACATGGCGGATAGGGCCCGCTGGCCATCGGAACGCGTATTGTTCAAGGTATTGCGCGGTGAAGAGGATGCGCCGCTCTTCGAGCAAGAATGGCGCGTGCTCTCTTCGCTCCAACAAAGCAGTGCGAAAGGCGCGGCCACCTTCACCACGCTCGTACCGCAACCCGTGCAGCACGGCGAGATCCTGAGCGGCAAACACGCCGGAGCTCGTGCGCTGGTCCTTCGATGGGCCCCCGGCTTCATTCATACCTTCGAGGCGGTACGTCGCGCGTATCCGGAAGGCATTGAGCCTCGCGCGTCCATCTGGGTGTGGCGTCGAATCCTCGAGGTGCTCTCATTTCTACATCGCTCTGGCATCGTGCACGGTGCTGTTCTTCCGCAGCATCTGCTGATTCAAGAGCACGAGCATGGAATTCGACTGGTTGGATACAGTTGCGCGGATTCGATTGGGAAGCGCTTGCAGGCGGTAAACACTCGCCTCGAGGCTTTCTATCCAGCCGCCGTGCTCAAGTCTCAGAGGCTTTCGCCGGCGATGGATGTGAGGATGAGCGCGCGTTCCGCCGCCTTTGTGCTCGGCGCTGACCCCCTCGCTGAGAAAATGCCCAGCGGGGTGCCTGGGCCGCTCGCGGCGCTCGTTCAAAGCGTTGCTGCCGATGATGCCGGTGAGGGGTCGGTCGACGATGCCTGGGCGCTTCGCGAGCGCCTGGGCGAGCTCGCACAGGTCCTCTTCGGTGCGCCGAGCTTCATTCCTCTCCAAATGCCTCGATGAAGGCCCTCATCAACAAGGAGTGTTCCGATGGGTTATGGCAACTACAGCCACGAAGCGCATGAGGCGATTCTTCGCGGGCGAGCCAACGTGCCCGCTCAACAGGTATTTCGGCAGCAGGCGTGCCATCCGCTGATGAACCCCAAGGGCGTTCGCGCTCGAGAGAGTCGGGACAGCGCCGACCATCCGAACTCAATCGGGATTGTTTTTGCGCTCGACGTGACCGGGTCGATGGGCATCATTCCCAGGCTGCTGGCCACCGAGCAGTTGCCCAAGTTCATGAAGGTCCTTGGCGACTGCAAAGTCCCTGATCCGCAGTTGCTGTTCATGGCGGTGGGGGACGCGACCAGCGATCGCGCGCCTCTGCAGGTCGGACAATTCGAGTCGACCGCGCAGTTGATGGATCAATGGTTGACCTGGAGTTACCTCGAAGGGGGTGGAGGCGGCGGCGGCCAGGAATCCTACGAGCTCGCGCTCTACTTCCTGGCGCAACACACCGAGATGGACTGCTGGGTCAAGCGAAAGAAGCGCGGTTACCTGTTCATGACCGGCGATGAGCTGCCGTACCCGATGCTTTCAAAGCACGTCGTCGAAGCAATCATCGGAGACAAGCTCGATGATGATTTAAAGGTCGAGGAGATCATCGCCGAGATGGCGAAGACAATCGTCCCGTTCTTCGTCATCCCCGACTACGAGCGGCGCAAGCGTTGCGAGGCGAGGTGGCGCGAGCTCCTCGGAGATCACGTGCTCTGCATGGAGTCCCCGCAGGACATCTGCTTCGTCACCTCCGGCGCGATTTCCTTGTCCGAGGGTTTCGTCGCCGATCTGGATTCGCTGACTCGCCTGTTGCGCGACGCATCGGTGCCCCGCGAGCGGGCATCGCCAGCAGTTCGGGCGCTGACTCCGCTGGCCGAATCGCTCGGACGAAATGGGCACTTTGCCGCGTCTGCGGTTAAGGATGCCTCGGAATTCCTTGCCGGCAGCCTGAAGCGGCTCTTCGGTGGCCACGACAAGAAGTGAGGGCCACACCGGTTGCGCGCATTCATCGTCGTTGATCTCGGGTTCGGCGATTCCGGCAAAGGGCTTTTGACCGACTTCTTGGTCCGTCGCGCTTCGGCCGGATTGGTGGTGCGTTTCAACGGGGGTGCTCAGGCAGGTCATCGGGTGGTCACCGCCGACGGGCGAAGTCATACGTTCGCGCAATTCAGCGCGGGAACATTGGCAGGAGCACGAACTTTCCTATCTCGGCACGTACTCGTTCACCCAACGGCGCTGCTGCGCGAGGGTGCGGCGCTTGAGCAGAGCGGGGTGCGCCAGGTGTTTTATCGCATTGCAATTAGTGAAAACGCGCGATTGATAACGCCGTTTCATCAAGCTGCGAACCGCTTGCGCGAAATGATTCGCGGGGAGTCTCGACACGGCAGCTGTGGTATCGGCGTCGGCGAAACCGTTCAGGACTCGCTGGATTATCCAAACGACGCGATTGTCGCAGGCGATCTTCGGGATCAGGCTCTTTTGCGCCGGAAAGTGCAACGGCTGCACGAGCGCAAGCGGATCGAGATGCGCGAACTGTGCACCTCTGCTGCGCCGGGAGCGGAGCTTGACCTTGAGCGCGGCATTTTCGATCGGCCGGATGTTGTCGATCTCTGGATCGAAGAGGCTTCGCGATTGGGTGCGCTCGGCGTCGTCGCGCCGGACTCGAGATTGGGCGAGTGGATGGGAAATTCTGGCTCGGTGGTATTCGAGGGAGCTCAGGGAGTGCTACTCGACGAGTGGTGCGGATTTCACCCGTACACGACGTGGTCCTCCTGCACGTGTGACAACGCGCTTAAGCTGCTGAGCGAGTGTCCGTCGCAATTCCAGACCTTCAGAATCGGCGTCCTCCGAACTCACGCCATTCGCCACGGAGCTGGTCCACTGCCAAGTGAAGCGAGCGCACTGCTGCCTCCTCAATTTGAGCACAACCGCCAAAATCGATGGCAGGGTCGCGTTCGTTATGGTTGGTTCGACGCCGTACTGGCCAGATATGCGCTTGACGCCGTGGGCGGCGTCGACGCGCTCGCGCTAACACACGCGGATGGGCTGAGACGGCTGCCAACTTGGAAAACCTGTGCCGGCTACCTGGGCGCCAAGATCCCGCAGGACTGCGACCTGGTCGCCGACGTGGGCGGCAATGGGTTGGTGACGAGACTGGTGGTGCCTGTCAAGGAACGCACCGACCATCAAGTTCGACTCACTCAATTGCTATCGCGCGTTGCCCCGCAACTCGAGGAAGTCGAATCGAAAGAGACGACTGTCTTTGATCGCGTACAGCAGCTGCTAGGGCGAACCGTCGACATCGTCTCCCGAGGGCCGCGCGCGACGGACGTCTTTTTTCGGAAAGAGTGTTTGGCAGTCAGTGCTGCGGTTCAGCAGATGCAGGAATGAGCGCGATGATCCGCAATGGGCCGCCCGAACCTCTGGCGATCTTCATTGGCAGAGCGAATACCCATGCCCCGGTTTCGGGCAGCTGGTCTAGATTTGCCAGATTCTCCAGGCCGGGAACTCCAGCCGCGCTAGCCACGCGGTGAACGACGAAATCCTTCGAGGGCCCGTAGTCGATGGAAGCGGTGTCTAGACCCAGCGCGCCGACCTGCCTCTGCCGAACCAGGTACTCTGCCGATTCTTTGCCGTAGGAAGGAAAATGAAGCTTCGAGGCGTCGCCGGGCGTATCGTCCCCGAGGTAGCGCTTCCTGTCGGGCCATCGCTTTCCCCAGCCGGTGCGAAGTAGCACGATCGCTCCCGAAGGAATTGGTCCGTGTTTCTTCTCCCAGGTTCGAAGATCTTCCATGGACAATCGATAATCGGGATCCGCGGCCGCCTTCGCACTGACGTCGATCACCACGGCTGGGGCGATGAGCTGTCTGAGCGGAACCTGATCTGCAGCCTTCCCTCCGTCGGCAAAATGGATGGGGGCATCCAAGTGGGTTCCACCGTGCTCGGGAGCGCAGAAGGAGTTTGCGGCGTAGAAATACCCGCCCTCGGTCTGGCCGTAAGCCAATTTCTTCAGCTCAAAATTTGAGGGGGCAGTTGGCCAGTAAATCGTTTTGTCGTCAAAGGCGTGGGTGAGGTCCACGATCTTCGCTGCGCGGATATCGATTGAACTGGACTTGACTGACGCCGCGCGAACCGAGGACGTTGCGAACAGCAATCCCACCGCCAGCGCAGCGGTGGCCGCGACGCGCGTTGCATCGAGCTCGCGCGGGCGAACGATGTCGCTGCCCGTCTCCGGCTTGAATTCATCGAACCGCGCCATTGCTCAGACCCTCCACGCGCACAGAGTAGCTCCTCGCCTCGCGCGGATCCAAGCCAACGGTACTAACGGCATTTGATTGGTCAGCTCGATCGTCTCGAACGCGGCGATTCTCGGCTCGTGTCTTCACAGCAGACAACATTCGTACTATGGCCGCCTCATGTCTGACGGGGCACTGGCCGGCATCCGCGTGATCGAGGTCGGCAACTTCATGGCCGCGCCATTCTGTACGCTTCAGCTCGCTGATCTCGGCGCGGATGTAATCAAAATCGAAAACCCCGACGGCGGCGATCAGGTTCGCACCAGTGCGCCGTTTCTCGAGGGTGAATCCTCAAGCTTCATTCGCCTCAATCGAAACAAGCGCTCTTTGGCGCTCGACCTCAAGGCACCAAGAGGAAAAGAAGTCTTTCGCAAGCTCGTTCGCAGCGCGGATGTGTTGGCGGAGAATCTTCGCCCCGGCACAATGCGCGACCTGGGTCTGGATTGGCCGCGCCTCTCTGAGGAAAACCCGCGCCTCGTCTACGTAGCCGCATCAGGCTGGGGACAAGATGGCCCCTACTCGCAACGCCCGGGTCTGGACATCATGGCGCAGGGGATGTGCGGCTTGATGTCCATCACCGGCGAAGAGGGCGGCCGGGCCCCGGTCAAGGTAGGCGTGCCATTGACGGATCTGACGTGTGCCCTCTATGGAGCGCTCGCGGCGGTAGCGGCGCTGCTCGTCCGGGACCGAACCGGCCGCGGACAGTTCATCGACGTGTGCTTGTTCGAAGCAGGCGTATCGCTGGCGATCTGGGAAGCGGGCCGATACTTCGCCACCGGTGAGGTGCCCGGTCCGATCGGGTCGGCCCACCAGACCGGGGCGCCTTACCAAGCACTGCGAGCGAGCGACGGGTTCTTCACCGTTGGCGCGACGACTGGCCCAACCTGGGAGGCCTTCTGCGGCGTGGTCGGCCTGGCCAATCTCAAAGACGATCCGCGCTTCAACAAAAATCATCTGCGCCACCAAAACCGGCGCGAGCTGATCCCGCTGATCGAAGCCATTACCCAGGCGAAGCCGGCGAAGCATTGGGTCGACGCCTTCATCGAGGCTGGGGTGCCCAGCGGATTGCTGCAGACC
>Ga0306920_100016495_pt1 | contig 10180 bp, 7 predicted proteins | sample flu12Cox44000170_FD_204666 | JGI IMG/M metagenome (GOLD analysis project Ga0306920, IMG submission 204666) | Lab enrichment of tropical soil microbial communities from Luquillo Experimental Forest, Puerto Rico - flux4day.12C.oxic.44.000.170 (v2)... | ecosystem: Environmental > Terrestrial >...
AAACAGCTCCAGGCCCTGGCCAAGTCCGGCTTCGTCCGAGGCCGGATCGACGGTGTGCTTCACAATCTCGACGAACCGATAGAGTTGGACAAGAAGAAGAATCACTCGATCGAGATCGTCGTCGACCGGTTGATGATCAAGAAAGACATTGAAAAACGGCTGGAAGCCTCCATCGAACAGGCGATCAAGCTGGCAAAAGGGATTGTTCTCGTCGCCATAGTTGATGGAGAGGAACGGCTCTATTCGGAAAAAATGGCGTGCATCGATTGCGGAGTGAACGTCCCGGCCGTCGAGCCTCGAACATTTTCGTTCAACAGTATTTATGGCGCATGCGAGGTTTGTAACGGCCTCGGCATGAAGTTCGATTTCGATCCCGCCCGTATCGTGACGGATCCGTCACGACCTGTTCTAAACGGCGCGATCGGAATGGGGAACGGCTGGCTGGATGAAGACTTCGACAGTCAGCTTTCGAAGATAGCTGACACCATGGGAGCAGATCTCTCCGTGCCTTTCGAGCAATTGCCGCCGAAAGTTCAGAATGCAGTCTTCTACGGTATCAAGGACCGGGGTAAGCGGGTCGAAGGTCTCATCGATATCCTCAATCGCTATTACGACCGGGAAGGCCTCGCATCCGAAGAACTTTCAGATTTCATGGTGACGAAGCCTTGTGCGGCCTGCCGCGGCGCTCGTTTGCGCCCGGAGAGTCTTGCCGTCCGCGTCGCAGACCGATCTATTTCAGAGGTCGTTTCCTGGCCCATCACCGATACGCTCAAGTTCTTCTCGGAAATGAAGCTCGAGAACCGAGAGGAACAGATTGCCGGGCGGCTCGTCAGCGAGATTCGAGATCGATTGGCGTTTCTGGATGCAGTCGGCTTGAACTATCTGAGCCTGGATCGGGCCGCCAACACGTTGTCCGGCGGTGAAAGCCAGCGGATACGACTCGCAACGCAGATCGGTTCAAAGCTTCGTGGTGTTCTTTACGTGTTGGACGAACCATCTATCGGGCTGCATCACAAAGATAATGCCCGGCTCTTATCAACTCTTGAAGAGCTGCGCGACCTCGGAAACACCGTTGTCGTCGTCGAGCACGACGAAGAAACCATTCGCCGCGCCGATTACGTCATCGATCTCGGGCCCGGCGCGGGAACCGAAGGCGGCCGCCTGGTTGCGGCCGGTGCTCCACAGGAGATTGCACAATCGGAATCAAGTCTGACTGGACAATACCTTTCCGGACGAACCGAAATTCCGACGCCGCACAGACGCCGTCAGCCCAATGGAAAGTCGATCGTGGTGCGCGGTGCATCCGAGCACAATTTGCAGCACCTCGACGTTTCGTTCCCGATCGGTCTGATGACAGTCGTCACCGGCGTGTCCGGTTCCGGAAAGTCCACGCTGGTCAACGAAATCCTGTACAAGGCTCTCGCGAGGAATCTTTATCGGGCGCTCGACGAACCGGGATCCTATAAGGCCATTGAAGGCCTGGAATACATAGACAAGGTAATTGAAATCGATCAGTCGCCGATCGGCCGCACACCCCGCTCGAATGCCGCAACCTATACTGGCGTATTCACTCCCATTCGCGAGCTTTATGCGATGCTACCCGAGTCTCGCGCACGCGGTTACAAAGCTGGCCGCTTCAGTTTCAACGTGAAGGGCGGACGATGCGAAGCATGCCAGGGCGATGGCCTCCGCAAGATCGAGATGAGTTTTCTGCCGAATGTCTACGTGTCGTGTGAAGTCTGCCGCGGGAAACGCTACAACAGCGAAACGCTGTCGATTCAATACAAGGGCCTTTCCATTGCGGATCTGCTGAACTCCACAGTGGCGGATGCGCTGGGTGTTTTGGGCAATATTCCGCAAATCCACTCCAGATTGCAAACACTCGTGGACGTAGGTCTGGGTTATATCGGCCTGGGCCAGTCGGCCACGACGCTCTCGGGGGGCGAAGCACAGCGCATCAAACTAGCGAAAGAATTGAGCCGTCGCGCCACCGGAAAGACACTTTACATACTCGACGAACCTACGACCGGATTGCATTTCGACGACGTAAAGAAACTGCTGGACGTTCTCTGCAGATTGACAGACCTGGGAAACACGGTAATCATTATCGAGCATCATCTGGATGTCATCAAAACGGCCGACTGGGTTATCGACCTTGGTCCCGATGGAGGAGTCCATGGCGGCCGCGTCATGGCCGCTGGAACTCCGGAACAGGTCGCACATTCCAAGAAGTCCTATACGGGTCTGGCTCTGGCAGAGGTTCTCTCGAAACCACGGTCCATTGAATTGACGCTGAATCGGAATTGATGAAGCACGCATCGCAACTTATCGAACTGTTCGTCAGCGAAAGTCTTCGTGTAAAGGCACAGTTCTTTGAGGGGAATAAGCAAACGATTGCGCAGACCGCCGAGACAATCGCGCACGCATTGCGCAACAGCCGCAAACTGCTGATCTTCGGTAATGGAGGAAGTGCCTCGGATGCTCAGCATCTCGCTGCCGAATTGGTGGGCCGGTTTGGTCCCGATCGATCGCCACTCTCAGCGATATCGCTTTCCACGGACACCTCCATCCTGACTGCCCTCGGGAATGACTACGGGTTCGACAAGATCTTCTCCCGGCAAATCGCGGCGCTGGGCCAGGCCGGCGACGTCGCAATCGCGATTTCGACCAGCGGGAATTCGCCAAACGTCCTCGAAGGCATCGATGCCGCACGATCACTCGGATTGTTCACCGTCGGCTTTACAGGGCAAACCGGCGGCAAAATGAAGGATCGCTGCGAAGTTCTATTCTGCGTTCCGAGCCGGCAAACGCCCCGTATTCAGGAAACCCACATCCTGCTTGGCCATATTCTCTGCGAACTCGTCGATCGGCATCTGTTTCCGGAAGTTTATCCGGCGGATTGATCGTGGATTCTCAATATCCCATCAAGCCTCTGGATTTCGACAGCGTCTCGACTTATCCACTTGATGAGCGCAAAAGCAAAGTCAACGCAGGCATGTTCGGCAAACCCATGAACGGATCCGAAAACGTGCTCGGCTTTATATCGAAACTCCCGCACATTCTAGCCGCAGACAGCCTGCGCAACCTGATTCGCGCCATTCTCTACGCCCACTCGGCCGATAAACCGATCATCTGGGGGCTTGGCGGCCATGTCATCAAAGTCGGGCTTGGGCCAGTAATCAATGACCTCATGCAATCTGGACTCGTTACCGGTATTGCCATGAATGGCTCGGCCGCAATTCATGATTTCGAAGTTGCGTTGGTCGGCGCTACTTCGGAAGAAGTTGAGGAACAGATCAGCGGAGGACGCTTCGGAATGGCGAGGGAGACCGCGGAATATATGAATGCCGCGGTTGAATCTGCTTCGGACAACCAGATCGGCATGGGAGAAGGCCTCGGACACTTCATTGCGCAAGGTAAAGGCCGGAAAATCGATTTTCGATACAGTTCGATGAGCGTGCTGTCGGAAGCCTATTCTCGAAAAATTCCCGTCACTGTGCACGTGGCATTGGGAACAGACATTATCCATGCGCATCCGCAGGCGTCCGGACAGAATATTGGCGATGTGAGCTACCGTGATTTTCGCCTCTTCTGTACCATGGCTAAGGACCTCCATGGTGGAGGCGTTTACCTGAATGTTGGGTCGGCAGTCGTTTTACCGGAGGTTTTCTTGAAAGCGGTCGCCGTAGTGCGGAATCTCGGACATCATCTTGAAGAGTTTACGACGGCAAACCTCGACTTCATCCAGCATTACCGGCCCACACAAAATGTATTGAGGAGACCTACGCAGAAGTCCGGTCAGGCGATCGCCCTTACTGGACATCACGAGATTATGGTCCCCCTCCTGGCTGCGGCGCTCAAAGCCTCCCTGAACGGACACACGGAAAAATGAGTTATCCATTGCCGGATCCCGAGTCGAGAATCGGACCGCCGGAACCGGAGCGTCCACAAAGTGTCTGGGGAATGGCGGATCTCGTTGTATTCGGGGTCTTTTTCCTCCTTACGGTGTTATTCCTGCCATTAAGCCTGGTTCGACTTTGGCGGATGTTCAACCCCGGGCTGCGAGTCGCGGATCTCACAGCCGTGGATCAGGTCATCTTGCAGGGAATCATGAATCTGGTGCTGGTAGGATTCATAGCGTTCCTGATCAAGGTCGTCCACCGGCAGCCGTTCCTGGAAACCATTCACTGGTTTCGAAACCATCAGTTCGGTATGGCTTTCCTCGTTTCTTTGGGCGCCACACTGGCAATCAGCGTCTTGATCGTTTCGTCGTTCTTTCCGGCCGGGGAACCGCCGCCGATTGAGAAGTTGCTGTCCTCCGCACGGGCAGTGTACGTGTTCGCGGCGTTCGGCGTCGTTGCGGCGCCACTATTTGAAGAGATCATATTTCGGGGCTTTCTGTTCAAAGTCCTGTTCGATATCGGCGGATCGAAAGCGGCGGTGCCTGTGACGGCGATATTGTTCGCACTACTTCACCTGCCACAACTGTGGGGAAGCTGGGCGGGTGTCGGCCTGATTTTTGTGGTGGGTTACGTTTTGTCGTTCGTGCGGCTACGATCGAACTCTCTCATTCCATCTTTCATCATCCACACGTCTTACAACGCAATGCTGTTCGGCGTTTTCGCGCTGAACGCTCTCGTGCAAAAAGCCACGCACTAATTGACGTAGCGCTCGTACAAGGTCGTGCGCTGTCGTGGAGTGAAGCCGGCATCCTGGATGACGCGGCGCAATTCTCCATGATTGGCTCGATTCCGCGCGCCGGCGGCGCTGATGACGTTTTCCTCGATCATGATGCTGCCCATGTCGTTCACACCGAACCGCAGACCCACCTGGCCTACCTTCAGTCCGACGGTGAGCCAGGACACCTGAACGTTCGGAAAGTTATCCAGGTAAATACGGCTTAACGACAGGAGGCGCAGATATTCCGCGGCCGTCACTTCCGGAAGATTACGCTGCGCTAATTCAGTGTTTTCTGGCTGGAATGTCCAGGGAATGAACGCAGTGAATCCACCGCTTTCGTCCTGCAGATCGCGAAGCCTCTGAAGATGCTGAATCCGATGATGAATTGTTTCGCCAACACCGATCATCATTGTGGCCGTCGTTCGCAGGCCATGACGATGCGCTTCGCGGTGAACCATCAACCATTCGTCTGTTTTACATTTCAACGGGCTGATCGCTTCGCGGATTTCATCGTCAAGAATTTCGCCGCCGCCGCCGGGCATCGAATCAAGACCTGCTGCTTTCAGACGCTCGAACACTTCACCGACCGATAACTTCGAAACTCGGGCGATATTCAGGATTTCCGGGGGCGAGAAACAGTGACAGTGAATCTTGAATCTATCTTTGATACCGGACAGCAGACGCTCGTAATAATCAACTTTCAAGTCCGGATGAACACCACCCTGCATCAATATCCCGGTGCCGCCGAGAGCGATCGTTTCTTCGATCTTTTTGTAGATCACATGATCCGGCAGAACGTATGCTTCGGGATCGCCCTTCACACGGTAGAACGCACAGAACGTGCAGAACTCTTTGCACACGTTCGTGTAATTGATATTGCGATCGATGATGTAGCTGATGACGTTGTCGGGATGCAGGCGCTGCCTGATGCAATCCGCAGAGAACGCCAGATCGAGGAGATCGGCTTCTTCAAAAAGCCGAACGGCTTCTTCGGAGGAAATCCGTGCGCCCTCCGCGGCCGAGGCCAGAATTGTAACGACGCTTCTCATATGAATTCCGGGCCCCGCACCGACTTGATCGCGCCGATGTAAGCCGCCTTTTCGTAAAACAGTTGGAGCGCATCGAGGCAGGCCTGGTCCATATAGTAGTGCACGTTGCGCTCGAGGTACTCCCGAATGAAATCCTTTTTGATCTTCAGAGATTCACTGTACTTTTCCGCGATCGTTGGAATGTGGGCTACACCGTAATCCCGAGACTGCTTCAGCGCATCAACTACACGGCCGTCGGCGAATCCGTCCCGAACCGCCCAAAAAGCAAACACAAAGGGCAAACCCGTCAGAAACCGCCATCGCTCGGCCAGGTCAAATACCTGAAGCGGTTCAGAGCCCAACCGCACGAGCGGCCTCTGCGTTTCGATATTCGGACGCTCATTGGCTTCCATGAACCTCAAGGCATTGTCGCCAATCAGTAATGCCGCGTCACTCTGCGCGACCATATTAGCCACGTCCGGTTCAGCCGGCCGGAAGTCCGGGTGCGTGTGATAAAACTCACTGAAGACAATCTTCGCGAGTGCGACCGAAGTTCTTGAACCGCTGTCGCAAGCCACGGTCTTCACTTTCCAAAGCGGAACCACACTGACGAGGATGACGCTGCGTACGCGATGCGTTGCCGCGACAGCCGGTCCTGGAACAATGCGGCAGCCCTTTATCCGCTGGTACTCAATAGATGGGATCAAGCCGATATCCACACTGCCCCGCGCTAACTGATCGGCACACTCCGCAGGTGTGCTTAAGACAGGATCGAAGGCCTCCTTCTGAGAACCTTCCAGGATGCCCCACGCGAGCGGGACAGCATTGAGATATTTGACTATAGAGATTTTGACGGGTGCTTTCTTCGCCATGCCGGCGGAAAGTTTACTACGTGATGTCGAATTCCCGGAACATGTACTGGTAAAACGGGTCGTTGATATAGACCTTGACCCAGTTCAATCCGAAAACGCACTGCTCGAACTGAGCGGAAAGCTTCCGGTAAACAATGGGCCCACGCGGCGTGGAATCCATTTCAGCAACGATCGTATAAGAACGACGGCCGGTTTCCGCGTAATAGTCCGGGCTGACAGTCTGGTGGCCGTAAGCGAGGCTTTCGGGAAACAGTCCAAGATTGAAGAGCGCCAGATCTCCGAGATGCTTATAACAATCCCGCCGGACCGCCGTCGATATCTCATCGCTGGCCTGAGTCAGCATCTCGAATATGTACCGCATGCGGCGACCCGACTCATCTTTGATCCGATACATATTTTCGATCTGAACGAATTCCGTCAGCAGGTTCGTAAGGTACTGGATCGTATCGCGATCGTGAAGATTGGACTGACCCATACCGCGTTCCGTAAGGCGCTGAAAGAATGCCCGGATCGGATGATCTGGGGGAATTTCTGGCCGTGTTTTTTCAATCATGCACCAATTCCTCTGGTAAGATAGACGGCCCGTAGGTATGGAAGTTTAAGACCCATGAACATAGCCGTAGTTGGAGCTGGACCGGCCGGGACATGGGCTTCAGTACTTCTAGCCCGCCGTGGACATTCCGTCACCCTCATCGATTCCCAGGCACCGTGGGAAAAACCCTGTGGTGGCGGCGTAACTGCTAAAGCCCTGACGCGCTTTGGAATCTTTGGATCGGATCTTCCACGTAACAACATTGATCGAGTCACCATCTACTTTGGAGATAAGAAGTCCGTCACCGTTACGCCGCAGGAACCATTAGCGGTCCTGTCGAGGCGCGAACTAGGTAAATACCTCCTGAATGCGGCAGAAACTGCTGGGGTTGCTATTTTTAAAAGCCGTGTCAACCAGATCGAACCTTCTGCCGGCGGGTGGCGGCTTTCCACCCGTGACGGAGTAGTGCAATCGAACTTCCTAATCGGGGCCGACGGCGCCACGAGCCTTGTCCGGCGCAGTGTTGCGACAGGCCTGCAACCGGAAGATCTGGCAGTGACGCTTGGGTATTTCATTCTCGGCAACGCTCCGCCGCACATGAAGATTTACTTCGTGCCGGACTTTGAGGGATACATCTGGTCTTTTCCGCGGCCAACTCACATTTCATACGGACTGATCACGCGCAGCGACCCCGGATGGACTGGACGCGCGAGAAATTTGCTGTCGAACTTCATCATCGCCGACCTCGGTGCCGACGTCCTTGAACACGCGGAATTCTACAGCGCCCCCGTTCCCTGTTTGGGTCCCGCTTCATGGAAAACCAATCAAATTGCCGGGGAGCGTTGGGCGTTGGTAGGAGACGCGGCAGGATTGGCAGACCCGATTACGGGTGAGGGCATCTACTACGCGTTCAAATCGGCCGAGATTCTGTCTGAAACGATCGGGAAGTCCGCCCAATATACCGCACGTGTTGAGGCAGAAATGGGCCGCGAACTCGCCAGAGCGGCACGAATGTATAGACGGTTCTATCGAGGCCGCTTTCTTGGCGGAGATTTCCGAAAGCGCACGGTCCAGTTCTCAAAGCGAAGCCGCACGCTGCGATCGTTGCTCGGTAATATGATTCTTGGCAACCAGAGCTATCTGACGCTGAAGAAAAAGCTGTTCTTCTCGATTCCTAAGGTTGGAATTGATTTGATTACTGGGAGGAATTAAGCAAGGCCGCGGTATTAATTAACCGTTGGCGGGACCTCGTCCTCCGTCTTGCCTTCCGGCGCGATAAGCGTCGCGGCGGCGACCCTGTCATCCTCTTCCAGCTGAATCAAACGGACGCCCTGCGTGGCTCTGCCAACGGCTCGAATATCGAGCGAACTGACGCGAATCAGCTTCCCATTAGCGGTCATCACCAGGACGTCGGAATCCTCCTGGACGCGCATGATCGCGACTACCTTGCCATTCTTCTCGGTTGTTTTGACGTTGATCACACCTTTGCCGCCGCGGCCCTGCGTCCGGTACTCCTCGACGGCGGTACGCTTGCCAAAGCCCCCTTCCATTACCGAAAGCACCATGTCGTTTTCGTCGCTCGTCTTGATCATGCTGACGACATAGTCGCCTTCTTCGAGACGAATGCCTATGACTCCGTAGGCCTGACGGCCCATTTCTCGAACTTCGTTGTGCGCGAAACGTATGGCCAAACCGTCATGTGTTCCGATGAATACGGTTTCATTGCCGGACACCAGTTCGGCTGCGATGAGTTCATCCTCGTCCGGAACACCCATGGCAATAATTCCACGCTGCGTGGGATTGCTGAATGCTTCAAGCGATGTCTTCTTCACCTGGCCGTTTCGGGTCGCCATCAGCACCGACACATTCGCATCAAAATCTTTCACGGAGAGCAGCGCCCGAACCTTCTCTGCAGCCGAGAGGTTCGCCAGATTCACGATAGCCTTTCCACGGCCGGCACTGCCGACATCGGGAATTTCGTAAACTTTCAGCCAGTACAATCGCCCGCGATCGGTGAAAACAAGAACGTAACTGTGTGTGTTCGCGACGAACACGTTGGTTACCAGGTCTTCCTCTTTTGTCTTCATCCCGATCCGGCCTTTTCCGCCACGCCCCTGCTGGCGGTAAACCGTAAGAGGCGTCCGCTTCACATATCCGCTGTGCGTCACTGTAATCACGGCGTCCTCTTCCGCAATCAAGTCTTCGAGCCGGATTTCGGCTTCCTCTTCGATGATCTCCGTGCGGCGGCTGTCGCCGTATTTCTTCTGAACCTCGCGAAGTTCTTTAACGATCACTTCGCGCAATTTCGTTTCGCTGGCGAGGATTTCCGTCAGCTCTGCGATCTTTTCACGCAATTCTTTGAGCTCATCTTCGATCTTTTGCCGTTCCAGCGATGTCAACCGCTGCAATTGCATCTCGAGGATCGCCTTGGCCTGGATTTCGCTGAATTCGTATTGGGCGATCAAACCTTCGCGAGCTTCGGTCGCCGTTTTAGCCGCGCGGATCAACTTGATAATGTTATCGATGTGATCGAGGGCCTTCTTGAGACCTTCCAGGATGTGTTCGCGAGCCTGGGCCTGCCGCAATTCGTATTGCGTACGGCGCCGAACGACGTCGACTCGGTGCTCAATGAACGACCGCAACAGTTCGATGAGCGCCAGGACTCTGGGCTGTCCGTTGACGATAGCCAGGTTGATCACGCCGAACGTCGTCTGCATCGGTGTGAGCTTGTACAAATTATTCAGGATGACAAGGCCCTGCTCTCCTTTTTTCAGCTCGATGACGATGCGCATGCCCTGGCGGTCACTCTCATCACGGATATCGGCGATGCCCTCGAGGCGTTTTTCATTGGCCAGTTCCGCAATCTTTTCGATCAGACGCGCTTTATTGACCTGGTACGGAATTTCCGTCACAACGATGATGTCGCGGTCTTTTCCTTGACGCTCGATCGTTGCGCGGGCACGCATGGTGATGCTTCCGCGGCCGGTCTGATAGGCCTGATAAATCCCGCTCCTGCCATGAATAATTCCGGCTGTCGGAAAATCGGGGCCCGGAACAAGCGCGATGAG
>Ga0306920_100016497_pt1 | contig 10179 bp, 7 predicted proteins | sample flu12Cox44000170_FD_204666 | JGI IMG/M metagenome (GOLD analysis project Ga0306920, IMG submission 204666) | Lab enrichment of tropical soil microbial communities from Luquillo Experimental Forest, Puerto Rico - flux4day.12C.oxic.44.000.170 (v2)... | ecosystem: Environmental > Terrestrial >...
ATCTGCCAGGTTCACCTTCTCGACCTCCAACCCGGCCGACGATTCACGCACAAAAAAGCGAAGTGGAAAAGCCCGCGTGCGATCCTCGACGCAGGGTGCGGCAGGCATCGAACTCGGCCCACATGCATAAATGAAGGGCCTCAGATGAAACCGGCCGCGCACGTCCACGAAGTGCAGGCGCGTGGGCGGAGTGAAAGGGAGTTCGCGATCCTGAACCTCGGGGTCATACGGCGCGAGAAATGAAGCTAACAGCACGGAAGCGTGAAGAGCGCCGAGAAAAACAAGTCCGAGGTAGATTCTGTGCCGGCCTGTCATCTGCTACTCCGTTCGAATTCGAGGGTCAACCGCAAACAGGAGCGCATCAGCGACCATGTTTCCGCCCACCAGAAACAGCGTGGAGAACATTACCGTGCCAACCACGACGTAGAGATCGCGAGCCAGCACCGCCTCCCACAGCAAGGGACCTACACCCGGCCAGCTCATGACCACTTCAATCAAAAGCGAGCCACTCAGCAAGGTTGTGATTGTGAGACCCAGAAGGGAGATCAACGGGGCGGCGGCGCCGCGAAGCGCATAACGCGCGACCAGGCGGCGGTGTGGAATGCCGTGTGCCCGTGCTGCACGAATGAAGGGCGAGGCCAGGACTTCCACCACGCCGGCGCGTACGTGCCTCACCAGCACCGGCACCGTACCCAGCACCAATGTCGCCACCGGCAGGCAAAAGTGGGAGAGAACGTCTCTGACCTTGCCCCACCCACTCAATTCGTCAAATCCCGGCGAAACCATGCCGCCGGTGGGAAACCAGCCCGTTCGCACCGCCAGAAAAAGGAGCCCAAGGGCCAGCAACAGGTCGGGAATAGCCAGCAGTGAGGACGTGGCGCCGAGGCAGAGCCGATCACTCCATCCTCCCGGTCTGGCGCCACACCTCAGTCCAACGGGCACGGCGATCAGCCAGGAGAGCAACATCGCGCTCAGCGTCAGAATCAGGGTGTTGCGCGCCCGTGCCCAAAGCAGGCACGCAACAGGGGTGTCATAGGCAAAGGAGAACCCGAGCTCGCCCTTCCGCACTGAATTGATCCAGAGTAGGTAACGGGTGGCCACAGACCGATCCAGCCCGTATTGGTGGCGCAGGGCAGCCACTGATTCCGCCGTCATCTGAGGATTGAGCCGCATCTCGGCGAAGAAGTCGCCCGGCGCCAACTGCAGGAGGAAAAATGTCAACACTGAGACGCCCACCACAAGAAAAAGCCCGTGAAGAAGTCGCCTTGTGAAATATCTCAACATGGCTCAACACGATTCCAGCAGCATCTGTGTGGCTGTGTGCCGAGGGGCTGCAAAGACCTCGCGCACCTTGCCTCGCTCGACGATAGCGCCTTGGTGCATGACCGCAACTTCGTCGACCGCCCTTTCGACCAGATGCAGGTCATGGGAAATGAGGACGTAGCTGAAGCCGTGCAACACCTGCAGGTCGACCAACAGGTTCATGATTTGGACCTGAAGTGGAGGGTCCAAGGCTGAGAGCGCTTCGTCCAGGACCAGAATCCTTGGTCCAAGGGCCAACGCGCGAGCGATGGCCAGGCGCTGCCGCTGCCCGCCGCTGAATTCGAGCGCCAGCCGGTTTCCCCATTGGCGCGACAGGCCGACCTCTTCCATGAGGTCCAGCGCCCGACGTCGCCGAGCTTCGTCCGTGTCCCATCGCAGGACTTCGAGCGGCTCGGCCACCAGCTCGACGGCTGAGAACCGGGGGTTGAAAGCGCGGGCCGGGTCTTGAAAGATGATCTGGATACTCCGACGCGCACAGCGTAGCTCCGAAGTTTTCAAGCTCAGGAGGTTCTTACCGTCAAGCCATATCTCGCCGGAGTCAGGGCGTTCCAGCAGCGCCATGCACCTCCCCAAGGTAGACTTTCCTGAGCCGGACTCGCCGACCAAGCCCAGGGTGCAATCGACCTGGAGTGTTAACTCTATGTTGCTCAGCGCGTTAATGCTGATAGCCTTCAGCAAGGGCGTCCGGCGCTGAACGTATGTCTTGCTGAGCGCGCGCACTTGAAGGGCGGTCGTCGTCGTGCCGGACCTACTGACGTAGGGTCGGCCCTCGCCCCTCGACAGGGCGGTGAGCGAAGTCGAACCGTGGCGGCGCTCGAACTTGGTGGCCGTAACGTTTTCCGCCGTCATGCAGAAACCCTTGCGCTTCCCCGGAGAATTGACGGCTCAACGGGGCGCCGTCTTGCCGGTACGAGTTCAAGTTCAGGCGGCCCTTCACCGGTGGAGACCGGCACCAGCCTGACCCTGTCGGGCTCCCGATACGCGCGAATCCCCGCAATCGTTCCCGACTCAAAGATTCGTCCGGCGTGCATGACCATGACGCGGTCGGCTAGCTTCGCCAGGACAGTGGGGCTGTGACTGATCAGCAGCATCGCGATTCCTGAACGCTCGCGAAGCTCACCGAGCAGGGTCAGGATTTCCGCCTGTGCGCGGGCGTCGAGCGATGCCGTCGGCTCGTCAGCAATCACCAAATCGGGCTGGCAGGCCAGAGCCTGGGCAATCACCACCCGTTGCCGCTGCCCACCGCTCAGTTGATGGGGGTAGGCTGCGTAAATCCGCCCTACATTCTCCAGGCGTACCCGCAGTAACAACCGCACCGCTTCTTCCCGGCACCTTTGCCTGCTCCAAGGTTTGTGAGCTTGAATTACATCCGCCACCTGCTCGCCCGCAGGTAGCATGGGATGGAGAGCTATTCCCGGCTCTTGAAGCACCATCGAGATTCTGGCGCCACGAATTTTCTCTAACTGGCGCTCGCTCATGGTCATGAGTTCCCGACCACGAAAGCAGATCGACCCAGTCACGACTCTTGCCGATGGAGGCAGTAATCGGAGGAGAGAAAGGGCGAGCGTGGTTTTCCCGCAACCCGACTCGCCCGCAAGCCCCAGCACTTCGCCGGGCGCGATAGCAAATGAAACGTTGGCGATCTCGGGTCTGCCTTGGGGACAATACTGGACGGTTAGATTCTCAACTTTCAAAAGGGCATCCGGCATTGCTTGGTCGCTCCGAGGAACCCAAGAGAGGCTTCCTCCTTCTCTTTCACTATGTTCGGCGGTCAGCACCCGGAGCTTGAGCGGATTGTCTTAACTAATCATGGAGTTCGCCCTTGGTCATCATAGGGCCGGGCACGGTTTGACTTTGCCGTTCGGCAAGCTTACAGCCCTCCCTGCCCTGAAGATAGGCGAAGTGGCTTTTCAAGAAACGGGACCTACACGCCACAGGCGCTCTGGAGTGCGGTAGCTTGCTGCCGCTTTCATGCCGCGAGCTTACTCGCGGCCCGTTTCCCAACCTACGGTACACTACTCGACGGCCAACAAGCTGGCTTCAGCGAAAGCGGTAGCAAGCTACCGCACTCCAGGGCGCTTCGCGCATTTTATTGAGGCTGGTCTCAGAACAAAAAGCAGGAACGGCCGCAGCGTTTCAGCCCTTCGATTTGGCTCAGGGCACTCCGAGCAGGAGCCGAGGCCGCCCGCGACTGGACTCAGCGGGCTCTGCTGCGCAGCATGCATGAAATAAGTCGAACGAGTCGACAGAGGGCGTGGCCTGTGGCTCTGAATCCGGCGGCGCTAAGCGTTATGACATGGGAGAGGAGGTGGCTTTCGTGAAGCCTTTGCACGACAAACAATGGCACGCCCCAGTTAGACGATAGCTGCACGAGCCAGGGTGATGCAACTAATCAGACTGGTGTTCGCGTGCCGCGGATCACCGGTTTGCCGTGACCGATATTGGGGTCTATGACGACTCGATCGTTCATGACACCCATCAGAGTACGCCATGCCTTTTGGGTATGCAAGCGCACGTAGAGCCGCTGAAGGCGCGCTATTCGTAGCGCAGGGCGACGATAGGGTCGAGGCGGGCGGCTTTGAGGGCTGGCCACAGGCCGAAGAATAGCCCGACGCTAACGGCCACAACGAAACCGGAGGCCACCGACCAAAGCGGCACGCTGGAAGGGAGGATGTCCAAGACTCGAACCAAACTGCTGAGCCCGTAGCCGAGTAGAATCCCCAGAATTCCACCGAGCCCGGTCAGAGTCATGGCTTCGAGCAGAAACTGCCAGGTGATGTCGCTTCGTCGCGCCCCGATAGCCTTGCGCACGCCAATCTCGCGCGTGCGCTCGGTGACCGAGACCAACATGATGTTCATCACGCCGATGCCGCCTACCATCAAGCCAATCGAGGCGATCACCACGCTTACCAGCACGACCGTGCTCATGATGTCGCGGAATTGGGTGATGAGCGCCTCGGCGGAGGAGATGCCGAAGCTGTCAGGCTCCGAAGGCTTAACGTGCCGACGATGGCGCAGCACCGCAGCAGCCTCCTCTTTCGCCTGGTCAAGTTTGCCCTCGACGGTCAAGGCCAGAAGGAAGTTCTCCTTCTCGTTAGGATAGATCTTCTTAAAGGTCAGGTACGGAATCTTCACTACCCTGTCGCTGCCATTGTCGCCCGGGAACGCCTTCCGAGGCGCTAGGGTGCCGATCACTTCGAAGTTGTCGCTGCCGATGGTGATCTGCTTGCCGATCGGGTCTTGATTCTCGAAAAAACGCTTGACGATGTCGGCCCCGATCACTGCCACATTGCGCCGGTGAAGGTTATCGACGTCGGTGAAGAAGTGACCGTCAGCCAGCTCGTCGTTGACCACGCGGAAGTCGTCAGCGGTGGCGCCGTTGAAGTTGTATTCCAGAATTTCCATACCCTTGTACTTGAGAGTGGGGGCAGGTGCCCACCAGATGAAGTTCTCCACGGCCACCGTCTCAATGCTTGGACATTCGTTCTTGATGGCCATGGCGTCATCGAAGGTGAGCGGCTTGCGCAGTCGCTCCTCGCGTGACAGCCGTCCGATGTGGATACCGGGATCGAACTTGAAAATGAAAAGCGTCCGCGTCCCGAAACCCCGGGCTGCTTCGGCCATCTCCTGGTCCAGCCCGGCGAAGATGGAGGCCACGGCAATCACGGTCATGGTGCCGATCAGCACACCCAGGATGGTCAAGAAGGAACGAAACTTGTGGCCACGCAAAGTGTCCAGAGCCAGCAGCAGATTTTCGCGAACGTTATGGCGATAAGCCTTCATAGAATCGCTTCAGTGATTCATTGAGTCATTAACACGGCGGAGCGACTTCTGGCGGTATGCTGGCAGCCAGCGACTTCCCTGGCCCTGCCCTTAGTTCTCTGTTCTCAGCGCCTCGATGGGGTCGAGCTTGGCGGCTTTGCTGGCTGGATAGATGCCGAAGAAGAGCCCCACCGACGTGGAAAGCACCAAGCCCACGACAATAGCGTTCGCCGGGACCGACGCGGTGAAAACGATATCCACCAGTTTGGCGATACCGGCCGCCAGCAGGATGCCGGTCACACCGCCAGCCCCGGCCATTACGGCCGACTCAATCACGAACTGCACCAGGATGTCACGCCGTCGGGCGCCGAGCGACTTGCGGATGCCGATTTCGTGGGTGCGCTCGGTGACGCTGGCGAGCATGATATTCATGATCACGATGCCGCCGATCAGCATGAAGACGGCCACGATCCCGATGGTACCTCCGAAGAGCTTTCCGGTAAGATCCTGCCAGAGGCCCATGATCGTGTCTGAGGCGTTGATCCCGAAGTCGTCCGTTTCCTTGTAAGGCAGGTGGTGCCGAGCGCGCATCAGGGCCCGGGCTTCGTCCTGGAGCTCCACCATCTGCTGTCCGGTAAAAGCCTGGACGCTGACGCTCATCCGCGGCCGCGCCACGAAGAGCTTGGTAAAAGCCGTCAAGGGAATCTGCACGAAACCATCCTGACTCTGACCCAAGGTCTTGCCAATGCGCTTGGCCACGCCCACGACGCGGAATGACTGGCCTCCAACGTCGATGACCTTGTCGACAGGGTCAACGGTGGGGAAGAATTCGTCCACAATGTCCTGTCCGATGAAGCAGACCGGGGCGGCATGATCGTACTCGCTCTCCGTGAAGTAGCGGCCGAACTCAACCTGTTCCTGCTGCATCTCGACCATGCTCGAGGTCTGTCCGGTCACGTTGAGGTCATAAAGTGAATGTCCCTTGTATTTCACGGTGGGTCGCGGCCACAGCCACGCCGCGGCTCCAATAGATTTGTATCCGCGCAGGTTCGCTTTCAAGAATTGGTAGTCTTCCACCCGAATGGGCTTGTTACGTCTCCGCTGCTTCAGCCACTCTTCATCGCTCGCCGTCCAACTGTATTGATCCACAATGAAAACATTCGCCCCAAGGTTGGCGACCCGGTCGGCGATGTACTTGTTCATGCCGTTGATGATGGACATCACAACGATGAGCGTGGTGGTGGAAATCACCACGCCCAGCAGGGTGAGAAAAGACCGCAGCTTGTGGGTGCGGAGCGTCTCGAGCGCGATCCAAAAGGCCTCGCGTGCCGTCACCCAGACGCTCGCGAGCGCGCGCTGTCGCGTCTGAGGCCGGCGAATGAGAGTTTGAGCTTGGGTCAGTACAGCCATTCAGTCTGTCAGTCGTTCAGTCCTTCAGTCGCTCAGCCAGTCTCTCAGTTCCTCAGGTCCTTCTTCGAGGTCCACGACGACTGACCGACTGAGAGACTGACGAACTGAAAGACTTATCTCACCCGCTCGTCGCGCGCCACCTTGCCGTCACGGATGTGAATGATGCGGAAAGCGTGGGCGGCAATGTCGTGCTCGTGGGTCACGAGCACGATGGTGTTGCCGGTTTCCTGCAGAAGGTTGAACAGGTTCATGATTTCTTCGCCGGTGGCTGAGTCGAGATTGCCCGTGGGCTCATCGGCGAGAATGATGGAAGGGTTGTTAACCAGAGCGCGGGCGATGGCTACGCGCTGGCGCTGTCCCCCTGAGAGCTCATTGGGTTTGTGGTCCATCCTGTCCGCGAGGTCAACCTTGCGCAGCGCCTCCCGGGCTTTGGCTAACCGTTCCTCTGCCGGCGTGCCGTTGTAAATGAGCGGCAGTTCCACGTTGTGCAGGGCACTGGCGCGGGACAGAAGGTTGAAGGTCTGAAACACGAAGCCTATATCTTTGTTGCGGATGTAGGCCAGCTCGTCATCTGACAGCTCGCTGACCAACCGCCCGTTCAACCAATATTTTCCACTCGTCGGCGTGTCGAGACAGCCGATCAGGTTCATCAAGGTAGATTTGCCGGAGCCCGAGGGACCCATGATCGCAACATACTCGCCACGGCAAATCTCAAAAGTGACCCCACACAGCGCGTTGACCTGAACGGCCTGACCCATGTCGTACGTTTTCCACAGGTCCTCAGTCTTGATGATGACGTCGACCGGCGGCGTCGCCCCATCCTCTATTGCTGACGCAACTTGTGTACCCATTGGCGTTTTCCCGCTCCTAGGCCATCCCCGGTCAGGGGAAAAGGGCGAAATGGGGAACTGGGAAAATGGCTTGAACGCGCCATTTCCCATTTGCCCTTTTCACTCTTTCCCCTCTTAAGACGGCTTCGGGCTGCCTCCCGCCGGAGCAGAATTGTCCACCTTGACTTTGGTGTTGTTCTTCAAAGTGCGGAGAACCTGATAGCTTCCGGTCACGATTTCGTCCCCGGGTTGGAGTCCCTTGGTGATCTCGACGTCCGTCACGCCCATGATGCCAGTTTCGACTGGAACGAACACACCCTTGCCGCCCTTGACGAGGAAGATACCCTGAATCTCTTCCTTGGCCTTCTCCTTCTCCTTGGCCGACTCGGGCTGCTTCGTTGCCGCCTGTGCCTGGCCCGTGGAACCCTTTTTCGGCTCTTCGAGCTCGCCCCGCGTTCGTATGGTCAATGCCTGAATCGGGACGGTGACGGCGTTCTGGCGCGTGGCCGTGGTGACTTTCGCGGTGGTGGAAAGGCCTGGACGAAGGCCGGACGGCGGGTTGTCAAGTGTCACGACCACTTTGAAATCCTTGGCTTCTTCGCTCGTAGTGCCACTGGTACTGGTGGTGGTGGTCTGGCCGGTGCTGCGGCTGACGGCACTCTGCCCGATTTCGGTCACCTTCCCCTTGAAGGTTTTGTTGGGAATCGCATCGATAGTCACGTCAGCGGATTGCCCAAGCTTGACGTTGACGATGTCGGTTTCGTCCACTTTCACTTCCGCCGTTATCACGGCAAGGTCGGAGACCTGAAAGAGTACGCTGCCCACCTGGTTTTGAATACCGGGAACCACGTTCTCGCCTAAATGGACGGGCAGAGAAGTGATGATGCCGTCTATGGGAGAAGTGTAAATCGTCTTGTCCCGAACGTCTGTGAAGCGGACCAGTTGGGCCTTGTTCTGCGCCAAGCGCGCGGTGGCCATATCGCGGCTATAAACAGCTTGTTGATACTGCGCCTTAGCCTGGGCAACGCGCGCCTCCGCGGATTGTTGGTTCGCCATTGCCACCTTATAGTCGCTCAGGCGCTGGTCGTAGACCTGCTGGGCAATCAGTTGATCTTTCAGCAACTGCTCGCCGCGAGCAAAATCGTCCTTGGTTTGCTTCAGCTTCGCCTGGGCCTGCTCCAAGTCTGCCTGGGCGGTCTTCAATGCCGCAGCCGAAGACTGGACGGCAGCCTCTGCCCCGGAGATATCCGCCTGGGCGGTCTTCAATGCAGCCTGTTGGGCGTCGACGTCCGCTGCCTGCTGGACGTCCTCCGTTCGCAGCAGGAGTTGCCCCTTCTTGACGTGGTCGCCTTCCTTCACCAGCAATTCCGTAATTTTGCCGTACGAGTTGGCGTTGACATTGGCAAGATCCTCAGGAGGGGGCTTGATTTCGCCGGAAGCGGTCACGATCGACGACAGCTCCTGGCGCATCACTTTGCCCGTCTGCACGGTGACCTGCCCTTTCTTGCTCCAGGCAATTCCACCCACCACCAGCGCCACCAGCGCCACGACGGCCGAGCCTATCAGCAGATTCTTCTTCCACCGTTTCATGCCACCCCCTCGTCGAGGTAAATCCCGGTCGCCGTGCCCATTCAATCGCGGACTCTCCTTGGCCTCCGGCTCCAGCTCCACGGTCCCAGGTCGTGTTTCTTCCAATCCCGATGTCTTTGTCGGCATCGTGCTCCTCACGACAGGTTCTTACGAATCGTCTCCGCAGTCCACCGAGGCGCGGCGGAAAACAAGCGTCAGGCGGGCCTCACTTTCTAATACGCTTGCAGAATGGCCAAAGTTTCCAAGAAGTTCGGCCAACAGACAACCCCCGGCTGGGATGGCGGCATAGCCGCTCCGGTTGTCCTAACTCCACAACGGGCTAATGTTAACTTAGCCTTCCAATCGCCGAGGCCAATGAAAGACGCCAAGCCCTATTCTAGCCGATATTGCAGCTCGATTTCACATCCTCACCCCGCGACCGGTCGGCGGCCTGGGGTTGGGCATCAGATCTCCTGGATACGTTACGCATCGGCGGCCCGTTTTAGCGGCCGCGAGCCATTCCCGCGACGAACCTGCTCCTGTCGAGGACGGCCTGGCAAACCGGCTTTTTGAAGCGGACGCTTCGCAAAAGGCACTCTTCCGGATTGGCTTCTCGAGGAGCTTGTCCACCAACTTAGACGCGGGCGAACACGTTAGGGTTCAAGGATGGCTACAGCCGCCTTGTTGTCTTGTCAAGTCCACTGGTTTAGACGCCAGGAAGCGCATTTTGGTAGGCCGATTGTCTTAGGTGAATGACCGCCAACCGCTGTCTGTCGTCTAGCGGGCAACCAACCGTCGCCTTGCTCCTTCTTCATCACTCTTCGGTGTTCAGCCGCACCAGTCGGGGGATAGCTTCTGACGCACCGAGCCATGGCGGCAGATGTCCCCCCGTGGGCTCAGAGGGTGTGAAAAAATCGTTGGAAAACCGAAACAGTCTCACGCAAAGACTCAAAGTCGCAAAGCAAACAAAGGAGTCCTTGCTTTCGGATCTTTGCGCCTTGGCGCCTTTGCGTAATGGCTTTTCATTTTTTCACAGCTCTCAGGCCCTGGGTAATCTCGTCTTCCTGACGCTCAGAAGCCATCGCCGTGGGCCGCAGGAGGGCGCTCGCCAAGTCGGGCTCGAGCGCCTTCGGGCAAGCTCAATCAGGCACCCGCCACGGCGCAACCAGGGAATTTGTAACCCCCAACACACCATTTCAAGACTCCTCGATTCAAGCGGTCTCGTTGCAAGCCTCTTTCAGCGCTCAGCTAAGCGCTAAAGCGTGCTGGGACGCATGCCGATTTA
>Ga0306920_100016498_pt1 | contig 10179 bp, 7 predicted proteins | sample flu12Cox44000170_FD_204666 | JGI IMG/M metagenome (GOLD analysis project Ga0306920, IMG submission 204666) | Lab enrichment of tropical soil microbial communities from Luquillo Experimental Forest, Puerto Rico - flux4day.12C.oxic.44.000.170 (v2)... | ecosystem: Environmental > Terrestrial >...
ACAAGAACACAACTGCACCCATCAACGCGTACAGCGAAGGTTTTACATCGCGCACGAGATTGTCGGACAGCCGAAGGACGTTCGCTCCTTTTCCAAGTAGCGTGTCGGGAAACTGTTTATGAATGCATCGCTGAATGCCGTCGACTTCCGCCCTAGCCTGCGAGACCGTCACGCCCCGTTTCAACCGCGCCGTCACGAAAAACCGGTGATTGCTGCGGCTGTGCATGTCGGCGGAGGAAACCTCGTGCCGCACCGGAAGCCACAACTGCACGCGCGTATCGGGATAATCAAACCACGCGGGCAGCACTCCGATGACCGCATACGGCTTGCCGTCCAGCAAAACCGTTTGGCTCACGATCCCCGGGTCCCCCGCGTACCGGCGTTTCCAAAGCCCGTAGGTCAGCACCGTCGTCCCGCCCGCGCCCGGCCGGTCATCTTCTTCGGAGAAAAACCGGCCGGCAGCCGGTTGCACGCCGAGCATCGAAAAAAGGTTGAACGAACACTGCCGCGTGCCTATCGATTCAGGCAAGGTGCCGCCGTCGCCCGAAAGGTTAGCGGAATCTTCGCCGATCGCCGCCATCTGTTCGAAGCTGGTCGCCTGCTCTTGCCAGTCTCCGAAAATTCCACCCGACACGACGTTGTAGTCCGAGTCTCCGATCACATTCCGTTCCCAGAGGCTGACCAGCCGCTCGGGTTCCGCGAACGGCAACGGGCGCAACAGCACCTGATTCACGATGCTGAAAAGCGCCGTGTTCACCCCGATTCCGAGCGCCAGCGTAACGATCGCGACAGCCGCGAACCCCGGAGATTTGCCGAGCGTTCGGGTCGCGTGCCACACATCCTGTGCCATCGTTTCGAAAAACCGCACCCCTCGCGCGTCGCGGCATTCCTCTTTCAGTTGTTCCGTGCCGCCGAGAATCAGTCGGGTCTGCCGCCGCGCTTCTTCCGCCGGCACGCCGGATTGCTCCAATTTCTCGACTTGCTGGTCGAAATGGAAACGCAACTCCTCGTCGAGTTCACTTTCCACGGTTTTCCGCCGGAGGAGGGACCGCAACCGGATAAGAAGATCATTGAGCATTTTCTTCCTCGCTCCGTACTCGCCGGGATTACGTCGTCTCGAGCACCCGGGCCACAGCCGCTGCCAGTTTCTGCCAGTCGGAGGTTTCCGCTTCGAGCTGCTTCCGCCCGGCTTTCGTCAGTTCGTAGTATTTCGCCCGCCGGTTGTTCTCCGAAGCGCCCCAGCGCGCCTTGATCCACCCGCGCCGCTCCAGACGGTGCAGCGCCGGATACAACGACCCTTGCCGCACCTGCAGGATCCGGCTGGACACTTGGTGGATGCGCTCGGAAATGGCCCAACCGTGCTGCGCTCCGAGCGCCAGCGTGCGCAGAATCAGAAGATCGAGCGTGCCTTGCGGAAGATCGAGCATCGGTTCCGGCATGCTTCCCCCTTGCGCTTCTACAGGAAGATAACACCGCTCTTGTCGAAGTACAAGGGGAACTGCTCTTCAGACCCGTCGGGACGTTCCGCACTCCGTTCCCTGGCCGGGAACCGCTAACCGCCCGCGGACCCCGGAGATCTCGTGCGCGCCCAGCCCCGGCGCTATGCCACTTTGGCTTTGTCAGGAACACGACACCCCGGAGCGTGGCGATTTCCGTCACTGCGCGTTTGGCGGTAGACTAGTATCGTTTCGCGGTCCGTGCCGAACACGGCCGGCTCCGCTGTGTACCCTCAGGCTCCATAGAGCTCGACAGGCGAAGGAGAACGCTTCCATGGCAGTCGATGTGGTCATGCCCCAGATGGGCGAAAGCATTTTCGAAGGCACCATCACCAAGTGGCTCAAGAAACCCGGCGACAAAGTAGAACGCGACGAACCCCTCTTCGAGATATCCACCGATAAGGTCGACGCGGAAATCCCCTCGCCCTCCGCCGGCGTGTTGAAGGAAATCAAGATTCCCGAAGGCCAGACCGTGCCCATTCAGACCGTGGTCGCGGTGATTGACGGCGCAGGTGGCGCGTCGGTTTCGGCTCCCGCTCCTGCCGTTGCTGCCGCTCCGGCCCCCGCCAAGTCCCCGGCTCCGACTCCCGCGCCGGCCCCGGCCGCAGCGAAACCCGCAGCCGCGCCTCCGCCACCACCACCGCCTGCCATCCATGCGCCGGCGGCGGCCGCCGCGGCTCCTGCCACCGGCCCCGAACGCATCCATTCTTCTCCGTTGGTCCGTCGGCTCGCCAAGGAGCACGGCATCGATCTCGCCTCGCTCGAAGGTTCCGGAGCAGGCGGGCGCATTACCAAGGAAGACATCGAAGCGGCCATCGCCGCACAGTCCGATGTCCCCGCCGCTGTCGGGGCGGCAACCAGCGCGCCAGCCGTCCGTCCCGCACCTCCTCCACCCCCTCCCGCGGCCGCTCCCGGCGCCCCCGCCGTCCACGGCAGCCAGTTCATGCCGGCGTTGCAGGTAGGTGTGCCGCGTGAACGCATCTACTTCGGCAACTACGAAGTGCAGCCGCTCAGCGTGATGCGCCAGAAGATCGCGGAGCACATGGTGGCGTCGAAGCACGTCTCTCCGCACGTATACTCGGTGGACGAAATCGACATGACCAAAATCGCTGCCATCCGCGCCAAGGCCAAGCAGGAATTTGAAACGCGCTACGAAACCAAGCTGACCTTCATGCCCTTCTTCGTAAAAGCGGCGGTTGCCGGTTTGCGTGCCTATCCCACGCTCAACGCCTCTCTCGACGGCACCAATGTCGTTCTGCACAAGGAAATCAACATCGGTATGGCCGTGGCCCTCGACTGGGGCCTGATCGTTCCGGTCATCAAGGGCGCCGACGAGAAAAACCTGCTGGGCATCCAGCGCACACTGAACGACCTCGCAGAACGCGCCCGCACCAAGAAGCTCAAGCCGGAAGAAGTACAAGAGGGCACGTTCTCCATCACCAATCCCGGCGTTTTCGGCGGTTTGTTCGGCCTGCCGGTCATCAGCCAGCCCAACGTCGGCATCCTCGGCCTCGGCGCCATCGAGAAGCGCCCTGTGGTGGTCGACGACGCCATCGCCATCCGCTCCATGTGTTACGTCACGCTCAGCTACGATCATCGCGTGGTCGATGGCGCCATCGCGCACCAGTTCCTCCACAAAGTGAAAGAGACCCTTCAAAACTGGTCCGAGCCCCTGGTCTAGTTGCGGGACCAGGGATCACGGACGAGTAACGGGTGATTCGTAATGCCTGCGCCGTTACCGCCCCCGATCGATCGCGATCGCGCCTTTACGAGTTAGAATTCACTAGGCCTTTTCTTCCACCAGTCACGCGCCACGAAGCACGCCTCGACGTACCCAAGAAAAAAGGCCCCCCGTCTTTCGAGGGGCCTCGCACAAAAATCTCCAAACGCCGTTAGCGCCGCTTCTTGCCCTTCTTCTTTGCCGCCTTTTTCGGCTTGCCCTTGGCTTTTGCTTTTTTGGCCTTCTTCGGCGCCTTTTTCGCGGCTTTCCTGGCCGCCTTCTTGGCCGCTTTCTTTGCGGCCTTTTTCACCGCCGGTTTGCTGGGGGCCTTCGGCGCGGGAGCTTCCTCGGGTTCCTCGCCGGGTTCGTCTTCCACCGCGAGAATTTCTTCCTCTTCTTCGATCACGCCGCCTTCACTCTCGCCGCCCAACTCGTCGTCTTCTTCCAGCCGCGACAGCTCGTCGTCGTCTTCGAACTGATCCTTCTCGAAATCCATGCTTCTCCTCCCGTGGGGGCTCTTTCTTATTCCCTGGATTGTATGTACGCCACGCTGCTAGGCGGAGATGACCGCCTCCGTCCCTTGCGCTTTGTTGTTATCCCACTCCAACGTGGTTGTCAAGGGTTCGAGCGCACTCGCCGGATATTTCTCCCATGGCTGTCGAGCGGGGAATTCTGCAGAGGTAAGGCCTAATTCTTGGCCTGCGTCGTGCCCACCGGCGGCTTCTTCGCCGCGCCACTCTTCGACGTATGATGCACCGGCCGGGTTTCCGGCGCTCCCCCAACGGTATAGATCCGCAGCACCATCCCCCGGCTGACCTTGTTCGATTTTAGTCCGTTCCACTTCCGCACATCTTCCGAAGTCACGCTGAACTGGTCGGCAATCCCGCCGAGCGTGTCGCCTCTTCGCACCCGGTAGCGCACCAGCCGCCTCTTGGTCTCCTCCAGCGGCTTGGTCGCCGGGATAATCAGTTTCTCCCCCGCTTCGAGTGACGCGCCCCGCTCCAGGTCGTTGGCCGCGGCGATCGACGTCGCGGTAACCCGGTATTTCTTTGCAATCGACGTCAACGTTTCCCCGGACTCCACACGGTGCCGCCTCCAGCTTACCCACTTGTCCGCCGGGATGTCCGCAATCTCCGCCGAAAAACGCTCCGAGGTCCCTTTCGGCAGGTACAGCACAAACCCCGGGTCGTCCGGCGTGGCCATGCGCAGCAGCGACGGGTTCAGGGTGCGCAGTGTATTCACATCCACATCGATCGTTTCCGCCACCAGCCGCAAGTCGATGGGCCTCCCCAGTTTCAGTGTGTCCGTCTCGACCGGTTCTTCCGCTTCCACGGAAATCCCGTAGTGCGCGGCATCCTTCGCGATCAGCGTCAACGCCAGGATGATGGGCACATAGTTCATGGTCTGCTGCGGCAGCACGTTCCGCCGGTACAGCTCCCAGAAATCCGCATAGCCCGTGCGCTCGATGCCCTTCTGCACGTTACCCGGCCCGCAATTGTACGCCGCCATCGCCAGGTACCAGTCGCCATACAGCCCGTACAGGTCGCGCAAATGCTGCGCCGCCGCCCGCGTGGCCTTCTCCGGGTCCATGCGCTCGTCCACCCACCAGCTGCGCTTCAAACCGTACTCGTTCCCTCGCCACTGCATGAATTGCCAAATCCCTCGCGCCCCGGCCCGCGACAAGGCCAGCGGCTGGAACGCGCTTTCCGCCTGCGCCAAGTAGATCAGGTCCTGCGGCACGCCCTCTTCCTTTAGAATCTGCGAAATCATTGCGTCGTACTTGCCCTTGCGCCGCAACCCGTTCTCCACAATCGCCCGCCCGCGCGGCGTCTGGAAAAAGTTCAGAAACGACACCACCACGTCGTTCACCGTCAGCGGCAGGTCGTGCGAAGTGCTCTTCGCCACTTCCTCCGCGCGCTCCTTCAATTTTGGATCCGCCGGGAAAGTCATCTCCGCCACTTCATCGATCGGCGCCGGCACCGCGGGCGCCTCGGTAAATCCGTCCCCGGCGCGGAACGCTTGCAGTTCGTAGGTGTAAACCGTGTCGGTGACGACTTGAAAAAGTTCGTGCAGCCGCGGATCGCTGTTCGGGTCGTACCCGCTCTCGAGGATCCAGTCCACGGCTGCGTCGAAATCCCGGCGCGCCGCCGCCAGGTGTCCTTCCTGGTAGTTCGCCTGCCCGGAAGCAAAGCGTTCCTTCACCTGCGCGATCAGGTAATCAATCCCGCCCGGCGCTTGCGGTATCAGCGACTCGGCAATCTCAAGCGATGCTGGCGCCAGGGGTAACGGTGTGATCGGGGGTGCCGCCGCTTGTTGCGGCACGGCCGCGGCCGGCATCAAGACCGGCACCTTCATTGCTTGCACAGGCTTTCTCGCGGCGTCCTCGCATCCGCACAAACCGACGGCCAGCAGGATGCCACACCCAACACACCACGCCGCCTTTGTTTTCGCCCATAAAGGCATTTTCTTATGTTATGTAGCCTGTGCCTCCCGGGTCAACGTTTTCGCCATCCCCGGTTCCCCATGACTTACCTCGCTACCGTTTGCCTTTATGGCAAAACCGCCGTTCGCGTCACAACCCATCGACTTTCTGCGCATATCCCGCACTTCGTTCTGCCTTCACGGCCCACACCCATCAAAGGTTCTTCTGACAGCTCCGTGATCTCGCGCTATACTCGCTTCACTCGACTCCTGTCGATATCGGCGCTTTCGCCGAGAAGGAGGTGATCCAGTGAGGTACGGTTTACGTTGACGCAGTAGAGGAGGCGCTTGTGAGACTACCGGGCGCCTCTCTCCTTTTCTTCCGCCGGTTGCGATTCCAGGCGATCTGACAAATGCATTCTGGATAACGGGGCGAACAGCGTCCCCTGGGCCTCCGCGTGCCGTCCGCCTGATCCTCCGGGCCTCATCCTTCGCGGAGCGCGCTCATCGGATCGGTGCGCATCGCGCGCCATGCCGGCAGCAGGCAGGCGATAACCGCTGTCCCGAGCATCACGCCGAGCGCCGTCACGAACACGAGCGGGTCGCGCGGGCTCACGTGGTAAAGGTAGCTGGCAAGAAGTCGCGTCAATAGCAGCGCCGCGGCCCCGCCTAACAAAACACCGCTGGCCGTCAACGCCAGACCTTGCGACATCACCAGTCGCAGAAGATCCGCGGCGCGCGCACCGAGCGCCATGCGCAGACCCAGTTCACGCGTGCGTTGCGACACCGCATAGGACATCACTCCATAGAGTCCGATGGCCGCCAGCAGCAGTGCCAAGCCGCCCAACACCCCCACCAGCGTGACCGCTGCTTTTTGCGGCGAGGTCGAGCGGTCCACCTGCTCTTGCAACGTGATCACTTCATACAGCGCCAGATTCCCGTCGAGCGACTGGATCGCACGCGCCAGCGCGTTGCTCATAACTTGCGGGCTGAGCGGCGTTCGAACGTTCAAACTCGCGCCAATGGTGTAATTTTGCCCCCGCGGCACATAGAAAAACGGCTTCGGCAAATCGCGCATGCTTTCGTATTTGGAGTCTTTCGCTACGCCGACGATCGTTCTCCATACTCCTTTGACCTGCACGCGCTCGCCGATCGCGTCTTTGCCGTTCCAGAACTGCCCGGCCATGGATTCGTTCACGATGGCTACCGGTGCGCTCGATTCGTCATCGGAACGCAGGAACTCCCGCCCGGCGATCAGCGGAATACCCATCGTCAGAAAGTAACTGGGACCCACCTCGTTGTACTCCACCGTCGGTTCTTCTTCTGCCGGCACCACGTATCCGTCCACCGCGATCGGACTGGAAGAAAACGCTCCGTAGCCGAGCGGCGTCACCCTCGCGTACGCTACCGACTCGACGCCAGGAAGCCCCGCAACGCGCTCCAGTAACTCCTCTTGAAATGCCTTCGCCTTCGGGACGTCGTAGCCCGCGGAAAGCAAATCCACCGCCGTCGTCAGAACGCGATGCGTCAGGAATCCGGGATCGCTGTTTCTTATCTTTTCGAGGCTCTCGATCAGCAGGCCCGTTCCCACCATCAGCACGAAACTCAGCGAAACCTGCACCACCACCAGACCCGAGCGCACCCACGATCTTCGGTGCCCACCGACCACTCCGGCCATTTCCGACTTCAGCGCCAAGGCCAGGTCCAGTTTGCTTCCCTGCCACGCCGGGAACAGCCCGAGCACTAACGTGGCGACCCCGCAAACACCCGCGGTCAGCGCAAGAACCCGCCAATCCAGATCGCCGGGCAGATACATCGAGACACCCGCGCGCGCGGGAAACAGCAGCACCAGCGCGTGGCGGCACCCATACGCAACCGCCACTCCTCCGATACTCCCGGCTAGCGAAAGGATCAACCCTTCCGTGAGCAATTGCTTCAGCAGGCGCCCCCGGCCCGCTCCGATCGCCGCGCGCACGGTCAGCTCATGACGCCGTGAAAACGAACGCACCAGCAACAGGTTGCCGACGTTTGCGCACGCGATCAGCAAAACGCACACCACCACCAGCAGCATGATCGACAGCGTCGGAAGCAGCGTCCCGGCGTTGTTAAAGGGCGTCGCCCATAGCGGCCAAAGCTGCACGCTGCGTCCCCGATTCGTCAACGGATAAGCAGCTTCCAGGCGGTTCGCGACCGCCGACACTTCCTGCTGCGCCTGCGGTGCGCTTACTCCCGGTTTCAGACGCGCATACGCTTCAATCCAGCGCGCGTTGCGATCTTCCAGCTTGTAACCCCCGGCTTCAAACAGCTCTTCCATCGAGGCGGGCACCCAGAATTGCATGGCCCAGCCGACGAAGGTCCCGTAAAAGCCCTGGGGTGCGACGCCGATGATGGTGTGATACACGCCATTGAGCCGCTGCGTTCTTCCCACGATCTGCGGATCGCCCTTGAAGCGGTTTTGCCAGAGTTGGTAACTGATGACCGCGACCGGGTGCGCCTCCCGGCCCCCATCTTCCCCGGGCAGGAAGCCGCGGCCAAGAATCGGATGCACACCGATGGCATCGAAATAGTTCGCCGACACAATGCTGCCAATCGCTCGTTCGGCGCGTTCTCCGACACTGAGCGAAGTCCCGGTAATCTTGCTCACGAAAAACGTGTCGAACAGCGTGCACTCTCTCTGCAAATCCTGGTAATCGGGCCAGGACAGCGGGGTACCGCCGGTTTCCCCGCGTGCCGTGCCCCCCAGCGCCATCAGCCGCTCTTGATGCACAACGGCAGGGTAGGGTCGGAAAAGAATGCCCTCCGCCCAGCTGAAAACCGCTGCATTCGCGCCGATTCCCAACGTGAGGCAGAGAATCGCGGGAAGGGAAAATCCCGGATTGCGCCAGAGCATCCGGAAGCCGACGCGTAAATCCGCAGCCAGCTGTTCGAGCCATTGAAATTCCCACGCCTCGCGCGAGTCTTCCCGGGCCAGCTCGGGGGAGCCAAACTCCATGCGCGCGCGGCGCAGCGCTTCTTCTTTCGATACCCCCGCGTCCTCCAGTTCCGCGGCGCGCGCCTCGATATGGAACTGCATTTCGGCGCACAACGCGCTGTCGAAATTCGCGCGCTTGCGAAAAAAGCGCACCCGGTTGACCCATTCCCGGAAGGTCGACATCGCGCCACTCCTCAAGCGGTGCGCATCACCATCTGAATGCTTTTGACCAGTTTCTCGAATTCCTTGGTTTCCGCCTGCAGCTGTTTCCGTCCTTCCGCTGTCAGCCGGTAGAAGCGCGCCTTGCGGTTATTTTCGGAGACACCCCATTCGGCTGCGAGCCAGCCTTTCACCAACATCCGGTTCAGCGCCGGATAAAGCGAGCCCTCCTGGATTTCCAGTCCCTGCGCCGAGGCGCTCCTGATCTGCTTGGCGATGCCGTAGCCGTGCAGCGGCCCGCGCCCGAGCGCTTTCAGGATCAGCAGGAAAAGTGTCCCCGGCAGAAGTTGCGATGCGTCGCGATGCGCCATGTGGTTCTCCGCTGCGTTCTCTCCCCTGTCGTAACTAGGTATAGCCCCGACAAGGGACATCTGTCAACCCTTCCCCGCCCCGGCCAAGCCGGCTGCCACCGTGCGCTCAGGCGACCTGGGGCGGTTGAGCCCCGCAACGGATTCTTAGCTCGATGATAATTGAATGAGAATATTATTGTTTGTTTATCACCGCAAAAAAAAAACGGCCTGTGTCGGCTGGCGCCCGCGCAAGCTCGCTGAAAACGCGCGGTGGCTTCTCGACTCCGCTCGTGACGCGAAGTTGCCGGACCATGCCGCGTCCCCTGCGTCATACACGCCATCCCTTGTGGAATGTAGGTTTTATAAAAGACCGGGGAGGCGTGGTCTTCACCTGCTCATCGGCCGCCCTTAGCCGCGCCCTTGTCTCGACATCCCTTTTGCGCCACAATTCTTGGCTACCGATTCATCCCGTCTCGGTCCATGGTCATCCTCTACCCGCAGGAGGCTCCATGCGTAGTCGTATCACAACTCCGGCGCTCTTCGCTGCGCTTCTTGCCGCTTCCGCCGTAGCACGCCAATCCCACACCGCCAGCGAAATCAGCCGGCACTCCAATCCGGCCCTGGAACAGTTCAAATCTCTCGCCGGTGAATGGGAAGGCAAGGACAGCCACGGAACCGCCATTCACGCCAGCTACGAGTCCCTCGCCAGCGGCGTGGTGATGGAGCACCTCGAACCCGCAGGCCAGCCCTCCATGATGACCATGTTCAGCCTCGACGGCGACCACATCGTGGCAATTCACTTTTGTTCGGAAGGCAATGAGCCCATCCTGAGGACCGGCGCAATTTCCGCCGCGAACGGCAGCTACGATTTCGTTGTCGAACATACTTACGGCTTGAACTCGCCCGAAGAACTACACATGGTGGAATTGGTGGTCACCCTGACCGACAACGATCATTTCACGGAAGCCTGGACGAACCTCCACAACGGCAAGCGGTCCACCAACACCATCTCCCTGACGCGCAAAAAATAACCGCCTCTCGGATCGGCGCGACTATGCGGCG
>Ga0306920_100016499_pt1 | contig 10178 bp, 8 predicted proteins | sample flu12Cox44000170_FD_204666 | JGI IMG/M metagenome (GOLD analysis project Ga0306920, IMG submission 204666) | Lab enrichment of tropical soil microbial communities from Luquillo Experimental Forest, Puerto Rico - flux4day.12C.oxic.44.000.170 (v2)... | ecosystem: Environmental > Terrestrial >...
CGAGGTCGTGGCCGTGAACGACGTGACGACCCCGGAGGTCCACGCCCACCTGCTCGCCCACGACTCCATCCTCGGGGCGTTCCCCGGCGACGTCCGCGCCGAGGGAGACGCGCTCGTCGTCGACGGCGGCAGGATCGCGGTCTTCACGGGCAGGACCCCGGCCGAGCTCCCCTGGGGCGAGCTCGGCGTCGAGGTCGTCGTCGAGTCGTCGGGCCGGTACACCGAGCGGGGCGCGGCGGCGGGCCACCTGACGGCCGGCGCGCGGCGAGTCGTGATCTCGGCACCCGCCACCGACGCCGACGCCACGTTCGTGATGGGCGTGAACGAGGAGACCTTCGACCCCGCGACGCACCTCGTGATCTCGAACGCCTCGTGCACCACCAACTGCTTCGTGCCGATGGTGAAGGTCCTCGACGACGCCTTCGGCGTGATGTCCGGGCTCATGACCACCTGCCACGCCTACACGAGCGACCAGAACCTCGTGGACTTCCCGCACCGCGACCTCCGTCGGGCGCGGGCCGCGGCGATCAACGTCGTGCCGGCCTCGACCGGGGCCGCCCGCGCCACCGGCCTCGTGCTCCAGTCGCTGCAGGGTCGGCTCGACGGGATGGCGCTGCGCGTGCCCGTGCCGGTGGGCTCGATCACCGACTTCACCGGCGTCGTCCGCGGGACCCCATCGGTCGGGCAGGTGAACGCGGCGTACTCTGCGGCCGCCGACGGCCCGCTCAAGGGGTACCTCGTCTACACCGAGGCCCCGATCGTCTCCTCCGACATCGTGGGATCGCCGGCGTCGTGCACGTTCGACGCGGGGCTGACCATGGTCCAGCCGATCGACGGCGCGACGTCGCTCGTCAAGGTCCTCGGGTGGTACGACAACGAGTGGGGGTACGCGAACCGGCTCGTCGACCTCGTCCGCCACGTGGGCGGCCGCTGAGTTGGGGGAGCGCCCCGCCGGCCTCGCCGGCATCCCGATGCTCGAGGACCTGGGTGACGTCGCCGGGCGGCGCGTGCTGGTCCGCGTCGACTTCAACGTCCCCCTCCGCGACGACGGCAGCGGAGGGCGCCTCGTCGCCGACGACTACCGGATCCGCGCGAGCCTCCCCACGCTCGCGTGGCTGACCGAGCGGGGCGCAGGCGTCGTCTGCGCCACGCACCTCGGGCGGCCGAGCGGCCCGTCCGACCCGGCGTGCGACCTCGCGCCGGTCCGCGAGGCGCTGGCGAGGCTCGCCCCGGGGGTGGGGCTCTTGGAGAACCTCCGCTACCACCCCGGCGAGGCGGCGAACGACCCCGCCTTCGTCGACGAGCTCGTCGACGGGTTCGCGTGCTACGTGAACGACGCCTTCTCGGTCGCGCACCGCGCCCACGCCTCGGTCGTCGGGGTGCCCTCGAGGCTGCCGAGCGCCGCGGGGCTCCGCCTCGCCCACGAGGTCTCGGTGCTCACCACGCTGCTCGGCGCGCCGGCGCGCCCGTTCGTGGCGGTCCTCGGGGGCGCCAAGGTCGCCGACAAGCTCGGCGTGGTCGCCTCCGTCGCCCGCGCCGCGGACGCCGTGCTCGTCGGCGGCGGGATGGCGTTCACGTTCCTCGCCGCCCAGGGACGTGCCGTGGGCGCCTCGATGCTCGACTCCGCGAGCGTCGAGGCGTGCCGCGAGGTGCTGGCCGGCCCCGTCCACGTCGAGCTGCCGAGCGACATCGTGGCGCTCTCGCCGGGCGCGGCCTTCGGGCCGGGGTGCGAGACCGGCGAGGTCGCCACGTTCGACGGGGACCTGCCCGAGGGCTGGACCGGCCTCGACGTCGGGGAGCGGACGATCGGTGCGTTCGCGAAGGAGCTGGCCGGCGCGGGCACCATCCTGTGGAACGGGCCGATGGGCGCGTTCGAGGACGCGCGGTTCGCGCGCGGGACCGGGGCGGTGGCGCGCGCCGTCGCGACCTCCGGGGCGTTCAGCGTGGTCGGCGGGGGGGACAGCGAGCGCGCGCTCGCCGCGGCGGGGCTCTCCGACGCGGTCTCCTTCGTCTCGACCGGCGGCGGCGCGATGCTCGCGCTCCTCGAGCGCGGCGACCTGCCCGCGCTCGCCGCGCTCCGCGCGGCGCCGAACGCACCGGGACAGCGGCGCGGGTGAGCCGGCGGCGCCCGCTCGTCGCGGGCAACTGGAAGTGCCACCACGACCACGTGGCCGCGGTGCACCTCGTCGCCCAGCTCGCGGTCCACCTGCGCGCGATGGACGCCGACGCCGTCGACGTCGCGGTGCTCCCGCCCTTCACCGACCTGCGCAGCGTCGCGAGCGCGCTCCAGGCCGACGGCGTGGCGGTGGCGCTCGGCGCCCAGCACGCGAGCGAGCACGACGAGGGGCCCTACACCGGGGAGGTCGCGGCGCCGATGCTCGCGCGGCTCGGCGCGCGGTACGCGCTCGCCGGGCACTCCGAGCGCCGCCGCCTCTTCCACATGGACGACGCCACGGTCGGGCGCACGGCCGCGGCGATCCGCCGCGCGGGGATGGTCCCCATCGTCTGCGTGGGGGAGACCGAGGACGAGCGCGACGCGGACGCCACCGACGAGGTGCTGACCCGCCAGCTGCTCGCCGCGCTCGAGCCGCTGGGCGGCGTCGCCGCCACCGAGCTCGTCGTCGCCTACGAGCCGGTGTGGGCCATCGGGACGAGCCGCGCCGCGACGCCGGAGGATGCCCAGGCCGCGTGCGCGACGCTGCGGGCGACCGCCGGCGCCGTGCTCGACGGCGGTGCGGCGGAGCTCCGCCTCCTCTACGGGGGCTCGGTCGACGGGCACAACGCCGGCGACCTCGTGGCGGTCCGCGACGTCGACGGGCTGCTCGTCGGCGGCGCGAGCCTGGACGCCACGGCGTTCGCTGCGGTCATCGCGGCGGTGGCGGACTGCTACCGTGCTGCGGGTCGTCCCGCTCGGAGGTAGGAGTGTTCACCGCCCTGTTCGTCGTCCTCGAGGCCGCCTCGGCGGTCGGGCTGATCGTCCTCATCCTCATGCACTCCGGCAAGGGCGGCGGCCTCTCGGACATGTTCGGTGGCTCGATGGGCGCCGCGGCACAGGGCTCGACGGTGGTCGAGCGCAACCTGGACCGGATCACGGTCATCCTCGCGCTGATCTTCGGGTTCGCGACGCTCACGCTCGGCCTCCTGCTGCAGTGACGGCGCCGCGGTGCGCACCAGGCTCGCCGCGGGGCTGAGCGCGGCGGCCCTCGCGGCCGCGCTCGGCGGGCCCGCGGGCCTTGTCGCCGCCACCGGGGCGCGGACCGGCGCCGTCGCCACCCCGGTGCTCACCGTCGCCATCCCCGGGCCCTTCGGCGGGTGCGACCCCGGCTCGGCGGCGACAACCCCGGCGACCGACGCGGTCCTCTCGCTCGTCCTGCCCTCGGCGTTCGTCCCCGGCCCGCTGGACGCCCCCGCGGGCGACACCTACGTGATCAGCCAGGCCGAGCCCGTGGCCACGAGCCCCCAGACCGTCCAGTACACGATCGCGCCCGGGGCGACTTGGCCGGACGGGGCGCCGCTCACGGCTGGCGACCTCGTCCGGACCTGGCACGAGCGCCGTGGCGACGGCGTGCTCGCGGACCTCGGGTACCGCGACGTCGCCTCTGTCCGAGCGGTCCCCGCGGGGACCGGGGTCGTCGTCCGGTTCCGCACCCCGTACGCGGACTGGGAGTCGCTCTTCAACCTCATCGTCCCGCGCGCGACCTCCGGGGCGCGGTGCGCGCTGCCGAGCGCCGCCCTCGACCCGAGCATCGGCCCCTACGAGGTGGTCGCCGCCACCCGCTCGGCCATCGAGCTGCGCGCGAACCCGCGGTGGCCGGGCACCGCACCGGCGTACGCGCGGGTCGTGGTCACGACCGACCCGGCCGCCGCGCCGCCAGCCCCGTCCCGCGACGTCGCACGGCTCACCTACCTGCCGTCGCCCACGCTCGCGGAGCTCCAGGCGATCACCTCGCCGGGAGGGTACGCCTCGCGCGTCCAGCACGACACGACCGTCGTGAGCCTCGACTTCGCCGTCTCCGGCGCCGACGCGCTGGCGCCGTGGGCGCGCGACGCGGTCGCGAAGCTCGTGGACCGCGCGACGGTGGTGGCCGATGTCGCCGCGCCGGTCGACGACACGGCGGCCCCGGTGACCTCGCACCTCTTCGGCCAGGGCGAGGCGCAGTACGTCGGCCCGACCGGCACCGCGGTGAGCGCGCCCGCCACGCCGACGAGCCCCGCACCTGGGGCGACGGGCGCGGCTGCCTACGGCGAGTGGGGTGACCCCGCCAGCGCGGCGGCCGCCCTGCGGGCCCACGGGTACGCGGTGCGCGCTGGCTCCTGGCGCGACGCCGCGGGCGCGCCGCTGCGTGTGTGCCTGGCGGTCCCCGCGACGGCGACGCTCGCCAGCGCCGGCGCGGCGGTGGCCGAGCTGCTGCGCGCGAAGGGCGTCGACGTCGTGGTCGACCGCGTCGCGACGGTCGACGACGCGACCGCGTCGCTCGCGGCCGGTGCGTGCGGCGCGGGGATCGTGAGCCGGACGAGCGACGGGTTCGTCTCGCACGCCGTGACGAGCTGGCTCGACTCGGCAAGGTACGCCGTGCGCGATGTCGCGTGGACGGGCGTCGACGACCCCGTGGTCGCCGCGGACGCCGCGGCCGCGAGCCGCGTGCTCGACCCGCAGCTCGCAGCGACGACGTGGGACCAGATGGACACGAGGCTGTGGGACCTCATGGCCGGGCTCCCGCTCTTCTCCCCGTCGGTCTTCGTCGGGTGGTCGCCCTCGGTCGCCGGCGTGCTGCCGACCGACACGCTCGGCGGCTTCGTCGAGCAGATCCCCACGCTCCTGCCGTCTTCGGCCAAGCCGTGACGCGCGGGGCGTAAGGTAGCGTTCGGCCCCGCGTCGGAGTGGCGGAATAGGCAGACGCGCCAGCTTGAGGGGCTGGTGCCCTCTGGGGCGTGCGGGTTCAAGTCCCGCCTCCGACACCAACACTCTCCGACTGCCGGAGACCGACGTCCCCGTAGAGGACCTTGAGGCAGGGTGCGTTGGTGACCTTCACCTCCAGGTGGTCCTCGTAGATCGTCACTGCGACTTCGTTCATGCCCTCCCGGGCGTCACCCGATCCGCGTCCGCGTCGGTGCGCCGGCACCACTGGGGGACCGCCCCCAGACCCCCAAGGGTCCACTCACGCAGTTAGCGGGTGCAGTGTTACAGGGCACGCACCCGCTCCGCATCACGCCTGGTTCACGGCACGGTTGTAGGCGGGCCAAACGGCTGCGTTGGCCCAGTCATCATGTCGAGAACGCCGGTACCGCCGGCTGGCACGACCACGATCTCTGTCGAGAACCCACTGGTGTTGCCCGACACTGGGGCCGCATTTTGGAACGTGCCCGATAGATAGCAGACAACTGCTCCCGTACTGCTCGGAAGCTCGGTATACGACAGTTGGTTCCCACCGTTCGCGGCGACGTCCCACTTGACGACCCTTCCGATGGTCGTTGGATAGGCAGCAGTCACAGTTACGTGCTGAGTGAAGAACGGATCGGACGAGGAGCCACAAAGTGCAGTGGCGCCTGCCGCAGTCCGTTCTTGTCGGGTCAACGTGGCTGCCCCCCCGGAAGACGGCATGTTGACCGCTACTAGGACGACCGCCACCACCGCCGCCGCTCCAACTAACGCCGCTCCAATCCAGACTTGCTTCCTTGACATCGCCTCAACCCTTTCGGCTGTTGACAGCAGGCTTCACCGATCTGATTCATGTACAGTTCATCGAATTGCTTGGATTCTCAGCGACATTGGACTTTGTCGAATCCGTTGGGAACACGTACGCGCACCCGGTCCCAACGACCTTCCTCTTGTCGGAACTGAACCCTGTCCAGGGAGATCCGGATACTTGATTGTTCGTGAACATTCCATCCCCTCCCCTGGCACTTGGAGGCTCCTTCGAGCCGACCACCTGCTAGGGCTCCTGTCAAGGGCATGGCCAATTCTCAGTGTCAGATTGTGTGCGACCATGCGCTCGACCGCTCAGGTCGCAGGCGATCCGCCAGTCGGCGTCCGTGCATTTCGGCCCTCCGACCCCAACGCGTTCCGTCGAGGCCAGCCTCCAACGGCCCTCGGTAGCAGCACGGTCGTGTCGGTCCTCCACAGAGCAGCTCATGCATCCCTCAACAGCACGTGGATGCCTACAGCCAACCCAATCGATGCAACACGACGTCGAGTCCTGGCCAAGGTGAGTCATCGCCAAGGATCTCTTGGACGCAACGCGCGAACAGCCATTGCCGTACTCGCCCGACGTCAAGATCGGCCAGGCCGGCGACCTCGGTGAGCAGCCCGTTCGGGTCGGCCTGCAGCGACACCTCGCAATTCAGCAGGTGCTGCAGCACGTCGTAGTGCGGATCGCCGACATACGGCTTCGGATCGATGAGCAGCCAAGGTCTGCGCTCGCCGGACAGGACGTTGCCGGCGTGGAGGTCGGTGAACAGCAGCACTCCGGCAGGACCGGTGCGCGACAGTTCGCGGAACAGCGCCAGTCCCTCGCGGGCCAGCCCGTTGTCCAGTCGTCCCGGCTCGGCGGTCAAGCGCGCCTCGGCGCGCGCCACCCAGTCGTCAGCCATCACCGAGAGCGGTCGGAACGGGTGGTCGGACGGCAGGTCGACGGCCCAGACCGATCGAAGCAGGTCGGTGACGACGACGTGCTGTTCAGTCTCAGGGCGCGTGCGTAGCTCGTCTCCAGGAAGACAGCGCTCGAGCAGCATCGCGGTGGTGTCGCTGTCCAAGTGCTCAAACGAGTACACCTCGACCGCCCCCTGGCCACCGAGCGCGGCCAGCGCCTCCACCTCGTGAAGCGACTCGGCGTGCTGCCACGCCACCTTGAGGACCACCGCGCGTCCTTCGCGGTCAGTACCTGGTGCGACCCACGAACAGTCGCCGCCAGGCTCGAACGGCTCGCCGAGCTCCAGCCCCCAGCGCGCCGTCAGCTCCTCGACCCGCCTCGGAAGCTCGGCCAGCCACTCCACCCGCGCCGGCCCGCCAGCGTCGGTCGACGCCCGCAGGTAGGTGGGCACCCGCAGCATCGCTGTCACCTGATCAGCGTAGGGGGCGCGTACCCATCTCATCAGTGCTCGGAGTTCAGGCAGCTGCGGCGTCGAACGCCGAGTCGGGATCGTCGCTCCGCCCAGTACTCGATGCGCCAGTCGGAGCTTGTGCCTGTCGGCCTTCCGACACCAGTCCGCATAGGCAAGCGTCCTCATCGGCCCGCGGCCATCTTTGGGCGGCTTGGCAGGGGACCGCCGCTCCACGACCCTTGCACGCACGGGTCTCGGGTCGTCGGGTCGGTAGCGTCGTCGAGTGAGATACGACGTCGTCATCGTCGGCGGTGGATCAGCAGGATGCGTCCTCGTCTCGCGACTGAGCGAGGATCCGAGCCGCAAGGTGTTGCTGGTCGAAGCGGGCCCGGATCACCCTGATGTCCGCACGCTTCCACGTGACGTCGTTGATGCGTCAGAGCCAACGGTCGACCACGACTGGGGCTACACGGCCGACCCGGAGCTCGACCGAGGCATCCCGTTGCCTCGAGCCCGGATCATGGGTGGTGCTCAGATACGAACGGCCGTCACGCCAGGCTGACGTGCATGGCGTGCTTGGTCACGACCCAGCCGAGGAGGCCGAGCGCGACGCAGGCAGGCAGCGCGCACATCGCCACCAGCCTGGCGCGGCGACCGGTGGCGAGGAGGAGGCACAGCGCGACACCCACGACGATCTCGAGCCACCGCCACAGCTCACCGCCGACAGCCTGGAAGGAGATCGCCTCGGCGATGAACGCGCCGCCCACGATCGCGGCGGTGACGCCGCGGCGATTCGGGTCGCCGTCGCGCCACACGCCGCCCGCGAGGCCGAAGACAGCGCCGCCGACGAGCGCCGTGCTCAGCCAGAACGCCGCCACGCGCCCGACGTGGTTGTCCGGGAACAGCAGCTTGTAGGTGACGAAGAACGCGACGACCGTTGCGACGAGCAGGACGGTGCCGGCGATCGCGCCACGTCGCGGGTTGTGCGCGAGGACGCCAACCGCGAACGCGATGAGGAGCCAGAGGGCGGCCGAGTTGCCGAGGAAGTGCAACGGCCCCGCTGTGTGGACGTAGGGGAAGACGGACGCCGTGCCGACCGCGAGCCCAACCAGGGCCGTCACGGTCCACAGCCACCATCGCTGATCGACTCGGGCCGTCCGCATGGTGTGCCGTTCTTACCAGCAGTCGCATCGCGACACGCGTCGATGCAGCGCGATCCTTGCGTCGCATGTCGCAGGGTGGGGCCTCACCTCCGCCGCTGTCCGTCTTCGTCGCAGCACTCCGAGAAGGCGTCGGGAAGCATCGGCGGGTCCGTGAGCGTCGACGACGGGGGCGCATGCTCGCGTCCGACGTCGCATGGCGAGAGTCGGCACCTCCCGGTCGACGCTCGGCGCGAGACCGCGCGGTGATGGCAGAGCTTTGGTTGCGGCGGCTCAGCACCTGCCGCCCACCCCCCACTAGCGTGCTGCACGATGGCTCTGGGGGAGCCACAGGGGCATGGGCCGGAGGGAACCTGTTGAGCATCAGACGCCGAATCTTCGCCGCCACCTACGACCGACAGCTGCGAAGGGCGGAGCGCGCCGGGCTCGCCGAGATGCGGCGCCAGCTCCTCACGGGGGCAGCCGGGGACGTGCTCGAGATCGGTGGCGGGACCGGCGCGAACCTCACGCTCTACGGGCCGGCGGTGCGATCCCTCACCGTCACCGAGCCCGAGGCCGCCATGCTCAAGCGCCTCCAGGCCAGAGCACGGTCGCAGCGTCCGGCGACCACGGTGCTCCGGGCACCGGCCGAGGACCTCCCGTTCGAGGACGGCTCGTTCGACACGGTCGTGTCGACGCTCGTGCTCTGCGGGGTCGATGACCAACCACGAGCGCTCCACGAGATCCGCCGCGTGCTGCGCCCCACCGGCCGCCTCCTCTTCCTGGAGCACGTGCGCGCCTCGGATCCGTCGCTCGCCAGGAAGCAGGACCGGCTGAACTGGTTCAACCGGGCCGTCGTGTGCTGCGACTGCAACCGGCCGACCCTCACCACCGTCGAGCAGCAGGGCTTCCGGATCGACTCGCTCGAGCACACGGAGCTCCCGAAGGCGCCGCGCTTCGTGCGCCCGACGATCATCGGGGTGGCCAGCATCCCTGCAGCCGGCTCGAGCGCTCACGTCGCGCCGGACGCAGCGTCCGCAGGCCCCGGGTGAGGAGGCGGTCGTGCGCGAGATCCACGACTCCGCCGAGGCCACCCTGCCGGTGCCGCCCACCGACCTCTTCGCTGCGATCACGAGGATCGAGTGCCTGCCCGACTGGAATACGGCGATCGAGCGGGTCATCGAGCAGCCGACCGCCCTCAAGCCGGGAGCGAGCTGGACCGTCGAGATGCATCCGGCGAGGCTCATGCGCTGGAGGAGCGTCTCGACGGTGCAGCTGCTCGACGAGGAGGGGCTGCGCTTCGGGTACCGGACCGTCAACGCGGACGGCAACCCCTCCCACGCGCTGTGGGAGTGGAGCGTCCAGCCAGCGAACGGAGGCGCCTCGGTGCGCGTCCGCTGGGACGTCTTCCTCGAGACGCTCGATCGGCAGCTGCTCGCTGGCCCGATCCGGCGACGTCAGCTGCGAAGGGAGGTCGCCGCCTCGCTCGGACGGCTCGGGTCCTTCGCCTCGCGCTGAGCGTCCCGGCCGGGCGGCACCGCGCCACCTCCCTGGGCTGCACAGCCGACCGCGCCGGGTCGGTCAGGCTCCTGCGGTGATCCTCAGCCTGCCGCGTGCGCTCGGCGGGCCCACTCCGTTGCCAGCAGACCGAACGAGACGTCGTCCACGAAGCAACCGCTGACCCACGACGACTCGCGCGCATGGCCCTCGAGGAGGAAGCCGCAGCGTTTCGCGACCGCCAGCATCTCCTCGTTGTCCGCCAGCGTCTCGAGCCCGAGCCGGTGCAGGCCGAGCACCCGGAACGCGTACTCGCACAGGACGCCGACCGTGTCGACGCCGTACCCGCTGCCGCGGGCGGCCGGGCGCAGCGACACCCCGACGTGCGCGCAACGGTTGTGCGCGTCGATGCCCCAGAGGGCCGCGACGCCGAGCAGCTCGTCGCTCGTGCGGTCGACCACCGAGAAGTGGGCGGCGCGCTCGGAGGGCTCCTTGGCGCCG
>Ga0306920_100016500_pt1 | contig 10178 bp, 9 predicted proteins | sample flu12Cox44000170_FD_204666 | JGI IMG/M metagenome (GOLD analysis project Ga0306920, IMG submission 204666) | Lab enrichment of tropical soil microbial communities from Luquillo Experimental Forest, Puerto Rico - flux4day.12C.oxic.44.000.170 (v2)... | ecosystem: Environmental > Terrestrial >...
GCTTCCTTCCACCCGCCCCCGAGGTCTTGAAGGCTTTCACCGACGCCGTGTCAGGTCGCGTTCATGGCCATTACCATGTAACGACCGCTCGCTAATGGCCGTGACAGTAGAGAGACTTGACCTCGTCCTGTTTCGCTCGCGCATTACGGCGCGGCCGGCGGCAACGTCAAAACAGAAGGCGCGCGCCCGATGAAAAAGACGGGTGCGCCGGCACAATCGCGCCTGATTGCGGACCGGCGTCGGCAGCGCTAGAAGGGAAAGAACCCGACGGAGGGATACGCCTGATGAAGCGACGCACCTTTCTCAAATCCGCCCTGGCCGGCGTGACCGCGTTAGCTGCTCCGCGCGTCGTCGGCGCGGAATCGGCGAAGACGATCACCTTTGTCCCTCACGCCGATCTCGCCTCTCTCGATCCGGTATGGACTACCGCCGACATCACTCGCAACTACGCGCTGGCGGTGCTGGATACCCTCTACGGCTACGATGCCTCCTTCAACGCCCAGCCGCAGATGGTCGAGCGTCACAGCGTCGACGATGACGGCAAGCAGTGGGACCTCACTCTGCGCGACGGTCTCAAATTTCACGACGGGACCCCGGTTTTGGCGCGCGATTGCGTTGCCACAATCAAGCGCTGGGCAAAACGCTACCCGATGGGCGGCGCTCTGATGGCCCGCACCGACGAGCTTTCGGCAGTCTCGGACAAGCTGATCCGCTTTCGCTTGAAAAAGCCTTTTGCGCTGCTGCCGGACGCGTTGGCGGAACCCTATTGCTCGATCATGCCCGAAAGGTTGGCCGAGACCACCGCCTTCGACCAGGTCAAGGAAGCAGTCGGTTCCGGGCCGTTCAAGTTCGTGGCCGCCGAGCGGGTTCCGGGCCAGCGTGTCGTCTTTGAGAAAAACCCCGACTATATGCCCCGCGCGAGCGGTAAGCCGAGCTTCACCGCTGGCCCGAAGATCGTCCATGTCGACCGGGTAGTGTGGAATTTCGTACCCGACCCGGGCACCGCCTCGGTGGCGCTCGACCAGGGCGAGGTCGATTGGTGGGAGAACCCGACGATCGATCTGGTCCCGCAACTGAAGCGCAACAAGAAGCTGATCGTCACCGTCAAGGATCGCACCGGCGAGATCGGCTGTCTTCGCTTCAATCAGCTGTTCCCGCCGTTTGATAATGCCGCGATACGCCGCGTCGTGCTTTCGGCACTCGACCAGAAGGAGGTGATGACCGCCGTCTCCGGCGCCGAGCCGAGCTTGATCAAGACCGATGTGGGTCTATTCGTCCCGGGGACCCCGATGGCGAGCGATGTCGGTGTGGAGATCACCCGAGGACCCAAGGACCTCAACAAAATAAAACAAGATCTTGCTGCCGCCGGATACAAGGGCGAGAAAGTCGTCGTGCTGGCCGCCTCGACCATTCCGACGATCTATGCCGAAGCACAGGTCGCCACCGATGCGCTGCAGCGGATTGGTATGAATATCGATTTGCAGACCATGGAATGGGGCAGCGTAGTTACCCGGCGCGCTAGTCGCGAACCCATCGATAAAGGCGGCTGGAACATTTTTTACACTTATCTCGGCGGCATGGGGAACATCTCGCCCGGCCCCGACATCGCGATCCGAGCGAGCGGTCCCGATTCGTGGTTCGGCTGGCCTGTCGATCCGCAAATGGAGGCGCTGCGCGAAGCGTGGTTCGACGCGTCTGACCTCGCAGCCCAACAGAAGATTTGCCGCGAGATGCAGGAGCGCTTCTGGCAGAATCCGTCCTACGTACCGCTCGGCATGTATGACCAGCCGGCGGCGTTCCATGCGTATCTACAGGATATGCGCGACGGCTGGCCGCAGTTCTACGGTGTGCGCCGCGTGTAAAAGCTTGCAATGAGGTGTGCAATGCCCTCCGAAGCCAAGACCTTTCGACCCTTCCCGCATGACTGGCAATCGGCCGACTACGTCGCAGGATGGATCGACCACGATATCGCCCGTGATCCCGAGCGACGCCCGCTGTTGCGACAAATGTTGTCGTCGGTGCCGTTTTCGCGTGATGCCAAACTCGAGGTGTTGGACGTAGGCGGCGGATATGGAGTCGTCACCGAAGAAGTTCTCGCAGCGTTTGCGGGGGCTCGGGTGACCTTGCAGGATTATTCCCCGGCGATGCTCGATCAGGCGCGCCGGCGCCTTGTGGGACGCCCTGGCCGGCTTTCTTTTGTTCTTGCGGACCTGACCGATCCGGCGTGGCCGCAGCATGTCGGCGGGCCATTCGATTTGGCGGTTTCGGCGATCGCTCTCCACAATCTCGGAAGTCGCGAAAAGATCTTTGCGTGCTATCCCGCGATCCAGGGTCTTCTCAGACCTGGAGGTTATTTCTTAAATTGCGATCGGTTTGCCGACGGCCTGGACGAACATCTTACCGCGCTGCGATCCGCCGGGTTTGGCCGCGTCGAGTGCACTTGGCAAGATCCGCCGCGCGCCATTGTCGTCGCCACCCGAACCGATTGCTAATCGCGGCCAGCAGGCTCAATGCGGCGCGTGGTCGTGCCTATCGAATCCTTCGGTGAGCCAGCGATACGCCGGCAACGGGTCTTTTCTTGTCTTGTAGCCCTGCCGGCGACCATTATATCTCATATTAACGATTTGCTCTGGAGCAACTCTTGCTGAGCGAACGTCCATCAGACGATCATACTGATCGCGAAAAGATCGACAGAGCGCGCCAAAACGCGGAAGACTTGTTCAAGCCGAGACCGCGCTCCAGGCCCGCCGACGTGAAGGCAGCGGCGACTGAGAACTCCGTTCCGTCAGCCGAGCACCAACCGCGACGCCAGCCGCGCATCTTTAGAATCCCGCCGGTGGTGCCGATGCGCGCGGCAAAGGGCGAAGCATTGGTCGAGGCGAAGCCGGTAAGACAGCAGCGGACGGTCAGGCGGGAAACCGGTTCGATCCCTGCCTCGCAATTCGGTCGTGTCCGCGCCTTGGCCAGCTATGGAATGACGCCGGCGCAGGTCGCCGAGTATTACGGGGTCGGTGTCGACGAGATAGAGCGAATCATCAGACAGTCCAACTCTTCTCGTTTCGCCTGAGCCGAGCTCCCGCCGAGAAGCCCCGCGAAGCGGCGCCATTTGGGCCAAGCCCAGGATGAGGTGACGATCGCAACGGGCCGCCGCATGACCTCGCGGGAGAAATAATATCCTCGGCGGGACATCACACGCGTCGAGCGGCGAAATCGATTCGAGGATCGATCAGCATATAGGTCAGATCGCTTAACAACTTCAGCAACAGCCCGATCAAGGTGAAGACGTAGAGTGTGGCGAACACGATCGGATAGTCGCGGTTGATTACCGCCTCGAAACCCAAGAGGCCAAGGCCGTCAAGCGAGAAGATCACCTCGATCAGCAATGATCCGGTGAACAATATGGCGATCAGCGCAGCCGGGAAGCCGGCGACGACAAGCAGCATCGCATTGCGAAAGACATGCCCGTAGAGCACCCGCCGTTCGGTGAGACCCTTGGCACGGGCGGTCAATACATATTGCTTGTTGATCTCTTCGAGAAAGCAGTTCTTGGTCAGCATCGTCAGGGTCGCAAACCCCGAGATCACCAGCGCAGTGATCGGCAAGGTGATGTGCCAAAAATAATCGACAATGCGCATGGGCCATGACAGCGCGGCCCAATTGTCACTGACCAAGCCGCGCAGCGGGAAGATCGAGAAATAGCTGCCGCCGGCAAACAACACCACCAGCAGCACCGCGAACAGGAAGCTGGGGACCGCATAACCGACGATGATGACCGCACTCGTCCACACATCGAAGCGGCTGCCGTCACGCACGGCTTTCCTGATGCCGAGCGGGATCGAGACGAGATAGGTGATCAGGGTCGTCCACAACCCGATCGAAATTGACACCGGCAATTTGTCGCGGATCAGATCGATGACACGGCGATCGCGAAAAAAGCTGTTGCCGAAATTGAAGGTCAAATAGTTGCGCATCATCAGCAAGAAGCGCTCGAGCGGCGGCTTGTCGAAGCCGTATTGCTTTTCGAGCTCCTTGATGAACGCAGGATCGAGCCCACGGGCGCCGCGATATTTGGTCTCGCCCAGATCCGCCTGCGACTTGAACTCTCCGGTGCCGCCGCTGACGCGCTCGGTCGCGCTGACGTTGGTGCCCTTGAGCCGCGAGATCATCAGCTCGACCGGGCCGCCCGGGGCTAATTGCACGATCACAAAGTTGACCACCATGATCGCAAACAGGGTCGGGATGATCAGCAGGATGCGGCGGATCGCGTAGGCGATCATCCGGCAGTCCCTATTTCTTCGTCACCTCGCCCTTCCGTGCCTCGACCGATTGCTCGGCGCCCGGATCTACCCACCAGGTATCGAAGCCGACCGCATATTTGGGTGAAATCGCCGGGCGCCGGAACTTGTCCCAATAGGCGACGCGAAACGCTGAGACGTGGTAATGCGGGATCACGTAATAGCCGTATTGCAACACCCGATCGAGAGCGCGAGTGTGAGCGACGAGACTCGCCCGATCAGGCGCCTTGATCAGCTCCTCGACCAACTCGTCGATCACCTTGCTCTTGATGCCGAGGTAGTTCTGGCTTCCTTGCTCGTCGGCAGCCTGAGACCCAAAATAGTCGCGCAGCTCATTGCCCGGGGACTGGGATGCGCCAAAGCTTACGACCGCCATGTCAAAGTCGAAGGTTTGCATGCGCCTTTCGTATTGCGCAGCATCGATCGTGCGCACCCGCGCGGTGATTCCCATCCGCTCGAGGTTCTTTTTGAATGGGAGCACGATGCGTTCGAATTCCGGCAGTACCAGCATGATCTCAAACTCGAAGGGCTGACCCGTTTCATCGTTGACGAGCTTGTCGCCTTTGAAGGTCCAGCCGGCTTCCTTCAGCAGCTTCAGCGCCGCACGCAGCCCATCGCGAATGCTGCCCGAGCCGTCATATTTCGGCGGGTCGTACTCCGTGGTGAATACTTCGTCCGGGATCCGCCCGCGAAACTTCTCAAGGATTTTCAACTCTTCCCCTTGTGGGACACCCGTCGCCGCCAACTCGGAATTGTCGAAATAGCTGCGGGTCCGGGTATAGGCGTTGTAGAACAGCTCCTTGTTAGACCATTCGAAATCGAATGCGTAAGCGAGAGCTTGGCGCACCCGCGGGTCCTGAAACAGCGGCCGGCGCAGGTTGAAACCGAACCCTTGCATGCCGCTTGGACGCTGGTTGGGGATTGCCTCTTTCTTGACCAGTCCGGCGCGCAACGCCGGGCTGTCGTAGCCGGTGGCCCAATTCTTCGACACATTCTCCAGCCGCACATCATATTGCCCGGCCTTGAATGCCTCGAGCGCGATCGTGCCGTCGCGATAATAATCGTAACGCATGACATCGACGTTATGCCGGCCCTTGTTGACCGGCAGATCGGCGGCCCAATAATCGGCCACCCGGCGATAGGTGATCGAACGGCCGGGATCGAGCGACTCGACCTTGTAAGGACCGCTGCCGAGTGGCGCGTCGAGCGTCGTACCGGCAAAATCGCGACCCGACCAATACGCCTTGGAGAGCACCGGCATTTGCCCGATGATTTGCGGCAATTCGCGGTTGTCGGCTGATTTGAACGAAAAACGGACGCCGCGCTCGCCTTCCTTCTCGACCTTCGTCACGTCGCCATAATAGGAGCGGTAATGTGGGAGCCCCTTGGCGCGCAATGTCTCGAAGGTCCAAATCACATCCTCGGGGGTCATCGGAGTCCCGTCGTGGAAACGCGCCTCCTTGCGCAACGTGTAGAGCACCGAGAGCTTGTCCGGTGCCAACTCGATCGTTTCCGCGACGAGGCCGTATTCGCTGCTGGGCTCGTCCTCGGAGGCGACGGTCAGCGTGTCGAAAATGTCGGTGATCCCGGCCGCCGCCACTCCTTTGATCACAAAGGGGTTGAGGTTGTCGAAGGTGCCGAGCGTAGCGTAACGCATCGTGCCGCCCTTTGGCGCATCCGGATCGACGTAGTCGAAATGCTTAAAGTCCGGACCGTATTTCAGATCGCCGAACAACGACATGCCGTGCGTCGCCGCGGCATGCGCATTGCCGGCGAATATGAGTAGAAGAGCGACGACGATTGTTGCGGGTGCTCTCCGCATCCCTTGCCTCCGTGCAGGTTTCTCAGCCGGCGAGCAGGGCGAGCGCCGCCTCATGGGCGCGGCGATCGCCGGCCACTAGGATGCGGCCATCGGCGGCGATATCGAGACTTCTTCCTCGCCAATCGGTGGCGATACCCCCCGCCCCTTCGACGACCGGAACCATCGCGCAAAAATCGTACGGCTTTAGGCTTGCTTCAAGGACGAGGTCGACAAACCCGGCGGCGAGCAGACCGTACGCGTAGCAGTCGGCGCCAAAGCGCACGAGCTTGACCGCGGCAGAAACTCGGGCGAAGGCGGCAGCATCTTCGCCCTTAAACATGTCGGGTGTCGTCGCGAACAAGGTGGCAACGGCGAGCGAGGGGCAGGCCCGGCATCCGATAGGCGCGCCGTTCAGCGTCGTCGGGCGACCGGCGGCACCCACCCAGCGCTCGCGCGAGATCGGCTGGTCGATGATGCCGAGGATCGGGCGCCCCTCGCGGGTCAGCGCGATCAATGCGCCGAACAACGGCACCCCGCTGATAAAGGACTTCGTGCCGTCGATCGGATCGAGGACCCACACGAGCTCGGCATCCTCGCGCTCCCGTCCGAACTCCTCCCCGAGGATGCCGTGCTCCGGGAAGCGGGCCTCGATCAGCCTCCGCATCGCCTCTTCAGCGGCGCGGTCGGCGGCGGTAACCGGGCTCAAATCCGGCTTGTCGCGGACCGCGAGGGGTTTGCGGAAATAGGGCCGGATCACCTCTCCGGCGGCATCGGCAAGGCGCAGCGCAAAGGCGAGAAGGGTATCGAGTTCGATCTCGGGCAAAGACCTATTTCAGCGTGTTGAGATAGGCGATGACGTCGGCGCGATCCTGCGCCTTGGGAAACCCGGCAAACGTCATCTTGGTGCCCTTGGCAAAGGATTGCGGATTATAGAGCCACTGGCTCAGCTTTTCCGGGTCCCATTTTTGACCTTTGTCCGACTGCAGCGCGGCAGAGAACTGGTAGTTCGGGACCGCCGCAATCCCCTCCTCGGTAACGTCCCAGAGATTCGGGCCGACCTTGTTCGGTCCGCCCTTGTTGAAGGTGTGGCACACGGCACAGACCTTGGTAAGTGTCTCGCCGCGCTTCGGATCGGCGTTGGCGAGCAGCGGCTCGATGGGCTCGAGCTTTGCCGCCGCGGGCTGCTCCGCCGGCGCCGCCGCGACCTGCTCGCTGCCGGCCGGGAGAAAGACCGGCTTTTCGAGCGCCCTTGGGCGCACGAGCTCGCTCGCGAGAATCCCCGCCACCATCGCGATGATCATCGCCGTCAGCACCGAGGCAATGATCTTGTTCCACTCGAACGCCGCCATCGACCACCTTTCCCCCCGCAACGCTGATGAATTATCACGCTTCCGGCGTTTGATCGAACCGGGCATGTTGTCGCTGCCCGATCGGCTGGAAGGCAATCCCGTGACCAGAGCCGCACCCGAGAACCCGATCATCCTGATCCCCGCCCGGCTGGCCGCGACCCGGCTGCCCGGCAAGCCGCTGGCCGAGATCGCCGGGATGCCGATGATCGTGCATGTCTGGCGCCGCGCCGTCGCCGCCGAAATTGGCCCGGTCGTCGTCGCCTGCGGCGACCGGCCGATTGCCGATGCGGTCGAAATGGCCGGCGGGCGGGCGGTGATGACCGACCCGGGCCACCCAACCGGATCCGACCGCATCCATGCGGCAATCGCGCAGCTCGACCCCGGTCGCACTTTCGATGCGGTGATCAACGTGCAGGGCGACCTGCCGCTCTTGGATCCCGCGGCGGTTCGCGTGGCGTTTGATGCTCTGGCCGACCCGGACATCGACATCGCCACCCTCGCCGCGGTCATCGAGGATCGGGCTGCGCTCGCCGACACCAGCGTCAACAAGGTCGTCGCCGGTTTTGCCGACCCGACCCGACCGGCCCGCGCACTCTATTTCAGCAAGGCGGTGGTGCCCTGGGGTGAAGGGCCACACTACGAGCATATCGGCCTCTACGCCTATCGGCGCGAGGCGCTCGAACGCTTTGTCGGGCTGCCGCGCGGTGTGCTCGAACAGCGCGAGCGCCTCGAGCAGTTGCGCGCCCTCGAAGCCGGAATGACCATCTCGGCCAGCCTGATCGAAGCCGGCCGGCTGGGGGTGCAGGTCGACACCCCGGCCGATCTCGCCCGCGCCCGCCAACTGTTCCGACAGCAACGATAGGCCCATGACAAAGCAAACGATCGCATTCCAGGGCACCTTTGGGGCCTATTCAGACCTCGCCTGCCGCCGCGTTTTTCCCGATATGGTGACCCTCCCCTGCACCCAATTCGACGACGCTTTCGCCGCGGTCAGCGAGGGGCGCGCCGCACTCGCGATGATCGCGGTCGAGAATTCGGTCGCCGGCCGGGTCGCCGATGTCCACCACCTGATGCCGGGTTCGGACCTCCACATCATCGGCGAGCATTTCGAGCGGGTGAACCATCACCTGTTGGCGGTGCCGGGAGCGACCCTAAAGACATTGCGCACGGTCCGAAGCCACGTTCACGCACTTTCGCAATGCCGCCGGCTGATTCGCTCTATGGGGCTCACGCCGGTGGTGGCCGCCGACACCGCCGGTGCCGCGGCCGAGATCGCCGCCCGCGGCGACCCGACAGTCGCGGCGATCGCCTCCGAGCTCGCCGGACAGATCTATGGCCTCGTCTCGCTAGAGGAGAACATCGAGGACGCCGAGCACAACACGACCCGCTTTCTGATCATGTCGCGCGAGCCCAAGCGGCCCGCGCACGGTACTCCGACCGTGACGACCTTTCTGTTTCGCGTGCGCAATGTGCCGGCGGCGCTCTACAAGGCCTTGGGCGGGTTCGCCACCAACGGCGTCAACATGACCAAGCTCGAGAGCTACATGGTCGGCGGCGCCTTTTCGGCGACCCAGTTCTACGCCGACGTCGAGGCGCATCCGGAAGACCGCTCGCTGACATTGGCGCTCGAGGAGCTCGCGTTCTTCTCGCGCGAGGTCAAGATCCTCGGCGTCTACCCCGCCCACCCGCTGCGCATCGCCGCCGCGGCCCGCAATGGAGATTGATGGAAGGACAACAACGGCCATGATCGTGATCGACCACGCGGCACTGCTGCGTATCACCGAACGCATTTTCACGGCGGCGGGCAGCGAGCCCGGCGAGGCGCGCACGATCGCCGAATACCTGGTCGAGGCCAATCTGCGCGGCCATGACAGCCACGGTATCGGGCTGGTCCCCAATTACTTGCAGCATCTCGCGGCCGAAACCGTCGTCGCCAACCGCAAGGGGCGCGTGGTCAGCGAAAACGGCTCGCTGATCGTCTATGACGGCGAGCGCGCCTGGGGCCAGATCGCCGCCCGCGAGGCGACCTCGATTGCAATTGCCAAGGCCCGCGAGACCGGGGTCGCGGTCGTCGCCTTGCGCAACCCGCACCACATCGGCCGGGTCGGCAAATATGGCGAGATGTGCGCCGAAGCAGGGCTCGTCTCGTTTCATTTTGTCAACGTCACCGACACGCGGCCGGCAGTGGCGCCCTGGCGCGGCAGCGATGCGCGCTTTAGCACCAACCCGGTCTGCATCGCGATCCCGGGCCCCGAACCCGAGCGGCCGATCATTCTCGACATGGCGACCAGTGTCGTCGCGATGGGCAAAGTGCGGGTTGCCCGCAACAAGGGTGAGCAGATGAAGCCCGGCACCCTGCTCGACGGCGCGGGCAAGCCGACGACCGACCCGGGCGCGATGTACCGCCAGCCGCGCGGTGCGGTGCTGACCTTTGGCGAACACAAAGGCTATGCGCTGGCCTTTGTCTGCGAGATGCTGGCAGGTGCCTTGTGCGGCGGCGGCACGATGCGCCCGGAGCGGCAGGGTGTGGGCACAGCGACGAACGGCATGCTGACCATCGTCATCGACCCCGAGCGGCTGGTCGACCGCGAATGGCTGCGCGACGAGATCGCCGCGATGACGGCCTACATCACGGCCTCGCCGCCGCGCCACAAGGACGAGCCGGTGCTGATCCCCGGCGACCCCGAGCGCATCAGCCGCGCCGAGCGCATCAAGAACGGGGTGCCGGTCGAC